>OBPM01000104.1_pt1 | contig 13998 bp, 20 predicted proteins | sample 1493981 | NCBI WGS metagenome assembly OBPM01 (sample SAMEA3275485, study PRJEB22092) | marine metagenome | reverse complement strand
GGTGGTCAGCAAAGACTCGCGGCTGTTGAGCCAGACCGCCGCCATGGCGACCGCCGCCATGCCCATGCCGATGGCCAGCACCAGCATCACCGCGGGACGTATGTTTCTCATGATGGTTTTCTTTCAGAAAGGATCAAAACGCGGACTTCCAGATCACATAAGCCAAAGCGCCCACGCCAATGGCCAGGGCGTAAGGCATGGGGTCGTGGTCTGAAGGAAAGTCCTGTGCGTTGGGGATCTCGCCTTGCGCCAGTCGCATCGCACTGTTGCGCATGGCCTGCACGGTGTTGTGCAACACGTCTTTCAGTCGCGATTTCCACAATGCCCAAATCAGGGACTGCAAACCACCCGCGATCAAAACGGTGATGCACAAACCCAGCACATCGGCACGCCCCAGGAACATGCCGACCGCACTGACGAGCTTCACGTCACCGGCACCCATGGCACCGATGACGTAAAAGACCACGAACACCAAGAAGGCCACCAGACCGCCAAGCAGCGCCGACCCCAGCCCCACGCCAGCCGCCGATCTTTATCATTAGAACGGGATCTTTTAAAACATTTTTGAACAATGAGAATGGGCATGGCCACCTCACTGGATTTCTGATGGCTGGCAACAGTATGGGATTTGATGGCATAGGAAAATCCAAATATTCATCGGATGCAACAGCTTTGGAAGACTCAAGCGTCTGTGTGATGCCATTCCCTGAGATAGAAAGCTTATCGCGGAAAATCCCCATATTCCAGCATCGATTTTTACAAGTCATGAGCAATGAGATTTTGCGTGAAAATGAAAATTCCATCATCTTCCCTCAAATGCGTGCAGACCAAAAAGTTGCCAATTTTATTTACGATTTATTAGCAAAATTAAAGTTTCGTGGGTTTTCTGAGAAAGAATTGAACTTAAAAATGACCAGACTTGAAATTGGTCAACATCTGGGGCTGTCACTTGAGACCATCAGCAGGTCATTCTCAAAACTTGCGAAACAAGAAGTATTGACCATCAATGGTCGGCACGTCACCATCATCGACAAGCCCAGCCTTGAATTGATCTGTCAATTCAAATAGCCATCGACTTGTTGAAGGGGCCACGCCGGAAAGCCGTACTCGATGGGAGTCAGGGCTGGGTCACTGAAATTTTGGCCCTGACCAGCAGTGCACGAGCCAGCCGAAAAAAGTGGGCCCGCTACAAAAATATTACGGTAATTTATTTCCAACCCAATATATAAAACCCGATACGGCAGCCGTTACAAAGCTGCCCCAAGCCATGTCAATAAAGACCAATCTCATTGGAAAGTTGCGCACCACTGACAAATTGGTCAAGTTGTAGGTCATGTAGCAGAAAAAACCGAACATGGCACCGTACAAGACAGCGTCGAACCACGACTGTTTTGAAAGCGCCGGCATGATCACAAACACACACACGCCGACCGCGTACAACACATAAAAGGCAAAACCAGCCACGAGATTGGGCTCGCTTGCCATCAAATCCCCCATTTCATCTTGGTACATTTTTTTAGCAATAACCAAAAGCCACAGCATATCTACGGCAACGAGAGAGACCAAGAACAGAAAGTAGATTGAAAAATACCTGAACATGATTTTTTCCTTGATGGGCTGATTTTGATCAACTGAATTATCAGTACACATTGCCCAAAATACCGTTCGTTGCCGCACACCGTACCAATCGGTGCCCCGGCGTTGCGCTCAGCAACATGGATCTCCCTCGCGATCTTGAAGATTTATGCCGGCACACCCCATGGCCTGACCCTTCCGTAAAGGAAACCCACTCAACATCGGCTTGTTGGACTTCATCAAATCTTCTGGGCACATCTTTGCCTGGCTCATGGCTTGTGAAATCCGCCCCCCACTTTGATGGAGACGCATATCAAATGGGTTCGCTTGCGCACTGACCAACAGATGCTCACCGCCTAATCTGGTCAAGTGCGACTTTCGTCACATGTCGACAACCGTTCGATCAACTTTTAAGGGGTCAATCATGAGAATCAACAAAATTCAAGTCAAAGGACGTGCCAATGAAGCCATTGGCAAAGTCAAAGAAACCGTTGGTGAGGTTGCCGGCAACAAAACCCTTGCAATGAAGGGTGCGGTTCAAAAAGACATCGGCATCGTCCAAGCCAAGATCGGCAACATAAAGTCAGCCATTACAAAGAGCTAAAAAATACCCAAGACCATCCGTTTTCTCATCAGAACGGTGGTCTTGTGCCTCTACCTCAACCTTGACCAAGCGAATGGCCCAGGTTTTGTGTGCGTGCATCAAAAAGTCGCCTGGCACGTTTTTGCACAGGCTCGCTGCGCTGAGTGGCTGGGCACCGCAAAAACAAAGGTGGCTTTTATTGAACGCCGCGTTCAGAATGACCTGATGAGCAATGATCAAGAATCCCAAATCGCCTCGAACGGTCTACGCTACAAGAGCAAAGAAGGTGGCTCACCCTTCAAAGACTCGGCCAACATGTCCTCCATCAGTTGCTACAAATGCGGGGTGCACAAGCCGAGGGCATTGGGTGTTTTCAAGATGATGATCAATCAGCGCATGTTCATGTGCGGCGACTGCATGCCCGAAAAGTCTGCCTGAAATTTTCTTCTTTCTCGAAGCGTCAGTTGATCGGCGGCGATCCCCTCGTTGTCCAATTCCCCAATGCCCATTGGGGGTAAAGCCCGCAACCGATGCCTGCGCGGGGGCCAGTTGAAATATGCTCAAGTCCCCCTTCGATTGGAGACTTCTATGAAACAACTTGTGTTGGGTTCACTGATGATGTTTTTTGCAGCCCTGGCCTCTGCGCACGGTTGCCCTGGCGAGATGCGTGCCATCGATGCAAAAATGCCAACTGCCAATGTGCCTGCGGCCGACATGTCCAAAGCCAAAGCCTTGCGCGAAAATGGCGAAAAATTGCACAAGGAAGGCAAGCACGCCGAGTCGATGAAAGCGCTGGCAGAAGCCAAAAAACTGCTGAGGGTGTGAGCCACCGCCGCAGATGACACCAAACCTGTCCCCTCACCTTACACGAGAACTGCGTTCTGACCATGCAGGCGAAACGGGTGCTGTCTATATTTACAAAGGCATTGCGGCCGTAGCGCAGTGGCGGGGCGACGCGCAATTGCGCTCCTTTGCCCAGGCGCATGGGGCCACTGAAGCAGACCACTTGATGGAAGTGGCGCATTGGTTGCCCGAATCGCAAAGAAGCTTGCTCCTGGGGCCTTGGCGTTTGGCTGGGTGGTTGACAGGCGCATTGCCAGCCCTGTTTGGTCGGCGCGCGGTGTACGCCACGATCGCTGCGGTTGAGACTTTTGTAGACCACCACTACCAGCAGCAAATAGACCATATTCGTGAGTGGGGAAGTCCTGAAGGTTTGTTGCCGCTCTTGGTTCGGTGCCAAGCGGATGAGCAACATCACCGGGATGAGTCCGCCGCTTTGGCTGGCGACAAACTGGGTATTTTTATTCGCGCTTGGTGCTGGACTGTCGGTTGGGGATCTTCTGCTGCAGTGGTTTTGGCCCGCCGAATCTGATTTCAAAAATAGGACAACTGTTGATGTGGCGATTCATGGACCCAAGAAACTCTGACTCGTCTTTTACCAAGATCTTCGTTGTTGCAGTCGCCTGTTGGGTCTTCGCCTCAACAGCGCAAAGCCTTGACTCACCACAAGGCATGGATGGTTCAAAAATCTTGCTCATGGGCGAGATCCACGACAATCCCCACGGTCACAGATTACGGATTGACCATCTGAATCTCTTGATCGAACAAGGTCATCGGCCAGTGGTGGCCATGGAGCAGTTTGATCGGGAGAACCAAGCCGTTTTGGATCTTGCACTGACACGCTGTCAAGATGTCGAATGTGTTCTCGCCCAAGCGGCCACAAAAGGTTGGGCGTGGGACTTCTACAAACCATTGGTGCAATGGGCCTTGGATAAAAAAGTCACACTGCTTGCGGCCAATTTGTCCAACGCTGATGTGCGCAAAGTCATGAGCGGTGGCTTTTCGGCTGTCTTCAGCCCTCAAACAATAGACACGTACAAACTCCATCAGATCCCACCTCAACTGCTGAGTGCTCAAAGCAAAGCCATTCAAGAAGGGCACTGCAACATGTTGCCAGTTCGCGCGATTGCACCCATGGTGCAGGGCCAAATTGCCCGTGATGTTTGGATGGCCAGCCTTGTGAATGGCGTTCAAAATCAAATCGTCGTGCTGATCGCTGGTAACGGCCATGTCAGAAAAGATGCTGGCGTTTATCAATGGTTATCGCCAGACAAGCAGGCGTTAACCCAAGTGCATGGTTATGTCGAACGCGCAGACAGCAATGATGCAATTTGGTTTGACCATGTTCATACCGTGCCAGAAATAGAACGTGAAGATCCGTGTCTGGTCTTCACCCAAAAACCAAACAAAAAATAGTCTGCTGCTCACTTTTTAAAAGACTGAAGCCGGCCACATGACAAAGATCACCATGAACGAATTCAATTTAAAAATTCTGTTTGTCTGCATGGGCAACATCTGCCGAAGTCCCACTGCAGAAGCTGTTTTTACCAAACGGCTGGCTGACAGAGGCCTCTTGCACAAAGTCAAAATTGACTCAGCGGGCACACACAACTTCCATCCCAACGCGCCGCCCGATGAACGCAGCCAGATGCATGCGCGAAAAAGAGGCTACGACTTGTCCCATTTGAAAGCCAGACCTGTTGTTGACAGTGACTTTGAGGAATTTGATTTGCTTTTAACGATGGATTGGGACAACCGCGCTTTGCTGGAGGAAAGATGCCCCGCACTGCACCTTCACAAGATCCGTGGATTGGCCGAATTTTTGCAAACATCGCCAGCACCGGTCATACCGGACCCTTACCACGGTGGAGATCAGGGGTTTGAGCATGTCTTGGACTTGATCGAGGAAGCGAGCGAAGGCCTCATGGCATTCGCCATTCAAAAGGCTCAGCCATGAAACAGATGAGCTCTGCTGTCATTGAATTGCGAGATTTACAACTGAAAACAGACATCGGGACTTACGGGCCCAACGACACCAAGCCCAACATCCACCTGCTCGATTTGACACTTGGCATTGCAGTCAACCAAGTCGTGATTGCCCTCGATGGCATGGCGCATGTGTTTGACTACGACCCATTGATCGTGGAGATCGACCGACTCGCGGCAGACGGCCATTATGAAACGCAGGAAAGACTCATCACGCGCATTGCAGGTGCATGTGCTGCGCACTCGGCCATCACACACATGGAGATCAGCCTGAAAAAGTCACCTGTCCGCTCGGGTAGCGGATCGTTGGGCGTTCGCCTAAAGCTTGATGAGATCGCAACCGATGCACTGAGACCCGATAAAGCCAAGACCACCGTATAGGCGCATCTGATCTGGCCACGGTGACTTGAATCCAGCTTTGGATAGTCTTTGCACAGTGAGGGGCATGCAATTTCTCTAAGCTGCAATTATTTGAAGGATTGTGAAATGCCAGAAAGTTTCTTGCACACAGCCAGTCTTTTGGTGGTCGCTGGCTTGTTCGGCGGTATGTTTTTATTTTCAGCAAGCTTTGCAGCTTTCCTGTTCAAGTACCTGCCACCAGAAGATGCACGCATGCTGATTCGAAAAGCATTCCCACCGTTTTACCTGTTTGTCATCGTCACTTCGGGTTTGGCCTTGGCACTGTCTTGGCGAGTTGATTCATTCAGCGCTGCATGCATGGCATTCGTGATGTTCACCACTGTGGCTGCTCGGCAATTGTTGATGCCTGCGATCAACCGCGCCAGCGATTTGGGCAACAAAAAACGCTTTGCATGGTTACACGGCATTTCTGTCCTTCTCACGCTCGGGCACATTGCTCTGACTGCCGTGGTTTTGGTTCACATGGGTCGTTGACCCAGCATCGACACCGAAACAAAGACCATGGCCCTGGGTCGCATCAAACGGTTGCAATCTGCGGCGCGTGCGCCACTGCAACCATTCAAGGCATCAGAGCTGGCCGTCTGTGCGCTGTGTGATCGACCCATCCCGCCAGCTCTGCGCGACGCACACCATTTGGTTCCCAAGTCAAGGGGTGGTGCTGTCACCGTTTTCCTGCACCGCGCCTGTCACAAACAAGTTCATGCCTTGTTCACAGAAACCGAATTGGCACGCCATTACGCCAGCACACAGGCCTTGCGTGCACATCCAGAAATGGCCAGATTCATCCTTTGGGTTCAAGACAAACCCAGCGACTTCAATCCCCCGACCAGGCGCAGCCGGAGCAAGGGGCAGTTTTGAATTTCTTCAATGTCAGCCTCCATTTTTTATGCCAAAAAATAACTTAGAAGCAGATCCCGAACATTTGGCTGCGCGTTTGTGGCAAGAACTGACGCGTGCACCGCATGACAAGCACCACGATTGGCGCACGCCCATTTTGGCCACACAGGGCATGGACGCAAGCGGCCCTCAAGCGCGGAACGTGGTGCTCAGGCATGCCGATGCCGCCTTATGGACCCTGCGTGTCTTCACCGATGCGCGCTCTCCGAAATGCTCAGAACTGGTGGCTCAACCCTTGGCCCAGTTGACATTTTGGAGCAAGCGACTGAATTGGCAGCTGCGGGTCTCTGCGCTGGCCACGGTTGAATTTGAAGGCGCGCAAGTCGATGCTGCCTGGGAACGCGTCAAAACATCACGCGCTTGTGCCGACTATTTGAGTGCCTTGCCACCTGGTCACATCCAAACTTCCGGCGAATGTATGACTGAAATGGCTACAGAGTCTTTGCGCGAACACCATTTGGCGATTTTGAACTTCAAAGTGACCGCCATGGACTGGTTGGCATTGCGCCAAGAAGGACATCGCCGGGCCAGGCTCACCCCTGCTGGATCACTCGACTGGTTGGTGCCGTGAGCCAGAAATCGTTGGTTCACTACCCAAAAGGAGTGCGCACGGCGACAGGGATTCGCCAGCTGGCAAGGCCTGGAATTGCAAATTTGAACCATCGGTGATGGTGCGCATTTTCAGACGGATGACTACTTCAAATCCTCTATGGCCAGCATGTGGTACCTGAGTGCATAAGAAAAGTCTTGCAATCTGACCGCCGACATCACAACCTCAGCATCTTCATCCGACTCTGCGTGCACCATGAGACCCGACTGTCCTTGGCGAGCAAGCTCGATGTAATTGTCCGCTTTAGCGCTTTCTGTGCCAGCAGACGGCAGGCCAACTTCCGCATCGCCGCCATCCACAGGGGCAATCTCGCGCAGAATGGTTTCGGAGGAAAGAAGCATGATGGCTTCGCGGTCATAACCACCACTCACCAATTCGCAACCAGCCTGTTCAGCCTGCTGCTCAGTTGGAAACATGACAAAGACATAACCCGTTGGGTAAAAAATGCCCCATATATTGACCATTTCTGGTGACAGGACAAACCTTTTTAAATTGAACCCTTCTGGCAATGAAGGCCTGCGTTCAATGGAATAGCCATGCGCCGGGCCTGCTCGCCCCTCGACCTCTGGGCTCGCCGCAACGCCAGCGATAGCGCCACCCAACGCACCTGCAACGGCACCCAGCGTTGCCCCCACCACCACGCCAACTGGCCCTGCAGTGACCACGCCGATGGCCGCACCCGTGGCCGCGCCGGCCACCAAGCTGCCGCCAACCAGGACCGAGTTGGCCTCACGCTTGGCCTCCTCGGGTTCAAGTGGAAACTGTGCTGCAGGATCAGGGTCTTGTGACGGGACGCCATGGCCACGATGGGCCTGCTCGACAAGATCCTCATCGATGGGGGCGGTGCGGGAAGTTAGATATGCCGATGTATTCATGTGCTGCTCCTGTGTTGTGGCAGCTTATGTCTTGGATCGCATCACGGTGTGTGCGGCAACACGCAGTCGCGTGAGTATCTGAAAAAACTTTTGACTCAACTGAAAATTGGCTGCAAAACTGCAGTGTTGTTCTGCAGCAGGCACCCATTCGCGCTCAAAAAAGCAACATGTGATTGATGTCAATCAAGTTTTCATTTCCCAAGCGGGCTCTTGTTAAGTTCCAGCAACATATTAGACAGCGTATTTTTTTGATTTGGGTCTGAGGCCTCATCCATGGCATCCTCCAAAACGGCGCTGATATCTTCGGCTGCCACCAACTCCATGTCCCAGTTGGGAAACAGCCTTTCACGAAACTCATCTTCTTTTGTGAGCAGCACAACATCAGAGTGGCGAGGATCTGCAGAAATAATTTTGAACAAACTGGTCACGTTGTCTCTGGGACCTTCCAACCATTGGAAGAAGATACCGCTGCCAAAAACCAATAACCCAGTGATACCAAATCTGGGGTTATGGTGTTTGGCGGTCACAATTATTTTATCGAGCGCCTCTTTGTCCATGTGCTGAACCGCTTGGCTGCAGTACACAATGTGATGGATAGATTGCGATGATTGGCCTTCGTCATTTTGCATGAACAGAGTATGCCTCAGATAAAAATACAGTCGTCTGTATTCAAGGCCGAAGACAAACGGGTGGATGACCGTTGTTGGATACTGCCAACGCCGATTTGACCAGGTGGGCCGAAAACGGATGATCAGTCAAGGTGATGAGAAATCAAGTAATTGTGCTGTGTGCCGGGCAACGCCCTTAGAAAAGTTCAGCCCTGTTGGATCAAATGCCGAGTGCAGAGTCAGGGTAATTGACTTGGGCGCAACCCTTTTTTTGCTTTGCATAAGAATGTTCCTGTTGATAGATGACTTTTTACTGTGTACAAAACAAAATGCCTTGAGCACGGTTTTACGCCAATGAATACCAATTCCACTGAGCAGCCCACACAAAAAGCAGTTTCACAAGCCCCTGTGGCCCTTGTCATTGGCAGTGGTTTTGGCGGGTTGGCTGCAGCCATTCGGTTGTCCGCCAAAGGTTATCGTGTCCAAGTGCTCGAGAAATTGAATGCGCCAGGAGGCAGGGCTCGCGTGATCCATGTCGACGGCTACACCTTTGACGCTGGCCCAACGATCGTCACTGTTCCTTTTTTGCTTGAAGAGCTCTGGGAGTTGGCTGGACGGCAATTGGCCGATGATGTTGATCTGCGTTTACTGGACCCTTTTTACCGAATCCGTTTCGACGACGGCGATCACTTCGACTACAGCGGTGACCCCGAAAAAATGCTCAAAGAGGTCCTGCGCATCGACCCCAACGCCGAACCTGGCTACGCCGCTTTTATGGCGGAAGCGGACCTTTGTTATGAGTTGGGCTTTGAAGCCTTAGGCTGCGAGGCATTTGTCCGCATGGGCGATCTGTTCAAGGCCATTCCCTCCATGATCCGGATGAAGGGCTGGCGAAGTCTGCACACGATGGTCGCCACACACTTCGAACACCCCAAGTTGCGCCAAGCCATGAGCCTGCAGGCGCTTTTGATTGGCGGCAATCCGTTTTCTGTGACCTGCGTGTTCTCACTCATCAATGCGCTGGAACGGCGATTTGGGGTGCACTGGGCCATGGGCGGCACCGGGGCTTTGGTGAATGGTTTGGTGGATTTGATCGAAGGCATGGGCGGCAGTCTGCGCACTGGCGCCGAAGTTCGCCGCATCGAAGTCACCGATGGACGCGCTTGTGGCGTCACCTTGGCCACTGGCGAGACCATTCCTGCGGATATCGTGGTCTGCAATGCCGACACGGCTTGGACGTACAAGAATCTCATTGACCCGAAAGACCGAAAGGTATGGACCGACGCCAAGATTAAAAATGGCAAGTATTCCATGGGTCTTTTTGTTTGGTACTTTGGCACCAACAAGCGTTTTGATGACGTGCCGCACCACATGATGCTGCTGGGCCCGCGCTACGAAGCGCTGCTCAAAGACATCTTCAAAAAACACCATCTGGCCGAAGATTTCAGCCTTTACCTGCACCGACCCACAGCCACCGATGCGGGCATGGCGCCTGAGGGTTGCGACACCTTTTATGTGCTGGCACCCGTCCCCAACCTGCAAAGCGGTACCGACTGGGCTGCTCATGCAGAGCCTTACCGCGCCGCCATTGCCAAAGCGCTTGAGGAAACGGTTCTTCCCAACTTGAGCGAACATCTGACGGTATCGTTCATGACGACCCCGCAAGACTTTCAAGACAATCTGCTGTCATATCAAGGTGCTGCCTTTGGGCTGGAGCCGCTTTTGTTGCAAAGCGCATGGTTCAGGCCACACAACCTGAGCGAAGACATCGAAAACCTTTTCATGGTGGGCGCCAGCACACACCCAGGCGCAGGCATACCGGGTGTGCTGATGTCGGCAAAAGCTCTAGACACCGTGCTGCCTGACCCGGCAACTTTGAAGCGCTCGTTGTAATGCACAGCAGTCAACTTTTGTGGGCCCAAATCATGGCCGTTGCCCATCGATTGCTGCTGGAGCAATGGCGGCAAAAACGAGGCTTGATTTTTTGGGCCGTATTTCCGTCAACGATGATGCTGCTGTTCGGTTTGGTTTATGCGCACAACGACAGCATGCGCGCTGGCCTTGATGCAGCTGCAGCTGGCATTTTGGTGGGCGCTGCGCTTTTTTTCAGCTGCCTGGGCGGCACCGTTGCGGTGATCGCTGCCGAACGTGAACGGGGCACCCTGCCCCGCCTGCTCACGACCCCACTGCACCCCGCAGCGTATTTTCTGGGCGTTGTCATTGCGCAGTTACTTTTGGCTTTGATGCAAGTGGTCATGCTCTACAGCATCGCTCTGTCTATTGGCGTCCGATACCATGGCAGCCTTTTCTTGGGCGGGTTCATTTTGCTGCTCTCTGTGTTTTCATATGTTGGCATGGGATTTTTTCTGGGTGCGCGGTTTGCTCGGCGCAGCGAAGAAGTGGTGGTGGCCTTGTCGGCGATTGGGGTGCCTTTGTTGGTCTTGGGTGGTACCTTTTTCCCGCTAGAAATCATGCCGCAGGGTATGCAAACATTGGCACAAATCAACCCTATGCTGCATATGAACCAGGCTTTCAAAGGTGTCGCTGCTTATGGCATGGGCTTTTCTGAACTCCGCTTTGAATTGAGTTTCTTATTGGCTTTTTGTGGCCTCTCGCTGGCTCTCGGCATAAAGTCCTATCGGCATCTGCTGGGCGGGACAAAATCCCAATGACAACAGCATTACAAATCGACGATGTTCACAAGCGGTTTGGCAGCCAGCTTGTCCTGAATGGCTTTAGTCTTCGGGTGGAGCAAGGTGAGGTTGTGGGTTTGTTAGGCCCCAATGGTTGTGGCAAATCTACCGTGCTGAACATTGTGGGCAAGTTGCTGTCCTACGATGCCGGGCAAGTGAGCCTGATGGGTGAGCCATTGAGTGAACTCAGTTACCGTGCGCGCGAACTGGTTGGCGTGTGTACACAGCACTGCGCCCTTTACCCCGATTTGTTTCCTGCCGAAAATTTGCACTTTTTTGCCCGCTTATACGGCCTTGCTGAAAAGGAACGCCATCAACGGGTTGCAGAGCTGATGAGCAGTTTCAAACTCGAAAATTTTGCAACCACCCGCGTGGGTCAACTTTCGGGCGGCTGGCGACAACGGCTGCACCTGGCCGTTTCCTTGATACACCGACCCAAGTTACTCGTGCTTGACGAGCCCACAGCGGCTGTGGATTTGAAAGCACGAATGGACATTTGGCAACTCATTGAGGGGTTGCGTGACAGCGGCATGACGATTTTATTAACAAGTCATCACCTCGCGGAAGCAGAGAGGCTTTGCAGTCGAGTCGCATTGATGCGCAGCGGTAAAGTTGTCGCTGCGGGCAGCGTTTCCGAATTATTGGCACTCATACCAGGCCAAGCTGTGGTCAAGGTGCAGTCTGAAAACAACGAGGCGGTCATGCAAAGAGCGCTTGATTTGGGATGGCCAGTTCGCCAACACGCTGATCAGATGCGACTTTTGCTCCCCCAGCATTTGAGCTTGCGAGAAATAGTTGACGCTTTGGACGGTACAGAGGTCAGCGCAGTCAGTGTTCTACCAGTGACATTGGATGATGTGTACCTGGAGGTCATGGGTGACGGCCATAAACCCACGACGTCAAGTTGATCTCCCGTTCAAACCATGACTGGCCCGGCTCAGTATTGTGACAGCGGTCACAGTTAAATGACGGGTCCTAGCGTGCATCGAACTTTCCCTTTTTGACCAGCCGTTTCTACCCAGCGATCCTCAGATCACAAATGGGCGTTAGACCGCAATCCGACTTAAAAACCAGAGCTTACTGAACTGCCCTGTACAGTTGGAAGACCGAGTTGGAAGACCGAGTTGGGAGCCTTGGGCACCAAGGGAGCGGCCAAGGGTTTGAACTTGAAGCGGTTAAAGATCGGTGTCTCAACTGGCACTTGCAACGCGTTCGTCGATACAAAGTCTGACAGCGCCAACTGGCTCAAAGTATCAATGATCACTTGCTCAAGCCGCCACTCGTAATCTGCTGCCGCGAGTGGCTGCAATTCATTGCCTTGCTGCGCCAAGGTCGGCTCGAAAGCGGCTGCGATGTCCCAAATCGAAATCAGCGCCAAGTCGCCTTGGATTTCATAGCCACCACCGGGGCCTTTGCGCGACGAAATAATGCCATGGTCTTTGAGCTGCTTCAGGATGCACTCAAGGTTGGAGACCGACAACTGCAGACGCTGGGCCAGCACGGTGGTAGAGACACGGCCCAGGTTTTGCTGCTCAGCAATGACAACGCATACATCTATGGCGTTGGTCGTTTTGTTCGAAATCATATGTTGATCCCCCAATGAGTAGAAATTTTGCGCCAAATATCTACTCATTTATCAGAATATTTATTTTTTCCTTGTTTATTCACATAAAATCTACTCAATACCTAAACAAAATAGGCTTGCGTGGCAAATATCCCAATCAATCATCCACCGCTCTACCGCATCGGTGCCGTTTCAAAAGCCACCGAAATTCCGGTCTCCACCTTGCGCATCTGGCAAACGCGTTATGGGGCATTCACCCCGGTCAAAACCGAGGGCAATCAACGTTTGTTTGCCGAGCACGATGTTTCCAAGGCGCTCTTGCTCAAGCAGCTGTCGGGGGCGGGGCATGGCATTGGCAGCATTGCTCGTCTTGATCTTGCGCAGCTGAGAGAGCTGTGCCATCCGGACAATCAAGCCCAAACGCTGATGGCTCCGGCCCAACCCGTCTGCTTGGCGGTGGTGGGCTTGGGGCTGGCCAACCGCATTGAGTCACGTCAATTTGCCGCTGTTTTGAGTCAGCACCGCATACAAGTCACCGACGTGCTGGAAGATCTGGCCTCCGCGCAACATGCAAGGTTGTCAGAGAAGCCACAAGTGCTGCTGATCAAGGTCAACTCGCTGCAGGACTCGGTGTATGAGTCGATCCAAGCGCTGATGCAGCGACAGCCGTTTGCGCAAACCATCGTGCTTTACCACTTCGCGCCCGACAGGATCATCCGAGTCATGAAGATGGCTGGTCTAACGGTCAGGCGTGACCCGATCTCGGACAGCGAGTTGGCCGAGTTGCTGCAGTCGATTTTGTTTGTGGACCGTGACCGTGCACAGGCCTTCGGCCACCACGGCTCGGTGATATCCGGGCGCAAATACTCGGACGACACCTTGCGGCGCGTGGCGGGTATCTCTACCAATGTCTTGTGCGAGTGCCCCAAGCATGTGGCCGAGCTGATCGCGCAGTTGGCCAGCTTTGAGGCCTACAGCCAGGAATGCTTGAACAAGAACACCGAAGACGCGCACCTGCATTCGTATTTGCGCGCCATCTCGGGTTCAGCCCGCAACTTGTTCGAAAACGCCCTCGAAAAAATCGCACAACACGAGGGCATTGACCTGCGTGAAACTGCCCAATCAGTTAAAAATTTGAACTGAGTTGCTCCAGCCCACACACATTTGACCGTCTGTGCCGAAACTGACGCGCTGTAAAGTTGCTGAGAAATCAAGTGCTTGTGCTGGCTTCAGGCAAATGCACCTGGTCAACTCTGATCGGTAGTCCTGGTTCAACAAGCGTCGGCGCCTACAGCAAGTGTTCACTGAAAGTCTTTTGTCGCTGAAGAACCGTTTAGACCGCTTCCG
>OBPM01000102.1_pt1 | contig 14039 bp, 14 predicted proteins | sample 1493981 | NCBI WGS metagenome assembly OBPM01 (sample SAMEA3275485, study PRJEB22092) | marine metagenome | reverse complement strand
CACGATCGACAATCAACTTGTCCGGATTATCGAACACCGTCTCGTCACGGTTGGCGGACAAATACCACATGCCAATCTTGTCGCCGGCCTTGATGGGTGCGCCGAACAAGTCATGGTCCTGCGTCGCGGTGCGCCGCATATGCGCAAGCGGTGTTTGCCAACGGATGATTTCACTCACGGCATTTGTGATGAACTGAGGGTTTTGCTCCAGCTTTTCGCGCTCGTCCGGGAAGCTGTTCAGTCCATAAGCATAGCCCGACATCGAATTGCGGGTCGTGTCGTTTCCGCCCACGATGAGCAGAATGAGATTACCCATATATTCGAATTGGCTCATGTCCTTCATCGGCGAATGGATCATGCGGCTGATAAGGTCTGGCGCTTCGCCACGATTTTTGCGTTCTTCCCAAAGACCCTGGAAATAGGCGCCCATTTCGAACATTTTTCCAAGCCGCGCTTGGCGCGTTTCCTCAGTGCGGAACAATTCGACATCGCCCGCCCAATCCGACCATTCGGTCAACTTGCGGCGGTCTTCCCATGGGAAATCGAAAATGAGCGCCAACATCTGTGTGGTCAGCTCGATGGATACGAGATCGACCCAGTCGAAGGTCTTACCAACCGGAAGCGAGTCCAGCAGCTCGCCGGTACGCCGCCGGATGTCGCCGGACATGCGGTCCATTTCACCCGGTGTAAACGCAGGTGCGATGACGCGGCGTTCTTCGGTGTGCTTGGGCCGGTCCATCGCGATGAACATCGGCATGACGATTTTCTGGTCTTCGGGGATCGGCTCTTCGAGCGCATTGTCGTCGATTAACGTAATGCCGCCATGTTCGAATGACGATGAATAAATATCGGGCAACGCTTCGACATGTTGAATGGCCTTAAGCGTCGTAACGTTCCAATAACTGCCGAAATCAGAACCCTCAATCTTGTTGATTGGCGCCTTTTCGCGCATCTCTTTGAAGATGGGATGCCAGCGATCCTCAGTATAAATATCGGGCTTGGTTACGTCCCAGCGATGTGGCGCCTTGTTGATTTCCCAAGGCAGTGAATCGCTTTCGATCAGGGGGGCAGTTGCCATTATTATCGACTCCTCTCGGTACCGAAACTGCCACTACTTACAGAAATGTCAATCCAGTTTCGAACCGCAACCTATTAAAGGTGACTGCACCCTCATCCCGGCATTTTGATGAAGCCGAACAACCGGCGCGCACCGTCATCCTTGGCGCGGCCAGCGCTTCCCGATTTCATGACGTTTTTCTTGAAAAGATACACACCCAGTCGCAGCAACAATATCGCAAACAAGATCTGGCCGATAATTGCGACGGCGTGATGCCACAAAACCGGTTCAAGCGCAGCGCGGCCAATCATCGCAAAGGGCGAACTGAAGGGAAAGATGGCTGCAAATTTCTCGAGTGGTTCACCTGTTTTGGTCAGGGCATAGGATGCGAAGAAGAAATTGATCAACTGGGCCATCGTGACGGGCATGGAGATGGTCTGCACCTCGCGCACCGTTGCCGCCATTGCGCCAATGCCAAGGAAAAGCGCACCCAGCATCAGATAGGCCATGATAAAATAAGTGAAGCACAGGCCGATGAATATGGGCCAGCCAACCGCGGGCGTCGGGTAGCTCGGCAAATTAGGCCCAATCGCGGCGACACCTATCAACCCAATGGTCGTCCAAACCAATATGCCAAGCAACGCCATACCGAGCATCGCGAATAGCTTGCCAAGAAATACCGATTCCATTGGAATTGAGGCGGCGAGAATTTCGATGATCTTGTTCGATTTTTCCTCGACGAGATTGGATAGCACCATGCCGGCAAGCAGCATTGTCAGGAAGAAAACGAGTATCTGCCCGCCCTGCGCGGTGATGGTACGTAACTGCTTGTCGTTGTTTGCGGATTCCACGACGATGTCGGGCGTTGAGCGCGGCAGCTTCAATGTCCCGCCACTCTGGGCATAGCCAGACAATAACTCAATGTCGGCGCGTTCGCGTTCAATGGCATTGGCCGTTCCGGTGATCACGGGTTTCTCTAGCGTGCCGGTGACGACAACGCTCAAGTTATCCGTCTTTTTTGCAAGATAGCTTTGCGGATTTTTCTGGTCCGCAGCGGAATCGCCGACGACGATCATGCGTGCGAAATAACTGTCTCCCAATGTTTTCGAAAGCGACTCGCGCGCGGACAGGATTTTTGCGGCCTCGTCTCTGGCGAGTGCAATACCAACAACGGGTTGGGACACTTCTTTGGCGATTTGGCCACCCAAATTACCTGCCGCAAATCCGACAAGCACCGGGAAAAAGGGTCCAAGTAGAAAGAAGATAAAGGCCTTGGAATAGATGATCGCCGTAAAATCCCTGCGGGCGATGACGAGAGCAGCGCGGATGATTTCCTTCATTTTGCTTCTCCCACGTCAGTGTCATCCATTTCAGCGGCGACCGATTCCCCGGCGATCGCAACGAAGGCATCGTGCAGCCCAGGCCGTTCGATCGAAAGCGATTTCACTCCGGCCTTGCCCTCGACCAATGCCGTCAGCAACGGCTCCACCCCGGTTTCGGGTAAAGTGAAATGCCACCAATGGCCTTCAGCCTTGGTTTCAGGCGGAAGGGCTGATCGCCATGGCCCCTCCAAAGTTTCGGTTTCCAAATGCACCTGTGGCCGCAAGCGGTCACGTGCTTCGGATACCAGCCCGTCAAAGCTGATTTTACCCTTCGCAATAATGGCGATACGTTCGCACAGCCGTTCGGCATGCGCGATGACATGGGTGGAAAAAATGACCGTCACACCCTTGGCGGATTGCGCGCGGATCATCTTTTCAAGCTTGGCCTGATTAAGTGCATCCAAACCTGAAAAAGGTTCATCGAGCACGATCAGCTTTGGATCGTGGACGATTGTTCCCATCAACTGTACTGTCTGGGCCATGCCTTTGGAAAGCTGCCTGATCTGGCGGTCTGCGGCATATCCAAGGCCCGCTTCTTCCAGCAATGCCCGCCCTTTTTCGGCGCCTTCTTTCAAGGATAGTCCACGCAGCGCACCCATGAATGCAATCGTGTCAACCGCGCGCATCGATTGGTACAGGCCGCGCTCTTCGGGGAGATATCCCACATTGCGGGATTGCGTTATCGGGCGGTCCGAACCCAACAGACTGCGTGTTCCGGCATCAGGATCAATGATGCCAAGCAAGGTGCGCAGCATGGTCGTCTTGCCAGCACCATTTGGGCCCAATATGCCAAAAATACTGCCCTCGGGAATTTTCAGGTCGACCCCATCGACGGCACGAAAGCCATCGAATTGCTTTACGAGTCCCTTTGCCTCTATTGCATACATGCTGAATTGCCCCGGAGAGATTGTCGGTGCTGAATAAGGTTGGCGAGTGAAAAGACACAACACAAATATAGTTAATGAATTGCAGGCCAAGGCGCAAAGTGAAGGCTTTGTCGCTTTCGGTATTGCGCCGGGTCATCTTGCGCCGCGCGCGGGGTTGCGACTGCGCCAGTGGATCGATGAAGGCCGCCATGGAGACATGTTGTGGATGGAAAGCCGCGTCGATGAGCGCGCCAATCCCGATATGTTGTGGCCCGAAGTGAAGTCAGTGATCATGTTGGGGATGAGCTACGCGCCACCGCATGATCCGATGGCGCTTGCGGGCGAAGATACTAAGGCCCGGATATCGGTCTATGCGCAAGGACGCGACTATCATGATGTCGTAAAGGGCGCGCTTAAGCGCCTCGCCAGTTGGCTGGCCCACTCCGCAGAGGTTGGCGTCAAAGTGTTCGTTGATACCGCGCCCGTTATGGAAAAGGCACTGGCTGAGGTCGCAGGACTTGGCTGGCAAGGCAAGCACAGCAACATCGTTAGCAAAGAACATGGCAGCTGGCTGTTCCTGGGCGCGATTTATACGACTGCAGAGCTTACGCCTTCGATACCCGCGAGCGACACGTGCGGTTCGTGCCGGGCGTGTCAGGACATCTGCCCAACCAACGCCTTTCCCGCACCTTATCAAGTCGATGCCCGCCGATGTATCTCCTATCTCACCATCGAGCATAAGGGCCCAATCGACCGCGAATTGCGTCCATTGATTGGCAATCACATTTATGGCTGCGATGATTGCCTCGCCGTATGTCCGTGGAACAAGTTTGCCGAGACCGCTGCGGCACATAAGGCATTTTTGCCCCGCGAAGAGTTTATCGCGCCGCGCATTGCCGACCTTTTGTCTTTGGATGATGCACAGTTTCGCCAGCTGTTCTCAGGCTCGCCAGTCAAGCGCATTGGCCGTGACCGTTTTGTCCGCAACGTACTCATCGCAGCGGGAAATGGCAGCGATGCCAGCGTGATACCTGTGGTCGAAATGCTCATGGACGATGCGTCACCGGTCGTCCGGGGTGCTGCGATTTGGGCGATGTCGCGTCTGTCGCCCGAGATATTCCAGCGTGAAAAGCAGAGGCGGGCTGCAAACGAACTGGACGCGGAAGTCCTTACCGAATGGACGCTGCGTTAGTCAGCGGCGTTGTAATGCCTCAATGCACGATGCCCGATCAACCGCAGCACCATCGCCGCGTCTGGCATCGATGTATGTAACGATTTCGGTCCGGCCCTTGCCCTCTGGATAAAGAAACGCATCAAGGACGCAGGCTTTGCCGACGAATTGCAACTTGCGGCCATTTACCTCAACCACATCGAGGCGCGGTTCGCCGAACAGGCGTTTCAGCGCAGCTACGTCCTTCCCCATGACAGCCTCTAGGCCCCGCGTCGCCACAACAGGACGGACGGGAAACGCCGCTGCAGTGCGCTGTACGGGCGCTGGCGGGCGTGCCGGCGGCGCGGATACACAGCCTGCCAACAGCAATGCGAGCCCAGATATAGTAAGGACTTGTTTCATATGGCTCTGTTTCCTGAATGGACGAGGTGTACGGCCATCGCCGTGGCGAGCACAGGTACCAGCAAGTTGAAAAATGGGATTAGCATGCCAGCGGTGCCAACCAGGCCAAGCAAGAGCCTCGGCAATTTTTTGATGGTACCTTGCGATTTGCCATGGCGCGCGATCAGCATGTCTTCCAGATCCCTGCCCAAGAGCAGCGCATTGATGAGCATGAAGGCGATCGCGGTGCCCACGCCGGTGAAAAGCAAAAGGATATAGATCGGCAAAGCGAGAAGGTTGTAACCAATCACCCGCGTTATGGATCGCAGCGCCATATGCAGGCCGGCCCCTACGCCCGGACGCTTACCGAATGCGGCGTGTTGGGGATAATGCCGATCTTCGACAGCATCAATGATATCGTCGGCAAACACCCATGTGATTGCAACCGCGACCACCCGGAAAAGCAGAAAAGCGGAAATCGGGATGATGGCCAGCGACAGGAAGGTCGACAGATATCCGCCATCTTTCACGTTCAGCCACGCAAAGAGCCAGTCGAGCGCAAACCACATGCCAGCGCCCAAGAGAAGGAAGTTGCCAAAAGTGAGCAACACAACTTTTATAAGCAGCATTGCCACGCGCCTGTCCGAAAGGCTTTGGAACGAAAGCAGGAGCGCCTGGATCATGCCGCCGTTCTAAAGCGCTTGCCCGAAATGTCCAACCCCAGTAGGGCGCGGAAAGCTCAAAAATAGGAATTTTCATGACTGACAGCCGCTTCGACGTCCTCGCCATTGGCAACGCAATTGTTGATATCATTGCCAATACGGATGACGCATTTATCGCAAGCGAAGGCCTGACCAAAGGCAGTATGCAGCTCATTGACGAGGACCGTGCGCAAGCCTTGTATTCCCACATGGGTCCGGCCCGTGAAATCAGCGGCGGCTCTGCCGCGAACACCTTGGCTGGCTTGGCGCGGCTTGGGCATAAAACGGCATTTATCGGCCAAGTCGCCAATGACCAGCTTGGCCAAGTATTCGCACATGACATTCGCGCGGGCGGCATCCATTTCGACATTCCGGCACGTGATGGCGCCCCTTCGACCGCGCGTTGCTACATTCTTGTCACGCCAGATGCGCAGCGCACGATGAATACCTTTTTGGGCGCGTCGCAATATCTGCCTGCCGCGCTCATCGACAAGTCGCTGATCGAAAGCGCGGCCATATTATATCTTGAAGGCTATTTGTGGGATCCCGAAGAACCACGCGCTGCCATGCGGACCGCTATCGACGTGGCACGTGCGGCAGGTCGTAAGGTTGCGCTGACATTGTCCGACGCATTCGTCATTTCGCGCCATGGGCCAGACTTTTTGGCCGAAATGGAAGCTGGCCGCATCGACATATTGTTTGCAAACGAAGTCGAAATTTGTGCGCTTAACAACAGCGATGATTTCGAAGCATCGGTGACGGCAATCGCGGCCAAGGTGCCATTGCTTGTCTGCACGCGCGGCGAACATGGCGCAATCGCCATCGAAAACGGCGTGCGTACCGAAGTTGGCGCAGAACCTGTCGCGCAATTGGTTGATACGACAGGTGCCGGCGACTTGTTCGCATCTGGTGTGTTTGCAGGTATCGCGCAGGGCCGCCCAATGGCGGAGTGCCTCATCATGGGCGCAGTCTGTGCCGCCGAGATCATTTCGCATTATGGCGCACGGCCGGAAGCGGATATCGCAGAGCTTGTTGCCAAGCGTCTGGCTTAATCCTTTTTCTTGCGGAAGAGTACCCGGTCCTCCGGGCCGAAGCCCCAGCGCCAGATAATCCAGCCATAAAGGCCAAGGATTGCAGGCACGCCAATCGCCAGTTCCACCCATTCCAAACGGGGAGGGACGCTGACGATTGCCATGCCCAGCAAAGCAGCGGCGGCGACAGCAATCAACAATGCCCAGCGCCAAACCCGAATGGGCTGTGCTAGCAATCGGGACAGAAGGCGCGATTTGATGAGCGAACCAATGCCAAGCGAGATCATGAGCCCGCAGGCGACGGCTGCTGCTTGGTACAGACCTACATATTCGGGCTTAACAGGGATGTCATCGACGAGCATGATGAGGCCGACGCTCACTAAGGTTTGCACGGCCAACATACCGATTGAAATCAGCAGATTTCGGTGACGGGCCATATATACCAAGGCGGATTCGCTGACGACAGCTGTTGCCGCCGCAACTTCCGCCGCTAGCAAAAAGGCAAGCGCTGCCGCGCCGCCGACAAATTCGGGACCCATTAATCCCATGACCGCCTCACCGGGTATACCAAGCGCAAGGGCAATCCCTGCCTGCGCCGCGATAATCCAGAAACCAACCTGGCCGACCTGTTTGGCGATTTCGGCATAGTTATGGGTCTGTAAATTGCGAGTGATGACGGGGCCTAATATAGGGTCAAAGCTTGTTTTAAGCTTCTGGGGAAGGCTCGCCACTTGTTGAGCGACATAATAAACACCCACCACAGCAGGCGATGCAAACAAGCCCAATATGGCAAGGTCAAGCCGCCTGCTGCCCCATTCTGCAGCGTCTGCTGCGGCCAATGGCAGGTTGCGTTGGGCAATCGTAAGAGAGCGCTTCGGACTTGGCCGCCATCCACGTGCAAACCCGTAACTGCGCCACAAGGGCCAAAGCGCAAATAACAATGCCGCTGCCAGCGAAGCGACATAGGACAGGATCAGGCCGTCACGCGCAGAGTAAAAATAGAGCACGCCAGCCGCAATACTAATTGTCCATGGCTCAACGATTGCACGCGCGCGGACCGTTGACACAATGTCGAATTTATAGGCTAAGGCCGACAAGCCGATGTCGGTTGCGACGATTGCAAAAATGGCAAGCGGGAGAAATCGGTCGAGCCCGTTAATGCCGCTATTCGGAAACATCAGCTCAGGCAGCATGATCAAAAACGCTGCGCCGACCGCTGATGCTGCCATCGCTGCGAACAGGGCATCGGCAATGATGTGCGCATGCGGACGGTCATCTTTGGCCAGCAGTTCCGCCAATCCGCGCCGCAGGCCAAGTGAAGCGAGTTGCGCGGCGAATTCGATTATCAGAATCGCATAAGCAAAGCGGCCAAGCGCTTCAGGGCCATAAAGCCTGCCAGCAATGAACAAGAACGGAATACGCGCCGCCAGTCGCAAAACGAAGCCAAATACATTCGTGCGCCCGCCCTTTGCGAGCGCCTGAATGTCTTCTTCGTCAGTTCTGGCTGCAGTCAATGGATGCCCTCTTTTGGTAAGTTAGCGGATTAGGCGCGCCGTTACCAGCTTTCGGACTTGAGGGGGCGCGCCAGCAGTTCGGTGACGACGGCATCGACGGTCGCCGATCCGGACAGCAACGCACATACCGCGCTAACGATAGGCATTTCGACATCAAGCGAGGTTGCGGACTTTAACAGAACGGGCGCCGTATATGCGCCTTCGGCAACCGTTTTGCGGTCTGCCAGCAGGCTTTCCGCGGTTTGGCCCTGTCCAAGGCCGCGGCCTAGCGAAAAGTTGCGCGAATTTTCAGAACTGCAGGTCAGCACCAAGTCGCCCAACCCGGACAACCCAGCAAGCGTTTCGGTCTTTGCACCGCGTGCCAAGCCGTACCGCTGCATCTCTGCAAAACCGCGCGCAATCAATGCGGCGCGTGCGTTGAGGCCAAGGCCAGCGCCGTCGACGACCCCGCAGGCGATTGCGAGCACGTTTTTGACGGCGCCGCCAATTTCAGCACCGACGACATCATCAGACCAATAGGGACGGAATGAGGGTGTGGCGATGCGGCGTATCAACACGGAACCCAGTGCCTGATTGGCAGTCGCGAGTGTCACAGCGGTGGGCTTTCCGGCAGCAACTTCATGCGCGAAAGTTGGTCCCGATAATACTGCAATCGGATTGTCAGGCCGGGTCTCCGCTGCGACATCCGACACCAGCATTTGCGTCTCTGCCTCAATGCCTTTTGCGCACAATATCAGGGGCGCTTGCATATCTGGCAGCGCCGACAGCGTGGCGCGCACATGTTGGGCAGGGGTGACGATCAACAATGTTTCACATGCGATCATGCGGGCGAGATCGGGTGTCGCCTCAATCTTTGGTGACAAGGATGTGCCGGGTAAAAAGAGGCTGTTCTCGTGCAGGTTATTGATACTGTGCACAGCCTCGTCTTCACGCGCCCAGATGAGGACGTGATCGTGGATTTGCGCCATGACAGCGGCAAGCGCAGTGCCCCATGCGCCGCCACCAATGATACCAACCGGATACCGCATCTGGCTCATGCTTTCACGCCTGCACCGCGTGCGGGTGCTGCGTTCGGATCAAGCGGCCAGCGCGGCCGCGCAACAAAATCGAGGCCATCGGTCAGGCCCATCGCAAATCTTTCGGCCCCGGCCCAAGCGATCATCACTCCATTGTCTGTGCACAACCACAATGGCGGTGCGACAAAACGCATGCCACGGCTTTCAGCAAGCTTTTCGAGCATATTGCGAATGGGAACATTTGCGGCGACGCCACCCGCGACAACCAAAGCAGCCGGCGCATCAATACGATCAAGCGTATAGCGTATCCGGTCGTAAAGGCAGTCAATGACAGCCTGTTGAAACGATGCGGCAATATCCTCGACGCTGTAATTGCCTGTGTCATGCGCGCGCAGCACGGCACTTTTCAGGCCAGCAAAAGAAAAATGTGGCTCGTCGGCGCCCTTCAACGGCCTGGGTAGCGGCACGTTTTTCGGGTTTCCTAACGCCGCTGCGCGTTCGACGGCTGGCCCGCCCGGAAAGCCCAAGCCCAAAATCTTGGCGGTTTTGTCAAAGGCTTCGCCAACCGCATCGTCGATGGTGGTTGCCAGCCTGTTATAGTCACCAACGCCATTCACGCGCAGCAACTGGCAATGGCCGCCGGACACGAGCAGAAGCAGATATGGAAATTCCAATTCAGGGTCGACCAGCCGTGGCGAAAGCGCGTGGCCTTCCAGATGGTTGACGGCAATCAGCGGCTTTCCAGACGCCATTGCCAGCGCCTTTGCGGTGACAAGTCCAACCATGACACCACCAATGAGGCCTGGGCCAGCGGTGGCCGCAATGGCATCGATATCGTTTAACGTCATGCCTGCGTCGGCGAGTGCGGTTTCCACCAAGGGCGTCATCAGTTCGGCATGGGCACGCGCCGCGATTTCGGGAACAACTCCGCCAAATGCGCGGTGATGATCCTCTTGCCCGGCCAAGGCATGGCTCAAAATCGTCCGGTCGGAACGTACAATTGCAGCTGCGGTTTCGTCACAGCTGGATTCAAGGCCAAGGATGATTGCCATTCCGCTTTCCCATAGGTGGACGTGTCGCTATGAACAAGCCGCATGACTACGATAACATTTTCATCCGACCGTCCATTACGTATCGGAACACGCCGTTCTCCGCTCGCTTTGGCGCAGGCTGAGATGACCATGGCCGCTATCATGCAGGCGCATAATTTGCCCGATGACGCAGTCGTTCTCGTCCCGATGCTCGCCACAGGCGACAAGATACAGGACCGGCCGCTTGCCGAAATCGGCGGTAAGGCGCTTTGGACCAAAGAGCTGGAACGCGCGCTGCTTGACGACCAGATTGATATTGCTGTGCACTCGATGAAGGATGTCGAGACCGTGCGTGCCGACATTTTTGACATCTCCGCCATGCTGCCGCGTGCGGACGTGCGGGACAGATTGATTGGTGCAGCGTCGCTTGAAGAACTGAAACAAGGCGCGCGGGTCGGGACATCAAGCCCACGTCGCGCTGCGCAGTTGCAACGTGCGCGTGCGGATTTGCAGATCGTCCCCTTGCGTGGAAATGTAGCGACGCGGCTCGCGCATATTCAAAATGGTGACGCGGATGCAACGCTTTTGGCAGCAGCTGGGTTGGACCGTTTGGATATGAGCGATGTTGGCGCTGCATTGCCCCTTAGCCAGTTTCTGCCCGCTGCATCACAAGGTGCGGTAGGGATTGACCGACTGACCAGTCGCACCGAGCTTGTCCCCTTTTTGGCGGCAATCAATGATGTGGATACCTTTGTTGCCGTGCATGCCGAGCGTGCCTTGCTTGAGGCATTGGGCGGCAATTGCCACTCCCCCATCGCTGCATTGGCGCAGGTTGAAGGTGCGCAGATACGCTTGAAAGCGGAAGTTTTTACCGCAGATGGCGCAGAAATGCATGCGGGCGAAATCGTCTATGATGCCTCCAGCAATGGGCCGGCACTATTGGCAGATCAATTGCTGGCAAAGGCGAGTGACGAACTACGGAGCATGTTCGCTTCGTGAAGTTGCTGATCATCCGGCCGCAACCCGGTGCGGATGCCACTGCCCGCCGGTTTAAGGACGCAGGATATGCGCCTGTGGTTATGCCACTGTTCGCAATTGAACATTTGCCACTGAAATCGCTATCCGTTGACGGATATGACGCGATTGTTCTGACCAGCGGGAATGCAGCGCGTGCAGCGCACAGATTTTTGCAAGCCGCGACCGACACCCCCATTTACGCCGTCGGCAGCGCGACCGCCAAGGCGTTGGCCAATTTGTCCTTATCGGTTGCTGCAATCGGATCAAATGGCGTGGAAGAACTTGTCGGTGTTGCTGCCGCAGATGGCCACAAAAAGCTGCTATGGCTCGCGGGCGAAGATCATAGCGCTGTTCCCCAGATTGCTGACGTACATATTGATATAGGTGTCGTGTACCGAAGCGCGGCGCTGGAAACACCCGCGCAATTCGCCGCTCATGTGGGTGAATGCGATGCGGTTATCCTGCACTCTTCGCGCGCCGCGTCGCACTTTGCCGGTCTCTGCGATGCTGCTGGCCTAACCCGGAGCAAAATTGCACTCGCGACGTTTTCAAATTCTATCGCAGAAAGCGCTGGTAAGGGCTGGGCCCGCATGATTGTCGCAGCCTCACCCAATGATGCTGCGTTGATGGAAGCAATAGGGCGGCATTTTCCAACGACAGATTGCGCCCCGTCGTCGAATGCGGCTATTGAAGGAGCAACATGACAGATTTCTCAACAGCGACGAGCACTCCACGCGGTGGATTCAAATTCAAGCATATCATGCTGCTCATTTTGTTTGCCTTTGTGGGCGGCGGTATTGTCGCGTATTTGATCGCTGACAAATATGGTTTTCTGACAAATGCTGATGCCCCAGTGGAGGCGGTGGCGTCCTCTGCTAGCCCAGTTGGTAATGTAGCCCCTGCCGACCCTGCTGTTATCGCACAGCCAGTTGCGGATCAGATGGTTCCAACCTTCCCATCACCCAATATGCTCTCGCCTGACGTTGCACGGGCTGATGGGCTGTTGCTCACATATTCCGTGCGCCGTGCGATAGATAAGGGTACGCCGCTGGGAGATCTCGCTGAACAATTGCGCCTGCGTTTTGGCGCGACCCAGCCGCAATCTGTCGCGGCGGTATTATCTGCAGGTCAATCCCCGGTCACCATCGATACGCTAAAAACCGAATTGCGCGGACTTGCGCCTGTGCTTTTGACGGGTGTTCGAGACGAGAGTGCGTGGGCTAGCGTGAAGCGTGAATTGTCGGAGCTGTTCGTGCTGCGTAAAGAAAACGGATCATCACTCGCGCCGAACGAACGGCTGATCCGTGCTGAAGCTCTGGTTGATGCGGGGAAGCTTGATCTCGCTGTGGAGGAAGTTGCGGCTTTGCCCGGAGCATCGGTCGCGCAATCATGGTTGGCACGCGCCAAGCGTTACAGCGATGCGCGTAAAGCGCTTGACCGGCTTGAGCAGATTGCCATCCTTCGGCCAGTGGCGGTTCCCGTTATGACAGCGCCTCCGGTTGAGACCATGCCGTCGGACGTTCCACTGCCAAGCCCAGCCCCCTGAGTTGCCAGTCAGAGCTCATTTGAACCCGCTCGCGACAGCGCATCTGCAAGAAAAGCCTCCGTCTTTTTCTTTATTTGCGCGTGAAGCGTTGCTGTTTGGATTTACGCGCACGCGGGCATCCTTTGCCCCAGCCATATCGTTGGGCGTCGACGGTCGTGGCCATAATGTCATGGTCATTCCCGGGTTTCTTGCGTCGGACAGAACAACCTCGCGCTTGCGCCGGTCGCTTGTAAAAGCTGGCTTTGCTTGCGCGGGATGGGGTTTGGGCCGCAATATGGGGATTGGGGCTGACATCTTTATCAAGCTGGACGAACAGCTTTCCAGCCTCCCTTCCAACAGACCGTTGACGCTGATCGGGTGGAGCGTTGGCGGGTTGATCGCCCGCGAATATGCAAAATATGCGCCTGACCGTGTGGCAAAGGTCATTACCCTCGGCAGCCCGTTTTCCGGCAACCCGCGCGCCAATAATGGCTGGCGGATGTATGAGCTGATCGCCGGGCATAAGGTGGATGCGCCGCCGGTTAGCGTGACTTTGTCGGTGAAGCCACCTATGCCCACTTTTGCCATCTGGTCGCCGCGTGATGGCATGGTGGCAGCGCACGCAGCATGCGGGCTTGCGGATGAAGCGGACGTCCAAATCGAACGAAATTCGACCCATATGGGATTGATTGCGGATCCCGGCATTATCCGGCAAGTGGCCGAAATCATCGTCGCTTAAGCCAAACTGGCACGATGATTGCTCTGTACGGAACATCTGTTTCGAAGGAGTTTTCAATGATCAGCCTATTCATTTCATTAGCCACCGCAACCACGCCGTTTGAAAATCTGGCTATATTGGACGAGCGTATTCAGGTTCATGTGGCCAACGCTGAGCCAGTCGATAAGCGCCTGAAATTGGCGCAATGTCCCGATAGTCCCATCATTGCGCCTGCGGTCGGCGGTGTGGTCGTGGTGCGTTGCCCCGCTGTGGGTTGGCGCCTACGCGTGCCGCTGCGTGCGCCTGAGGCTGGTCTTGAGACAGTGCAAATCGTCATCCGCAAGGGCGATATGGTTGAGTGCGTGGCGGGCGGAAACGGCTTTGCGGTGTCGACACAAATGATCGCATTGGACGACGCATTTGTCGGCCAACCTCTGCGCGTCAAATCGATGACATCTCCCGTGCCAATGACTGCAATCGCGGCGGCGCGCGGGCTCGCGACATTTTAATATTAAAAAGACCGAAGCTTTTGTCGTTTTTGCTTCCGTTGAGGTTGTCGGGTTTCCGACGCCCTAACGGAAAGGGAAAGATATGGTTCAATCGGTCACTTCAAAAATGCCGCAATTGGT
>OBPM01000101.1_pt1 | contig 14296 bp, 12 predicted proteins | sample 1493981 | NCBI WGS metagenome assembly OBPM01 (sample SAMEA3275485, study PRJEB22092) | marine metagenome | reverse complement strand
AAAGCGCGGCAGGTGCTTCCTCGTGGCCTTGGGAAGATCGAAATAGATTTCGGGGATGCCCACAATATCGCCGTCGGGGTCGATACCCGCTGAGGGGCAGGCTTGACGCATGGTCTGCCCCGCAGCGACCGCGACGACCGCAGGGAGGGCCCTGCCCGCGCCTGCACGCCAAGCGATGTGCTGCGCCCTGTCAGGCAGCCGAGCTTTCAGCAGGCGACGTAGCGTCTCACCTTCCCTTGGCAGATCCTAATCCGCCAATGAGCTGGCCTGATCCAAAGCTCTGATCTTTTGCGCAAACATAGCCGCTAGACTTGGAACATGTCGTAAAACTGTAAATATTTGGATTCTATGCAGCATTACGGGCAGCAATCAGGCGAAAATATGCAAATCGCACGGGTTGTCGGCTGCCAGCGGGGCGGCGATAAAATGGGCTTGAAAACCCGCAGAACCATGCTTTGATCTTACCAGCGTCTTCAATTTTGAAAGGGCCTTACCATGAGCAATCTGCATCAGGCCGCTTGTCATTGTGGGGCGGTGCAGTTTCAGGTCAGGCTGTGTGATGGATTTGACAGCATTCGGCGCTGCACCTGTTCCTATTGCCGGATGCGCGGCGCGGTTGCGGTCTCGGCGCGGCTGGAGGATATCAGCTTTGTGCAGGGCCAAGACAAGCTGACGCTCTATCAGTTCAACTCGAAGACCGCGAAGCACTACTTTTGCAGCTTTTGCGGCATTTACACCCATCATCAGCGCCGCTCGAACCCGCACCAATTTGGCATAAATGTCGCCTGCCTTGCAGGGGTAAGCCCGTTTGACTTTGCCGAGGTCGAGGTGAAAGACGGCGTCAATCACCCCGCCGATGGCGCGGGGGTGGCGGGTCTTGCAGGGGTGTTGCGCTTTGTTGCCACACAAGCTTAGACGGCGGCACGACGGCTGATATTGCAAAATGTCAAGGATTTCAGGGAATCCAGACCTTGGACGCGGAAAGAGGTTGCATTTTTCTGCAAAAGGCGGAAAGGCGCAGGATCTTAGGATCTTGGCTTTCGTCTTGGCCGCACTGTCCTTATATGAATGTGCCTGCATCACTTTGGTGAGTCGCGGGAAATTGTTATTTTGCGATCAAGGATCAGCTTAGAATGTCACTCCTCTCGAGCATCTTCTCGTCAGATATGGCGATCGACCTCGGCACAGCCAACACACTGGTCTATGTGCGCGGGAAGGGCATTGTTTTGAACGAGCCCTCGGTTGTGGCCTATCACACCAAAGACGGCAAAAAGCAGGTCTTGGCGGTGGGCGAGGATGCCAAGCTGATGCTGGGGCGCACCCCCGGCTCGATCGAGGCGATCCGGCCGATGCGCGACGGCGTGATTGCCGATTTCGAGGCTGCCGAAGAAATGATCAAACATTTCATCCGCAAAGTGCATCGGCGCACGACGTTTTCGAAGCCCAAGATCATCGTCTGCGTCCCGCATGGCGCCACGCCGGTTGAAAAACGCGCCATCCGCCAATCGGTGCTGTCTGCTGGCGCGCGGCGTGCAGGGCTGATTGCCGAACCGATTGCTGCGGCCATTGGCGCAGGCATGCCGATCACCGATCCAACCGGCAATATGGTGGTTGATATCGGCGGCGGCACCACCGAAGTGGCGGTTCTGTCCTTGGGCGACATCGTCTATGCCCGCTCGGTCCGCATTGGTGGCGACCGAATGGATGAGGCAATCATCAGCTATCTGCGCCGGCATCAGAACCTGTTGATCGGCGAAAGCACCGCCGAGCGGATCAAGACCAGCATCGGCACCGCGCGGATGCCCGATGATGGGCGCGGCTCGTCGATGACCATTCGCGGCCGCGATTTGCTGAACGGCGTGCCGAAGGAAACCGAGATCAATCAAGCGCAAGTCGCCGAAGCCCTGTCCGAACCCGTGCAGCAGATTTGCGACGCGGTGATGCAGGCGCTGGAAACCACGCCCCCCGATTTGGCGGCAGATATCGTTGACCGTGGCGTGATGCTAACGGGTGGCGGCGCGCTTTTGGGCGATCTGGATCTGGCGCTGCGCGAGCAGACCGGGCTTTCGATTTCGGTGGCCAACGAGCCGTTGAACTGCGTGGCCCTGGGCACCGGCAAGGCCTTGGAATACGAGCGGCAATTGCGCCATGTAATTGATTACGACAGCTAAAATTAGGCTGGGCCTTTGGATCGCTTTAGATAAAACGGGCCTTATATGGCAAAGATGCGCAGCACACCTGAAGAGTTTCACCGACCGCTGCGGCGGATTTTGGTTGCTTTGCTGGTGCTTGTGCTGCTGGCGGTATTTTTCCTGTGGCGGATTGATAGCCCAAGGGTCGAGCGGTTTCGTGCCGCCTTGATCGACCGCTTTGTGCCTTCGTTTCACTGGGCGATGGCGCCGGTGACTTGGGGGCTGGAAGTGGTGCAGGACTTTCAGTCTTATGCGCGGCTTTACGAGCAAAACCAGCAACTGCGCGAAGAATTGCGCCAGATGAAGGCGTGGAAAGAAGCCGCCCTTCAGCTGGAACAAAAGAACGCGCGTCTGCTGGATTTGAACCATGTGCGGCTGGACCCAAAGCTGACGCATGTAACGGGCGTGGTTCTGGCCGACAGCGGCAGCCCGTTTCGGCAATCGGTTTTGCTGAATGTGGGCGCGCGCGATGGCATCAAAGACGGTTGGGCGACGATGGATGGCATCGGCTTGGTCGGGCGGATTTCGGGGGTTGGGCATCAGACCAGCCGCGTGATCTTGCTGACCGACAGCAACAGCCGGATTCCGGTCACGATCCAGCCCTCGGGACAGCAATCGATTCTGACCGGCGACAATTCTGATCTGCCACCGCTGGAGTTTATCGAAGACCCAGACGCAGTGCGGCCGGGCGATCGGGTGGTCAGTTCGGGCGATGGCGGGATGTTTCCAGCCGGGCTTTTGGTGGGCACGGTAGTTTTGGGCACCGATAAGCGGCTGCGGGTGGCACTTGCGGCTGATTATCAGCGGCTGGAGTTTTTGCGGGTGCTGCGCAGCAATGCGCTGACCGCGATCACCGATCCTGGCGCGCTTTTGGCACTGCCGCCGCTGCAAGGTCCGCCCGCGCCACCTGCGCCTTTACCGTCGAGCGCCGCCGAGGCGGGCAGCAATGGCTAGGGGCGATTTGCAATGATCGACGGGGCCACGCGTGAGATTTGGCTGCATCGGGTGATGTTTTTGGGCATAGCACTGGCAACTTTGTTTTGGCGCCTGCTGCCGCTGCCCTTGGCTGAGGCCGCCAGCTGTGCGCCCGAGGCCAGTTTGTGCAGGCTTTGGGTCTGGCTTGACCGCATGCCTGGCCCAGATCTGCTGCTGTGTCTGATCTTTGCTTGGACAATGCGGCGGCCCGATTATCTGCCGGTGCTGCTGATTGCGGCGGTGGTGTTTTTGGAAGATCTGCTGCTGATGCGCCCGCCGGGTCTGTGGACGCTGCTGGTGCTGATGGGGTCGGAATTTGTGCGCGGCCGCGTGGCTTTGACGCGTGAGTTAAGCTTTATGGTAGAATGGCTGTTGGTGACAGGGCTGATGTTTGCCATGATTGTGATCTATCGGCTGATCTTCGCGATGGTGCTTTTGCCGCAGGCAGGATTAGGCTTTGCTTTGGTTCAGCTGTTCTGGTCGGTGCTGTTTTATCCGGCAGTGGTCTATCTGTCGCGGGTGGTGCTGGATCTGCGCAAACCCGCGATGGGCGAAGTTGATGCCTATGGTCGGCGGCTTTAAGGAGGTTTGACCGCATGAGACGCACGCCTCGCGATACCGAAGCAAGCGCGCGCCGCGTCACGCGGCGGGCTTTGTTGATGGGTGCGGGCATGTCGGCCATGGTCGCGGCCTTGGGCGCGCGCATGCGGTTTCTGGGCGTCGATCAGGCGGCCGAGTTTCGTCTGCTGGCCGAAGAGAACCGCATCAACATCCGGCTGATCCCACCGGCGCGCGGCTTGATCCAAGATCGCAATGGCAAGTTGATCGCAGGCAATGAGCAAAACTACCGCGTCACCATCACCCGCGAAGATGCAGGCAAGACCGATGCCGAGGTCGAGGCCGTGCTGCACCGCTTAAGCCATCTTATTCCGATGACAAAAGACGATCTGGCCAGCACGATGAAAGATATCAAGCGCAACAGCGCCTTTGTGCCAATCATTGTGGCCGAGCGCTTAGATTGGCATGAATTGTCGCGCATTTCGGTCAATAGCCCTGCCCTGCCCGGTGTCTCGCCCGAGGTGGGCCTTAGCCGCGTCTATCCGCGCGACATCGATTTCGCCCATATCGTCGGCTATGTTGGCCCCGTCTCGGATAAGGATATCGCGGCGCAAGAAAGCCCTGATCCTTTGCTGCGTATCCCCAAATTTCAAATCGGCAAGATCGGGGTCGAACGCTGGATGGAGGACACGCTGCGCGGATCGGCGGGCACCAAGCGGATCGAGGTTAACGCCCTTGGTCGGGTGATGCGCGAACTGAGCCGCGAAGAAGGCGTCAAGGGTCGCGACCTGCGGCTGACCATCGACGCCGATGTGCAGAATTTCGTACAAGCCCGCTTGGGCGATGAAAGTGCGGCCTGTGTGGTGATGGATGTCACCAATGGCGATATTATTGCCGCGGTCTCGTCGCCGTCGTTTGATCCCAATCTGTTTGTGCGCGGGATCAGCCAAAAAGACTATTCCGCGCTGACCGAAAACGACCACCGCCCCTTGGCCAATAAGGTGGTGCAAGGCGCTTATCCGCCGGGCTCGACCTTCAAGATGGTCACAGCTTTGGCTGCCCTTGCCGAGGGTGCGATTGACGAAAACAGCACCGTGCGCTGCAACGGCTATTTGGAAGTTTCGGGCCGCAAGTTTTACTGCTGGAAACACTCGGGCCACGGCAAGGTGGATCTGAAAAAGTCTTTGGCCGAAAGCTGCGATGTGTTTTATTATGACACCTGCCAAAAGGTCGGCATCGACAAGATCGCCGAGATGGGCCGCAAGCTGGGCTTTGGCGCGCGCGCCGATCTGCCGATGTCGGCGATTTCCGACGGGCTGATGCCAGACCGCGATTGGAAGCAGGCGCGCTATAAAAAGGAATGGCTGATCGGCGACACCATCAACGCCTCGATCGGGCAGGGCTATGTTTTGGCAACGCCGCTGCAACTGGCGGTGATGGCCGCCCGCATCGCCAGCGGCACCGAGGTTGAACCGCGCATCATCCATTCGATCAACGATCAGCCGGTGCCGGTGCCCCCCGCCCCCAGCCTTGGGCTTGAAGGCGCCAAGCTGCGCGCGGTGCAAATGGCGATGTTCGAGGTGATGAACGGTCAGCATGGCACCGGCAAGGGCGCAAGAATTGCCGATGAGACCATGCAGATGTGCGGCAAATCTGGCACCGCACAGGTGCGCAATATCTCCTCAGCCGAGCGCGACTCGGGCGTGGTCAGCAATGACAATTTGCCATGGAAGCAGCGCGACCACGCTTTGTTTGTGGCCTTTGCCCCTGCCGACAACCCGCGCTATGCCGTTTCAGTCGTGGTCGAGCATGGCAGTTCGGGGTCAGGGGTGGCGGGGCCGATTGCGCGCGATGCCTTGCTGCGGGCGATGACGGGGGATATTCCGCCGCTCAGCGCCTATCCGCCTTCGCAGCGCGGCCGGATGGAGACTTTGCTGAACGCGCTCAAGCTGCGCCTGCCCGATGGCAGCCCGCCTGCGCCGTCAAAGGTATAGCCCGATGAGCTTTCTGGAATACCGCCTGAAACTTGCGCCAACCGGCTTTTCCAAGGTGTTTTACATCAATTGGGCGCTGATCTTGGTCCTGACGGCGATTGCGGCGATTGGCTGGCTGATGCTCTATTCCATTGCCGGCGGGCAGATGGATGTCTGGGCGCTGCCGCAGATCAAACGCTATGGCTTGGGCATGGTGATTTTGCTGGCAGTGGCGGTGGTGCCGATCTGGTTCTGGCGGTCGATGTCGGGGCTGGCCTATGCGCTTGGCATGGTGCTGTTGCTGATCGTCGAGTTCTTTGGCGTGGTCGGCATGGGCGCGCAGCGCTGGATTGATCTGGGCTTTATCCGCATTCAACCCTCCGAGCTGATGAAGGTCACTTTGGTGATGATGCTGGCGGCCTATTATGACTGGCTGCCGGATAAGAAAGTCTCCAAGCCGCTCTGGGTGCTTTTGCCGGTGCTGCTGGTGGTTGCGCCGACGATTTTGGTGCTGATGCAGCCCAATCTTGGCACATCAGTGATGCTGGTGGTGGCTGGCGGTGGGGTGATGTTTGCAGCCGGCGTGTCGCTTTGGTATTTCGCCGCCGTGATCGCCATGGTCGGCGGCACGGTCTTCGCGGTGATCTATTCCGAAGGCAGATCGTGGCAATTGCTGCATGATTACCAATACAAGCGCATTCACACCTTTTTGGACCCAAGTGCCGACCCCTTGGGTGCGGGCTATAACATCATTCAGGCCAAAATCGCGCTGGGGTCAGGCGGCTGGGGCGGCAAGGGCTTTATGCAGGGCACGCAAAGCCGGTTGAATTTTCTGCCCGAAAAGCACACCGACTTCATCTTTACCACGCTGGGCGAAGAGTTCGGCTTTGTCGGCGCTATCTCGCTTTTGGCGCTTTATACGCTGGTTTTGGTGATGCTGATTTGGGCGGCGGTGCAAAACAAGGATCGCTTCAGCCAACTGCTGATTGTTGGCGTTGCGATGAACTTTTTCCTTTATATCGCGGTGAACCTGTCGATGGTGATGGGGATGGCGCCGGTGGTCGGCGTGCCTTTGCCGCTGCTCAGCTATGGCGGATCGGCGACATTGGTGATCTTGGTGGCCTTTGGCTTGGTGCAAAGCGCGATTGTGCATCGGCCACGCTAAGACAGAACAGGAGACCCGCATGACGCTTTGCCTTTATTTCGCTGCCCCCGCCGTTTGGGACGAATACCGCGAGATTTTGCCCGCCCTGCTGGCAGAGGCCGGGATTGACGCCGAGGTGGTGACCAAGGCTCCCGAGCCTGCGGCGGTGGATTACATCCTTTACGCGCCCTCGGCCCCCTTGCAGGATTTCACCGCATTTACCCGCTGCAAAGCCGTGCTCAGCCTTTGGGCGGGGGTCGAACGGATTGTTGGCAATGCGACGCTGACCCAGCCTTTGTGCCGGATGGTCGATACAGGTCTGACCGAGGGCATGGTGGAATGGGTGGTCGGCCATAGCCTGCGCCATCATCTGGGCATCGACCGCCATATCGTCAATCCGAGCCATCTGTGGGATCCGACCTGCCCGCCGCTTGCGCGCGAGCGTCGGGTGGCGATGCTGGGGATGGGCGCGCTTGGCACCGCTTGTGCGCGCGCGCTGGCTGGGCTGAACTTTCAAGTGCAGGGCTGGAGCCGGACCGAGAAATCGGTGCCGGGCATCCCCTGTTTTCACGGTGAGGCGGGGCTGGAAGCCGTGCTGCGCGGCGGCGATATTGTGGTGACGCTGCTGCCCAAAACCCCCGAGACCGAGAACCTGCTGGACGCACGGCGGATCGGCTGGATGAAGCCGGGGGCGGTGATCTTGAACCCCGGGCGCGGCGCGCTGATTGACGATGCGGCCTTGCTGGCGGCGCTGGATGCGGGCGCCCTTGGCCATGCGACCTTGGATGTGTTTCGTGTTGAGCCTTTGCCCGCAGATCACGCCTTTTGGCGCCACCCAAAGGTGACGGTGACGCCCCATATCGCCGCGGATACCCGTGCGACGGGGGCAGCAAAGGTCTTGGTCGAGAATATCCGCCGCGGCGAGGCGGGCGAGCCGTTCTTGCACCTTGTGGACCGCGCGCGCGGTTATTGAGGCGGCGCGCGGGCTGCGGCCAAGGCGGGGGGCTGTCTGCCCCCCGCGGGTTTGCGGGCGCAAACCCGTCCCCCCGAGGATATTTTTAGACAGATGAAGGGCGAAGTTAGCGGTATTTGCGAAACAGCCTGGTGCGGGCGTAGAGCGATTCCAGCCGCTGCATCCGCACGGCGGTGTCATCCCAGGTTTTGCTTTGCACCGAGGCCAGCAGGGTTTCGACCAGCACCATCAGGCTGACATTGCTGTCCCAGGCTGAGGGGGCCTCGATATGGCAGGCAAGGGTATGGCTGGCGAGGCTGGCTGCAGGCGAGACCCAGCGATCGGTGATCAGGATGATCTCGGCACCTTGTTCGCGGGCCATCTCGGCGATTTGCAGCACGGCGTTTTCATAGCGGCGGATGTCAAAAACCAAAAGCACATCGCCCTGTTTCATATCAAGCAGCGCCGGGGCCCAGGTGGTGGCGCTGTCTGACAACAGGGTGACTTCGGAGCGCACCACCGTCATCAGCGAGGTGAAGTAATCGGCCAAGACATGGGTGATGCGGCCGCCCATGGCAAAGACATGGCGGTTGGGATCGGCCAGCAGCGCGCAGGCGGCATCGAATTCAGCATGGTCGATCTGGCCAAGCGTGGCTTGCAGATTGGCCATCACCGCATCGGCAAAGCGGTTCAGAATATGGGTATCGGGCACCCCCCCCGCCCAGCGGTCATGTTTGCTGAGCGGCGAGACCAGCATCGCCTCGACCTCGCGGCGCAGGCTGGCTTGCACATCGGGATAGCCCTTATAGCCAAGCTTTTGCGCCAAGCGCACCACCGTCGGCGTCGAGACCTGCGAAGCCTTGGCCAGCAGCGTGATTGAGCCCAAGGCCGCCATCGGGTAATGTGACAGGATATGACTGGCCAATTGCCGTTCGGCGCGGGTCAGATCGGGCAGAGCGCTGCGCAATTGGTCTTCGACTGTCAGTTTTTCGGTCATGGCGGCTCCGCGTGGAACTATTGTTTCAGCACTTATACAAAAAGAAACATTCTTGACAGAATGCAAGCAAAAGAACAGCCTTGGGCAAAATAACAGGGATGACTCGCAGCCTATGAATGGCGCAGAGACCAGCATGCGGTTTGAACCGCTGATCGAGAACGCGGCCGCGCAGGGGCGGTTTGTGTTGGTCTGCGAGCATGGCTCGAATGCCTTTCCCAAAGCTTGGGGCGATCTGGGGCTGACGGCGGCCGAGCGGGCAGCGCATATCGCTTGGGATCCGGGCGCGCTGGATTTGGCGCGCGCGCTGGCGTTGCGGCTGCAGGCGGTTTTGGTCCATGCGCCGGTCAGCCGCTTGATTTACGATTGCAACCGCGCGCCCGATATGGCCGGGGCGATGCCTTTGCGCTCAGAGGTTTATACCATTCCGGGCAATGCCGCGATTTCGGCGCAAGAGCGCTTGGCGCGCACGCAGGCGGTCTACCTGCCTTGGGTGCAGGGGCTGCAGCGGGTGATTGCCGAGCGCATCGCGCTGGGGCTGCGCCCGGTGGTGGTGACGGTGCATTCCTTTACCCCGGTCTATCACGGTGTGGCGCGCGCGGTGGAGTTTGGCGTGATCCACGACGCCGATGACAGCCTTGCCCGCGCGGTGGTGGCGGTGGCTGCGCAAAAGACGCGGTTGAATGTGCAGCTGAATGCGCCCTATTCTGCCGCCGATCAGGTGACCCACAGCCTGCGGCTGCATGCGACGCCCTACGGACTGCCCAATGTCATGCTAGAGCTGCGCAATGACCTGATCGCCACGCCAGAGCAGGTCTCGGATATGGCGGATCAATTGGCGGTGGTTTTGAACATGGGGCTGGTCGAAATTCAGCGGCAGGCCAAGGCCAGCTGAGGCGGGCGGGCGTCCGAGGGGGTGCTGCGGCATCTGTGCATTTGAAGCCCCAATTGATGGGGAAACTCAAAGGAGATCCGGATATGGCCGGTAATTTGACATTAGACGAGCTGAGTGCCGCGGTAAAAAGCGGCGAGATTGATACGGTTTTGGTTTGCGGCATCGATATGCAGGGCCGCTTGATGGGCAAGCGCTTTCATGCGGCGTTTTTCATTGATGGCGGCTGGCAAGAGACGCATTGCTGCAACTATCTGCTGACGGTGGATATGGAGATGACCACGGTGCAGGGCTATGCCTCAAGCTCGTGGCAGACCGGCTATGGCGACTATGTGCTAAAGCCCGATTTGGCGACGCTGCGGCGGATTCCTTGGCTTGAGGGCACGGCGCTGGTCTTGGGCGATACGCTGGACCATCACGGCCATGAGGTGCCGCACAGCCCGCGCGCGATCTTGAAAAAGCAGGTGGCGCGCGCCGATGCGATGGGCTTTGACGCGATGATGGCGACCGAGCTGGAGTTCTATCTGTTTGAGAACTCTTATGCCGATCTGCGCGATCAGGGCTGCCGCGATCTTAAGCCGGTTTCGGGCTATAACGAGGATTACCACATCTTTCAGACCACCAAGGAAGAGGATGTGATGCGCGCCATCCGCAACGGGCTTTATGGCGCGGGCATTCCGATTGAGAATTCCAAGGGCGAGGCCGATGCCGGTCAGGAAGAGGTGAACTACCGCTATTCCGACGCGCTTGATACCGCCGACAACCATGTAATTGTTAAGAACGGCATCAAAGAGATCGCCTTTGCCAAGGGCAAATCGGTGACATTCATGGCGAAATACGATCACCGCCGTGCGGGATCATCAAGCCATGTGCATCAAAGCCTTTGGACCAAGGACGGCAAGCCTGCCTTCTATGATCCGGCCGATAAATACGGCATGTCGGCGCTGATGAAGCATTTCGTGGCAGGCCAGCTGGCCTATGCCGAAGAGATGACGGTGTTCCTTGCGCCCTATGTCAACAGCTATAAACGGTTTTCGATCGGGATGTTCGCGCCCACCAAGGCGGTTTGGTCGGCAGACAACCGCACTGCGGGCTTTCGGGTTTGCGGTGTCGGCAGCAAGGCGGTGCGGGTAGAATGTCGCATTCCGGGATCTGATGCGAACCCCTATCTGTCTTGTGCGGCCTTGCTTGCGGCAGGGCTTGACGGCATCGAGAAAAAGCTGGAGCTGGAGCCGGAATTGTCGGGCGATATGTACAACACCGATGGCATCCGCGAGATCCCGCATAATCTGCGCGATGCGGCGGCCAAGCTGAAAGGCTCGGCGATGTTGCGCGCGGCTTTTGGTGCGGATGTGGTCGATCATTACCACCACGCCGCGCAATGGGAGGTTTCGGAAACCGACCGCGTGGTGACCGATTTTGAGCTACAGCGCCTGCTGGAACGGGCGTAACACAATCGGGCGCGCAGGGGTTGCGCGCCTGTCCCAAAGCCGCGGTGCGCGATAAATGCGCACCCTACGAGGTAAAAGATGACACCAATACAGCTGATATCGCCCGTTGACGGCTCGGTTTATGCCGAGCGGATGCCGCTTGCGCGTGACGCCGCCTTTGCCATGGCCGCCCGCGCCAAAGCCGCCCAACCGGCTTGGGCCGCGCGCCCCTTGGCCGAACGGATTGCCTTGGTCAAGGCCGCCGTCGCTGCCCTCAATGCCATGGCCCCGCGCGTTGTCGAAGAACTTGCCTGGCAGATGGGCCGCCCGACCCGCTTTGGCGGTGAATTTGGCGGCGTGAATGCCCGCACCGACTATATGTCAGAGATTGCCGCACAAACTTTGGCGCCGGTGATGATTGAAGACAGCGCCGCCTTCCGCCGCTATATCGCGCGGCAGGCCTTGGGCGTGGTGTTTATCATCGCGCCTTGGAACTATCCCTATCTGACCACCATCAACACTTTGGTGCCCGCGCTGATCGCAGGCAATACCGTGGTGCTGAAACACGCCAGCCAAACCATGCTGGTCGGCGAGCGGATTGCCGAGGCCTTTCACGGCGCGGGCATTCCGCAAGATGTGTTCCAAAACGTGGTGCTGGATCACCCGACGACCGAGGCCTTGATCGGGGCGCGGGCGTTCAATTTTGTAAACTTCACAGGATCCGTCGGGGGCGGTCAGGCGATTGAACGCGCCGCCGCCGGCACCTTTACCCCGCTGGGTCTGGAACTGGGCGGCAAGGATCCGGGCTATGTCCGCGCCGACGCCGATCTGGAGGCTGCGGTAGATACGCTGATGGATGGCGCGATGTTCAACGCCGGCCAATGCTGCTGCGGCATCGAGCGGATTTATGTCCACGAAAGCCTTTACGACGCCTTTGTCGAAAAATCGGTGGCTTGGGTCAAGGCGCTGAAACTGGGCAATCCCTTTGACGCCGAAAGCACCTTGGGGCCGATGGCGAACAAGCGCTTTGCCGCCGTGGTGCGCGCCCAGATCGCCGAAGCCGTGGCCGCAGGCGCAAAAGCCCTGATCGACCCCGCGCTGTTTCCAGCCGATGACGGCGGCGCCTATCTTGCGCCGCAGATTTTGGTCAATGTCGATCACTCGATGCGGGTGATGATGGAGGAAAGCTTTGGCCCGGTGGTTGGCATCATGAAGGTCAAAGACGACGCCGAGGCTTTGGCCTTGATGAACGACAGCCCCTATGGCTTGACCGCCAGCGTCTGGACAACCGATTACGACACCGCCGCCGCTTTGGGCGAACAGATTGACACCGGCACGGTCTTTATGAACCGCGCCGATTATCTGGACCCCGCGCTGTGCTGGACCGGCTGCAAAGACACCGGCCGCGGCGGCAGCCTGTCTTATCTTGGGTTCCATTCTGTGACCCGTCCGAAATCTTATCATCTTAAGAAGGTGCAAAAATGAGCCATAGCGTTCCCAACCGGAACTGGTCTTATCCAACCGCAATCAAATTCGGCGTCGGCCGCATTGCCGAACTGGCCGAGCATTGCGCCGCTGCCGGAGTGAAAAAGCCGCTGTTTGTCACCGACAAGGCGCTGGCCGCTTTGCCGATCACCGCAGATGCCGTGGCGGTGCTGCAAACGGCGGGTCTTGGGGCTGCGGTGTTTTCCGAAGTCGACCCGAACCCGAATGAAACCAATATGGCCGATGGCATTGCCGTCTATCTGGCAGGCGGCCATGACGGCGTGATCTGCTTTGGTGGCGGCTCGGCCTTGGATCTGGGCAAGATGATCGCGCTGATGGCGCATCAGCGCGCCGATCTTTCGGTCTGGGATCTCGAGGACATCGACGATTGGTATACCCGCGCCGATGCAGATAAAATCGCCCCCATCATCGCCGTGCCCACCACGGCAGGCACAGGCTCTGAAGTGGGCCGCGCAGGGGTTTTGACCAATGCGCTGACCCATAAGAAAAAGATCATCTTCCATCCAAAATTGCTGCCGGTGGTGGTGATCTGCGATCCGGCCCTGACCGTGGGCATGCCGCGCTTTATCACCGCAGGCACCGGCATGGACGCGCTGGCGCATTGCCTCGAGGCCTATTGCTCGCCCTTTTACCACCCGATGAGCCAAGGCATCGCCTTGGAAGGCATGCGGCTGGTGTTTGAAAACCTGCCAAAGGTCTATGCCAACCCCAATGATCTGGACGCGCGCGCGCATATGATGTCTGCCGCCGCCATGGGGGCCGTGGCCTTCCAAAAGGGTCTGGGGGCGATCCACAGCCTCAGCCATCCGGTGGGCGCGGTCTATGGCACCCATCACGGCACCACCAATGCGGTGGTGATGCCGATGGTGCTGGAAATGAACCGCCCCGCGATCGAAGACCGCATCGTCAAAGCCGCAGCCTATCTGGGCTTTGAGGGCGGCTTTGCGGGCTTTCATGACCAGATCATGGAACTGCGGACCCTGCTGAACATCCCCGAAACCCTCTCGGCAATGGGGGTGCAGTTTGGCGATCTGGATATGCTGACCGAGATGGCGCTGGAAGATCCGTCTTGCGGCGGCAACCCGATTGCAATGACGCGCGAAAACACCCGCGCGCTGTTTGACGCCTGCATGTGAACCAATAAGGACCTGCGCCGATGCAACATCTGACCACAGAGATCGCAGTCATCGGCGCAGGTGTCATAGGCCTTGCCGTGGCCGAAGCCCTGCTGGCCGAGGGCCACGAGGTCACGCTGATCGACCCTGCCCCGCCCGGCATGGGGGCCTCTTATGGCAATGCAGGCACCATTGCCGATTATGCGGTGATGCCTGTGGGCACGCCCGATGTCTTGCGCAACCTGCCCTCCTTGCTGTTTGACAAGGACTCGCCGCTTGCGATCCGGCGCGCGGCGCTGGCCTCGCTTGCGCCTTGGCTGCTGCGCTTTGCCCGCCAAAGCCTGCCAGCGGCGGCGGCGCGCAATGCCTCGGCAATTGCAGCCTTGGTGGCCGATGCCTGCCCGCGCTGGGAAGAGCTTGCCAGCCGGATTGGCGGCGCGCAGATTTTGCAGCGGCGCGGCTGCCTTTATATCTATGAAACCGCCCAAGGCTTTCAGGCCGCCCAAGCCGATATCGCCTTTCGCAAAACCATCGGCATCAGCGCCGAGATGATCTCGCCCCAAGC
>OBPM01000100.1_pt1 | contig 14311 bp, 17 predicted proteins | sample 1493981 | NCBI WGS metagenome assembly OBPM01 (sample SAMEA3275485, study PRJEB22092) | marine metagenome | reverse complement strand
TACTCCCTCAATCAGTTTCCCAATAGCTCAACCAAGATGTATGATTACAATATTGTATATTCTGAGTTACATGATCTTGCCGATGAGCTTGAGGGAGAATCTGTCTTACCCACTTAAGTTAGACTTACGATGGAGCTAACCGATCATTTGATCTATTTCCACTTTAGTTGTAAATCAATCTTATATTGTCGTTACTAATAGTAGCCCGTAGGGCAAAGAATTAGCAGCAAGCTGCAAAAGGAGCCTTTAGATATGGCTGAGAAGATTCCATATAGCAAAAACGTAGAGAAGCACATCCTTGATTGTATTCAAGGTGGTATTGCTATCCGTCAGATGCTGGCTTCTATGCAACACCTACAGGATGCACCTAAGTCTCTGTCTACTATGTACAAGACTTATGGGTCGTTTATTGAGAGTGAACGAGCTAAGATTAACGGTATGGTAGGTAAGAAAGTTATTGACCAAGCTCTTGAGGGAGACTTCAAGTCCCAAGAGTTGTTCCTTCGTTCTAAGGGTGGTTGGTCGCCAACACACACAGTCAACGAAGTCGAGCAAGAGACTGATCCAGATTTAGACGAGAGTGCAGCCGACACACTCATGGCCTTACTAGGATACAATAATGATGACAACCCGACGACAGAGGAAGATAACGGCTGAAGCCCTACGTGGCTTAGAGCCAGCTAAGGTTAAGAAGTTATTTGATGAGCTAGGTCCAATTAAGACTGAAGAGCTTAAGCATGACTGGAACTTCTGGGCTAGAGACAATCAACTAGCTCCTGAAGACAAAGACTGGAATACTTGGTTCATCAACGCTGGTCGTGGTTTTGGTAAGACCCGTTCAGGTGTTGAGTGGGTACGAGAGAATGTCAAGAATGGTGTTAAGCGTATTGCTGCTGTAGCATCTACTAACTCAGATATTGAACGAGTTATGGTTAAAGGTGAATCTGGTTTCCTCTCTGTATGCTGGAAGGGTGATAAGACCTACGCAGGTAAGAAGATGGGTTTCCCTGAATGGTCGCCAACTAAGAGGACACTCACTTGGGAGAATGGTGCGCAGGTACAGTTCTTCTCAGCAGAGGAACCTGAACGTCTCCGTGGTCCCCAGTTTGAATTAGCTTGGTGTGATGAGACTGCTGCTTGGAACAAGGACATGGATACTTGGTCTATGCTTCAGTTCTGTATGCGTCTTGGTAAACATCCTCGTATCATGGTTACAACAACCCCTAAGCCAACTAAACTTATTAGACAAATCCTTAAAGACCCTAAGACTGTCGTTACTACAGGGTCTACCTTTGATAACTCTGCTAACCTAGCTGACACATACCTTACCGCTGTTAAAGAACAGTATGAGGGTACGAGGCTTGGTAGGCAAGAACTTTATGCTGAAGTCCTCGAAGAAGCTCAAGGAGCCTTGTGGACAACAGCTATGCTAGATGATGCTTCAATTAAGCATGAAGCTGTCCCTGACCTAACCCGTATTGTTGTTGCACTTGACCCTGCTGTTACCTCTAACGCTGAGAGTGACATGACAGGTATTGTAGTTGCAGGTATTGACATCAACGGTATTTCTTATGTCCTTGGTGATTATACCGATAGATTATCACCACAAGGTTGGGCAATGAAGGCAATCGAACTTTACCACCACTACCAAGCTGATCGTATCGTAGCTGAGGTTAACCAAGGTGGTGATATGGTTAGGACAACAATTCATGGTGAAGATGAAACAGTATCTTACAAAGCTGTACGTGCGTCTCGTGGTAAGTATGCCCGTGCAGAGCCTATCTCAGCTTTATACGAGCGTGGATTGGTTAAGCATGTATCTAATCCCCCTGATGGTGCATCTCTAAACGAATTAGAAACTCAAATGCGAACATGGGAACCTTTAGGTCGAGTAGGTTCTCCAGATAGACTTGATGCTCTTGTATGGGCAATTACAGACCTCTCACTTAACGGATATAGCAAACCCAAACTGACCCTCGCTTATTCAAGTGCTAAGGGACTTTCACGATAATAATTTACTGGAACCCATAGTCATGGTTAAGAAGCTCTCTGAGGCCGCAGCTAAGTCAACTCTTGGCGTAGCAGGTGATAATACACATAACGGTCAAATCCGTGCAGATGAGTTTCTGCCTGAGCTTCGTGGCAAAAAGGCAATCCGTAAATACCGTGAGATGAGGGACAATGATAGTACCGTTGGTGCTGTCATGTATTCCGTTGAGCAAATCCTTCGTGATGTTGAACTTGACGTAAAGCCATCTAACGATAGTGCTGAAGCACAGTCTGAAGCTGATTTCGTTAAGAGTATCCTTGATGACATGGACCATACGCTTGACGACCACATTGCTGAGGCTATTGGTTATTTGTCGTATGGCTTCGGTTGGTTTGAGGTTATGTACAAGCGGCGTGTTGGCCCTACCGAAAGATCACCTAAGAAACACTCTAAGTTCACTGATGGTCGTATTGGTGTCCGTAAGATTGCTTCTCGTGCGCCTTGGACTATCAACAAGTTTGATGTTGACCAGAAGACAGGTGATGTCTTAGGTATCGAACAAGAAGTGGGGTTCATGGGTGGTAAGAACTATATCCCTACTAACAAGTCTTTGTACTATCGTACTACAAGTCTTAATGGCGACCCTTCTGGGCGTTCTATTCTGCGTAACGCTTATACCTCTTATGAGTATCTTAATAATCTTCAGGCTATTGAAGCTATTGCAGTAGAACGTGAGCTTGCTGGTATCCCAGTTGCTCGTATCCCTGCTGAGTATCTCTCAGGTGATGCTTCCGCTGCACAGTCAGGTTTCGTTCACAACCTACAGCAAATCCTTCGTGACGTTAAGTTCAACGAGCAGGGTTACATCATCCTGCCTTCTGACACCTACCCAGATAAAGATGGTGCGCCAACCAATGTCCGTCTTGTTGACATTGAGCTTATGGCTTCCAACGGTAAGCGTAACATCGACATCAACCCAATCGTTAGTAGGTATCAGCATGACATTGCTCGTTCTGTTCTTTCTGAGTTCCTTCTTCTTGGCACATCTGGCGGCTCTTACGCCTTGTCCAAGTCGAAGACAGACCTGTTCCTCCGTGCGCTTGAGAGTTACATCCAAGCAATCGTAGATGTTCTCAACAAACAGTTGGTTGAACGTCTGTGGCAGTTGAACGGTCTGAGTTATGACCTGATGCCGACTATTACTGCTGGTGATGTCGCTCCCCACGATCTCCGTGAGATTGCTTCGTTTCTTCGTAACCTTAATGGTGCAGGTATTGATGTGTCGTCTCACCCAGAGGTTATCAAAGACCTTATGGACATCGCAGAACTAGATTATGACCAAGATGCGGGTCAACCAAACACAAATACACAGGAAACTGAATAATCATGGCTACTCTCAATGATCGTGTGTTCGACAACGGTTTGACCGTACTGGACACAGAAGCAAACAAAATCGTAATTACCTCGCAAGAGGCTACAACATTCACTGAAGCTGACGTGACTTACGCCCTTGGCGATAGTACAAGCCTTAGCATCAGCGCACCACAGGATCGTACAGGTGGTGGTCGTGAGGTTGTCATCGCTGCTATCACTGACGGCTCGGTCACTGGCACTGGCACTGCAACACACTATGCGATTGTTGACACGATCAACTCCCGCCTTCTTGCCACAAGCACTTTGACAGCACCTCAGTCTGTCACATCAGGCAACACTTTCACGCTGTCTTCAGTCGCAATCGGTATCCCTGATCCAGTTTAAGGACGATAACAAATGGTCACTCTCGTAAACAGAGCCAAAGTCGCCACAGCCACAACTGGCACAGGCACAATCACTCTTGGTGCTGCTGAGAGTGGCTACCAAGCCTTTGCTGATGCTGGTGTCGTCAACTCTGACGTAGTCCGCTACACCATTGAGGATGGCGATGCTTGGGAGATTGGCACGGGGACGTATTCCGCTGGCACCCTGACAAGGGTTCTTGACGAAAGTTCCACTGGGTCTTTGCTCAATCTGACAGGCAACGCTGTCGTGTTCGTGTCCGCAACTGAAGCCGACTTACGGGAACAACGTGTCGGCACAATATCGGTATCTCAGGGTAGCGGTTACGAAAATGTTGACTTTGATCTAAGCACAGGCACGATCTTTAACCGCACCCTTTCGGCAGACACCTACGCTGATTTTGTAAACCCTCCCGCAAGTGGCGCAGGGTATGAGTTCTTGCTGAAGATCACTGGTGGTAACGCTGTTGTTGGATATGACCTAAGTGCTGCTTCTTATGATAGTACTAGCTTTAGTGTGGGTGGCCAAGAACTTACCCCGAATGGTCTTAGCTTTAGTCCAGATGGCTATAAGCTGTTTGTGGTGGGTAGTGGCACAGATAATGTTTACGAGTACGACCTCTGGGTAAGTTTTGAACTAAGCACTGCCTCTTATTCTGGCGTTAGTTTTAGTGTGGGTGGTCAAGACAGTACGCCAACTGGTATAGCCTTCAGTCTTGACGGCACAAAGATGTATATTGTTGGGTCAAAGAACGACAGGGTTCACCAGTACACACTCTCGACAAGTTTTGACCTAAGCACTGCCTCTTACGACAGTGTTAGCCTTCTTGTGCAGTCACAAGACAGCAGCCCTGCGGGTCTTAGCTTTAGTCCAGATGGCTATAAGATGTTTATGGTAGGAGCCTCAACGGACACCGTTTACGAGTACGACCTCTTTCCAAGTTTTGACCTAAGTAGTGCCGTTTACTCGAACAACAGCTTTAGTGTGGGTGGTCAGGCAACAAGCCCAACTGGCGTCAGCTTCAGCGCTGATGGCACAAAAATGTTTGTGACTGGTAATATCAATGACACCGTTTACCAGTACACACTCTCGTCAGGGTTTTCTCTAAGCACTGCCTCTTACGATGGCGTTAGCTTCAGTGTGGTGGGTCAGGATACCGTACCGCAGGGTATTATCTTCAGCGCAGATGGCGCAAAAATGTTTATGGTCGGTAGCACAACGGATACCGTTTACCAGTATACCACTGGGTCAAATTCTGTTGCTGGTCTTTTCCTCCCTGCGTCAGTCACATGGCTGGACGGCGTGGCCCCAACCAACTATCCGCCCGTAGGTTCTACTCTTGCGTTGCAGTTCTTCACGACCGATGGTGGCGTCACCTACTATGGTTCTAAACTTGGCTCTCCTGCACTAGCCACCGTGGCCACCACAGGCGCTTACAGTGACCTCTCAGGTTTGCCTACACTTGGCACTGCTGCTGCTACTGATGCGACTGCTTATGCCACTGCCGCTCAAGGTTCGCTTGCTGACAGCGCAGTGCAGCCTGCTGACAACATCTCGACGCTGACCAATGACGCTGGCTACATCACATCCGCTGATGGGGGCAATGCTGACTTGCTGGATGGTCAACACGGTGCTTACTACCTCGACTACACCAACTTCCTGAACACCCCTACGATCCCTGCCGCCTACACCAACACTGACGTAGACACCCACCTGAATACTGGGACGGCTGCTTCTGGTGAGGTGCTGTCGTGGAATGGTAGCGACTATGATTGGATTACGTCTGGCGGAGCGTTCTCTGTTGTCGGTACAAACAACCTTGCCGCTATTACAACCCTTCCCTCCATAACGACAGGCGCAAACAACTTTGTTGCTGGAAACTCTGCGAATAGTCTTAGCACAGGCTCCTCTAACGTAAGTTTTGCGGGCGGTCTTGGAAGTATCACTACGGGGACTGGCAACTTTGCTTATCGTGGGCTTTTTAATCTCACGACAGCCTCAAACAATATCGCTTTGGGGGCTGCCGCTGGTAACCAAATAACCACGTCGCCTGACAATATTATCATAGGCACAAACGCCCTGCGTGATGGTAATGGCGGCTCTGGCTACCATGTGGTTTTGGGTAACTTTGCTGGACAAAGTATTGCCGGAGGTGCGTTACGCAACGTAGCTATTGGTGAGGAGTCGGTAAAAAACTCAAACGGTGCTTACAATATTGGCATTGGTTACAATGCTACTAGCGGTGCAGGGGCTGGGACATTTACTGGTGCTCACAACATCGGAGCTGGCGAGTATCCACTTCTGTCGTTAACCAGCGGTTCATACAATATTGCGCTTGGAAGTCGGTCTGGCTTTGATTTAAGCACAGGTTCCAACAACTTCCTCGGAGGCTACCAAGCAGGCACAAACCTCACCACAGGCTCTAACAACGTAGCCCTTGGCCTATCTGCTGGTTCCGGAGTAACAACAAGTTCTTACAACGTCCACATCGGCCAATATGCTGGTTCCGGAGTAACAACAAGCTCTAATACTATTTTTGTTGGTCGTGAAGCTGGTAGGTATGCTAGTAACGGTATCGGTATTGGCTACCGTGCGGCTAGGTATAGCACCCAAGGCACGAACATAGGGATTGGGTCTCAATCTCTTTACGGCGGCTCTTTGACTGGCGGAAATAATGTTGGGTTGGGAAACGGCACATTGCAGTCGGTCGAAACTGGTTTTAATAACACCGCAATCGGTTCTGATGCTGGTGTTGATGTAAGCACGGGGCAGCAAAATACCCTCCTTGGGTCACAAGCTGGGAATAGTGGCGTCAACGACCTAACCACTGGCTCTAACAACACCCTATTAGGCTACAACGCCACCGCATCCTCCGCCACAGTTTCTAACGAGATCACGCTGGGAGACAGCAGTATCACCACCCTGCGCTGCCAAGTCACCACGATCACCTCACTATCTGACGCACGGGACAAGACAGACATTCAGCCGCTGAACGCTGGCCTTGAGTTTGTCGAAGCCCTCAACCCTGTGTCGTTTACTTGGGATATGCGTGACGGTGGCAAGGTTGGTGAAGCTGATACTGGCTTTATTGCTCAAGACTTGAAGCAGGCACAGGAAGACCTTGGGGTCCACATCCCGCATCTTGTGTTCGATGCTAACCCTGACAAGCTGGAAGCTGGCTATGGCAAGCTGATCCCTGTTCTTGTGCAAGCTATCAAAGACCTGTCTGCCAAGGTGAACGAACTTGAAGCCCGACTGGAGGATAAATGATGGACGACCAACTGACCCCAGAGCGCATTGCCAAGCACTACTCAGCCTGTCTCGACAGCGTATGGGTCGTGAACGATGCAATCGCTAACCCTGACAAATACACGGGTGATGACACGGTTATTGACCGTAACGTCCAGCACCTTGAAGGTATGCGCAAAGCTGACTTCTGGACCACTGAAGACATGGCCCCGATTGATGCAGCCATTGCAGCGGGTAACGCAGCTATTACCACGGAGTAATTAAATGCTTGGATTTTCGCCCCTAGCCTCTGCGCCTTTAGGTGACGATGGGGCGATTATCGTCTACCTGATAAATGCTAATGGCATTGTCACTGGTCAAGCTGTTGTCGGTTTCTCTACCATTGTTGAGAACAACAACCTTGGTCTTGTAGCTATTACGACAGGTCAGCCTGTACTTGGTCAACCTTCCGTAATTGAGACTACGCCACTTCTTGCTGATGGCATCGTAGCTGGTCAACCCCGTGTTGAAGCAAGCTCTATCAGTCAGGCCCATGACCTGAGCCTTGTAGGTATCACGACAGGTTCCCCAATCGTTCTTGGCATCACCATGTCGGAGCGTGAGACTTTAAACGCTGATCCTATTTCTTCTGGTACACCCGTAGTTACCTCTCCTAATTTTACGCAAGATCATTCCTTAATCTCCGTTGGGGTCGTCACAGGTCAACCTGTTGTTGAGGAAGAGACGGTTGTTCAAACCCACGACCTTACCGCAGCTAATATCAACACTGCACCACCAACTGTAGGTGTAGCCACCTCAGATGAGACAGACGTCCTTTCCCCTGAGGGTATTACAACTGGTCAACCGACAATCCCATCTATCACAGCCTTTGAGGATGAGACTTTAGTTGGTGACAGCATCACGACAGGTCAACCTGTAGTAGCAACTACAACAATGGTTGAGACGAATATCTTTGTCGGGGTAGGTATCACCACTGGTGTCCCTGTTTTCGGACAACTCTCAATCAACTCTTCTAAGAGACGTGTTGTGTCAGTGACAGCTAACTCAGATAACACAGCTACACTGTCTGAGGCATACAATACGGCAGACTTTAGTCGAACAACTAACACAGCAACCTTCAGTAATAACCAAAATAGGGCAGCGTAATGGCATTTAGAATTAAACAGAATGACACATCCCCTTCCCTTGAGGCTACACTGTCAGACGCTAACCTTGTTCCAGTGAAACTCACTGCTGCTACAGTAATGCTGCACATGAAAGCTATCGGTGGTGATGTCGTCTTAGACGAACAGATGACTATCACTGATGCTGAGAATGGTGTCGTTCAATATGACTGGCAGGTTGGCGATACAGCTACAGTCGGAACCTACTACGTAGAGTTTGAAGTTACCTACTCTGATGGTAGTGTAGAGACCTTCCCTAACACTGGTAGCCTACCTCTGGTCATTACACGAGAGTTGAACTAATGACAACTTGGGCTAGACACTTATACGAACACGACCCCCTCGCTATAGCCAAAGGTGAGTCTAACGGATACTCGTTTGTTCACAAGTTCGGTGCTAACTTTGACATCGACAACAATAGTGAGCCAGAAACCATCTGGACTGGCGGAGGTTTATACCCTTGGTCTGTACTAGATACAGCCCAAACCCTGTACATCTTATCGGAAGATGACGGTGATACTGGTACTGTGGAAGTGCAAGGTCTTGATGTTGACTACAATCTCCTCACGGAAACGGTCACCCTGACAGGCACTACTGCTGTAGCTACCTCTAACACTTTCCTACGTGTGTACCGCATGGTTTACACAGATGATGGTGCAGGAAACTTAGGGGGCATTACAGCTAGGGTTACTAGTGGGACTGGTACTGTTGTTGCTCATATCGAAGCGGGTTTCTCCCAGACGCTTATGTGCGTTTACACAGTTCCCGCAGGTAAGACCGCCTACATGATGGTCGGGGACTTCTCCGTTCAAAAGAACAAAGATGCACAAGTTCTTATGATGCAGAGAGCCTTTGGGACAAACAATTTCCGTATTGCTCACATGGCTGAGGTGTACGAAACAACTTATCGTTATGACTTCCCTATCCCACTTCCTATCCCAGAAAAGACTGACTTGGACATTAGGGCTGACAACGTGGAAACCAATAACACTCGTGTTACCTGCAACTTTACGATGGTCTTAGTCAATAATAAAATCCAAGGTGAACCATAATGGCACAGTATGCTAACGACATCTTTACTACACCTGAAGAAGCCCGTTCTCGTAGCATGGACATGGGCCTCGGTGGAGAAATCCACGTCTCAGACTACAACGAACAAGCTGTCTATATGCCAGCATCCTCCGAAGATGCCTACATCGCCTATTACGAGCAATTAGGTGGCATTGAGGGGGGTCAGGAGCCTGAAGAGCAAGAAGATGCTCCTATGGACCGTATAGAGGCTCTCAGGGCTATTGTAGCTGAAGTGATAGGTAAGAAGATGACAAAGACAAACATTGAAGGTAAAATCCTTAAAACAGACGACGAACAACGTCTTGTTTATGGTTGGGCCTCAGTAGTAACCGAAGATGGTGAACCTGTAGTGGACCGCCAAGGGGATGTTATCGAAGCTGACACTCTTGTGAAAGCTGTAAACGAATTTATGGAGCATGTGCGGGTCGGCAAGGCCATGCATACTGGGGAACAAGTTGGTGTCGTAGTACACTCCCTCCCTATTACCAAAGAGATTGGTGATGCTCTTGGAATCCAGTCTAACCGTGAAGGATGGGTTGTCGCATACAAAGTATATGATGATGCAGTCTGGGCTATGGTAAAATCTGGCGAACTCGCTGCGTTCTCTATAGGCGGACGTGCTATGAAAGAAGAGATATGAAGGTCTGCACTAAGTGCCTTCTTGATAAACCTCTTTCGGCTTATGCTAAGTCTAAGACGGAGCGTTTTGGAGTTAGGTCTAAGTGCAAAGATTGCGCAAAGGCTTACAACCATGCTTACGTTAGAAGCAAACAGAGTTTTGTGGATAAAGTTTACTCTGGTTTAACTAAATTAGAATACGATAAACAATATTCCAAACTTAATAGAGATAAACGTAATGCTAGTCAAGCTAAACGTAGGTCGCTACAATCCAATGCTACATTAGCTGGATACGAAAAAGAAATACAAGACTTTTACTGGTTGGCTCGTGATTTAAAAGCGGTAACTGGCGAAGAATACCACGTAGATCATATTGTTCCCCTTCGAGGTGCAAACGTCTGTGGATTACATGTCCCTTGGAACCTACAAATACTTCCAGCGGATATTAACCTGTCGAAGAGTAACACCTTCGATGCTATGAAGGAGGAAATCTAACTTGCCCAATCTCCTAAAAAACTTGCACCTTGAAGAACTTTCCCTCGTGGATCGTCCAGCCAATGCTCAGGCAATGGTTAGTCTCTTTAAGCGTGACAATTCCGATGAGGAAATTACTAAAATGGATGAAGAAATGGAAGCCAAAGTAAAGGCGTACATGGAAGATAAAGCATGTGGTAAAGAAGAAGCCATGAAGGCTCTTGGTTACGACATGGAAAAGGCTGAAGAAGCTGTTGCAGAAGAAGCTGAAGTTGCTGTTGAAGCTCCAGAAGCTGAACTCATCGACATTGAAGCTCTTAAAGCTGACATCGCTCGTTTCACTGCTGAGAATGAGAAGCTCCGTAAGGGTCTTATCGACGCAGGTTTCGTTATTACTGCTGAAGCAATCGAAAAGAAAGCTGAAGTCGAGATGATGGACATCGAAGGCGAGATGGTCGTTAAGTCTGACATCCCCGCCCCAGTTCTTAAAGCACTTGAAGCTGCTGATGTAGCCAAGCGTGAACATGAAATCGAAAAGGCTGACATTGAGTTGACCAAACGTGCTGGTGAAACACTCCCACACTTTGCAACTGATGTAGCCAAGTCTCTCGTAGCTAAATTCTACGAAGATGAAGCAATTATGGAAGCTCTTAAGGCCGCTGATGCAGCTTTTGAAGCAGCCATGCAAGAATTTGGTAAGTCTGACGTAGACGGCGAGTTCGCTACCTCTGCCGACAAGCTAGATGCTCTCGTGAAGTCCTACATGGACGAAAACCAACTGAAAAAGAGTGAATTTGCCAAGGCTTATGCTGCTGTAGCAAAGACCGATGCTGGTAAAGCACTCATCAATAAATCCTACAAAGGGGAATAACAATGGCTGTTATGCAATCTCGTGATAACCGCACCGAAATCGCTGGTGTTGGTGGTACTACTCAATTTAAATTCGTAACTCTCGACGCTGGTGGCGCTGTTACTGTTGCTGGCACTGCTGGTGAACAGGCTTATGGCATCTGCCTTGCTGGCGCTGCTGCTGGTAACGCAACTACTATCTGCGTATCGGGTAAAGTTATGGTAACTGCTGGTGGCACTATTGCTGCTGGTGCTGCTGTTCAAACAGACGCTGCTGGTGATGCACTCACAGCCGCTGCTGGTGATGTTGTTATGGGTTATGCCAAGGAAGCTGGTGTCGATGGTCAAATCATCGCTATTGAGCTTATCCAAGGCGGTAACGTCGTAGCCTAACCCTAATAACAAAGCATTTAAAGGAATATTATAATGCCTCTTTTGACACCATCTAACGTACATATCGACGCACCACTGTCGAACTTGACACTTGCGTATGTACAAGAACAAACTAACTTTGTTGCTGACAAGGTTTTCCCAGTTGTAGGCGTTCAGCGTCAGTCTGACAAATACTACATCTATGACCGTGCGAACATGAACCGCTCTGGTGACGTTAAGAAACTTGCTCCACGCACAGAAGTAAACCGCATTGGTTTGCAGTTGTCCAACGACAGCTACTATGCTGACGTATATGGCCTCGGTATGGACTTCGATGAGCAGACACTTGCTAACGAAGATGCAATGTTGGAAATCCGTGCTGCTGGCGCACAGACACTTGTAAACCGTGTTCTGATTGAGCGTGAAGAGCAGTTCGCTTCTTCCTTCTTCGCTGCTGGTATCTGGGGTACAGACGCTACTCCAGCTAACCTGTGGTCTGACTACACAAACTCCACACCAATCACTGATGTGACTACTGCTCGTCGTACCATGCAGCTTAAGTCTGGTGGCTTCAAGCCAAACACAATGGTTATCGGTAAGGAAGTTCGTGACATCCTCATCAACCACCCAGATGTGCTTGCACGTTTGAACGGTGGTGCTACTGTTACTAACACAGCACTTATCACAGATGCCAAGCTGGCTGAAATCTTTGAGGTAGAGAACTTCTACGTCATGGAAGCTGTGAAGAACGGTGCTGCTGAAGGTCTTGCAGAAGCTAACGCTTTCATCGGTGGTAAGAACGCACTCTTGGTTCACACACCACGTACATCTGGTCTGATGACACCTGCGGCTGGTCTGACCTTCGCATGGAACAACATTCCAAGCGTAAACAACCTCGGTATCACTGTTGAATCCTTCTCGGACGATGCACTGAAGCGTCAGCAGGTTGCAGAGCATATCCAAGTTAAGATGGCATACGACATGAAAGTTGTTGGTGCTGACCTTGGTTACTTCTTCGAAGATGTTGTAGCTTAAGCTACCTCACGACTAAGATAACGGTGGACCCTGAGCTTAGGCTTGGGGTTCAACCCAACTAATAAAAGAACATAACAGTATCCTACATATAATGGAGTAGTCCTATGCACCCCACATACTTGGGTTGGCAGGTTGATTGGCCTGTCTTTATCAAACGTCCTCTCATGGCAGACAGTAAAACATGGAGCCAAGGGGATCACTTTAACTGGTTAGAGCGAGGTATTGATGCCGATAAGGTCGCAACACTTTACGCTTCTGGTTATATCCACCACAATAAAGATTTAGAAGTCCAAACTAAAGTTGGAGACAGGTTGTCAGAACTAGCTGGAAAGCAGTTAGACACTCTTGTTAACCTACTTAACGCAGAAGTTAAGAAGCGTACATCAAGTACCTCAGAGTTTGAGACTAAGAAGTGTAAGAAGTCTAAGTTAGACGACAAGCAACGTGGTCTTATTCGTCGTTTCCTCAACAGTAACAGTTGGGTGACAGAAGACTTCTACACCATTCGAGACAAAATCATTAACGACTAATAACTGGAGACGACTACATGGCTTGGTCATATGATCCTACAGACTTGGATACAACTACGGCCTCTGGTCGTCTCAACACAGTCCGCCTACTTGTTGGTGATACTGAAACACTAGACCAACAAACTCAGAACGAGGAGATTATGTTCTCCCTATCTGAGAACGGTAATAACACTTACTACTCTGCTGCTTGGATTGCTCGTGCTATCGCATCTAAGTATTCCCGTAAGGTTAACACAAGCCTTGATGGTGCTTTGAAGGCAGACTACAGTGATCTTGCCAAACAGTATATGCTTTTGGCTGATAACCTAGAGTATCAAGGTAAGACTTCAGGTTCAGGCTCTTCTGTCGGTATCGGTGTTCTTGCTGGTGGTATCACCAAGACTAGCATTGAGACTGCAAGAGCTAATACTGACCGTATTGAAGGCTCATTCCGCCGTGACCGCTTTAAGAACCCTCCAAGCTACCAAACCCCTGAGTATGAATAAGGAGTAAGATATGTCTTTTCGCTCCTTTGACCTCCTCAATCTCGTAAGAGACTTCGGGGAAGGCTTGACACTTCGTAAGGTTACTACAAGCGGTTCTTATAACCCTGCGACAGGGCAAGTTGATAGTTCAGCTACTACAGATTATTCTGTTACAGGCTACTTCTACAACTACGAGACCTTAAACGTAGACCAAATCCGTAAGGGAACTCGTAAGTGTGTTATCTCAGCATTGTCAGGATTACAACCTGATGAAGATGATAAACTTGTTGGTTCAGGTGATACTGTCGTTATCACATCAGTTACGACAATATATTCTAATGGCTCTGCTATTTGCTATATCTGTCACGTAGAGGAGTAACCAATGCAAGTTACTGTCGCCACATCTTTCTTTAAGAAGCTAGATTTGCTTAAAGAGAAGGCCGAACAGGCAGTTAAGGATAAAGCATCGGATATTGTTCCTCCCGCATGGGGTTCCGCGCCGCCGTGGCGCAATTGCACCGGCAGGTGCGAGCGAATGCGCTCGAATCGCAGGAAGGCGTGCAGAAACTCGCCCTGCAATTCCAGCACGTCGGCACCCTCGAGCTGGCTGATCACCCGGGCACCGCCGAGCAACTGCACCTCGCTGCCGTCGCCATTGGCCAGCGCCCGCCGCGCGGTGGCATCGGTGGTGCGGCCGTCGGGTGCGATGGCGTGGATGCG
>OBPM01000098.1_pt1 | contig 14597 bp, 14 predicted proteins | sample 1493981 | NCBI WGS metagenome assembly OBPM01 (sample SAMEA3275485, study PRJEB22092) | marine metagenome | reverse complement strand
TAAATACCATGAATTCGCAGCAATATTAAAATTTACTTGCAAAGCAATGCTGACCTGCGGATAAGGCGTAAAGTCGCTGGCAGTATTCCCGAGTAAAGGCGTTTCTGTTGGCGCAGGTTCAATGGGAAAAACATATGTCAAAGCAACTTCTTATCTATGATCGTGCAATTCCTGTTTCTTCGGAAACACATCGCGATATTTCTGTTCAGGTTGGAAAGAATTATAATTTCGCCAGCACATTAAATTCGTCACCTCTGCTTGCCGCAGAATTTTCGGCAGCTGCCAGCGAATATGTGATTGTTTTTGCAGGCACCGCCGAACAGGTTTTTCCTTCGATCATCTTGGGTCTAGAAGATGGGCAAAACCTGTATCTGGACGCTGAAGGCGCTTGGAAAGGTAAATATGTTTCGGCATTTTTACGCCGTTATCCTTTTGTTTTTGCCGAAGTCGCAGATACCACCTCTTTGACGCTTTGCGTTGACGAAGAATTTGAAGGCTTGAATTCTGACGGCAAGGGCGAGCGGCTGTTTGACTCTGAAGGTAATCGCACCCGCTATCTGGCCTCGATCTTGGAATTCTTGACCGGCTATCAGGGTCAATTCGAGCGCACCAAACTGTTTTGCGCGCGATTGGTTGATCTTGGCGTGCTTGAAGCCGCCCAAGCTCGCTTTGCTGCCCCCGATGGCCGCAATGGTTCGATGACCGGATTCTTCACGATAAACCGCGAAAAACTAAAGGCAATTCCAGCCGAGTCGCTGACGGAAATGTTCAACACCGACGAGTTAGAACTGTGTTTCCTGCATTTGCAGTCGCTGGGAAATCTATCTGCGCTGACGCGGATGATTGACGCCAATCTGCCGAAATCTGACGTTTGATTTTAACGCCAAGGGTCGGAGGGTATATGACGAAAACACCGTCTTTAATCTCTTTGCCCTTGGCGCTTTTTATTGCTGCGGCACAATGTGGCGCAGCTTTTGCCGAGTCTTTTGATTGCGTGATGGAGCCTGCTTCGGTAATCAGAATTGGTCCTTCCTCTCCGGGTGTTTTGCACGAGGTCTTTGTAAGGCGTGGCGATCATGTCAAAGCAGGCCAGATTATAGCCAGCACCGACAGCGAATCCGCAAAAGCCTCGGTTGCTTTACTTGAGGTGAAATCACAATCAACTGTCGAGCTTGATTCGCAACAAGCCCATGTTGCTTTCATTAAAAGCCAGCTTGAGCGCGAAAGAAAGCTGACCGAGCGTTCTCTTCAAAGCGTCAGCAAATTACAAGAAGCCGAGTTCAATTATTTAACCGCCCAAGCAATGCTTCAACAGGCCCGCGTTAATTTGGCTTCGGCAAAGGCAGAATTAGAACGCCAGAAAATTGCGCTTCGTGATACCGACATCCGCTCGCCAATTGATGGCGTGATTTTGGAAATTACCCTTTCAGTTGGTGAATACGCAAGCGGCGATCGTTATGTCGCAAAAATCGCGCAATTAGACCCACTGCATGTCGAAGCTTTTCTGCCGGTTGAACTTTATTCCGCCGACATCATTGGTCGCGAGGTTTATGTGACACCTGATGCGCCGATGACTGGCCAGTTTTTAACGCAAATCCGCGTCGCAGATCCAGTTTTTGACACCGCATCGCGCACCTTCGGCGTCAGCGCTGATCTTGCCAATCCGGATGGTGTTTTACCAGGCGGACATCGCTGCAAAATCGAATTTACCGCTGGGCCAAACCAAAGCAACTAATGCCATCTTAAAACCGCAAGGCTTTTTGGCTAAATCGCCTCGAATCCCTTTGGAATGCACCGACCTTGATCGGGCGGCAGGCCTGCGTCTTGCAGCAGATCGAGTGCCATCGCATCGGCGTTTTGCCCCGCCTGCGCCAAATGCTGCCAAATCTCTCGGACTGCGGGGATGATGCGTGGCTCGCCAAGCGCACGCGCGCTGTGCAGCCAGATCGCCAAGCCATCGCTGCTGTCATAGGCACGCGCTTTGCGCAACGCCGCGATCTTGGTCTGAGTCGAGCTGATGAACTTGCTGCGTGCCGCGGCGGGCCAATCGGCAAGCGTCATCAGATCTTGCCCCTGCGACAGCATGTGCCCCGCCCAAAACCGCGCCATTGCGGCGTGGCTTTCGACAAAATGCGGCTTCGCCTCGGCGAGCTTATCGCTGAGGTCTTGGGCAGCCTCGATCAGCGCTGCCGTGGCCTTTTCTTGCTTCCATGCGTTAAACATTGCGGCCTCCTGCCCTGCTTATGCCCTAAAGGCCGCGAAAGGAAAACAGCCGATCCCCGCAGTGGTGCAGACGGGCTCGGTATAGGGCGAAAAGCTTAAGGATAGCTTGGACGCTGCGGCGGCGCATCTGGGGTCTGGCGGCTTGATCCGGCGGCGGCTTAAGGTTAACGCCCAAAGGGTTAGCGGGATACACCCAAAGGGCAATTCCAAGGTACGCCATAGAAAGTCATCCATGCAAGGCATTAACAAAGCCAGGCTCCGCGCGCGCTTTTACACGCTGCTGATTGCGCTTTTGCTTGCTCTGCCGCAGCTGGCACGGGCACAATCCGCCGAGCGAATTGTCAGCATCGCGATGATGCGTGACGATGGCGCGGCCCTTGGCATAAAGGACGCCGCGCAAGCGCTTTACACGCCCAGCGCGCAGACCCTCAAGCTTGGTTATTCTTCGGCCGCGCATTGGCTGCGGCTGCGGATCCTGCCCGACCCTGCGGGTGGCGAGATTGTGCTGCTGGTGCGCCCGACGATTTTGGATGATGTGCAGCTTTATGTGGCCGATGGCGCGGTTTTTGGCGCCGCCATCGCGCCGGTGCCGCGCTATCGTCTGCAAAGCGCCGATTGGCCTTCGTCGTTGCGCGGCTATCGCATCACGCCACCACAAGAGGGGGGCGATTATTTCCTGCGCATCGCCTCAACAGGTGCAATAGCGGCCAGTCTGACCGCTTTGCCAATCGCTGCGGCGCAAAAGCTAAGTTTGATAAACGAAATCATCTATATCTTCTACTTTACCTTTCTGCTGATGCTGTTTTTCTGGTCGCTGCGGCGGTTTTTGCGGGCGCGTGAAGCAATGTTTGGCTGGTTTTCGGCCATGCAAATCGCTTGGCTTTTTCACAATTTCTTTGCTTTTGGCTATTTCACCATCCTGATGCCAAGCGTTGATCGGCAAAGCGTGATCACGGTTTTTCGCTGTGCGATCATCGTCTCGGCGCTGTTGTCGATCAAATTCCATCGCAGCGTGCTGCAACGGTTTGCGCCTGCCCCTTGGGCGCTGCGACTTTTTGATCTCGAGCTTTTGCTGGTGTGCAGCGCTTTGGCGATATTCTGGAGTGTGGATCACAACCTTGGGCTTCAGCTGAACGCTTGGTCGGTGGCTTGCGCACCGCTGGTGTTTTTGATCTGCGGCATCACCGCAAAAACCGAAGCCTCGCCGGGATTGACGGCGATGCGCTGGATCTACGGGGTGTTTTCGGTGGTGCTTTTGTTGTGGGTCATCACCTTTTTTGGCTATGGCCGGATGACGGTCTTTGCGCTTTACGGCTTTATGATCCAGGGCTTGGCCTCGGGGATTTTGATGTTCACCATTCTCGAGCTGCATGACCGCAAAAGCATTACCGCAGCCAAAGCGGCCCGAAACAAGATCATTGCCATGGAAAATCAGCGGTTTGTCGAGCAGGCCAAGACCCAAACCATGGCGCAGTTCATTGACATGCTGGGGCATGAGGCGCGCAATGCGCTGGCGGTGATCAATATGTCGATCTCGGCGGGGACAATCAGCGAAGGGCAGCGCAATCGGGTCTCGGATGCCATCAGCGGGTTGAGTGATGTGATTGACCGCTGCTATATGGCGATCCGTCTTGACAGCCAAGGCCAGAGCGTCAGCCAATCGGGCTGTGATCTGGCTTTGATCTTGCGCAAGATCTGTGACAGCCATCTTGAGAATAAACGCATCCTGCTTAAGACGCCACAGCAAGCGTCGTTGCAAAGCGATCCGGTGCTGCTGGCGGTCATCTGCGGCAATCTTATCGACAATGCGCTGAAGTATTCGCCCCCCCAAAGCCTCGTGCATGTCGATCTTTCCGCGCAGGGACGAAGCGTGACACTTTTGGTAGAAAACTTGGCCGGAACGGCAGGCCTGCCAGACCCCGAGCAGGTGTTTCAGAAATACTACCGCAACCCCCGCGCCAAGGCTGCAATCGGCGCAGGGCTTGGGCTTTATATCGTGCGCGGGCTGGTGCATCTGCTTGCCGGCGGCATCACCTACAAACCGACCGAGGGTCGCGTCATATTTAAGGTCAGCTTTGCATGTTGAACATCACCATCGTCGAAGATCACAAAGCCCTACGCGAGTCGCTTGTCGATGTGTTGGCGCTTAAGGGCCATTGCATCACCGCCTATGAAAGCGTCGAGGCGATGCAAGCGGGCGGCAGTTTGGACAGCACCGCCATCATGGTGCTGGATTTGAACCTGCCAGGCGAGGACGGCATTTCGCTGGCAAAGCGGCTGCGCCTAAGCCATCCCGACCTTGGCATCGTGATGCTGACAGCGCGCGGCGAGGCCGAAGAGCGGCAAATCGGCTATGACAGCGGCGCTGACATCTATCTAACCAAACCCAGCTCGGGGGCCGAGCTTACCGCCGCAATCAAAGCGCTTGCGCGGCGTCTGCCCCCCGCCGGCCCAGTCATCAAGCCCGCTGTGCTAAACCCGATCGCAATGACGCTGGCGGGGGCCTTGACAGAGGTGGCGCTGTCTGCTGCCGAGGTGGCACTTTTGACGGCTTTCGCCCAAGCCCCCAACCACCGCCTGCACAGCAGTGCTATCGCCAAGATCGCCAGCAGCGAGGGCGATATCTCGAAGGCCACGATGGAGGTGCGCATTGTGCGGCTGCGCAAAAAGATGGTCACGGCAGGGGTGGCGGCCCAGCCGATCAAAGTTGTGCGCAACTTTGGCTATCAGATCTCGACGCCTCTCACGATTGTCTAGACCGGTTTAGCCCGCAAGGCTGGCGCTTTGAAACAGCCGCCCCGGCGCGTCTTTGCGCGGTGTGATCGCGGTGGTTTGCATCATGTGCCAAGCCAGCACCTGATTGCTGCTAAGAACGGGCAGACCCAGCTCTGCCTCTAGCGCCGCGATACAGCCCAGCGTGCGCAGATTGGTGCAGGACAAAAACACCGCCTCTGCGCCCAATGCAGCCGCACGCGCCGCCTCGATGATCGATTGCGGCGAGATGCGCGCAACCCGGGCCTCGACCTCTTCGCCAAAGCTTAGGGTTTGGCAGACGTCGATTCCGGCTGCGCCAAAGGCATCACGCACGGGGCCTGCGATACTGTCGATATAGGGGGTGACAAGCCCAAGCCGGCGCGCGCCCAAAGCCTGCAAAGCCGCCAGCGCCGCAGTCAGCGGATCGGTGACCACAGGGGTGTCAACGCCTTGGCGCAGCATCTGCGCCACCGCCTCGGCCCCGATCAGCGTGGTGCCAGAGGTGCAGCCATAGCCCACCGCATCAAAACGCGCAGCGCGCGGCAAAAGCTGGGCGCCGCGCGTCAGCTCTGCCTCCATCGCGGCAATGGTCTCGGCATTCAACGCATCGCCCGATGGAATGCGGCTGGTATAGATCGCAATATCGCGGTCTGGGAAAATCTGGCGAAAGTCTTGCTCAAGCGTCTCATCCGCTTGCAAGACCACCAGCCCCAGTGTCGCCGCACTGCCGATTGGGCCGGTCAATTCATAGCCGATCTGCTTCATGTCAGGATCTCGGGCATCTGCGCAGGCGCGCGGCGCGACAACAGCTCTGGCCCCGTGGCGCGCAGAACGATGTTCTCTTCATGCACCAAGATCCGCCCCGGCGCGATCTCGACCCCCGGTTCCAGCGTCAGCACCATGCCTTCGCGCAGCTCGCTGCGGTCAAGCGGGGTGAGCGAGGGCCATTCGGTCAGCGTCAGCCCCAAGCCATGCCCCAGCCGCCCACCGCCTGCAACCGCGCCCTGCCGCGTAATCGCCTCGGTCAGAATGCGGTGCAGATCGCAGGCGAGCATACCCGGACGCAGGGTTTCAAGCGCCACCTCGGTCGCCAGATACAGCGCCTCTTGCGCGCGGCGCACAGGATCAGAGGCATGGCCAATGGCAAAATTGCGGTCAAAATCGCAGAAATAGCCGTCGCGCACAGCGCCGGTGTCCAGCATCAAGATATCGCCCGTCTGCAAGGGCTGCGCATCGGCCGGCGAGATCACATCGCCGTAACCGCCCTGCCCCGCGCCACCTGCGGTATAGCTGACCCAATCTGCGCCCTCTTGCAGCAAGGCGATCTGAAAGCTGCGAAACACCTCGGACAGCGGCACGCCTTGGCGGGCAAATTCGGGCACACGATCAAAGGCTGCATCGGCGACGGCACAGGTGGCGCGGATCTTGGCAATCTCTGCCTCGGATTTGATCTCACGCACGCGGTAAACTGCGCCCGTGCCATCAACAATCTTGCGCGGCGCGATGCGGTCTTGCAGGCGCAAGAAATCGGCAATCGGCATCCGAAGGTGGCTTTCCAGCCCCATCGGAATGCCAATCCGCCCCGAAGCCGCAACCAAACCGCAAAGGCAATCGGCCAAAAGACTGACGCCATCATCCAGCGGATCAGGCGCGTTCCAAGTGCGGATGTCGCTGATCCAGCAGCGCCGCATCAGATCGGCGCCGATGCTTGGAATAACCGCCACCGGATCGCCCGTCGCAGGCACCACCACAAACCAAGGCCGCGCCGGGCTTTCCCAGAACCGCGTCAGAAATCCGGTGGTGTAAAACACATCCGCAGGCGTGGTCAAAAGCAGCGCATCCAGCCCCGCCACGCCCATTTCAACCTGTAAAGCCTTGATACGGCGTTGATATTCCGCCGCAGGAAAGATCATCGAGGTGTCAGACATCCTCTGGCCCCTCGCTTAGAATGCACAGCACATGCGCGCGCGGACCAATCCCGTCTTGACCTGCCAGCAAGGCCGCAACCCCTGCCCCCCCCGAGGGCGTGGTGGCCAGACCAGCGGCTGCAAGTGCTGCGACGCCTGCGGCCGCCTGCGCTTCGGTCAGTGTGACAAAGCGGTCAGCATCGCGCGCAAGATCGGCCAGCGCCAGCATCGACGGCGTCTTGCAATCCAGCCGTCCCATCGCCGAGACAGGGCCCGTTGTGACCACCACGCGGCCTGCGCGAATGCTCTCAATCAGTGCGGGGGCGGCGTCGGGTTCGACCACGATCATCTGCGTGGTATCCCCCCAAGCCAGACGCAACTCTGCCGCCAAAGCGGCGGCAAGCCCGCCTACACCTGCCTGCAACAGCACAAAATCAGGAATCTCAGCGCATTGCGCCACGATCTCGGTGGCAATCTGGCGATAGCCTTCCATCACCCGAAACGGCAGATCAACATAGCCCGGCCAAGAGCCATCAGACAGCAGCGTCCAGCCTTCGGCCTTGGCCGCAGCAGAAGCCGCCTGCATGCTGGCCTCGTAATCCGCCCCTGCCCGCACCACCTGCGCGCCCATGGCTTGCAGCCGTTTGGCAAAGCCTTCGGGCACAGTTTGCGCCAGATACACCACCGCCTGCGCGCCAAAGACCCGCGCGCCCGCGGCCACCGACAGCCCGTGATTGCCGGCACTTGCGGTGACATAGCAGCGCCCCGCCAGCGCCACAGACAAATCGCCACCAACTGCCGCAGCCTCGCGCGCAATCGCATAGGCCGCGCCAAGCGCCTTAAAACTGCCCAGCCCCATGCGGCCGCGTTCATCCTTGATCGTCAGCCGCGCCACCCCTGCGGCTGCGGCAAGGTCGGGGCAGTCCAACAAAGGCGTTGGCTGATGTGCAGGGCACAGCGCCAGCAAAGCCGCCACCGCCTGTGCATCTGCCCCCGATTTAGGAGAAAGGTCTGGCAAGCCCTTGCCACGAAAAGGATTTATTAATGAGCCCATCAGCCCCTCCTCTATGCTTTACCGCAGGATAGCGCGATTGACCGCATTAGCCCAGCACCGCCTTAACCGCAGCTTGGGTCACACCAACCACGGTATCGACCTCGGCCTTGGTCAGGCAAAACGGCGGCGCAAAGCCAAGGATATCGCCCTGCGGCATCGCGCGGGCAATCACGCCGCGTTCAAGCATCGCCGCTGCAATCGCTGGCCCAATCTTGCGGCTTGGGTCATAAAATGCGGTATTGGCCTTATCCTCGACCAATTCCACCGCGCAAAGCAGCCCCTCGCCGCGCACCTCGCCGACATGGGCGTGATCGCCAAGCGCTTGTTTCATCGAGGCATTCAGATAGGCCCCCACGGTTTTCGCGTTCTCGATCAGGTTCAGATCCTCGATCAGCTTTAGGTTCGCCACCCCTGCCGCCGCACAGATCGGATGTGCCGAATAGGTCCAGCCATGGCCGATCGGGCCGTTTTCATCCGTGCCCCGCGCCAGCACTTGCCAGACCCGATCCGAGATGATCGACCCCGACAGCGGCGCATAGGCCGAGGTCAGCCCCTTGGCGATGGTCATGAAATCGGGCTTCATATCGTAGTGATCGGCGCCAAACATCGACCCCAAGCGGCCAAAGCCTGTCACCACCTCATCGGCCACCAGCAAGATGTCATGGCGCTGCAACACCTCTTGGATCGCGGCCCAATAGCCCTGTGGTGGTGGCACAATGCCGCCCGTGCCCAAGACAGGCTCGCCGATAAAGGCCGCGATGGTGTCAGCACCTTCGGCCAGGATCAGCGCCTCAAGCCGCGCCGCGCATTGGGCTGAAAATTCAAGCTCGGTCTGATCGCGGTTTTCGCGACGAAAGTAATAGGGCGCATCGGTGTGAAGGATATTGTTCAGCGGCAGATCGAATTTGTTGTGAAACACCGACAGCCCGGTCATCGACCCTGTCATCACCCCCGAGCCATGATAGCCGCGCCAGCGCGAGATGATCTTTTTCTTTTGCGGACGGCCAAGGATGTTGTTGTAATACCAGATCAATTTGATGTTCGTCTCATTGGCATCCGACCCTGACAGGCCGAAATAGACCTTGGACATATGTGCAGGCGCGCGGTCCATGATCATCTTTGCAAGCGTCACCGAGGCCTCGGTGCCATGGCCGACGTAGGAATGGTAATAGGCCAGCTTATGCGCCTGATCGGCAATCGCATCGGCGATTTCTGTGCGACCATAGCCTGCGTTCACACAGTAAAGCCCGGCAAAAGCGTCCAGAAATTTGGCACCGTCGCGGTCTTCGATATGCACGCCAGAGGCGGTTGCGATGATCCGCGTTGGCGTCTCGCCACGGGCGTGTTGGCCAAGGTGGGTGGAGGGGTGAAAGAAATTGTCCCGATCCCATTGGGCAAGCTGGTCATCATTGCGAAGCATATATCAGGCTTTCTGTTCAGAAGGTTGGGCGGTGATCTCGGTGGCAAGAACCGCAAGGCAATCGCCTGCTTGCACCAGACCGGGGTGATGACGGGCGGTGACGATACCGTCCATCAAGGCGTAGAAATTGCGCGGGGCGATGCCGGTGTGGCCGGTGTCCCAAATTCGCGCGATCAGATCGCCTTTGGCGACGGTTTGGCCAAGGCTGACGGCGAAATCGACAAGGCCGTTGTGGTTGGTGAAGTGAAAGCAGCCGTCATCGTCTTGCGACAACAGCCGCGAGGGCGCGCGGATCAGATCGCCTTGTAAGATGCCTGCGTGGATCAGCAGATTGCGCAGGCCCTTGCGGGCAATTTCGGTTGTATAGGGCGTTGCGGTGCCGCCGCCGCCCAGTTCGGTGGTCACAAAGGTTTTGCCCAGCCGTTCGACCGCGTCGTCATACATGCCCAAGGCGTCAATCTCGCGCATCTCGATGCTGAAGGGCGCGTTAAAGGCATCCCGCGCGGCACGGCAGCGCGCTTGCTGCTCGGCGTCCTCAAGCGCATGGCTGGCGGCAAAGGGGATGAAATCCAGCGTCTTACCACCCGAGTGAAAATCCAGCACCAGATCGGCCATTGGCAGCAAGGTGCGCTGAAAATAATCCGCGATCTTTTCTGTAGGCGAGCCGTCGGGCTTGCCCGGAAACACCCGGTTCATGTTCAGATGATCCAAAGGCGAGACCCGCGTGCCCGCCAAAAACGCCGGATAATTCATAAACGGCAGGATGATCACCGTGCCGCTGACAGCCTCTGCGCGCAGGGTTGCGGCAAGCTCTATCAGCGCCAGCGGGCCCTCGTATTCATCGCCATGGTTCGCCCCCGTCAGCAGCGCACAGGGGCCGCTGCCGTTTTTCACTTGGGTGATCGGGATCTGGATCGACCCCCAAGCGCTGTCGTTGCGGCTATAGGGCAGGCGCAAATAGCCGTGCTGCACGCCGCTGGCGGCAAAGTCGATGGTGGCCGATATTGGATTGTTCCGCATCGCCTAATCCTTGACCACAAGCGCGCGCGGCGTGCGGCACAGGCATTCGGCCCCGGTCTCGGTGATCACAATCGGCTCGGTGATCTCAAGCCCGCCATCATCAAGCCAAAGCGCTGGCATAAAGTGAAAGGTCATGCCGACCTCAAGCACAGTCTTATCGCCACTGCGGAAAGACATCGTGCGCTCGCCCCAATCGGGCGGATACGACAGGCCAATCGCATAACCGCAGCGGCTGTCTTTTTGAAAGCCGTGCTGGTTGAGGGTGTGGTTAAACGCATTGGCAATATCTTCGCACAGCTGCCCCGGCTTTGCCTGCGCCAGCCCCGCCTCGACCGCCTCGAGCACCGCTTGTTCGGCATCCAGATATTTCTGCGGCGGCTTGCCCAAAAACAGCGTGCGCGATTGCGGGCATTGATAGCGCCGGTAGGCACCTGCAATCTCGAAAAACGTGCTTTCGCCTGCGCGCAGCGGCGCGTCATCCCAAGTTAGATGCGGCGCTGTCGCATCCATCCCCGAAGGCGCCATCGGCACAATCGCCGGATAATCGCCCCAATGGCCCTCTGCGCCAAAAACCGAAGCGTGATAGATATCGGCGATCAGCTCGTTCTTGGGCATGCCGACCTCGGCCTTGTCGCGGATCACCGCATGCATCCGCTCGACGATGCGGGCGGCGCGGCGCATATACTCGATCTCGGTCGCGGATTTCACCGCGCGCTGCCAGTTCACCAAACCGGTGGCATCGAAAAGCTGCGCCGAGGTCAGCCCCTGTTGCAGCGCCAAAAACGCCGAGGCGGTAAAGTAGTAATTGTCCATCTCAAAGCCAATGCGCCCGCCGGCAAGCCCGCGCGCGGTGATCAGCTTGGCAAGCTCTGACATCGGATGTTTGGCGGGGTTTTGCACAAAGCTGTCGTCATAGCCCAAGATATTGTCATGGCTTAGATAAGTGGTGCGCTGCGCCCCTACTGCATCCATCGCGCGCCCCCACCATACAGGTTCGCCCTCAAGGCCCAGCAAAACCCCCTGATGCACATAAAAAGACCAACCGTCATAGCCGGTCAGCCACGCCATATTCGACGGGTCGGTAACAAAAATCGCGTCCAAGCCCCGCGCGGCCATGGCCAGACGGGTTTTGCTCAGGCGGGCGGCATATTCGGCGGCGGTAAAAGGAAGCTCTGGCATGCTGTGCGATCCTGCAAAAGGGTTGCGCAATCTTAGCTTTTCGCCTGTCGGAATTTATGCAATTATCTCGACATCTTGCATATTTTCAGCGATTTACAGACGAAAGTGGGAAAATTCAGCGTGATCGACGATTTCGACAGAAAAATACTGCGCCATGTGCAGCGCAACAACCTGCTGACCAGCGCGCAGCTTTCTGATTTGGTCGGCCTCTCGCCCAGCTCGGTGCAGCGGCGCCTCAACAAGCTGCGCGCCGATCGGGTGATCGAGGCCGATATCGCCGTGATCTCGCCCACAGCGCTAGAGCGGCCACTGACCATGCTGGTGGCCGTGGAGCTGGCGCGCGAACGCTCTGATATCATTGACCGCTTCAAGCGCGCGGTGCGCGAGCGCGCCGAGGTGATGAGCGCCTATTACGTCACCGGCGAGACCGATTTCATGTTGATCGTCAGCGCCAAAGACATGTCAGATTACGAAGCTTTTACCCGTGATTTCTTTTACAACAATGCCGATATCAAAGGCTTTAAAACCACCGTGGTGATGGACAGGATCAAGGCGTCTTTCTCGCTGCCAATCTAGGCCACAAGCAAGACGCCTCGACACAGTTTGCCGCTCTGGGCGTTACGAGTTCAGCTCATAGGCCCGCTCGCCATGCACCGAGATATCCAGACCATTGGTCTCGGTCTCGCGGTCAACCCGCAGCGGCGTCATCCAGGCCACAACCCGCACCAGCGCATAGGTGACCACAACCGTGTAAAGCCCCACAATCACCAATGCTCCGATTTGGGGGGCCCAAGCCGCATAGCCAAAGGCCGCAATCATCAACGTGCCGAAAATCCCGCCAAGGCCATGCACGGCAAAAACATCCAACGCATCGTCAATCTGGGTGTGGTTTTTCATGAACAGCACCGCCTCTTGGCACAAGACCCCCGCGACCGATCCGATCACCAGCGCCCCCATCGGCCCAACTTCGCCCGCCGCCGGCGTGATCGAGGCCAGACCGGCGATGCTGCCGGTGACAAGGCTAACCAGCGAGGTGCGGCCAAACTTGATCCGCTCGCGCAGCGCCCAACTAAGTGAGGCCGCCGCCGCCGAGATATGGGTGACCAAAATCGCCATCGCAGCCGAGCCATCAGCCGCCAGCGCCGAGCCGCCGTTAAAGCCAAACCAGCCGACCCACAACATCCCTGCCCCAATCGCGACATAGCCCGGATTGTGCGGCGGCGTGTGGCGGTTCAACCGCCGCCCCAGCACCACCGACAGCACGATCGCTGCAAGCCCTGCGGTTTCATGCACCACGATGCCGCCGGCAAAATCCTTGACGCCAGTGGCGCCAAAAATCCCGCCATCGGCCAAAAATCCGCCACCCCAGATCCAATGCGTCACCGGCGCATAGACAAGCAGCATCCACAGCGCCGAAAAAAGCAGCACAAACCCAAAGCCCACCCGCTCGACATAGGCCCCCACGATCAAAGCGGGGGTGATGATGGCAAAGGTCATCTGAAAGGTGAAAAATGCAATCTCGGGGATCGACCCGAAAAGTGTGGTCTCGTCCACCCCAAGCAACATCGCCCGCCCCAATCCGCCCCAAAGCGGGTTGGCGGTGCCAAAAGCGATGGAATAGCCCAAGACCAACCACAGCACGCTCATCAAAGCCGCAATCGCGAAGCAATGCATGAACACACTCAGCACATTGCGCGCGCGCACCAAACCGCCATAAAATAAGGCAAGTCCGGGCAGGGTCATGAAAAGCACCAAGGCTGTCGCCACCATCACCCAAGCCGTATCGGCACCATTCATCGCATTCTCTCCTGCTTTGCACTGCTTTGGCAGGTCAAAATCAGAATTTTCCGCCAATAATAGTGGCAAGCCGCAAATCAATCGCCCTAAATTTAAACATTTCGCTAATTGATTAAAAAGCACCCAACTTTCGCAAGTATCGCCCCAAAAATAGGCAAATTGTGAAGCGGATGTGACTCGAACTATGACAGACTTAAGGGGTCTCAGCGTGACAGGGCCTCACTCGGCAATGGCTGATCAGTTTTGGCGCAACCCAATAGGATGCAAAGAACACCACAGAAAAGATCACAACAGCCGTGAAGGCCGCAACGGTTTGATTCCAAAAAACCACCCCTGCGAGCGGGGGCGCGATCACGAAAGGGGCCAATATCAGTGTCGTTAGCGGATTTGCAAACCGACGCCTCTGGCGGCCCAGAAAGCAAATTTCCAACCCACGCATCACCATCTGATGCACATGCAAACGGTCGGGGGCCATTGCATCCGCCTTGCGTCGCGAACGGCGATAGATTGCCAAAAGCGTATCCGCCACCGGCCAAAACATCGTCAGCAAGACCGCCCAAGGCGAGGCCTGTGGAGACTCCAACAGAACCGCGATACCAAACCAAGAGAGTACGAAGCCAAGCGTATAGGCCCCTGCGTCGCCCAGAAAAATAAATCCAAATGGAAAATTTATAAGAAAAAATCCAAATACTACAGCTGCCAACATGAGTGCCAGCTCGACCATCACCGGATAATCCGCTTGATAGGCGATCAAACTGAGCCCAACTGCCGCAATAACCGCTGTGAAAGAGGCAAGTCCATTTACGCCGTCAATCAAATTGAAGCCATTGGCAATCCCAACTGTGACCAATAGCGTTATTGGCACGCCAAACCACGCCCTACCCATGAAGGCATCAAAGCCCGGAATGTCGATCCTTGGCAACCAAACCCCCAACAATAAAATCGCAACAAGACTAGCAAGCGTTGCCGCAGCCAAGCGAAGGCGGGGCGAGATTCCAAATCCTAAATCTTCCAAAAATCCGACAAAGAACAAAATACTAGCCGCCATAATAAACTGGCCATAGGCCTCAGTCACCAAAGCAGGTGCAAACCAGTAACTGGTTGTAAAAGATATGAAAATTGCCAACCCACCCACGCGTGGCGTGGCTTGCGTGTGCATAGATTGAACCGCACTCAAATGCCCAGGGCCGAGTTTCTTCACCAAGGTCAAAAGCTTTTGGGATGGAATGAAGGGCTAACAAAA
>OBPM01000097.1_pt1 | contig 14661 bp, 20 predicted proteins | sample 1493981 | NCBI WGS metagenome assembly OBPM01 (sample SAMEA3275485, study PRJEB22092) | marine metagenome | reverse complement strand
GTGGCTGCTGTGCAAAAGCGCAAGGTCTATGCCCGCTGGGCCGACCAGCGCCCCAAGACCTTCGACCGCAACCTGATCGTCATTGGCGGCGGCGCCGGTGGTTTGGTCAGCGCCTACATCGCAGCAGCCGTGAAGGCCAAGGTCACGCTGATCGAGGCGCACAAGATGGGTGGCGACTGCTTGAATTACGGCTGTGTGCCGAGCAAAGCGCTGATCAAAAGCGCCAAGCTGGCCCAGCAAATGCGCCACGCGTCCAAATACGGCTTGAGCGACTCGGCCCCGAGCTTCAGCTTCAAAGCGGTGATGCAGCGGGTGCATGACGTGATTGCCGCCATCGAGCCACACGACAGCATCGAGCGTTACACCGGCTTGGGTGTGGAGGTGCTGCAGGGTTATGGCAAATTAGTGAACCCGTGGACGGTGGAGGTGGCGTTGAACGACGGCACAACCCAACGCTTAACGGCTCGCAGCATCGTGATCGCTGCCGGTGCCCGCCCCTTTGTGCCGCCGCTGCCCGGTCTGGATGACGTGGGCTACGTGACCAGCGACACGCTGTGGGACGAGTTTGCGAAACTCGATGAAGTGCCCCAGCGTTTGGTGGTGTTGGGTGGTGGCCCTATTGGCAGCGAACTCGCTCAAAGCTTCGCACGACTGGGCTCGCATGTCACCCAAGTGGAAATGGGCGCACGCATCATGGTGCGCGAAGACGAGGAGGTGAGCGAACTCGCCAAAGCTTCACTCGAGGCCGACGGCGTGCAAGTGCTCACCGGCCACAAGGCGCTGCGCTGCGAAATGGTTGACGGCGAAAAGACCCTGGTGGTGGAACATGCCGGTGCAGAAAAGCGCATCGTGTTTGACCAACTGCTGTGCGCTGTGGGCCGCGTGGCGCGACTTCAGGGTTATGGCCTGGAAGACTTGGGCATCCCCACCCACCGCACCGTCGAGACCAACGAATACCTGCAAACCATCTACCCCAACATCTACGCCGCAGGCGATGTGGCGGGGCCGTTCCAGTTCACCCACACCGCCGCGCACCAAGCTTGGTACGCGGCAGTCAACGCTTTGTTTGGCGAATGGAAGTTGTTCAAGGCCGACTACTCGGTGATTCCGTGGGCGACCTTCATCGACCCCGAGGTGGCGCGTGTGGGCCTGAACGAGCAAGAAGCCAAAGAGAAGAACATCCCGTATGAAGTGACCAAGTACGGCATCGATGACCTCGACCGCGCCATTGCGGACAGCGAGGCACACGGTTTTGTGAAGGTGCTCACCGTGCCGGGCAAAGACAAAATTTTGGGCGTGACCATCGTGGGTGCACACGCGGGTGACTTGCTGGCCGAGTACGTGCTGGCCATGAAACACGGCCTGGGTCTGAACAAGATATTGGGCACCATCCACACCTATCCCACGATGTCGGAAGCCAACAAATACGCTGCAGGTGAATGGAAGCGGGCGCACGCGCCGCAGAAGTTGCTGGCTTGGGTCAAGAAGTACCACGACTACAAACGAGGCGCCTGAGCATGACACGACACCTCGCCGCACTTGTTCTTGTTGGGGGCTGGGCCTTGAGCGCACACGCCACATCGCCAACGTCCTTGTCGGGTGCTTTGTCTCCCTTTACCACCCAGCACAGCGCCAACGCGCCGGGCTGGCGTTTTGTGGGCTTGCCCAACAAACCCGAGGTCAGCGCCACCCGTTTTGATTTGGGTCAGGTCGACGGTGTGGCAGGCGTGCAAATGCGCACCGACAACTCTTACGGCACATGGGCACACGACTGGCGCGGCAGCGCGGGCACGCTGCAGTGGCGCTGGCGATTGGATCAAGCCTTGAGCGGTGGCCAGCGACCAGCCGATTTGCGGCGAAAAGACGGCGATGACGCTGCGCTCAAGGTCTGTGTGATGTTTGACCATGCGCTCGATCGCGTGCCCTTTGGCGAACGCACGCTGTTGCGCGTGGCGCGGGCGGTCACCGGTGAAAACCTGCCCGCAGCAACCGTGTGTTACCTGTGGGACCCACTGCAAACCAGCAGCACGAGCGCCGCCAACCCATACAGCAGGCGGGTGCGTTACGTGGTGCTGCAAGGACGCGGCGCACCGGAGCAACAGTGGCTGAGCGAGTCGCGCGACGTGGCGCAAGACTTCCTTGCGCTTTTTGGCGACGAACTGCCCGCCGGCAGCACCACAGCGGCCTTGCCACCGGTCAGCGCGGTCGTCATTGGTGCTGACAGTGACAACACGCAATCGCGCAGCAGCGGATGGGTCGCGCAACTGCGTTGGCGCTGAAGGTTGGCGTTGACGGCATCGCTGGACACAGGGTCACTTTAAAATGAGGCCCTTTTGCCTTCAGCGGTTCCTTATTCATGCTTGCTCATCTGCGCCGCACCTGGCTTTTCAATACCCGCAATGACATCCTCGCCGGTCTGGTGGTTGCGCTGGCCCTTATCCCGGAGGCGATTGCGTTTTCCATCATTGCGGGCGTGGACCCCAAGGTCGGGCTCTACGCCTCGTTTTCGATCGCCACCATCATCGCGTTTGCGGGCGGTCGCCCCGGCATGATCTCGGCGGCCACGGGCGCGATGGCGTTGGTGATCGCGTCGCTGGTCAAAGACCACGGTTTGCAATACCTTTTGGCCGCCACTGTGCTCACGGGCGTGTTGCAGGTGATCGCGGGCTGGCTGCACCTGGGGCAGCTGATGCGCTTCGTGTCGCGCTCGGTCGTCACCGGCTTTGTGAACGCGTTGGCGATCTTGATTTTCATGGCGCAGTTGCCCGAGCTCAACCCGAGCACCGTGGGCGTGACCTGGCATGTGTATGCCATGACCGCCGCGGGCCTGGCCATCATCTACGGCCTGCCCTACCTCACCAAAGCCGTGCCCTCGCCGCTGGTGACCATCGTGGTGCTCACCGCCGTGTCCATCGCGCTGGGCCTGGACATCCGCACCGTGGGTGACATGGGCGAGTTGCCCAGCAGCTTGCCTGTGTTCTTGCTGCCCGACGTGCCCTTGAACTGGGACACGTTCATGACCATCCTGCCCTACTCGGCCACGTTGATGGTGGTGGGTTTGCTGGAGTCGCTCATGACCGCGACCATCGTGGACGACATGACCGATACCCAGAGCAACAAGAGCCGCGAATGCATGGGCCAAGGCGTGGCCAACATCGCCACCGGTTTCATCGGCGGCATGGCTGGTTGCGCCATGATCGGCCAGTCGGTGATCAACGTGAAGTCCGGCGGCCGCGGCCGTTTGTCCACCTTGGTGGCGGGCGTGGTCTTGCTGATCTTGGTGGTGTTCTTGGGCGAGTGGGTCAGCCAAATCCCCATGGCCGCTTTGGTGGCGGTGATGATCATGGTGTCGATCGGCACCTTCAACTGGGCCTCGTTCAAGAACCTGCGCGAACACCCCAAGAGTTCGAGCGTCGTCATGCTGGCCACGGTGGTGGTGACGGTGTTCACCCACGACTTGGCGCAAGGCGTGTTGACCGGCGTGTTGTTGTCGGGCTTTTTCTTTGCCCACAAAATCGGTCAAATTTTGTTGGTGCATTCAGACCGCTCACCCGATGCCCACAGCTACCAGGTGGTGGGGCAGGTGTTTTTTGCCAGCGCCGAGCGCTTCGTCAACGCGTTTGACTTCAGCGAAAAGGTCGCCAAAGTGGTCATCGACGTGAGCCGCGCCCACTTCTGGGACATCACGGCAGTCAGTGCCTTGGACAAAGTGGTTTTCAAATTCCGACGCGAGGGCGTGGAGGTGGAAGTGCGAGGGCTCAACCAGGCCAGTGCCACCTTGGTCGATAAGTTTGCCGTGCACGACAAAGACGGCAAAGACCTGATCATTGGGCATTGAGCCATGGCCGACCGACTCAAGCTTTATCTGGACCTGATTCGCTGGAACCGGCCTGCAGGTTGGTTGCTGTTGTTGTGGCCCACTTTGTCAGCCCTGTGGGTTGCGGCAGGGGGCTTTCCAGGCTGGCACCTGATCGCGGTCTTCACGTTGGGCACTTTTCTCATGCGCAGTGCGGGCTGCTGTGTCAACGATGTGGCGGACCGTGATTTTGACAAGCACGTCAAACGCACAGCGCAACGCCCAGTGACCAGTGGGCGCTTGGGCGTGAAAGAGGCGCTTGGCGTGGGTGTTTTTTTGGCTTTGTGTGCATTTGGATTGGTGCTCACCACCAACCGTGCTGCAGTGGCATGGTCGTTTGCCGCGTTGGCGGTGACCTTGGTTTACCCCTACGCCAAGCGCATGGTCTCGATGCCTCAGGCGGTGTTGGGTGTGGCTTTCAGTTTTGGCATCCCGATGGCTTTTGCCGCCATTCAAAGCGAGGTGCCGCCTTTGGCATGGGGCTTGTTGCTGGGCAACTTGTTTTGGGTGCTGGCCTATGACACCGAATACGCCATGGTGGACCGTGATGACGATCTGAAAATCGACATGAAAACTTCGGCCATCACGCTGGGCCGCTTTGATGTGGCCGCCATCACGGCGTTTTATGGGGCGTATGGGGTGGTTTGGGCAGTTTTGCTGGATGCGCCTGCGCGAGGGGTTTGGATGTGGGCGGGCCTTGGCGGGGCTGCTGTGCAAGTGGCCTGGCATGTATGGTTGATCAAGGACCGCACCCGAGAAGGCTGCTTCAAGGCTTTTCGCTTGAACCATTGGCTGGGGTTCAGTGTGTTTGCTGGGGTGGCGCTGTCGACCAGCCTGGGTGCGGGCGTCGCCTGATGCGGCCCCTGGCCCTCAAACCCTCAAGCCTTGCCAAATTCATCGCCCAATTCGCCCGCTCGCAGCTGCGCTGCCTGCATGGCCTTCACAAACGAGGCTTTGATGCCAGAGGCCTCCATCGAGGTGATGGCCGCGTAGGTGGTGCCACCTTTCGAGGTGACGCGCTGGCGCAGAATTTCGGGAGACTCGGTGGATGCTGCGGCCAAGCTGGCTGCGCCCGAGAATGTTGCCACAGCCAACTGGTAGGCCTGCTCGGGCGATAAGCCCATGCCTGTGCCTGCTTCGGTCATGGCCTCTAAAAAATAAAACACATACGCCGGACCTGAACCGGACAAGGCGGTCACGGCATCGAGTTGCGACTCTTGCGTGACCCAAAGAAACTGACCGGTGGTGCCAATGACCTGCTCGACCAGCGCTCGGTCAGCGGGCGTGACGCTGGGGCAGGGGAACAAGGCGGTGATGCCTTGGCCCACCAGTGCCGGGGTGTTGGGCATGCTGCGCACCACGCGCTCAGTACCGATCCAGCGGCAGATGCTGTCCGAGCGAATGCCGGCGGCCACAGACAGGTGCAGAGCTTGACGCGTGTGTGGCATGACTGGAACTGCGGCTTCGCTGAACATTTGGGGCTTCACAGCCCAGACGACCAAGTCGGCTTGGACCAAGGACGGATGGGCGCAGGGCCAGGCGCTGATGCCAAAGTCAGTCTTTAATTTGGCGGCGGTCTGGGCAAAAGGTTCGATCACGGTGATTTGATCGGGCTTCATGCCTTGGCGAATCAGGCCGCCAATGATGGCGCTGGCCATGTTGCCGCCGCCGATGAAGGCGATGTGGTGTTCAGAAGAGGTCATGTTGAGGGCCTAAGGGGAATATCTGTGCGGTCAGTGTGCGTGATGAAGCATGCAGCCCGCACATTGTCGCCGCTGGCGTCCTGGCGCTTGAATCGGCCCAATGACGGAAAGAGCGGGGCAATTGCAAAAAACTTTTGCGAAGTTGTTGCACGCGCCCTCATTTGCTGGCATAATCGTGGGCTTCGCCTTGCAAAAGGTGTAAGTATCTGCCCAATCTGAAGTGTTGCGAGTGGTTTGCAGCATGAATGACGGGTCCAAGACTGATTCTTGTTTGTTGGCTTTTGGGCTGGCAGACAAAGAATACAAGTTGGGAACAAAGAAATGATCCAGACAGAATCTCGGTTGGATGTAGCCGACAACACCGGCGCTAAGTCCGTGCTGTGCATTAAGGTGCTCGGCGGGTCCAAGCGTCGCTATGCAAGTGTTGGCGACATCATCAAAGTGAGCATCAAAGAAGCTGCCCCACGTGGTCGCGTCAAAAAAGGCGAGATCTACAGTGCTGTGGTGGTTCGCACCGCCAAAGGCATTCGCCGTGGCGATGGCTCCCTCATCAAATTCGATGGCAATGCTGCAGTGTTGCTGAACGCTAAGTTGGAGCCTATTGGCACCCGCATCTTCGGCCCCGTGACGCGTGAACTGCGTACCGAGAAGTTCATGAAGATCGTGTCCTTGGCTCCTGAAGTACTGTAAGGACTCGCCATGAACAAGATTCGCAAAGGCGACGAAGTCATCGTCATCACAGGTCGTGACAAAGGCAAGCGCGGCAAAGTGTCGCTGCGCGCCAGTGACTCGCACGTGTTGATCGACGGCATCAACATCGTCAAAAAACACGCCAAGCCAAACCCCATGAAGGGCACAACTGGCGGCATCATCGAAAAGGCCATGCCGATTCACCAATCCAATGTGGCGATTTTCAACGCCGCAACAGGTAAGGCTGATCGCGTGGGCATCAAGCTGCAAGCTGACGGAACACGCGTTCGTGTTTACAAGTCCAGCGGCGAAGAAATCAAGGTGGCATGAGCATGGCACGTCTGCAACAAATCTTCCGCGAAAAAATCGCTGCTGACCTGACAGCCAAATTTGGCTACAAGTCACCTATGCAGGTTCCTCGCATCACTAAGATCACACTCAACATGGGTGTCTCTGAGGCTGTGGCTGACAAAAAAGTCATGGACCACGCCGTGAGCGACTTGAGCAAAATTGCAGGTCAAAAGCCTGTGGTGACCAAAGCCAAGAAGGCGATCGCTGGTTTCAAAATCCGTGAACAACAACCCATTGGTTGCATGGTGACTTTGCGCGGCGTTCAGATGTATGAATTCCTGGACCGTTTCGTGACCGTGGCCTTGCCGCGTGTTCGTGACTTCCGTGGTATTTCTGGCCGCGCCTTTGATGGCCGTGGCAACTACAACATCGGTGTCAAAGAGCAGATCATTTTCCCTGAGATTGAGTACGACAAGGTGGATGCCTTGCGCGGTCTCAACATCAGCATCACCACCACGGCCAAGTCTGACGAAGAGTGCAAAGCGCTCTTGACAGCTTTCCGCTTCCCCTTCAAGAACTGAGGTGTCACGTGGCTAAAGTAGCTTTGATCGAGCGCGAGCTCAAGCGTGAAAAACTGGCAGCTAAATTCGCGAAAAAATACGCGGAATTGAAGGCCGTTGCCAATGATTTCAAGCGCAGTGATGAAGAGCGTGCAGCTGCCCGTCTGGGTTTGCAAAAGCTTCCTCGCAACGCCAACCCGACCCGTCAACGCAACCGCTGTGAAATCACCGGTCGCCCACGCGGTACGTTCCGTCAATTTGGTCTGGGCCGCGCCAAGATCCGTGAATTAGCCTTTGCAGGCCACATTCCGGGCGTGACCAAGGCCAGCTGGTAAATCGGCAGGAGATAACAACATGAGCATGAGTGATCCTATTGCCGATCTGTTGACCCGCATCCGTAATGCACAAATGGTGGCCAAAGCTGCCGTGATGGTGCCTTCTTCCAAAGTGAAGGTGGCCATTGCCCAAGTGCTGAAAGATGAAGGCTACATTGACGGTTTCCAAGTCAAAACCGAAGACGGCAAGTCCGTTCTCGAAATTGCCCTGAAGTACTACGCCGGTCGCCCAGTTATTGAGCGCATCGAACGCGTGAGCCGCCCTGGCCTGCGCGTGTACAAAGGCCATGATGCGATTCCTCAAGTCCAAAACGGCTTGGGCGTTGCTATTGTCACCACGCCTCAAGGTGTGATGACCGATCGCAAAGCGCGCGCAGCCGGTGTCGGTGGCGAAGTGCTGTGCTACGTCGCTTAAAGGGAGAAAAAGAATGTCCCGAGTAGCAAAAATGCCTGTGACCATCCCCGCTGGTGTGGATGTGTCGATCAACAAAGATCAAATCAGTGTGAAAGGCGCAGGTGGTCAATTGGCCATCGCTGCCAACATGCTGGTAACTGTGAACAACGAAGGCGGCAAGCTGAGCTTTGCCCCTGCCAACGATTCACGTGAAGCCAACGCCATGAGCGGCACCTTGCGACAGCTGGTGAACAACATGGTGAATGGCGTGACCAAGGGTTTCGAAAAGAAGCTGAACTTGGTTGGCGTGGGTTACAAAGCGGCCGCTTCTGGCGCCAAATTGAACCTGGCCGTTGGTTATTCACACCCTGTCAACATCGACATGCCTGCTGGCATCACGGTGGCTACCCCGACCGCGACTGAAATCGTGATCAAAGGTGCTGACCGTCAACGTGTTGGCCAAATCGCTGCTGAGATCCGTGCTGTTCGTCCCCCTGAGCCTTACAAAGGCAAGGGCATCCGTTATTCGGATGAGAAGATCACGATCAAAGAGACCAAGAAGAAATAAGGAGCTGCATCATGTTGACCAAGAAAGAGCAGCGTCTCCGTCGTGCACGCCAAACACGCATTCGCATTGCACAGCAAGGCGTGGCCCGTTTGACCGTGAACCGTACCAACCTTCATATCTATGCCAGCGTTATTTCTGGCTGCGGTACCAAAGTGTTGGCCAGCGCATCGACAGCCGAAGCCGAAGTGCGTACGGCCTTGGGTGCCGCAGGCAAGGGCGGCAATGCCGCTGCAGCCGCAGTCATTGGCAAGCGCATTGCTGAAAAGGCAAAAGCCGCTGGCGTTGAGAAGGTCGCCTTCGACCGCGCAGGTTTCGCTTACCACGGTCGTGTCAAGGCTTTGGCCGAAGCAGCCCGTGAAGCAGGTCTGCAGTTCTAAACGGATCGGAGATACAAATGGCTAAATTTACAGCAAAACCGCAGAACGACGGTCCAGAAGACGGTCTTCGCGAGAAGATGATCGCGGTCAACCGCGTGACCAAGGTGGTCAAGGGTGGCCGTATCCTCGGTTTCGCCGCTTTGACAGTGGTCGGTGACGGCGACGGCAAGGTGGGCATGGGCAAAGGCAAGTCGAAAGAAGTGCCTGCAGCTGTGCAAAAAGCGATGGAAGAAGCCCGTCGCAACCTCGCCAAAGTGCACCTCAAAAATGGCACCATCCACCATGCAGTGCACGGCCACCATGGTGCTGCCCGTGTCATGATGGCACCAGCACCCAAAGGTACCGGCATCATCGCTGGTGGTCCTATGCGTGCTGTGTTCGAAGTGGTGGGCATCACGGACATCGTGGCCAAGAGCCATGGTTCATCCAACCCCTACAACATGGTTCGTGCCACATTGGACGCATTGTCCAATTGCACAACAGCCTCCAACGTGGCTGCCAAACGTGGCAAGTCGGTTGAAGAGTTGTTCGGCTGAACCGGAGAACGAACATGACGACACAATCTACCGTGAAAGTCCAACTGGTTCGCAGCCCGATTGGCACCAAAGAGTCTCACCGCGCCACTGTGCGTGGTCTGGGCTTGCGCAAGCTGAATTCTGTGAGCGAGTTGCAAGACACGCCCGCAGTGCGCGGCATGATCAACAAGATCAGTTACTTGGTCAAAGTTCTCTAAGAGGCCGATGATGGAACTCAATAGCATCAAGCCCGCAGAAGGCTCCAAACACGCTCCTCGCCGCGTTGGTCGTGGCATTGGCTCTGGCCTGGGCAAGACCGCAGGTCGCGGCCATAAAGGTCAAAAATCCCGTTCGGGCGGCTACCACAAGGTAGGCTTCGAAGGCGGTCAAATGCCTTTGCAGCGCCGTTTGCCCAAGCGTGGTTTCAAATCACATTTGCTCAAGTACAACGCTGAAATCACTTTGACCACATTGTCCCGTTTGGACTTGGCTGAAGTGGATGTGCTGGCATTGAAGCAAGCCGGTTTGGTTGCACAAATCGCCAAGGTGGTCAAAGTGATCAACACCGGCGAATTGACCAAAGCCGTCAAGCTGACTGGCATCGGCGCAACAGCTGGTGCCAAAGCTGCGATTGAAGCCGCTGGCGGCTCGGTGGCCTGAATTTTGAAGAACGAGACACAACGTGGCAACCATCGCTAATCAAACAGCCAAAGCAGGCAAGTTCGGTGACTTGCGTCGCCGGCTCATGTTTTTGCTGTTGGCGTTGGTGGTTTACCGCGTCGGCGCACACATTCCAGTTCCTGGAATCGACCCTGACCAGCTCAAGCAGTTGTTCAACGGTCAGCAAGGCGGCATTCTGAGCTTGTTCAACATGTTCTCAGGTGGTGCGTTGTCTCGATTCACAGTGTTTGCACTGGGCATCATGCCGTACATCTCCGCATCCATCGTGATGCAGCTGATGACGTATGTGGTGCCCATGTTCGAGCAAATGAAAAAAGAAGGCGAGTCTGGCCGTCGAAAGATCACCCAGTACACACGCTTTGGTGCTTTGGGTTTGGCGATCTTTCAATCCTTCGGTATTGCTGTCGCTCTAGAAGCATCTGCTGGCCTGGTGATCAACCCAGGTTTTGGATTCCGTATAACGGCTGTTGTGAGTTTGACTGCTGGAGCCATGTTCCTGATGTGGTTAGGTGAACAGATCACAGAGCGCGGTTTGGGGAATGGCATTTCGATTTTGATTTTCGCTGGTATCGCTGCGGGCTTGCCCAATGCGATGGGCGGCTTGTTTGAGCTGGTTCGCACTGGTGCCATGAACCCACTGATCTCGATGTTGATCATTGTGGTGGTGGCTTTGGTGACCTACTTCGTGGTCTTCGTGGAACGCGGCCAGCGAAAAATATTGGTCAATTACGCACGCCGTCAGGTTGGTAACAAAGTGTATGGCGGTCAATCGTCGCACTTGCCCCTCAAGCTGAACATGGCTGGCGTGATCCCCCCGATTTTCGCTTCATCGATCATCTTGCTGCCTGCAACGCTCATCGGTTGGTTCAGCTCGGGTTCGTCCGAAAGCATGGTTGTTCGCTTCTTTAAAGATGTGGCAAGTGCTTTGGCGCCCGGACAACCTGTGTATGTGATGTTTTATGCAGTGGCCATCATCTTCTTTTGTTTCTTCTACACGGCACTTGTTTTCAACAGCCGTGAAACAGCAGACAACTTGAAGAAAAGTGGTGCTTTCATTCCGGGTATACGCCCTGGTGATCAGACTGCCAAATACATTGACAAGATTTTGCTTCGGTTGACCGCAGTTGGTGCTGCTTACATCACCTTCGTGTGTTTGCTGCCTGAGTTCTTGATTCTGAAATACAATGTTCCGTTTTACTTTGGTGGCACATCCTTGCTGATCATTGTGGTCGTGACCATGGATTTCATGTCACAAGTACAAAACTACATGATGTCGCAACAGTACGATTCGCTTTTAAAGAAAGCGAGTTTCAAGTCTTGATTGACTTGGTTCGAGGTTTGTAAAGATCCTGATGCTTCAAGTGTCAGGCCACAATTTTCACCCAGTCTGTGATGTCTGGGTTTCGATGAGTTTTAGGAGAGAACCATGAAAGTTTCGGCTTCGGTGAAGAAAATTTGCCGCAACTGCAAGATCATTCGCCGTAACGGCATTGTTCGTGTGATCTGCACGGATCCACGTCACAAGCAGCGTCAAGGCTGATTGAATTAGTACAAGAGGACGAAAATGGCACGTATCGCTGGCATCAACATTCCGCCGCACAAACATACCGAAATCGGTTTGACATCGATTTTTGGCATTGGTCGCACCCGCGCTCGACAGATTTGCGAAGCTTCTGGCATCGCTTATTCGAAAAAGATCAAAGATCTGACCGACGGTGACCTGGAAAAAATTCGCGACCAAATCGCTGTGTTCACCATTGAAGGTGACCTGCGTCGTGAAACCACCATGAACATCAAGCGTTTGATGGACATTGGTTGCTACCGTGGTTTCCGCCATCGTCGCGGTTTGCCAATGCGCGGTCAGCGTACACGTACCAATGCTCGTACTCGCAAGGGTCCGCGTAAAGGTGCTGCGGCTCTGAAGAAATAAGCAGGATTGAGAGACCACCATGGCAAAAGCACAATCGAATAGCGCCTCACAACGTGTCCGTAAAAAAGTCCGCAAGAACATTGCAGACGGTATTGCACACGTGCACGCTTCGTTCAACAACACCATCATCACGATCACCGACCGCCAGGGCAACGCCTTGTCGTGGGCTTCATCGGGTGGACAGGGCTTCAAGGGTTCACGCAAGTCGACACCTTTTGCAGCGCAGGTCGCCTCTGAAGTCGCTGGTCGTGCTGCGCAAGAACAGGGCATCAAAAACCTTGACGTCGAAATCAAAGGTCCAGGTCCAGGCCGTGAATCTTCGGTTCGCGCATTGGGTGCTTTGGGTATCCGCATCACATCGATCGCCGATGTGACGCCGGTTCCTCACAACGGCTGCCGCCCTCAAAAGCGCCGTCGTATCTAATTTCAAACCAAGCCCACCGCCAGGCCATGCTTGCATCGCCTGGCTCCCGCATTTTTTGATGCGGCAGCTGCATAAAGGAAAATCAAGTGGCACGCTACCTCGGCCCCAAGGCCAAACTCTCACGCCGTGAAGGCACTGACTTGTTCCTCAAGAGCGCACGTCGCTCAATCGCGGACAAGTCCAAATTCGACACCAAGCCTGGCCAACACGGCCGTACTTCGGGCCAGCGCACCTCTGACTACGGTCTGCAACTGCGCGAAAAGCAAAAAGTCAAACGCATGTATGGCGTGTTGGAAAAGCAATTCCGCCGTTATTTTGCCGAAGCCGATCGCCGCAAAGGCAACACAGGTTCTAACCTGTTGGCTTTGCTCGAGTGCCGCTTGGACAACGTGGTTTACCGTATGGGCTTTGGGTCCACTCGCGCTGAAGCCCGTCAAATGGTTTCGCACAAAGCCATTACCGTGAATGGCCAGTCCGTGAACATTCCTTCATACCTGGTCAAGGCCGGTGATGTGGTGGCAGTTCGCGAAAAGTCTAAAAAGCAAAACCGTGTGGTTGAAGCTTTGCAATTGGCTGCACAAGTGGGCATGCCTGCTTGGGTTGAAGTCAATGCCGACAAGGCTGAAGGCACCTTCAAGAAAGTTCCTGACCGGGACGAATTTGGTGCCGACATCAACGAATCGTTGATCGTCGAACTGTATTCACGTTAATTCGCTGTTTCAATTGTTCCCGGCGCACAAGGCATTGTGTGCTGGGTGCTTCATCAGCCTTACCGGTGTAACGGACCGGGGGTATTGAGAGGAATTCTGAATGCAAACCAATCTGTTGAAACCCAAAGCCATCCAAGTTGAACAACTGGCCCCTAACCGTGCAAAAGTCACGCTAGAGCCTTTTGAACGTGGTTATGGCCATACCCTTGGCAACGCACTGCGTCGCGTTTTGTTGTCCTCCATGGTCGGCTATTCGGCCACTGAAGTGACGATCGCGGGTGTCGTGCATGAGTACTCCTCCATCGATGGCGTGCAACAAGACGTGGTCAACATCTTGTTGAACCTCAAAGGTGTCGTTTTCAAGTTGCACAACCGTGATGAAGTGACGTTGAGTCTGCGCAAAGACGGCGAAGGTCCCGTCACTGCGGCCGACATTCAGACGCCACACGACGTTGAAATCATCAATCCTGAACACGTCATCGCCATCTTGTCGCAAGGCGGCAAGCTGGACATGCAAATCAAGGTTGAAAAAGGCCGTGGTTATGTGCCAGGCAGCATGCGCCGTTATGCTGACGAGCCGACCAAAGCCTTGGGTCGCATTGTGCTGGACGCATCTTTTTCGCCGGTCAAGCGCGTGAGCTACACCGTTGAAAGCGCACGTGTCGAGCAGCGCACCGATTTGGACAAATTGGTCATCGAAATCGAGACCAATGGTGCCATCACTGCCGAAGACGCGGTGCGCGCTTCGTCCAAAATTTTGGTTGAGCAGTTGGCTGTGTTCGCACAACTCGAAGGCAGTGAATTGTCGGCGTTTGATGCGCCTGCAGTGCGCGGCGGTGCAGGCAGTTTCGATCCGATCTTGTTGCGCCCTGTTGACGAACTCGAACTCACCGTTCGTTCGGCCAACTGCCTCAAAGCAGAAAATATTTATTACATCGGTGATCTGATTCAACGCACTGAGAATGAATTGCTCAAGACCCCTAATCTGGGTCGCAAATCTCTCAATGAAATCAAGGAAGTCTTGGCTTCTCGTGGTTTGACATTGGGTATGAAGCTGGAAAGCTGGCCACCAGCCGGCTTGGAAAAGCGCTAAAAAAATGCCCCACCTTTGGGTGGGAGTGCACGGGCAGTACCTGATACGGCTGCTTGTTTAATAAAGAAAGGAAAGCACTATGCGTCACGGACACGGACTTCGTAAACTTAACCGCACCAGCTCGCACCGCCTCGCGATGCTGCAGAACATGATGAACTCGCTCATTGAGCACGAAGTCATCAAAACCACAGTGCCTAAGGCCAAAGAATTGCGCCGCGTGATCGAGCCCATGATCACTTTGGCCAAAGTGGACAACTTGTCGAACCGTCGCTTGGCGTTCAACCGTTTGCGTGACCGCGACAGCGTCACCAAATTGTTCAATGTGTTGGGTCCACGTTCGGCTTCACGTCCTGGTGGTTACACACGTATCCTGAAAATGGGTTACCGCGTGGGCGACAATGCACCGATGGCTTTGGTTGAATTGGTGGATCGCGCTGATTCTTCTGCCGAACAGGCCGCAGAATAAGGTATAATTAACCTCTTACCGCGGGGTGGAGCAGTCTGGTAGCTCGTTGGGCTCATAACCCAAAGGTC
>OBPM01000096.1_pt1 | contig 14776 bp, 17 predicted proteins | sample 1493981 | NCBI WGS metagenome assembly OBPM01 (sample SAMEA3275485, study PRJEB22092) | marine metagenome | reverse complement strand
AACAGCAGCACATGGTCCAGCGGCTCCTCACGCATCTTGGCGGCGCTGATGAAAATCTCCAATTGCTCACGCACCTTGACTTGCCCGACGTATTCGTCGAGCAGCTTGGGGCGCAGGGCGCGCTCAATGGCTTCTTCTTGGTGGGACACGGGGGCCGCTGAAATGACCCGGGGTTCGGGCTGCGGGGCAAAGTCGTCGGTGCGGATGCTCATGGCTCAGATCGCTTTATTTGTTCAGGGCCTTGAGCGCGAGCTTGATGCCCTCGCTCACCCCAACGTCCACGGGCAGGCTCTTGAGGGCCGCTGCGGCTTCTTTGTCGCTGTAGCCCAGCGCCAGCAAGGCTTGTTGGATATCGCTTTGTGCGTCGGGAGTATTCACCGCAAACAAGCCGCCGATGTCCCCGCCTAATTTGCCCTTGAGTTCGAGCAGCAAACGCTCAGCGGTTTTTTTGCCGATGCCTGGCACCTTGACCAAGCGCCCCACCTCTTGTGTGGTGATGGCCTGCGCCAAGTCATCCACACTCATGCCGGACAACACACTCAAAGCCGTGCGTGGACCCACACCTGAGATTTTGATGAGCTGACGGAAAGCTTCTCGTTCGGCCAGCGTGGCAAAACCGTAGAGGATTTGCGCGTCTTCGCGCACCACAAAGTGCGTGACCAGACTGACTTTTTCGCCCGTGGCAGGCAAGTTGTAAAAAGTGCTCATCGGCACATTGACCTCGTAGCCCACGCCGTGGCAATCCACGATCACCTCGGGTGGGTTTTTGTCGCTCAGGATGCCGGTGAGTTTGCCAATCATGGGGGGCCTTTGGGTTTCATGGATATAGAGGAGAATCGGGGCTCCTTGGCCTGCACAAAAACCGCAAAACCACCCACGGACAGGATTATCCACTTGATCGTCAGACACACCTTCACGCCCCACAACAACACCCGTTTGTCACACCTGTGTGGCCCGATGGACGCGCACCTGCGAACCATCGAAGCGGGCTTGCAGGTGAGCATTGCGCACCGCCACGAGCAATTCAAGGTGGACGGCCCCAAAGCCATGGCGCTGCGGGCAATGGAGATTTTGCAGGCCATTTACGAGCGCGCCGACCGCCCCATTTCACCGGACATGGTGCAGCTCATGCTGGTGGGTGACAGCGGTGGCGAAGAAGCGAACTTGCCCGCCTTGCAAACCCGCCGCGCCGACCTGAAGGCCCGCACCCCGGTGCAAGCAGCCTATCTGGAGAGCATCGCCAGCCACGACATCAGCTTTGGCATCGGCCCGGCCGGCACGGGCAAGACTTATCTGGCCGTGGCCTGCGCGGTGGACGCGCTGGAGCGCGCCAGCGTGCAGCGCATCGTACTGACGCGACCGGCCGTGGAAGCCGGCGAGCGCTTGGGCTTTTTGCCCGGCGACTTGTCGCAAAAAGTTGACCCGTATCTGCGTCCCTTGTACGACGCGCTGTATGACCTGATGGGCTACGACAAGGTGCAAAAAGCCTTTGAGCGCAACGCCATCGAAATTGCCCCACTGGCCTTCATGCGCGGGCGCACGTTGAACAACGCCTTTGTGATCTTGGACGAAGCGCAAAACACCAGCACCGAACAAATGAAGATGTTTTTGACCCGCATTGGCTTTGGGGCCAAGGCGGTGGTGACGGGCGATGTGAGTCAGATCGACTTGCCCAAGGGGCAGCTGTCAGGCCTCATCGATGCCGAGCGGGTTTTGAAGCGCGTCAAGGGCATTGCCTTCACACGCTTTTCCAGCGCAGACGTGGTGCGCCACCCGCTGGTAGCCCGCATCGTGGACGCCTACGACGCGCAAGGCAGCGCCGCCATGCGTGCGGGCGTCACGACCCGCCGCAAGCCTTTGCCCACCGACGACTGAAAGCTGAATCGAGCACCTTCATGGCCCTCCAAAAACTCCAACTGTCCCTGCAATTTGGCGACATCCCCTACGCCGCGCGACACCGAGCAGCCCTGCCCCGCCACGCGGTAACCCGTGCGATTCGCCACGCCTTGGCCGATGATGCAGAGATCACGGTGCGCATCGTGGGCGAAGAGGAAGGCCGAGCGCTGAACCTGGGTTATCGCAAGAAGGACTACGCGACCAACGTGCTGACCTTCGACTATGCGCAAGAGCCTGTGGTGATGGCCGACCTGGTACTGTGCGCACCCGTGGTGGCCCGTGAGGCCAAGGAGCAAGGCAAAACGCTAGCGGCGCATTACGCACATTTGCTGGTGCATGGCACCTTGCACGCGCAGGGCTGGGACCATGAGACGAGCGAGGCCGATGCCGAGGAGATGGAGGCCTACGAAATCGATATTTTGGCGGGGTTGGGGTTGAAGAACCCTTATCTGTAGTTTTTGCTGGTTAGGCCCCGGATGGTTTGAGCTGGGGAGGCCTCGAATGGGGTGGGACCGAAAACAGCTCGTTCACTGCGATTCTCTCGCCCAAATGACCACTCAGGTGTGTGAGGGGATGCGGCGGGTGACGATTTTCGGTACCCCGGTATGAGGAACCCGCCGCATCCCCTCACACACCGCCCAAGCAAAAGGCAAAACGTCAGAGCAACCGAACCTTCACGCTCTTGCCCTTGATCTTGCCGTGTGACAACTGCGCTTCGACCTTTTTGGCCAATGCTGCCTGCACCGCCACATAAGTCGAAAACTCGTTCACATTGATCTTGCCCACCTGCTCGCGGGTCAAACCACACTCCCCGGCCAGCGCACCCATCACGTCTCCCGCGCGGATCTTTTCTTTGCGACCGCCCACAATTTGCAAGGTGCGCATGGGCGGCTGAAGCGGCCCACCGGCGGCGGGTGTCAGGCCAGACAAAAGCTCCCACTTCGACTCACGCCCCTGCATCACCTCGATCTTGCCCACCGAGCCCATCTCGTCCATGCTGGCCAGCGTCAGCGCCAAACCCTCGGCATCGCCCCGGCCCGTGCGGCCAATGCGGTGGATGTGGATTTCTGCGTCGGGCGTCACATCCACGTTGATCACGGCTTCGAGGCCCTCCACGTCCAAACCGCGAGAGGCCACGTCGGTGGCCACCAGCACTGAGCAACTGCGGTTGGAGAATTGCACCAACACTTGGTCGCGTTCGCGCTGCTCCAATTCACCAAAGAGCGCCAGCGCGCTGTAGCCCTGCGCCTGCAGCACTGCCACCAGATCGCGGCACTGTTGTTTGGTGTTGCAAAAAGCCAGCGTGCGCTCGGGGCGGAAATGCGCCAGCAACTTGGACACAGCGTCCAGCCGCTGGCTTTCGCTCACTTCGTAATAAACCTGCCGGATTTTGTGCGCGCTGTGCTGCGCCTCCACCTTCACGGTTTGCGGAGCCCGCATGAACTGCGCGGCCAACTTGGCAATCCCTTCAGGGTAAGTGGCCGAAAACAGCAGGGTCTGGCGGTCTTTGGCGCACTGGCGCACCACCTTGGCGATGTCGTCGAAAAAGCCCATGTCCAGCATGCGGTCGGCCTCGTCCAACACCAGCGTGTTGACGCCCGCCAAGCTGAGCGAGCCGCGCTCCAAGTGGTCCAAGATGCGGCCGGGCGTGCCCACCACCACATCGGCACCGTGCTCCAGACTCACCGTCTGGCCACGCAGGGCCACGCCACCGCACAGGGTGACGACTTTCACGTTTTGTCGGGCACGGGCTAAGCGGCGGATTTCCTGCGTGACCTGGTCGGCCAGCTCGCGTGTGGGACACAAAATCACGGCTTGAATGGCCGCACTGGGCGAGCCTGCGGTTTGCAGGCGCTCGATCAAGGGCAGGCCAAAAGCGGCAGTTTTGCCGCTACCGGTGCTGGCTTGGGCGATCAGGTCTTGCCCCGCCAAGGTCAGCGGCAAGCTGGCCGCCTGGATCGGGGTCATCTGGGTGTAGCCCAGTTGCTCGAGGTTGTGAAGGGTGGCAGGGGCCAGCGTGAGCTGGTCAAAGCGAGCAGAACTCGCGGCAGGAGAAGTTGCAGTCATGCGGGGATTATCGTTGCCCACCCCGAGCAGCAACTCAAGCCGTCATGCGCATCGGGATGGTGATGGGGCCATCGTTGATGAGGGCCACTTGCATGTCGGCGGCAAAGCGGCCGGTTTGCACCACCGGGTGGGCTTTTTGCGCTTGGGACACAAAGTGCTCGTACAAGCGCCGCCCTTCATCGGGCGCAGCGGCTTGGGTGAAGCTGGGGCGGTTGCCCCCAGCCACATCGGCGGCCAGCGTGAACTGGCTGACCACCAGCAAACCACCGCCCACATCCTGCACGCTCAGGTTCATCTTGCCTGCATCGTCGCTGAAGATGCGCAGTTTCAAAATTTTGGCCAACATCTTGTCCGCAACCGCTTCGGTATCGCCTTTTTCGGCACACAGCAACACCAGCAAGCCAGCGCCTATCTGGCCGATCACCTCGCCATCAACCTGCACGCTGGCTTCGCTCACCCGTTGCAACACAGCGATCATTTCAAGTCCCGAGCATCGTCAAAGTGCGCTTCCACATCGCTGGGCAAGAGCTGGATGGTGGCCCGCAGCCCCGGCACTTCGCTCATCAGGGCCTGCTCCACACTGGCGCGCAAGGCTGCGGCTCGCCCCAAGGTCCAACTGGCGGGCATGTGCATGTGCAGGTCTATAAATCGGCGCTGCCCAGCTTGGCGGGTGTTCAAGTGGTCGAAGCGGATGATTTCAGTTTCCCCTCGGCGGTGCGTGAAACCATCCAACACCCTTTGCACTTCGGCCAGCACCTCGGGCTCCAGGGCTTCGTCCATGAGGCCTTGGGAAGACCGCCAAATCAGGTGCCACCCTTCTTTCAGAATGTTCAACGCCACGCCAATGGCCACCAATGCATCCAGCCACAACCACCCCGTCACCCCCACCAAAGCAATGCCCACCACCACACCCGCAGAAGTCCACACGTCGGTCACCAAGTGACGCGCATCGGCTTCCAGCGCAAGCGAGCGGTGTTGCTTGGCCGCGCGAAACATGAGCCAGGCCAAAAAGCCGTTCAAAGCGGAACTGCCTACCGACAAGGTCAAACCCCAACCGACTTGCGCAATAGGTTGCGGATCAAAAATCCGATGCCCGGCCGCCCAAATGATGCCCAAAGCAGCAACCACAATCAGGATGCCCTCAAAACCCGAAGAAAAGTACTCGGCTTTGTGGTGACCGAAGGGGTGCTCGTCATCGGCTGGTCGGGCTGCCACCGTGACCATCATCAAGCCAAAAATGGCGCTGGCCAAGTTGACCACCGACTCCATCGCATCGGACAACAAACCCACAGAATCGGTCAGCCACCAAGCCAAGGTTTTCAGGGCGATCGTGACCAAGGCCACCAAAACCGACACCCAAAGCATGCGGGTCGGGGTCATCCAGGCGTCGATTTTTTTCATGCGACCAGCATACCCTCGTCGGATAAACGCGCCAGGACCAAAGCCTGCGCCATCAAACCAATGTCACTTTGGCAAATTTGCGTTTGCCCACTTGCACAATGTAGGTGCCCGCTTCCAACTTCAGCCCTTTGTCGCTGACCACGCTGGAGTCCACGCGCACGCCACCGCCTTCAATCAGGCGTCCAGCTTCGGTCGTTGAAGGTGCCAAACCCGCCGATTTGAGCAACGCCCCAATGCCCAAGGGCGCACCGGTCAAAGACACTTCTGGAATGTCTTCGGGCACACCGCCTTTGCTGCGGTTGATGAAGTCTTGTTCTGCGGTCTCGGCCGCTGCTGCGCTGTGAAAACGTGCTGTGATTTCCTTGGCCAACATGACCTTGGCGTCTTTGGGGTTGCGCCCACCTTCGACTTCTTTTTTCAAGGCCTCGATGTCGGCCATGGACTTGAAGGACAGCAAGGTAAACCAACGCCACATGAGGGTGTCCGAGATGCTCAACACCTTGGCAAACATGGTGTTGGCGTCTTCTGAAATACCGATGTAGTTGTTTTTGGACTTGGACATTTTGTCCACACCGTCCAGCCCTTCCAACAGAGGCATGGTCAAAATGCACTGCTGCTCTTGGCCGTATTCGGCTTGCAGGTGCCGGCCCATCAGCAGGTTGAACTTCTGGTCGGTGCCGCCCAGCTCCAGGTCGGATTTGAGTGCCACGGAGTCGTAGCCCTGCATCAGCGGGTACAAAAATTCGTGCACCGAAATCGGTGTCCCCGCCTTGAAACGGTCATGAAAATCGTTGCGCTCCATCATGCGCGCCACGGTGTACTTGGAAGCCAGCTGAATCATGCCCATGGAGCCCAAAGGCAGCGACCATTCGCTGTTGTAGCGGATTTCGGTCTTGGACGGGTCCAGCACCATGCTGGCTTGCTTGTAATAGGTTTCGGCGTTCAGTTTGATCTGCTCAGGCGTGAGCGGCGGCCGGGTGCTGTTGCGACCGGAAGGATCACCGATCAGGCTGGTGAAGTCGCCAATCAAAAAGATCACCTGGTGCCCCAAATCCTGGAGTTGACGCATCTTGTTGAGCACCACGGTGTGCCCAATGTGGATATCCGGGGCTGTCGGGTCCAAGCCCAGTTTGATGCGCAAAGGCACCCCTGTGGCTTCGGATTTGGCCAACTTTTGCAGCCAGTCTTCTTTGGGGATCAACTCTTCGCAACCCCTTAGGGTTACATCCAAAGAATTCAATACCTGATCTGTGATTTGGAATTTTGTAACAGGCGTCTGATTCATAAGGGTTTTGTCTGTAGTCAATGGGGTGTAGACCGTTACAATGATTTCATAGTCTTGCAGCCTATTTTAGAGGCCGCTTGGTTGAGTTCCATGCCATACAGGCCTGCACTTGCTCTGCAGCCTGGATGACCCAAGCACCATTGATGTCCATTATTTCTTATCTTCAGTCCAAACTGATCTCCCTGCTGTTGGCGTTTTTGTTCCTGTGCACCGCGGTGTTGGGCGCATTGCTGATCGCTGCGCAACGGGTGCTCTTTTGGCTCGATGGGGAACATCCACAACTGACGCGTGCATCGCAAACGGTCGGCACTTGGTTAAGCCGTCATCCCAAAACCATCAGCACCAGCTTGGCCGCCCTTTTGTTGGTCGGCGGTGGCGGTGCTTTTGCCATTGCCAATTTGGGGCCAGACATCCAAGACCAACCGGTGGTCAGCATCACCGTGCCGGTCAAGATTGCTGAACTTGAAGCACAAGCCCAAGAACTTGACCTGTTTGAAGTCAATTTGACGCGCTCAGACTTCACACAGCGTTCCGATACCCCCGAAAAATTATTGACCCGTTTGGGTTTGGTTGACAGCGAAGCCGCAGCTTATCTGCGCGCCAACCCTTTGGTGCGCCAAGCGTTGCAACAATCTGGCCGCGCTGTGACCGCCGAAGCCAACAGCCAACAAAAACTGCGCACGCTCAACGTCCGCTGGCTCAAAAACGAAAGCGATGATTTTTTCCAACGCCTTGTGGTGAAACGCACACCGCAAGGCCTTCGCGCATCGCTCGAAACCTCGCCGATGAACACCAGCATTCGGATGACAGGTGGAACCGTCGTTCGCTCGCTCTACGATGCTGCTGACGAAGCGCGTTTACCGGACCCCGTCATCAACCAATTGACGCAAATTTTCTCCAACCAGATCGACTTTCACCGAACACTCCGCAAAGGTGCACGTTTTTCAGTGGTGTATGAAGTCCTGGAAGCCGATGGCGAACCCATCCGTACGGGGCGGGTGCTCAGCGCGGAGCTGCAAAACGACAACCAACGCTACGAAGCGGTTTGGTTTGAAGAGCCCGGCCAAAAAGGCAATTACTACGACATGGAAGGGAAAAGCCTGAGCCGCTCGTATTTGGCTTCTCCCGTGCCGTTTTCGCGCAAAACCAGCGGATTCACTGTCCGACTGCACCCCATTTTCAAAACGCGCATGGCCCATTTGGGTGTTGATTATGCTGCGCCTACAGGCACACCGGTCATGACCGTTGGCGATGGTGTGGTCACCTTCAGCGGACGCCAAGGTGGCTTTGGGAATTTGGTTCAAATCCTCCACAGCAATGGCCACAAAACCCTTTACGCTCACTTGAGTAAAATTTCGGTTCGCCAAGGGCAAACCGTTCAAAAAGGCCAAACCATTGGTGCTGTAGGTACGACAGGTTGGTCGACTGGACCCCACCTCCATTTTGAATTTTTGGTCAATGGTGCCCACGTCAACCCTGAAAAGATCATTCGCTTGGCCCAAGCCAAGCCCATTTCGACGTTGGCCATGTCTCGCTTCAAAGCCATCTCCCTTGAATCACAAGCGCAGCTGCAAGCCGCCGCGCAAATGAGCGAAAGCAGCGTCCAATAAAAGGAGCCTTCAGGCCCTTTTTGATGTTTGTGCGCCGGGGCCCGTGCACAGCTTTTCAGCCTCTGACCTTCTTCAGCCGCACTTCACCATGCTCCCCTCGCGTTTCATCGGCTTGATGTCCGGCACCTCCTTGGATGGTGTTGACGGCGTATTGGCCCAAATGGAACAGGGCGGCACTTTGCAGGTCCTTGCCCACGCTTTCACCCCATTTTCGGCCCCCTTTCGATCGCAGTTGATGGCACTCAACCAAAGCGGCCCGGACGAATTGCACCGCAGTGCGTTGGCAGCCAATGACATCGCCCGCCATTACGCCCAAGTCGTGGCAGCTTTGCTCGCTCAAACTGGCCTCGAAGCCGCACAAATCACGGGCATCGGAGCCCACGGCCAAACCGTGCGCCATCGCCCATTGGCGTTTGATGGCGATGCTTCACGCCATCAAGCCGCAGTGGGTTACACGATTCAACTGCTCAACCCGGCCCTTTTGGCCGAGTTGAGTGGCATCGATGTGGTGTGCGATTTTCGCAGCCGCGATCTGGCCGCAGGCGGGCAAGGTGCGCCCCTCGTGCCCGCCTTTCACCAAGGCGTCTTTGGCCAAGCAGGCCATGGTGTCGGAGTCCTCAACATCGGCGGCATCTCCAACTTGAGCCTTCTGCACCCCGATGGCGCTGTTCTAGGCTGGGACTGTGGGCCTGGCAATGCCTTGCTCGACTTTTGGTGCGCGACACATACCGGTCAAGCGTTTGACCAAAGCGGCGCGTGGGCCGCTCAGGGCGTCATTGCGCAGGACTTGCTGGCGGCGTTCATGTCTGAACCTTATCTGCTCGAGCTGCCTCCCAAAAGTACAGGGCGTGATCTGTTCAACCCAGACTGGCTGATGCGCCACCTGGATGGCACTGCGCGGTTTGCTGAACTGCCAGCACAGGACATACAAGCCACCTTGACCGAGTTCACGGCTGTGGCTTGTGCGCGGGACATGCTGAGGGCGGGCCAAGCTGCCCATGAATTGATCGTGTGTGGTGGCGGCGCGTTGAACACGCACTTGATGCACCGCTTGGCACACCACCTGCCCGCTTTGCAGGTGATCAGCAGTGAGCACCGGGGTTTGCCCCCCTTGCAGGTCGAAGCGGCCGCTTTTGCTTGGTTGGCCTACAAAACACTGCACCGAGAAACCGCGAGCTTGCCAAGCGTCACGGGCGCCAGAGGCGCCCGTGTCTTGGGGGCGATTTACCCCCGGTGAGATAGCGGAGACGCTTGGCCCCCGTGGGTTCGATCAGGTCGAAAAAGAAGAGCCGCAGCCGCAGGTGGACGTGGCGTTCGGGTTCTTGATGACAAACTGAGCACCCTGCAGGTCTTCCTTGTAATCGATCTCGGCACCAATCAGGTACTGGTAACTCATCGCATCAATCAGCAGCGACACACCATGCTTGCTCATGGTCGTATCGTCTTCGTTGGTGATTTCGTCAAAGGTGAAGCCATACTGGAAGCCCGAGCAGCCGCCACCTTGCACAAACACGCGCAGCTTGAGGTCAGGGTTGCCCTCTTCGGCGATCAGATCAGCCACCTTGGCGGCAGCGCTGTCGGTGAAGACAATCGGTTCGGGCATTTCGGTCTGGATATTTTCAGCAACAGCGCTCATGATGGTTCTCCGGTTCAATGACAAATAGTATAGCGCTTTGGTCGGGAATTACTGCCGCTCGCACACAGTAACGCTACTGGGCGCATGGGTTTTACGCCCAGCTGTAGGCCCATTAAAAAAGCCGCCACGGCGAACCGGTGCGGCTTTTTGGGCGAAGCAGGAAAGCGGGTTAACGCTTAGAGAACTGCTTGCGACGGCGGGCTGAGTGGAAGCCGACCTTTTTACGTTCGACTTCACGGGCATCGCGAGTGACAAAACCAGCTTGGCTCAGCATAGGCTTGAGCGTTGCGTCGTAGTCAATCAGGGCGCGGGTGATGCCGTGGCGCGATGCACCGGCTTGACCGGATTCGCCGCCACCGTGCACGTTGATCATGATGTCGAAAGTTTCGGCATGGTTGGTCAACATGAGGGGTTGCTTGGCGATCATGATCGAAGTTTCGCGGCCAAAGTAGGCTTGGATGTCCTTGCCGTTGACCGTGATCTTGCCAGTGCCTTTTTTCAGAAACACGCGGGCGACGCTGGATTTGCGACGGCCTGTGCCATTGTTCCATTCACCAATCATCTCAAGTCTCCTTAGATGTCCAGCACTTTAGGCTGTTGGGCGGTGTGTGGGTGCTCAGCGCCACCATACACCTTGAGTTTCTTGATCATGGCGTAACCGAGTGGGCCCTTGGGCAGCATGCCCTTGACAGCCTTCTCGAGTGCGCGGCCAGGGTGCTTGGCTTGCATGTCGCGGAAGTTGGTGGCAGTGATGCCGCCTGGGTAGCCGGAATGGCGGTAATAAATCTTGTCGATCGTCTTGGTGCCAGTCACTTTGAGCTGGGCAGCATTGATGATGACGATGAAGTCACCGGTGTCGACGTGAGGCGTGTAAATGGCCTTGTGTTTGCCGCGCAAACGGAGAGCAACTTCGCTGGCTACTCGTCCGAGGACCTTGTCGGTCGCGTCAATCACAAACCACTCGTGCACGACCTCAGCGGGTTTTGCGCTGAAAGTTGTTGTCATGAGTTTTCTCTTTGAAAGAAAGGTTTGGCGGGTCCTTTTCCACGGTCGGTGCTCCTCTTTTGGGAGCCTCTTAGGTGGGAATTTGCTGCTGCCTTGCGGCAATCAGCGTCTTCGCCGCGGGACCACTGGATCGCTGCGAAGCCTTCTATTATACGAAAAATCAAGGACATGCGGACGTTATTGGTTACCATCAAGGGATGTTCAGTTACCGACACGCTTTCCACGCGGGCAACCATGCCGATGTGCTCAAACACATCACCTTGCTCGCGACCATGCGCCACCTCATGCAAAAAGAGGCTGGCATTACCCTCATTGACACCCACGCCGGGGCCGGTTTGTACCGGCTGGACGGCGATTACTCACAAAAAGGGGCGGAAGCCGAGGACGGACTCTTCAAGCTTTTGGAGGCGGCAGAAAAGCTCGACGCCCTGCCTGAGCCGGTTCAGGATTACTTGGAACAGATCGCCAGCTTCAACCCCAACGGGCAAGCCAAAATTTACCCCGGCTCGCCTTTTCTGATGCACAAACTGATGCGCCACGCCTCGCGTGACCGTTTGCGCTTGTTCGAGTTGCACCCGACCGACAGCAAATCGCTGACCTCCAACATCGCCCAGCTGGATGCCGGGCGCACGGTCACCGTGAGCCGGGAAGACGGCTTTGAAGCCCTCAAAAAGATCTTGCCGCCACCGCCTTCGGCCACCGGCTCCAAGCGGGCCATGGTGTTGATCGACCCCAGCTACGAAATCAAATCGGATTACAGCAAGGTCGCCAGCGTCATCCAGGAATACCTCAAGCGTTTTTCCACAGGCACTTATTTGGTGTGGTACCCCATCATTCCCCGCCCCGAAGCGCACGACTTGCCCAAACGCCTGCGCACCTTGGCCAACCAGTCTCAAAAGCCTTGGCTCAACGCCACCTTGGCGATTGGCCGGGGTCCAGGCGATGAAGGCGGACTGGTGGCCAGCGGCATGTTCGTCATCAACCCGCCGTTCACCTTGAAAGACCAAATCCGCAAGGCGCTGGACGTGGTCGGGCCTGCTTTGGCGCGTGGATCTGGCAAAAACTGGGCTGTAGAGTCGTCTTAAGCACTCAGGGAAAGACCTGAGTTTCTGCCAAACAAATTAGCCGACCGCGCGGTCGGTTAATGGTTATACTGGCACCTGCGCCGCGATCATTCCATCCTGTTTGGCGCAGGAGAAACCCATGTACACGCAATCATTCAGCGTCCCGGACGGTTCCGAAGACGCCAAGTCGGTCGGTCTGAAAGCCGTCCCCAAAGCTTTGAGCGCTCAAGACGCTGCCCTGCAATCGGCCTTTGACGCCCGCATCGATGCCGATGGCCGCATCGAACCCCGCGAGTGGATGCCAGAGGCCTACCGCAAAACCCTGGTGCGCCAGATCAGCCAGCACGCGCACAGCGAAATCGTCGGCATGCTGCCCGAAGCCAACTGGATCAGCCGCGCCCCAAGTTTGAAACGCAAAGCGATTTTGATCGCCAAGGTGCAAGACGAAGCCGGGCACGGTCTGTACCTTTACAGCGCGGCCGAGACCCTGGGCACCAGCCGCGACCAGATGCTGGACGGCCTGCACACCGGCAAAGCCAAATACAGCTCCATCTTCAACTACCCCACCCTCAACTGGGCCGATGTCGGCGTGGTCGGCTGGCTGGTCGATGGCGCGGCCATCATGAACCAAGTGCCCCTGTGCCGCTGCTCTTATGGCCCTTATGCCCGCGCCATGGTGCGTGTGTGCAAAGAAGAAAGCTTCCACCAGCGCCAAGGCTACGAAGCCCTGCTGGTGATGATGCAAGGCACGGCCGAACAAAAAGCCATGGTGCAAGACGCCGTCAACCGCTGGTGGTGGAAGTGCCTGGCCATGTTTGGCCCGCCGGATGCCGACAGCCCCAACAGCGCACAAGGCATGCGCTGGGGCATCAAGCGCATCAGCAACGACGACTTGCGACAAAAATTTGTGGACGCCACCGTGCCGCAAGCCAAGGTGCTGGGCGTGACCCTGCCCGACCCGGACCTGAAGTGGAACGAAGCGCGTGGTCAACACGACTACGGCCAGATCGACTGGGACGAATTTTGGGCCACGGTGAATGGCAACGGGCCTTGCAATAAAGAACGCTTGGGTGCCCGCGTCAAGGCCTGGAACGACGGCGCCTGGGTGCGCGAAGCGGCTCTCGCTCACGCCAAAAAACAACAAGTGCGTCAATTGAAGGAAGCCGCATGAACACCACTGCCAACACCGCCGCATTGAAAGAATGGCCCCTGTGGGAGGTTTTTGTCCGCTCCAAGCAAGGCCTGGAGCACAAGCACTGCGGCAGCCTGCACGCTTCGGATTCAGAGCACGCTTTGCAAATGGCGCGCGATGTTTACACCCGCCGCCAAGAAGGCGTGAGCATCTGGGTCGTGCCCTCGGCCAACATTTCGGCGAGTGAGCCCAACGACAAGCCCGAATTCTTTGACCCGGCCAGCGACAAGGTGTACCGCCACCCCACCTTCTACGTGATTCCCGACGAAGTCGGCCACATGTGAACGGTGAATGTGAACGGTGAAGGCGAAGACTTCATCCAGCGTTGCGGCGGCTCACCGTGCGCTTCGCCTGAATCACCGTCTTCGCACTGCCCACGCCGCGCCTTGCCTGTAACCTTCTTGCTACGACCATGAACGCCCCCACAGAATACCTTTTGCACCTCGCAGACAACGCGCTGATTCTCGGACAGCGCAACGCCGAATGGTGCGGCCACGGCCCCATCCTCGAAGAAGACATCGCGCTGTCCAACAACAGCCTGGACCTGATCGGCCAAGCCCGCATGTTGTACCAGCACGCGGCCGCACTGCAAGGCGGCGGCGCCACAGAAGACATGCTGGCTTATTTCCGCGATGTGCCCGATTTCCGCAACTACACCTTGTGCGAATTGCCGCACACGCCTTTGATGTCGGCCACGGCCCAAGGCGACCGCGATTTCGCCATGACCATGGCGCGCAACTTTCTGTACAGCAGCCTGATGGTGCTGGTGTGGGACCAGCTGCAAAACTCCAAAGATGGGCATTTGGCCGCGATTGCTGCCAAGTCGCTCAAAGAAGTGCGTTACCACCTGCGCCACTCGCGCGACTGGGTGGTGCGTCTGGGTGACGGCACCGACGAGTCCCACGCCAAAGCGCAAGCGGCCATTGACCAATTAATCCCCTACACCCAGGAATTCTGGGCTGGCAGCCCGCACGAAGCCGCCGCGCTGGCCAACGGCACGGGCATCGACATGGCCGCTTTGCAAAACGACTGGAACCAGATCGTTCAGGATGCCCTGCAAGAAGCCACCCTCCAGCGCCCGGCCGATGGTGGCTTTGTGCCCACAGGCAAGCAAGGCCTCCATTCCGAGCACCTGGGTTTCGTGCTGGCCGAGATGCAAAGCCTGGCCCGCACCCACCCACAAGCCACCTGGTAAGTGCAAGCCATGTCTGCCCTCAATTCGCAGTCCAACGCCACCGACGTGGCCCGCGCCTGGGTCCTGCTCGACGCCTTGACCGACCCGGAAATTCCGGTGGTCACTTTGCGCGAGCTGGGCATTTTGCGCGACGTGCGCGCAGGGGATGCGGGGCTGGAGGTGGTTATCACGCCCACCTACAGCGGCTGCCCCGCCATGGGTGCGATCGAAGATGACGTGAAAGCCTTGTTGGCGGCTAACGGCCTGCAAGGCCGCGTGGTCACGCAACTGGCCCCCGCCTGGACCACCGACTGGATGACCGACGCGGCCAAAGACAAACTGCGCGCCTACGGCATTGCCCCGCCGCACGCCTGCGCCAGCAGCGGCACAGGGGCGGCCAGCGTGGTTCAGTTTGCAGCCCGTGGAGCCAAGCCCGAGGTGGTGAA
>OBPM01000095.1_pt1 | contig 14936 bp, 12 predicted proteins | sample 1493981 | NCBI WGS metagenome assembly OBPM01 (sample SAMEA3275485, study PRJEB22092) | marine metagenome | reverse complement strand
ATGAATGGATCGATAGGTCCGAAAGTAATATATGGAAATACTATAAATCGGGAAGTTCTAATTGCGATGCGCATGGGGCGAGCTATCGATATTGTTGGAACGAGCTTTTTGACGAAAAAGCCACTTAAAATTAGGTTTAGTGCCATTGGATTTGAGGCTGCATTGAGTGAAATTTCGAAGATTTGTGGGCGTCCGGGGTTGATGAAGTGGATATATTAATCGCTCTATTAGTTGTCGTTTCTGGTCTATTGATGCCTGCCGTTGCATTCTCTGCTGAGGTGTTGGCATATCCAAAATTTAGCCCATTACCTTCATATTTAGATCCCGATTTTATTGAAAAGGGATCGCCTCTCAAGGTCGATTTTGGAGTTGGATTGAAAATTCTTGAAAAGGCGGAGAGTTCAATCAAGGTTGAATTTGTTGGAGGAAGGGGCGCTTGGGTAAAAAATGCAGATGTTACAATGAGTGCCAGTCTTGGTAGCATTGATCGTGGCGCCGGGTACGAACTCAATGACAGGCCGAGGCTGCAAGTTTGGAGTGATCCCAGAAGGCTTGGAGACTTTCTTGGGGCGGGCGATATTGTAAAATTCGCCCCAGATTGGTTTGAAGTCGTCTCATTGGGCGTTGATAAAGACATACATTTACCATTAATTGCAGTCGATCAGCAGCTGTTAGCGAATGGCCGTTCGGTGGAGCGCGCTCAAGTTCTTTTCCCTTTTAGTCCAAAAGTAGCCCGTGGATTAAGCGTTACGCGACATTTGGTTGATCAGGAATTTGACATTTCTTTCATTGTTGATCGCAGCCATGACGCAATAGATTTTTCTGAGGAATTGCTTTTTGATGTTGCAGATGATCTTGCTCGTCTTTTTTCAGGAGAAAATAATAAGTTCAATATATCAATAAGTTATTTTGAATCTGGGGCGCTAACTCAGACAAATGCTGGCTCGGGTCTGGAGGGGATGCGTCGGAAAATGCCGCGTTCAGTGCCCGTGGCGCGGTCGCAGAAGGAACCTCTCCTTCGGGCTTTTGAAGCCGAACTTCGAGCAGTTGACCCTGCTGCATCGAAAACGATTATAGTTGTCTTGTCTGGTGCGAATTTAGACGCGATTGATTTGACATCTTCCGTCGAAGGAGAAGATTTTTCAAATATTCTTTCTAAAGATCAATCGTCGACTGTTTCGGCAATATTCGCACTTAGCACCCCAGAGCCCGCGGATGATTTGGCCGAATTTTCTAGGAATATGAACCATATTATTGAATCAACGTTCTTAGATTTCACCGATGACTTGGCGCGTCAGATTTCGGATGGCATTGCTGATAAGATTCAGCCGCTTGATATTAAGAGCATTTCGGATGTGAAGTTTCAGGCCATTTGTGAACTGCGCAGTCCAGTTAGCGCCCCGTGTTTTTTGCCAGCAACGTCAGAGTCTTTCGGCACCAGTTTTTTGGATGAGAGTGTGTCTTTAGACTGGGTTGCCCGGCCTGGGTGGTTGGTCGTTGATGGATTAATTATCAAATCGACTTTGGATTTTGAGCATATCGCAGATGAGAATTCCCTCAGCGGCGATCATGAGAGTGCTTTGGCTTCTGATACATTGCTCCAACTTAACGAAACTAAAGATAGGCTTCTGAGGGTGCAAGAGCAGGCTGATGTGTTGGTGGCCAAGTCAGACCTTGCTGATTTGAAATTGCAAGAAACCATTGCCGAGTCGATCAATTTGAAGGATCAATTAGCTTTGGTTTCTTCTGAGGCCGAGGCCCTTAAGGCCGAAAAAAATGATTTACAGAAAAGATCTGACGGCTTTCAGAAGCAGTTGAATGCGGCCCATGCAGAGGCGATTTTGCAGGTTGATTTGCTTGCACGAACCAAGATCGAACAGGAGCATGATCGGAGCGAAGCTGCCAGCAATCTGACCCATGTGCTGGAGAATGCCAAAATTGAAACGGCACGCTACATAGCTGATTTTAACACGCTTAAGGCTGATCGTGATGCTTCAATTGCCGACTGGGGGCTACGGTTTGGCGATGTTTCGAGCCAATTGGCAGAGACTGAAAAGGCGAAGAGTGATCTTTTGGCTCGAATTTCTGATATTTTTGCGGCTAAAACTGGCCTTGAAGCCTTAAATTTGAAGATTTCAGCTGACTTGATGGAAAATCAAACTGCCTTGGGAATTGCAACGTCTGATCTTGAAGCCGCGCGCTTTGCGTTAAATGCATCCGAGATTAAATCTGAGGCGGTCTTGCAGCAGAATGCTGATTTAACTGAAAAGCTCACTCTGATCGATGAATATGCGAAAGAATTGGAAGATCAACGTGCCGCTCTGGCTATTCAAATCTCGACGCTCAGGTCTGAATTGCAACAGGCCAATGGCCGATATTCCACACTTCAAGCGACGTCGAATGGCTTTGCCCTGGCCGAGAAGCAAGCGGTTGTGGCACTTAAGACGGAACGGTTAAAGTCAGTTGCGGATCATTTGGAAGCTTTGGCGCGCATTGATGCTTTGCAGCTTGAGTTGAAAGTGAACCAAGATCTTTTGCGCGACAGGATAGCCCAAAAAGATGCGGATCTAGTTGGGTTATTGGCTGCGAGCGAATTGGAAAAGGCGCAGCTTTCAAGTCTTGTTGCCGAACTTCAATCGGCAAAATCTGCGCTTGTGGTTGAATTGGGCGCGCTATCAGTCGATCGGAAACAGGGGCAGTCAGATTTGGCCGAGGCCGAGGCGGCTTTGCAGGTTTTGCGTGAGGCCGCGCTGTCTCATGATATCTCGGATGCTGATTTTAATGCAAAGCTTAAGGCCGCATCTGCTAAGATGGACGGGCTTCGGGCCGAACTGCTTGCGTCAAATCAGGCGGTTGAGAAGCTTAAAACAGCTGCTGCTATTGTGTTGCCAAAGGCAAAGCCATTGGCTGTCTCTGCGCCGCGGCCTAAAGCCGCTGCTGTTGCAGCGCCCACGCCGGCAATTCCCACCACAACAGGGTTTTTTGGCAATGGCGGTTAGACGCATTTCTGGTCCAGCGTTGATCCGTCTAGCCGTGCTAAGACATAATCAGGCCACCATCGACGTTGATGGTTTGGCCGGTGATATAGCTGGCGTCAGCGCTGGCTAAAAATGCCACCAGGCCCGCCACATCGCTGCCTTCACCGGCGCGACGCATCGGGATGTTTTGCACCCAGCTTTCCATCAACGCGCCGGGCGCGAAATCGCCCAACATCTTGCCCCACACGCGGTCGTTATAATCCCACATATCGGTTTTGATGATGCCGGGGCAGATGGCGTTGACCGTGATCCCGTCTAAGGCGACCTCTTTGGCAAGGCTTTGGGTTAGGCCCATCACGCCAAATTTCGAGGCCGCGTAATGCGGTGTGTAGATAAAGCCGTCGCGGGCTTGCCCCGAAGCGGTGTTGATCAGTCGCCCGCCTTTGCCCGAGGCACGCATCGCGCGTATTGCCTCTTGGCAGCACAAAAACACACCCTTGGTGTTGACATCCATCGTCGCATCCCATTCCTGTTCGGTCAGATCTTCGACCTTGGCGATGGTGATGATGCCGGCGTTTTGGATCGAGATATCGACTCCCCCAAAGCTCGCGGTGGCAAAGCCATATAGGGCTTTGACCTGATCTGCTTTCGAGACATCGCAGACAAAGCCCTTGGCCTTGACACCCATGGCCTGCAAGGCGGTGGCGGCCTCATGCACTTGGTCTTCGACCGAGGCGATCACTAGACTTGCGCCCTCTGCCGCAAACCGCGTCGCAATCGCCAAGCCGATGCCCTTGTTGCCGCCCGTGATCACCACGGTTTTATCTGCAAATCGCGCCATAAGGTCTGCTCCTCCGTTGAATCCTATGTTGAAAAATTTGCGTCGGGGGTCAGCAGACGCTCGGCTGTAAATTTATCAGTGACCAAAAGATCAATCACGCCAGTGCGCAGCGCGCCCCTGATGGCAAAGGTCTTGCTGGGCCCACCGGCCAGTGCCATGACGCGGCTGGTTTTGCCAAGCTCGGAAAGGCTCATGCCGATCACGCGTTCATCCATAGGGGTTGTGACAGGCCTGCCCTCGGCGTCAAAAAAACGCAGTCCAATGTCGCCGACGCCGCCTGCATTGGTGACTTCGGCAATCTCGCGCGAGGTGAATACATTGCCGCTGCGCGACAGCATGCCCGAGGGTTCCATCGCGCCAATGCCAACAACAGCCAGCGTGACCTTGCTGAAAAGCTCCATGGTTTGGCGCACATAGGTGTCACTCAGCAGCACCAGCTTGGCCTCGCGCGATTGCGCGACGCCCGGGGCTGTCAGCAGATGCGCCTCGGCGCCTGTCAGCTTGGCAAGCCGCGTCGTCAGCTGATTTGCGTGGATTTGCACCGCAGGATCGCCCATGCCGCCCAGCGTTTGCACCACCTGCTTTGCCTTGCCGGCCTTCATCGGGTGAATGTTGTCTACCATCTTTAAGATCGTCTCGGACCAGCTTGAGACGCCAATCACCTCGCCCGGTTGCAGCGTCACTTCTAGAAAATGTGCCGCGGCCTCACCGATACGCGCCATGATCGCGCCTTCGCGGTCTTCTGAACATTCCACAACAATCGCCTCGGCGATGCCATAGCGCGCGCGAAGCCCCGCCTCCAGCTCGGCATAGGTTCCCGACGGCGAGACCACTGTCGTGCGCACCATGCCTTCGTCTTGCGCGCGCTTTAGCATCCGCGACACAGTAGCCTGTGACATCCGCAGATGCTTGGCGATATCGGCCTGCCGCTGATTTTCGACATGGTACATCTGAGCGACGCGCGCGATCATTCTAAGTTCATTCAGGCGAGACATGCTGGGCACCTTCGAGGCTGTGTGAATATATATTCACTATAGGTGAAGCGTTGCGCGCGCAACGGCTTCACGCCAAACCCGTCTTAAGGGATCCCGCAGCGGCTCTGGCAGATGGGGCTGATAGGGGGCGCCATGCGCGGCCAAAGCGGTCAAAGCCCCGAGGTCAGGCCAAAAGCCGGTTGCAAGGCCGGCAAGATGTGCAGCACCAATCGCCGAGGCTTCGCTGTTGCGGCAGGGGGTCACGGCATGCGAAAGCGTATCGGCGACAAGCTGCATCAAGAATGGGTTGGTGCTTGGGCCACCATCGACGAAAATCCGCCCCAGATCCGACCCCGCTTCGGTTATAAAATCGTAGATATCGGCGGTCTGATGCGCAAGGCTATCGGCGGCTGCCCGCGCGATATGGGCCGGCTGCGTGGTAAAGGACAGACCGCTGATCAGGCCACGCGCATGGCTATCCCAATGTGGCGCGCCAAGACCGACATGCGCCGGCACCAGACTGACGCCGCCTGCATCCGCCACGCTTTGCGCCAGATCCAGCAGCGCCTCGACACCCGCCAGCCCCAGCAGTTTTGCCGTCCAAGGAAAGATCGCGGCGCTGACAAGGATATTACCTTCAAAGGCAAAGGTCGGCTGGCCTTGGATCGACCATGCGATGGTGGTTGTGATGCCCTGTGGTGGTGGGGTGAATTGTGCAATCGTGGTCATCACCGACGACCCCGTGCCAAAAGTGATCTTGCCGTCACCGCTGGCAAAAGCCCCATGGCCAAACAGCGCTGCATGCGAATCTCCGATCGCCGAGGCGATAGGAATGCCGTCGCCCAAGACGCTTAGGCCAAAGGTTTCTCCGAATATATGCGAGGAATCACAGACCTTTGGCAGGCAGTCGATCTTGACCCCAAACAGCTGGCAAAGTTCTGGATCCCATCTGCCTTTGGCAAGGTTGAACAGTTGCGTGCGCGCTGCATTCGAGCAATCGGTAGCATGTACCTTGCCACCTGAAAGCTTCCAGATCAGCCAACTGTCAACCGTGCCGATGCAGATGTCTTTGGCAGCTTGGCCGTGGTGTTGCATCAGCCAAGCCGCCTTGGTGGGCGGAAACATCGGGTCCAAGGGCAGGCCGGTCTTGGCGATAACGCCTGCCTCATGGCCTGCGTCGCGCAGCGCGTCGCAAGCCGCAGCGGTGCGCCTGCATTGCCATGTCACCACAGGGCCCAAGGGTTGACCGGTTTTGCGATCCCAGATTAGGATCGACTCGCGTTGGTTGGAAATGCCGATTGCAACGATTTGAACTTCGGGCGCTTGGCGCAGACAGCTGGCGATGGCATGGCTGGTTGCAGCCCAAATCTCTTCGGCATCTTGCTGAACCCAGCCCGATTGCGGATGGGTGATCGGCACCGGTGCAGAGCCGCTGGCAACGATTTTGCCGCCAGCATCGACCAGCACCACCTTGGAATTGGTTGTGCCTTCGTCAATCGCCAAGATCACCCGCTGTGCCATGCTTAGGCCTTTCGCTGTATCAACTCGACTGCGCTTTTTGCAATAGCCTCTACCGACATGCCAAATTCGTCCAGCAGAAAATTCGCTGGCCCTGTGGGGGCAAAAATGCCTGGAACCCCCAGACGTTTCATCGGAACTGGGCTGTGATCTACCACAACCTCGGCCACAGCGCTGCCCAAGCCGCCAAAGAGTGTGTGTTCTTCACAGGTTAAAATAGCGCCGGTCTCTTGCGCAGCGGCGATGATCGCCTTGGTGTCAATCGGGCGCACAGAGGCCATATTCAACACCCGCGCAAAGATGCCTTGCTTGGCCAGCAAGTCGGCTGCGCGCAGCGCGCGATGGGTCAAAGTGCCATTGGCGATCAGCGTCACATCCAAGCCTTCGCGCAGCAGATTGGCGCGCCCCAGCGTAAAGACATGGCCTGGAGGCAAAAGATCGGGTACGCCCACGCGGCTGAGGCGCAGAAAACAGCCGCCCTGATGCGTTGCCGCCCATGTTACGGCGGCAATGGTTTCATGCCGATCGGCAGGTGCAATCACCGGCACATTCGGCAGAGCGCGGATCCAAGCAAAATCTTCAATCGAGTGATGTGTCGCACCCAATTCGCCATAGGCCAGCCCAGAACTGATCCCAACCAGCTTCACATTGGCCTCGGAATAGGCAACATCGGCCTTGATTTGCTCAAGCGCGCGGCCGGTCAGAAACGGTGCTGCGGCGCAGACAAAGGGAATCTTGCCGCCATTGGCCAGACCTGCTCCAACGCCGACCATATTCTGTTCGGCGATACCAACATTGATCAGCCGCTGCGGGAAGGCATCGCGGAACCCGCCCAGCTTGGACGAGCCGACAGAATCGTTGACCACGGCCACGATGTCTTGGTTTTCGGTGGCAAGCGCTTGCAGCGTGGCGACAAAGGCATCGCGACAATCGTGCAATGTGGCGGTTTCAAGCGTCGCGGTCATTTTGCGGCCTCCTCAAGTTCGGCCATGGCCTGCTTATATTGTGCTTCACTGGGCACCTTGTGATGCCATGCGACATTATCGCACATAAAGGAAATGCCCTGACCCTTGTTGGTATGGGCAACGATGCAGCTTGGCTTGCCCGCCACGATCTTGTCGGTGGCCAATGCGGCGCAGATTTGCTCCATGTCGTGGCCATCAATTTCCTGAACCGCCCAGCCAAAAGCCTCGAGCTTGGGGCGCAGTGGCGCGATGTCATTGGTATCGGCCAGCCGCGCGCCCTGTTGCAGGCGATTGTGGTCGATGATCAGCGTCAGATTGTCCAATTTGTAATGCGCCGCAGACATGATGGCTTCCCAGTTCGAGCCCTCCTGCATCTCGCCGTCGCCGGTGATTGCAAAGGTGCGCCAAGTCTCGTTATTCAATCGCGCCGCCATCGCCATGCCAACCGCAATTGGCAAGCCATGCCCCAGCGGGCCGGTGTTGGTCTCGACCCCTGGCACTTTGGTGCGATTTGGGTGGCCGTTCAGGCGCGAGTAGGGCTTTAGAAAGGTTGCGATTTCCTCTTTTGGCAGAAAGCCTTTTTCCGCCAAAACGATGTAAAGCGCCAAGGCGGTATGGCCTTTGCTTAACACAAAACGGTCGCGTTTGGGGTTCATCGGCGCTTTGGCATCGACATTCAGCACGCGAAAATAAAGCGCTGTCAGCAGGTCGATGACCGACATTTCCCCACCGACATGCCCTGCACCAGCTTCATAGACGGCTTGAAGGTCGCGGCGTCTGATTTTGTTGGCGATAACGCGGAGTTCCGGAGGATTCATTCTGGCTCCTGTATAAAAATTCATACAGAATAAAACATGCAAACAGGAGGCTGTCAAGCGAGTCTGGCCCTACGAAAGGGGCCCGTTCACATTTTTTGCCGCAGCACTTCGTCGCTGTTGACAGGGCTAAATGGATCGCTTAGGCATTTTATATCTTGTGTGAATAAATATTCGGTACTGTGCGAGTGAGGAGTGTTCCATGACGGCAAAACCAAGATCCAAGGCTGGCGAGACAGGGCGATTTTCGCAGATATTCTCGTTAAGTGGGGCGACTGGGCCGTTAATCGGGCTGATCTTGCTTTGCGTATTTTTGTCCTTCGCCACCGATTCCTTTCTGTCGTTTCGCAATTTTCTGAATATCGCCGATCAGATCACCGTTCTGGGGATTATGGCGGTTGGCATGACGTTTGTGATCCTGATCGGCGGCATTGATTTGTCGGTTGGCTCGGTCTTGGCGCTGGCGATGATGGTGCTGGGCTATCTGAACGTCGAGGCCGGATATTCGATGACAGCGGCGATTTTGGGCGCCTTGGTGGTGGCAGCCCTCTGCGGCGCGATCTCGGGACTTTTGATCACCGAATTCAAGGTTCCAGCCTTTATCGCCACTCTGGCCATGATGTCGATTGCGCGCGGCGTTGCCAATATGATCACCAATGGCTCGCAGATTATCGGCTTTCCAAGCTGGTTCAATATGGGGGCGATCATCCGTCAGTTTGGCTTTTTGACGATGACGGTGGCGGTCATGATCGTGGTTTTTGTTGTCGCAATTTTGTTCCTGCGCTTTCGCGAAGAAGGCCGCTCGCTGTTTGCCATCGGCGGCAATCCCGAAGTGGCGCGCTTGGCGGGGATCAATGTGAAATTAACCACCGTGATGGTCTATACGGTCTGCGCGTTTTTGTCGGGGCTGGCGGGCATTTTGCTGGCCGCGCGCCTGGATGCGGTGCAGCCAAGCTCGGGGGTCGCCTATGAGCTGGACGCCATCGCAGCCGTGGTCATCGGCGGCACCAGCCTTTCCGGCGGAACCGGCGGCGTTGTTGGCACCTTGATCGGCGTCTTGATCATCGGCGTGCTGCGCAACGGTCTGAATCTGCTGAGTGTCTCGCCCTTTGTGCAGGCCGTTGTCATCGGCCTTGTCATCGTCCTTGCGGTTGCCGCCGAGACCTTCAAGCACCGCCGCGCTTAAAGCATTCGGGCGCGCGCAGCCTGTGGGCGCCCCTACCAGATAGTCCGATTGGTCGGACTAACAGCGATCCAGACCAACCGGTGCGGATCAAACAATAAGGAGGAGAAACCATGAAAAAAAATATCATAAAGTTGATGGCAGCCACCGCCATCGCAACCTTTGCAACATCTGCCACGGCTGAAGGCGTGGGCGGTGTGGCCAAGATCGGTCTTGCCGTGCCAAACCTGCAAGCTGACTTCTTCAACCAGATCAAGCTTGGCGTCGAAGGCTATGCCACCAAGCTGGGCATCGAAGTCATTGTTGTGGACGCCAAAAATGACACCGCAACTCAGGTCAGCCAAGTGCAAGATCTGCTCACCCAAGGCATTGATGCCTTTATCTACATCCCAGCAGGGGCAGCGGCTGCAACCGTTCCCACTCGTCTGGCGCGGGCAGCCGGCATCCCTGTGATCAACGTTGACCGCGAGCCAGAGGGTGAGCCCGGCGATACCGTGATCTATGGCGAAAACGTCAATTCAGCCTATCAGGTCTGTAACCACATTATCGGTTTGGCCGGCGGTAAAGGCAAAATGGTTGTGATCCACGGCCAAAAAGGCACCACGCCAGAGGTGCAGCGCTTTGAGGGCTGCAAAATGGCGATTGACGAAAATCCGGGTGTCGAGCTGGTAGATCAGCAGTGGAGCCAGCAGTGGTCGCCAGATGAAGGCTTCCAGATTGCCCAGAACATGCTTCAGGCGCATCCAGATATCACCATCATCTTTGGTCAGGCTGACGGTCTTGCCATGGGCGCGGCCAAAGCGGTTCAGGTGGCTGGTCTTGCGGATAAGATCACCATCGGCGGCTATGACGGTGACGGCGCTGCGCTGCAATCGCTGGTGGCTTGCGACACGCCTTTCGTCGTAACCGCAACGCAAAGCACGCAAGCGATGGGCGTTCTTGCGGTGAACTCGGCGATTGCGGTGGCAAATGGCGCTTCGGTGCCAGCGCGCCAGATCCCGAATGCTGTGCTGACGACCTGCGCGGATGCCGCGAAATTCGTTGAAAAGCACCCCTAAGCTTCGGCTTTCCCTGTCCGGCCCCATAATCCGAAAGGCGATGCAATGACATCTGACGGCAAACTGCCAATTCTCTCTTTGCGTGACATCAAGAAGTCCTATGGACCTATTCAAGTTCTGCACGGCATTGATTTGGATGTTTACGCCGGCGAAGTTGTTGCCCTGCTGGGGGAAAATGGGGCCGGAAAATCTACTGTTTCGAATGTTATTTCGGGCACCGTCCGCCCGTCTTCGGGGCTGATGCGCTGGCAGGGCGCACCCTTTGCCCCTGCCTCCCCGCGTGAGGCGCTGGAGGCGGGGGTCGGGATGATCCATCAAGAATTGCTGCTCTTGCCGCATCTGTCGATTGCCGAGAACATCTTTGTGGGCCGTTATCCTACCAAAGCCGGTATTGTGGACCGCAAGGCGATGGAAGAGCGCGCAGAGATTGGCCTGCAACGGCTGGGGCTTGATGTTTCGCCGCGCCGGCTGGTGGCGGGGCTATCGACCGCCAATCAACAGCTGATCGAGATTGCAAAGGCGCTGACGCTGAACGCGCGCCTGCTGATCTTGGACGAACCCACCGCCGCGTTGGGTGGCGACGAGACCACCAAACTGTTCGAGCAGATTGCACGGCTTAAGGCCGATGGCGTTGGTATCATCTATATCTCGCACCGCTTAGAAGAAATCAAACGTATCGCCGATCGCATTGTCGTGATGCGTGATGGCGAAAAGGTGCAAGAGTTTGCCAGCGCGGATGTGCCGGTGCGCAGCATTGTCGAGGCAATGGTCGGCCGCAGTCTGGACCGCATGTTCCCTGCGATTCCGATGCCGCAGCCAGAAACGGTGCTAGAGGTCAAAGATCTCTCATCGGCGCTGGGCAGCTTTTCTGGGATCAATTTCAAGGTTCAGAAGGGTGAAATCTTTGGCATCGCGGGGCTGGTCGGGGCAGGCCGTACCGAGCTTGTGCGCGCCATTGCCGGCGTCGATCCGATCGCCAGCGGTCAGGTTTTGCTGAACGGCAGCGAGATCACCCCGCGCAAGCCGCAAGACGCCATTCGCCACGGCATAGTTCTGGTGCCTGAAGACCGCAAACAGCAGGGCCTGGTGCTGCAACACTCGATTGCCAATAATATCGCCTATGCCAATATGAACGAGGTCGCGCCTTCGGGCTGGATCACCGCGCGCAGGGTCGCCAGTTTTGCTCAGGCCAATATCGCGAAATTTGGTGTCAAAGGCCAAAGCCATCAGAATGCCGATGAGATGTCGGGTGGCAACCAGCAAAAGGTGGTCATTGCCAAATGGCTGGCACGCAATCCAAAAGTGGTGGTGCTGGACGAGCCGACGCGCGGCATTGATGTGGGCGCGCGCGCCTCGATTTATGACATCATCGTGGGGCTTGCCGCCCAGGGGGTCTCGGTCATCGTTGTCAGCTCGGATCTGGAAGAGGTTCTGGGCGTCTCGAACCGCGTCATGGTGATGGCGCAGGGCAAACAATCGGGCATCTTGGCGCGGGGCGAGGCCAATGATGTTTCGATCATGGAATTGGCCACGCTGTAAGCTCTACAAACCCCTTTAGAGGAACGTCTTATGTCTCAAATTTCGCTGAACGCGCCTGGCTTGTTCGATCTGTCGGGCCGCATCGCCTTGGTCACGGGGGCAGGCAGCGGTATTGGCCAACGCATCGCTATAGGCCTTGCGCAATGTGGCGCCGATGTCGCCTTGGTGGATAGGCGCACCGACAGTGGCCTTGCTGAAACCGCGGGCTTTATTGCGCAAGCTGGGCGCAGATCGCTGCAACTCTCGGCCGATGTCACCTCGGCTGCGGCGATGGCCGAAGCGGTGGCGCGCACGCAGGCCGACCTTGGCCCGCTGCGTCTGGCGGTGAATGCCGCAGGCATCGCCAATGCCAATCCCTGTGAGGACATGGCCGAGGATCAATATCAGACCCTGATGGACATCAATATGAAGGGCGTCTGGCTGTCGTGTCAGGCCGAAGCGCGGGCGATGCTGGCGCATGGAAAGGGCGGCTCGATCGTCAATATTGCCTCGATGTCGGGGGTGATCGTCAATCGAGGGTTGAACCAAGTGCATTACAACGCCTCGAAGGCGGGGTTGATCCATATGTCGAAATCGATGGCGATGGAATGGGTGGATCGCGGCATTCGCGTTAACTCGATCTCGCCTGGCTATACCGCAACGCCGATGAACACGCGGCCGGAAATGGTACATCAAACCAAGGATTTCGAGAGCCAAACGCCGATGCAGCGGATGGCTGATGTCAATGAGATGGTCGGGCCTGCGGTGTTTTTGCTGTCTGATGCCGCCTCTTATTGCACTGGCGTTGATCTTTTGGTCGATGGCGGGTTCTGCTGCTGGTAAGGCCTCTGGCCCAGATACAGCTTTAATGACTGCGCCGGCCGCCTGTCCTGACAGCGGCCGGCGCAGTCTTTTGCTGCCTGTCTTTAGGCGTATATACCGTTCAAGTTTGCTTCGCCAAAGCCCGCTTGGCGGCTTCTCGGCACAGGCCTTGGCGCATCGTTCAAACCGGCTGTTGCCAAGCTATGATTCGGGCTTTGTTTCCAATTTAGGATCAATTGCCGCAATTTTCGGTGATTGTTTACAAATTGATTCAGCGGCACGCCGGCGCCCAGCAGACTCAAACCGACCAGAGTTTTCTCCCGCAAGGTGGTCTGTTTGTCGCCATTTGGGGCAATGCCGGAAACAATTGCTCGAGCCCGCAGGCAGAGATACCCTGAAATTGTTCAGGTTTTACACGGATTCGATCCATTTCTTTGAGTCAAATTGTTCTCGTATTCGACGCATTTTGCGCAGGGCAAAGCCGCGGCAAGTCGCTAATATTATGCGGCGCAGAGGCCTGTTAACCTTGGTTTATTGAGTATTTTCTTTACTCGATGGTCTCTAAACACTAGCTTAACTGAGTGTGCGTATAGACTTAAGTGTAGGTGGTGGGGGCTACCTGAGTCGGCTTGAACTCCTTGCGGAGATTAGCCGGCTTTTTGCTTTGGATCTATTCGAGCTTTTTCTGCGGCATGTTTTGCCGCCCCTGTTGCTGCTGCTGGGAGAGTACGAGTTGGGTGCGTTTGTTCAAGGTAATGACAAAGATTTTGTCGCAGGCGGCGTGTATCACGCCAAGCTTTTCCGCAGCATACAAAAGACTGTGATGACTGGCGTTGCCGCGTTGCGCGCCCGCTCAGGCGGGGGCGCCGACGCCCCTGACGGCCCTTACACCCATACTGCGATCTTCCACCAAGACTTGCGCGCGCAATCGGCTGGTTTCGTGCCCGCATGCGTCATTGCCACCCAACCAGACTACCAAGGAGCGAACTAATGGCAACTTTGAATGGCACCACGGGCAATGATTTCGTCGCCGGCACGGCGGACAACGATCAGATCTTTGGTCTGGATGGCAATGACAATCTGCGCGGCGATGCGGGCAATGACACGATCGCAGCGGGCAATGGCGATGATTATGTCGAGGGGAACCTTGGCGATGACCTGCTGTATGGCGAAGCTGGCAACGATAACGTGCGCGGCAATGAGGGCAACGATATCCTCTATCTTGGCACGGGCGACGACTTTGGCGCCGGCGGCGATGGCCTGGATACAATCTATGGCGAAGAGGGCAATGACCTGATCGAGGCTGGCCTAGGCAATGACTTGGCCTATGGCGGCAGCGGCAACGATATTATCTCGGACGATCCGCTGGGGCCGTTTGCCGCTGGCGGCGGCGATGACCGCTTTTACGGCGGTTTGGGCGATGATGTGATCTATGGCGGCACCGGCAACGACACGCTTTTTGGCGACGACGGTGATGGCGCAGGCACCCGATGCTTTTCCTACTCTAACAATTTTGACGGATCAGATCCTTTGCTGGGTGCAACCCAGCATTTGTTCGGTGGCGCGCCTGGCGTCACAAATGTGAACAATAGCCCAGATCCAGATCACGAAAAAGAATTCGTTTTCGTCCAAGGCTTTAGCACCGCACAAGAGGCAAGTCTGGCCATCAGCCCGAACTTGGTTGGGGCTGAACGCGTCACCAGCTTTACGATGAATTTCACGTTGGATATGGCCTCTCAGGCCGCTAACGACACTGTGGACGGCATTTCGATCAACTTTGGCGATATGTCGACCCTGCCGGGCAACAGGGAATATGAAAATGGCGTCAGCGAAGGTCTTGCCATTCGCCTCGACCCTTTGTCGAACGTCACCGAAATCCGTTGGAACAATACTGTTATTGCATCGGCCCAGTCCTTTAATCTGGAATCGCGTGGTGAAGGGACCATGCAGGTCTCTGTCAGTGGTAATGGGGTTGTTCATGTCACCTATGCGGGCGATTCTAGCCCGTTTTTGGTGGCAACCATCCCATCAGGCCAATGGAGCACAGTTGACCAATCTGGGTGGAACTTTGGCTTGGCCGCGCGCACGGGGGACAATGCAGGCTTTATCTATGTCGATGATCTGCAAATCACATCCAATATTTCCGGCGGTGCAATCGATCCCTTGGCAGGTGGCAATGACCTGATCGACGGTGGCGACGGTGATGATTTGGTCTATGGCGGTGCAGGCAATGACACCATTTATGGCAATCTTGGCAATGACAG
>OBPM01000094.1_pt1 | contig 15125 bp, 11 predicted proteins | sample 1493981 | NCBI WGS metagenome assembly OBPM01 (sample SAMEA3275485, study PRJEB22092) | marine metagenome | reverse complement strand
TATTTAAGTTTTCAATTACGTGATTCTGTGTTTCAGTGGCTTGGCATGCCCATTTGTCGCCCAATGCAGCGCTGAATGCAGCGCCAATTGCAGCTTGTCAACACGCTGGCTGAAACCACCGATGGGCCGATTGGGTTTGCCGTGTGCCGCACACGGGGGCGGGTATTGAAATACCCCCCAAGCGCGCTGATAAACTGTCTGCTTGAAAAATTCCAGTTCTTCCACCCCCAGCACCGCCGCCCAGGTGCCTGCAGCCTCAGCGAACCCAGGCCTGCCCCAAGTGCCGGACACCCCGATCGATGTGGTGTACCTGTGGGTGGATGGCAACGATTCGAGTTGGCAGGCCAAGCGCCAAGCGGCTTTGGCGCAGTTGCCACGCGACTCCAGTGCCGCCATGGCGCGTTACAGCAATGTAGAGGGCCGGTTTCGTGACAACCACGAGCTGCGCTACAGCCTGCGGGCGCTGGAGAAATTTTTCCCGCAGCACGGCCATGTTTACATCGTGACCGATGCGCAGGCCCCGGACTGGCTGCGCCCCTCGGACCGCCTGACGCTGGTGGACCACCGCGAGCTGATGCCCGAAGCTGTTTTGCCCACCTTCGATTCGGGCCACATTGAATCGTGGATTCACCACATTCCGGGTTTGTCTGAACGCTATTTTTATTTCAACGACGATGTGTTTCTGGGCGCACCGCTGAACCCTGCCGATTGGTTCACGCCCGAGGGTTTTTACCTGACTTGGTCGGACGAGCCCGAGGTGACAGACGAAGCCATGCGCATGGACGCGACCTCGCTGGAGAACGCGTGTCGCTTGTCGATCGAGTGGCTCAGAGCGCGAGACCCCTTGTACGCCAGTACTTTTCGCACCTTCGCCCATTCGCCCCGGCCCATGCGTCGCTCAATTTTGCAGGCGCTGGAGGGCATTGCCCCCGAGTTGTTTGCAGGCGTGCGCTCGACGGTGTTTCGCAGCTGGGACAAGCCGACCATCGTGTCGGATTTCGTGCTGCGCTGGGCGCTGGCGCAGGGGTTGGCGCAGCTGCGCACTTATCGCCACCGCCATGTGTCCACTGGCGATGCCGATCAGCAAGCGCAGCTGCAGGCATTGGCGGCTGAGTTTGGCGCGCTCGATTTCTTTTGCATCAACGACACCACCGATGACGCGCACCCAGACGATCCCCGCTTGCTCCAGGTGCAGTCGGTGCTGCAGGCCATGTTGCCCCAGGTGTCGGGGTTTGAGCAGACTCCGCGCCACGCGCTTGGCCAGCCCGGCCGCCGGGCTGGAGGCGATGCCGCTGAAATCCACCAAGGCGCACAAACTTCAGCGCCACACCAAAGTCCGGTTTCAGGCGCACGCCGCCGGGCTTGAGCACCCAGCTAGGCGCCCTTGTGGGTTTTGCGTTGCTTAGGCTGCCAAAACCATCAGCGCAATGACGCCGCACTGACCGTGCACGGCAACGCCGCGGGTGTATCGGTCTCTGTGGTTTGGAGCCATCCAGGCGAGGCCGTTGGCAGGGACGCCTGGTGTTCTTGCAGCTGCCGGGTGTGCTGCTTGTTTTGGTGTTTGGCCACACGGCCCCTCACGCGCATGCGCCAGACCCGAAACGAGCGTGTTTTGAGCTGTTCGCGCATCAAGGCGATCACTTCGGCTTCGCGCAAACCAAACTGCAAGGCAATGGCTTCAAAGGGGGTGTCGTCTTGCCAAGCCATGCCGATGATGCTGGACACATCGGCTTCAGACAGGCGGTTGGGCAAGGGGGTGGGCATCTCAGGTGTTTTCAATCGGAAGGTCTCGGGTGGGGCTGCCTGGTCGGTCGGTGTGCTGCACTTCAAAACCATCGGCCACAAAAGCGGGGCCTTTCATCAACATCACGATCACGCAGCCAATGGCCGCCGTCAATACCAGCGCCCAGTGCAGCACCACCGCGCCGATGGCGATGTACAGGTATCGGGTCAATGCCCTTTCAGAAGCTGGCATGAGGGTGTCGGGTGCGGCCAGCCAAGCCAGGCCCACCAAGGCCAGAGGCAAAGTGGTGCCAGCCACAGCGATCCAAGGTAATTTTTTCCACAATGCCCATTCCAAGCCAGGCGCAGACCGGGTAAAGCCGGGCAATCTTTGAAGCCAGTTCACGAGCGTCTCCTGCTGCTGTGGTTCAATAAAGCCATCATGCCAGAGACTGTTTGGCCTGCTCATGGCAAGTGTTCTGCCGCTGCAAAGATGTAGCGCGCACGGATTGCGTGGGTGTGTGCAGGGCTGGCCAATCGTGCTGATCCAGTCGCAATCAGGTACCGACCTTGGACTCTGGTCCTGCGTTCAGGTCATGCACTCACTTGGGCAAATCGCGCGCACCGCTTTCGGGGCGGTACATCTTGAACAGTTGTTCCGGTCCGATGCTGAAGTAATCGGCCGGGCCACCGCCTCGCAAAATGTGCCCGGCGCGGGCTGTGTCATAGACCCCGCCTGGCACCAAGCGCTGGTCAATGTGGATGCCGACCACTTGGCCAAACACCATCCAAGTCTCTATTTTCTCGCCCTGCAGGTCTTGCAGTTGCACAATTTGTGTGCAGCGGCATTCAAAGCTGACAGGGCTTTGCGCCACGCGTGGCACGCCCACGATGCGCGAGGGCTCGGGCGTCAGGCCCGCCAGCTCAAACTCGCTGACCTCTGGTGGCACTGCCTCGCAGGTTTGGTTCATCACCTCGGCCAGTTCGCGCGTGACCAGGTTCCAAACAAACTCGCCCGTGGCCTCGATGTTGTTGAGCGAATCCTTGCGCCCGATGCTGGAAAAACCAATCACAGGTGGCACGTAATTGAAGGCGCTGAAAAAACTGTAAGGGGCCAGGTTGAGCACCCCTTGCGCGCTGCGACTCGACACCCAGCCAATGGGGCGCGGGCCGACGATCGAGTTGAAAGGGTCGTGTTTGAGGCCGTGGCCCAAATGGGGTTCGTAAAAATGCATCATGCACGGACTGTAAAGCTTCGCCAGGCATGCAGGCAGTCATGCACCGGACATGTGGGGCAGACTATGATGGCGGCCCAAAGGACCCTCATGACACGACCTCTTCTCGATGATTCGGCCATTCACCCGGCCATTCGCCAACGCATCCACACACTGCACCTGCCCGTGATCGAGCGGGTGCAATCGGCCATTGCCCAGCACCCCGTGGTGGTGGTGGGCTTGTCGGGCAACCCTTATGTGGGCAAAGCCCGCAAGGCGCTCTTGGCCGCAGGCGTGGCGCACGAGTACATCGAAATGGGCAGCTACTTTTCGCAGTGGCGTTTGCGCAATGCCTTGAAGATGTGGACCGGTTGGCCGACTTTCCCGATGGTGTTCGTGCGCGGCATGCTGATTGGCGGCGCCGACGACCTGCGCCGCCTGGTCGACAGCGGCGAACTGCAAACCCTGCTCGCAGCCTGAGCGCCATGGCGAGCCCCGCAAAACCCGAGTTGTGGCGCACCGAGGTGAGCGAGCCGGTGGCGGTGCTCCACATTCCGGGTGCGCTCAAGCGCTCTCGCACCTTCGACATCGATGTCAGCCTGTTGGTGCGGGTGCCCGAAGACAACGCGCAGGCGTGGCACGCGCTGACGCTGGAGATCGACGGCCAGCGCCAGTGGCACCGGCGCATCCCCAGCCAGTGTCCTGGGCAAACCGATGGGCTCGATTACCACTGCCGTGTGGTGCTTGAAGCTGGCCCGGCATTGCGCATTCGCGCTGTTGCGCAGACCCGGGCCTCGGTGGTGCAGCGCTTGCAAATTGAAGCCAGGCAAGACGATTGACCCCTCGCCGGACCAGGCGTGCACCGTCAGCCCAGACCGACCCCAAAAAATTGCCCCCTCCAACCGTGCCCAAACTTGTGGATAAGTGCGTGCACAAGTCTGCACAGGGCCGTTTTCAGGGGCTTGCCGGAATGTGCTTGTTTTTTAGGCAAATGCCCAGGGGCGTTGGGCTCAAGGACTGAGCCTTGGTGGCCTGTATTTGCGGCTATTCTTATTGGCTTGAGGCCATTTTTTGAGGCCTGAATGCCAAGTTGGACCGCATGACCCCTTCCTTGATCGCTCCGGGCTTTTTGGCCCTGCACAGCCACCGCTCCGAAGTGCTGGCCGAGACCTTGTCGGCTTGGCTGACGCGCCAGCCTCTGGCCCCACTGGAGCAAGAGGTGGTGCTGGTGCAAAGCAACGGCATGGCCGAGTGGATCAAGATGGCCTTGGCTGGGCAGGGCGGTGGTGTCTGCGCCGCCACCCGTGTCGAGCTGCCCTCGCGTTTTTTGTGGCGCACTTACCGCCAAGTGCTGGGCGCGGCCAACGTGCCCCCAGACTCGCCGCTTGACAAATTGCCCATGACTTGGCGATTGATGGCTTTGTTGCCCGCGTGCGTGGGCGATGCGGTGTTCCAGCCCGTGGCCGGATTTTTGCGCGGGGATGAACCCGACCGCCTGCTGCAGCTGGCCAGCCGCCTGGCCGACCTGTTTGACCAATACCAAATTTACCGCCCCGACTGGCTGCAAGACTGGGCCGATGGGCATGACGTGTTGCGCAAGCTGCCGGGGCAAGCGGTCTCGCCTGGCGATGCTTCGGGCCAGTTGCCCGAGGAGCAGCGCTGGCAGGCCGAGCTGTGGCGGCGCGTGTTGGCCACGCTGTCCGATGCCGAAAAACAGGCCACCCGGCCGGCTTTGCACCTGCGGGCCCTGGCCCGTTTGCAATCGGGCCAGGCCCTGGCCAGCCCGGTGGCGCGGCGCGTGTCGGTATTTGGCATGAGCCACATGCCCAGCCAATTGCTGGAGATGCTGGGCGCTTTGGCGGCGCACAGCCAAGTGCTGCTGGCCGTGCCCAACCCTTGCCAATACCACTGGGCCGACATCATGGACGGGCGCGATGCACTGCGCGCCGAGCGCAGGCGTCACGCCTACAAAAAAGAAAACCTCTCGCAAGTTGATTTTGAGCAGATGCACCTGCACGCCCCGGCCTTGCTGGCCGCCTGGGGGCGGCAGGGGCGCGACTTCATTCGCCAATTGGACGCGTTTGACGATGTGCAGGCCGCCCAAGCGAGCCTGCCCGGCCAGCGGCTGGACTTGTTTGACGACGCCCCCGCTGCCGATGGCAGCCGCTTGCTCACGCAACTGCAAAACCGCATCCGCGATTTGCGTTCGGCGCAAGAGCCGGTCGATGCGCCGCTGAACCCGGGCGATGACTCCATCGTTTTCAAGGTGGCGCACAGCCCGGTGCGTGAGCTGGAGGTGCTGCACGACCAACTGCTGGCCTGGTTTCATGCCCAACCCGACGTCTCGCCCCGCGACGTGGTTGTCATGGTGCCCGACATCGACACCATGGCCCCAGCCATTCGCGCCGTGTTTGGGCAGTACAAGCGGGGCGATGCGCGCTTCATTCCGCACGACATTGCCGACCTGGGCGCGCAGGCCAACAGCCCCTTGATCCACGCGGTGCAATGGTTGTTGGCCTTGCCCCAGCAGCGCGGCCGCATGAGCGAGCTGGTGGCGCTGCTCGAAGTGCCTGCTTTGGCTGCCCGCTTTGGCCTCAAGCCCGAGCAACTGCCCACGCTCACGCGCTGGATGACCGGCTCGGGCATCCGCTGGGGTTTGTCAGCACCGCACCGCGCAGGCCTGGGTCTGGCCGATTGTGGCGAAGACAATTCGGCCCTGTTTGGCGTGCAGCGCATGCTCATGGGTTACGCCTGCGGGGCCGATCCGGTGCCCGACAGTGCTGGCATTGACCCCTATGCCGAGGTGGGCGGGCTCGAGGCCGAGCTGGCCGGGGCCTTGGCGCACCTGCTGCAAGCCCTGATGGACTGGTGGCAACACGGCGACAGCGCGGCCACGCCACTGCAATGGGCCGAACGCGGCCGCGCCATGCTGGCAGCTTTGTTCAAGCCGCAAGGCGATGCCGACCGCAATGCCTTGGCAGCCCTGGACCAAGCCCTGAACGACTGGACCCGCGCGGCCGATCAGGCCAACTTTGCCGACGCCGTGCCCTTGGCCGTGGCCCGATCGGCGTGGCTGGAGGCGCTCAAAGTGCCCAAGCTTGAGCAGCGCTTTCGGGCCGGGGGCGTGACCTTTTGCACGCTCATGCCGATGCGGGCGATCCCGTTCCAGATGGTGTGCTTGCTGGGCATGAACGACGGCGACTACCCGCGCCGCAGCCCGCGTGCCGACTTCGACCTGCTGGGCCTTGCCCACCTGAGCCGCCCGGGCGACCGCTCTCGCCGCGACGACGACCGCCAGCTGATGCTCGAAGCTTTGCTGTCGGCCCGGCGCATGCTGTATGTGAGCTGGAGCGGGCGCAGCGTGCGCAACAACAGTGAGCAGCCCCCCTCGGTGCTGGTGTCGCAGTTGCGCGACGAGATCGATGCGCTGTGGGGCGCAGGCAGTGCCGAGCGGCTGACCACGGTGCACCCGCTGCAGCCCTTTAGCCGCTTGTATTTTGAAGAGGGCCGTGACTTTCGGACCTACGCCAAAGAGTGGCGGGCCGCGCAGACCGACCCATCGGCCCAGCCGACTGCGCCGCACGCTGCCGAGCCACCCTTGTGTTTGCCGCCATGGGAATCGGCCCAAGGCCTGCCGGTGATCTCGCTGGCGCAGCTGGGCAGGTTTTTGCGCCAACCTGTGGGCACGTTTTTTCGGGAACGCTTGCAAGTGCATCTGGAAAGCGAGCGCAGCGAACGGCCTGACGAAGAACTTTTTGGCTTGGGCGGACTGGACCTGTACCAACTGCTGGACCACCAACTGCAGCATGTGCCCACCGATTTGAGCCCCGACACCTTGCCCGAGCACGCCCGCCTTGAGGTGCGCCGCCTGCGCTTGGCCGGCGCATTGCCGCTGGCAGGAGTGGGGCAGCTCGAAGCGCGGCAACTCACGACCCAACTGGAAGCCTTGCTGGGCGCTGCACTGCGCGAGCGGGCGGCTTATCCGCATCCCGCACCGCGTGTGTTGGTCGACATGCCACACCCGCATGTGCAGCTGCAAGACGCCCTGAGCGGTGTCTTGACAGGCGAGGGTGGCAGCTTGCTGCTCGGCCTGCGGGCCAACGCCTTGGCCGATCTCAAGGGCAAAAACCCCAAGGCCTTGGCGGACAAACTGATCGACACCTGGCTGGTCTCGTTGGCCGCCGCCGCCATGGGGCAGTCGATGCTGTGCGTGGTGGTGGGCGCCAATGCCGTGCTGCGTGTGCCGCCGCAAGAGGTGAGCGCAGCCCGTGCCCAGTTGCAGTTGCTGCTCGACACCTGGGCCGAGGGCCTGCGCCGTCCTCTGCCCCTGCCGCCCGCCTTGGCCTTGCAGTGGCTCAAAGACCCGCAGAACCTGAACGCTTTGCATGACCTGTACGAAGGCAGCAGCCACCAACGCGCCGAGCGCAACAAAGACCCGGCGCTGGCCCGCACCTACCCCACATTGACCGAGCTGATGGGCAGTGGCGACTTCGAGCAACTGGCCGAGCGCGTCTATGCCCCCTTGCGCGATTGGGCGGCGCAGATCCAGATCGAGGCCTTGAGCGATGCCCACGCAGAACCCGAACCCGAGGGCCAGCCATGAAAGCCGCTGAAAATGCCACGCTTCACCCCACCCCAAAACCGCCCGTTCATGACCTGCAGGCCTCCCGCTTTGCGCTGCGCGGCAGCCACTTGATCGAGGCCAGCGCGGGCACGGGCAAGACCTGGACCATTGCCGCGCTGTATGTGCGACTGGTGTTGGGCCACGGTGACTCGGGCACCGCACCCGTGCGGCCCATGTTGCCGCAAGACGTGCTGGTCATGACGTTCACCCGCGCCGCCACACGCGAGTTGTCGGACCGCATCCGCGCCCGCCTGACCGAGGCCGCGCAGGTGTTTCGGGGGCAGGCGAGCACACAGGATGCGTTTTTGTTGGCACTGATGGCCGATTACCCCGAGGGGCAGCCCCGCCAACAGGCGGCTTACCGGCTGGCGCTGGCCGCGCAGGCCATGGACGACGCGGCCGTGTACACGATCGACGCCTGGTGCCAACGCATGCTGCGCGAGCACGCTTTTGACAGCGGCAACTTGTTTGAAGAGCACTTGGTTGGCGACGAAGCCGCGCTGCGCCTCGAAGCCGTGCAAGACTATTGGCGGCAACAGCTCTACCCCATGCCCGCCGAACAAGTGGCGCAGATGCAAAGCATCTGGCGCGACGTGTCCGCCCTTGAAGCCGACATGCGTGCCCTGATGGCGGTGCCCCTGCCCGAGGCCGCACCCGGCACGCTGGCGCACGTCCATGCCGCGGCCTTGGCCGACAGCGCCGCGCAGCTGCAAGCTCTCAAAACCGGTTGGGACGAGAAAGCCGATCAGTTGTTGGGCTGGATCGAGGCGCAATTGGCCCCCCCCAAACACGGCTGGAATGGCCACAAATTGAGCGTCAAAAAATGCACCGATTGGCTGAGCGTGCTCAAAGCCTGGGCGCAAGGCCCGGCCAATGCGCAGGCCCTGCAAAGCGCCATGAAAACCGGCTGGGAACGTTTCACCCCCGAGGGCCTGCTGGCCTGCCGCAAACCCGGCGAAGACCTGGTCGAGCTGCCGCCCGAAAGCCAGGCCTATGCCGACTTGCAAGCGGCCTTGCGGGCCTTGCCCGATGCCGACCAACAGGCCCGGTTGCACGCCCGCAGCCATGTGTTGCAGCGCATGGCCGAACTCAAGCGCCGCAGCGCTTTGTTTGGCTTTGCAGACATGCTCGAGCGTCTGGACGCGGCGCTGGCCCAACCCGATGCAGGCGAGCGCCTGGCGCAGCGCTTGCGAGAGCAGTTTCCGGTGGCCCTGATCGATGAGTTCCAGGACACCTCGCCGCTGCAGTTGCGCATCTTTGACCGCATCTACCGCACCGCCGAAAACCAGCAGAACACGGCCTTGCTGCTGATCGGTGACCCCAAGCAATCGATTTATGGTTTTCGGGGGGCTGACATCCACAGCTACCTCTCGGCGCGCCGTGCCACCGAAGGCCGCCACCATGTGTTGGGCACCAATTTCCGGTCCACCCAGGCCATGGTCGCGGCGGTCAACCGCTGGTTTGAAATTCCGCTGGACGCCTTTGGCTACCGCACAAACCTCGAAGACCCGCTGCCTTTCCAAAGCGTGCAGGCCCAAGGCCGCGCCGAAGTGCTGCATGCCAGCGCTGGCCCCATTGCGGCCATGACGCTGGTGCACGATGCCACGCTGCGCAGCCAGCGCGATGCGCGAACCCACTTGGCGGCCCTGTGCGCCGAGCAAATCGTGGCCTGGCTGAGTGACCCGCAAGCCCGCTTTGTGCACCCCAGCCAAGGCGACACACCGCTCAAGCCCAAAGACATCGCCGTGCTGGTGCGCACCGGTGTGGAGGCCGCTGCCGTGCGCGACGCGCTGCGCTGGCGCGGTGTGGCATCGGTGTATTTGTCCGACCGCGATTCGGTGCTGGCCAGCGACGAAGCGCAAGACCTGCTCCTGTGGCTGCGCGGCGTGGCCGAGCCGAAAGACATGCGCCGCGTGCGTGCCGCCTTGGGCACGCGCACCGTGGGCCTGTCGCTGGCCGAGCTGCACGCGCTGGCCACGCAAGACGACTTGCTCGACCAACGCGCCGAACAGATGCGCGAGCTGCACCAGACCTGGCAAACCCAGGGCGTGTTGGCCATGCTGCGCCAGTCGCTGCATCGGCTGCAGCTGGCTGGGCGCTGGCGCGGCCAGGCCGATGGCGAGCGCCGCCTGACCAATGTGCTGCACCTGGCCGAGCTGCTGCAAACGGCCAGCAGCCAGCAGGACGGCGAGCAATCGCTGATCCGCTGGCTGGCCCAGCAAATCGACGAAGCGCAGGACGGCAGCGCAGGCGAGAGCGAAGAAAAAACCGTGCGCCTGGAAAGCGACGAAGACCTGGTCAAGGTCATCACCATCCACGCCAGCAAGGGTCTGGAGTACCCGGTGGTGTGCCTGCCCTTTGCCCACAGCCACCGCGAAGTGACGGCTGGCAAAGCCTCGGTCATGCAGGTCGGCGATGTGCACGGCGAAGCTGGGGCCGAGCGCCACTGGACGCTGGACTTTGACCGTGCCGACGCGCAACTGGCCGACCACGACCGCCTGCGCGAAGACCTGCGCCTGTGGTACGTGGCGCTGACCCGGGCCCGGCATGCCCTGTGGGTGGGCTGGAGCCCCGTCAAGCGAGGCAACGGCAAGGGCTGCGTCAACCACGACAGCGCGGCCGGCCACTTGTTGGCCGGTGGCCAGGCGCTGGACGAAGCCGACTGGTGGCCCAAGCTGCAGGCCTTGCAAACCGATGCCCAAGGCCAGCCCTTGTCGGTGCACCTTGCGCTGGCGCCGACCGATGTGCCCTTGACCCGTTGGCCGCGTGCGGCGCGCTGTCTTGCGCTGCGCGAGCCCTTGGTGTGTACCGCCCACATCGACAAGTCTTGGGGCATTGCGAGCTTTTCTCGGCTCACCCGAGACTTGTCTTCGCAGGCTTTGTCGCAGCCCTTGGCACCTGTGAGTTTGGACATGGCCACGCCGCGCCCGGCCGATGATGAACCTGCGGACGAAGGCATGGGCATCGAGATGGCCTGGCCCTTGGCGCTGGAGGCCTCTTTGACGCCTTCCCCACCCGCGTTGCTTGCCCCGTGGCACAGCTTTGCCCGTGGCCCGAGCGCGGGCAACTTTTTGCACGACCAAATGGAGTGGCTGGCTGCCGATGGCTTTGCGCTGCAGCCCGGCACGCCGACCGCTGAACGTTTGGTCAAGCGCTGCGAGCGGGCGGGCTACAAAGCGCAGGGCGAGGGTGTGGTGCAGTGGCTGGCACGGGTGGTGGCCCAAACCTTGCGGGGGCCCCATGTGGCGCTGAACGCCTTGCAGACGGTCTTGCCCGAGATGGAGTTTTGGCTGCCCGCCGAGCGCCTGCACGCGCGCAGCATCGATGCCCTGTGCCAGCTGCATTTGCTGCCCGGTGTGGCGCGTCCGCAGCTGCCCGATGCGCAACTGCACGGCATGCTCATGGGCTTTGCCGATCTGGTGTTCGAGCACGAGGGGCGTTATTGGGTGCTGGACTACAAGTCCAACCATTTGGGCCCAGACGACGCGGCCTACACCGCCGACGCCCTGGACCAAGCCATGGCCCATCACCGTTACGAAGTGCAGGCGGCGCTTTACATGCTGGCCTTGCACCGTTTGCTGCGCTCGCGTTTGGGCGCTGCCTACGACCCGGCGCAGCATTTGGGCGGCGCGGTGTACCTGTTCATGCGCGGCATCGACGGACCTGCCGGGGGCTGTTGCAGCTTGCCCGCGCCAGTGGCCTTGATGGACGGCTTGGACGCGATGTTGGGCTGGGGCGCAGACGCCGCACAGCAGCCAGGAGAGCCGGCATGAACACGCGCAAAACCCCACAAGCGGCTGTCTTGGCGCAGGCTGCGCAAATGGATTGGCTCAGCGATTTGCCCACACAGGCGCTGAGTGCTGCACACACCCTGCAATGGCTGCACGCTTGGGCCGAGCTGGGTTGGCTGCGCCGCTTGGACAGCGCCCTGGCCGCGCAACTGCTGCGCCTGGACGCGAACACCTCACCGGCGGTGCTGGTGGCGACGGCCGTGCTGGCCCAAATGGAAGGGCGTGGCCACACCTGTTTGGCGGTGCAGTCACTGGCCACGCCGCCTGGCGATTGGCTGGGCGGCTCGGCGCAGGCGTTGCACGCGCCCCAAGGCTTACTCGCCCTGTGGGCCCACATGCCGCAGGACGCGGCCGCTTGGCTGACGGCCTTGCAGGCGGCCCCGCCGGCTTGCTTGCGCCTGGCCGATGCGCCAGACCTGGGGCAGCCCTTGGTGTTGGGCGGCTCGGCCGATGCGCCGCTGCTGTATTTGCGCCGCTACCGCGCCTACGAAGAGCGGGTGGGCCAAAGCCTGCTGCAGCGGGCACAAAGCGCGCTCCCTGTGCCCGAGGTGTTGGCACGCCAGTGGTTGGACCGGTTTTTTGCCGAACCCACGCCGTCGGGCGATGCGCCCGAGGCACCAACCGATTGGCAAAAGTGGGCCTGTGCGGTGGCCTTGCGAGCGCATTTGTCGGTCATCACCGGCGGCCCTGGCACGGGCAAAACCTACACCGCTGCGCGCTTGCTGGCTTTGCTGCTGGCCTTGCACGATGGCCCCAGCCCCTTGCGCGTGGCCTTGGCCGCGCCCACCGGCAAAGCGGCAGCGCGGCTCAAGCAGTCGATTGACGGCTCGCTCAAGGCCCTCCAAGGCCAGGCTGGCGAAGGCGCATCGGCCGCACTCGATCTGGACGCGCTGATCCAACGCATTGGCCCGGCCCGCACCTTGCACGCGTTGCTGGGTGCGCGGCCCGACACCCGACAGTTTCGCCACCACGCGGCCAACCCGCTCGATGTGGATGTGCTCATCGTGGACGAGGCCTCGATGGTGCACCTGGAAATGATGGATGCCTTGCTGCAGGCGTTGCCGCCCACAGCCCGATTGGTGTTGCTGGGCGACAAGGACCAGCTGGCATCGGTCGAGGCGGGCGCGGTGCTGGGCGATGTGTGCCGTGGCGCAGCGCAAGGCGCTTACCAGCCGGACACGCTGCGCTATGCGCAGGCCGTGGCGGGGCAGCGCTTGCCCGACGCCTTTCATGCCCGGGCCGGACAGGCCATGTCCGCATTGGCGCAGCAAACTGTGATGCTGCGCCAAAGCCGCCGTTTTGATGGACCCATTGGCCAACTGGCCATGGCCGTGAACGCGGGCGATGCCGAGGCCGCCTGGGCGTGCTTGCGGGCAGCCCCTGGCCCGGCGCAGCCTTTGCGCGCCTTGCAGCCGGAGACCGCGCAAGCCGTGTGCGCGCTGGCGCTGGGGGCATCGGGCCAAGCCTCTTACACCGACTACCTGCAATGCCTGCGAGAAGGCCCGGCCGGGTCTGGCGAAATGGATGGCCAAGAGGAGGGTCCAAAAGATGGCCAAGCAGATGACCAAAAAGGTGGCCAAAAAGATCACCAAAACGAGGGCGAAGCGGCACATGCCGCTTGGGTGCGCCGCGTGTTGCGGGCGTTTGACCGCTTTCGCATTTTGTGCGCCGTGCACCAAGGCGAGTGGGGCACCAGCGCGCTCAATGCCGCTGTGCAAAAGGCGCTGGCCGATGCCGGGTGGCTGCAGCCGCAAGGCGAATGGTTTGCCGGACGCCCGGTCATGGTCACGCGCAACGACGCGCAACTGGGCGTGTTCAACGGCGACGTGGGCGTGGTTTTGCCCAACTTGCTAGGCGTGCTCAAGGTCTGGTTTCTGGATGGCGAGCACTTGCGCTCGGTCAGTGTCTCGCGCTTGGCCCATGCCGACACGGCTTTTGTCATGACGGTGCACAAAAGCCAGGGCTCGGAGTTCGCGCACACCGCCCTGGTCTTGCCGCCGGGTGCGGCCGAAGTGTTGTCACGCGAATTGGTCTACACCGGCATCACCCGCGCCCGGGAGCAGTTCACGCTCATCGAAGGCCAAGCCGGTTTGCTCAATGCCGCCATGACGCGCCCCAGCGTGCGCGCCAGCGGCTTGGGTTTGTGGTGGGCTCAGCTGGCGTAGCCTTCACACGCGCCAGCGTTGGGCCGCCCTCTGCATTCGCGCAGCAAGCGCTTGTCGCGTTCTGCCTTGCCCTCTGCCGAGCCTTTGTCAGTGGGGGCTTTGGGCGCTTTGGCCGGTTTGCCTTTTTTGGCCTTGGCAGGTTTGTCGGCACCCGTGGTGGCGGTGAAGGTCTCCAGCGCACCGCTGGTGGGGGCCGCACCCAAAAGTGCCAAAGCCAAGGCTGTGCTGGCCAGCGTATGGGGCAACTTATGGGCCAGCGTGTAGGCCAGCGTGTGGGCCAAACTTTGGGGCTTCATGCGTGTCTCCCTGGTGTTTGTTTGTGCGGGTCATCATAGGCAAAACACGCGGCTGTGCAAAGCGGGACAAGCCCGGGGCAGGGCAGCCGTTAGGATGCGGGCATGAACAAAAACACCGCCCCTTTCATGCGCCAGGCTGTCATGGACCTGGAAGAGTCGCGCATCCGCGAAGTCGCCAATGCGGGCATGGGTCGCCCCGATGTGCTGGCCTTCTGGTTTGGCGAATCCGACGAGGTCACGCCCGACATCGTGCGCCAGGCGGCCATCGATTCCATGCAAAAAGGCGAGACCTTTTATTCGCACAACCTGGGCCTGCCTGAACTGCGCCAGGCCGTGTCCGATTACATGTCGGCCCTGCACGGCCAAACCCAAGCGATAGGCGTGGACCGCCTGGCCATCACCTCGGGCGGCGTGAACGCGCTCATGCTGGCCGCGCAAGCCCTGATCGACGCAGGCGACGAAGTGGTTGCCGTGACGCCCGTGTGGCCCAACCTGACGGCACAGGCGCTGGTGATGGGCGCGAATTTGAAGTGCGTGTCGCTGCGCCCGGTGGCTGGCCAGTGGCAGCTGGACATGGCCGCGCTCAAAGCCGCCATCACGCCCGCCACCCGCATGCTCATCGTCAACTCGCCCAACAACCCCACGGGCTGGACACTCAGCCGCGCCGAGCAGGCCGAGATTTTGGCGCACTGCCGCAGCACCGGCACCTGGGTGTTGGCCGACGAGGTGTACGAGCGCCTGTATTACGAAACCGACACGGCCAACGGCTGCGCGCCCTCGTTTCTGGATGTGGCTGAGCCGGATGACCGCTTGGTCGTGGTGCACAGCTTTTCCAAGAGCTTTTTGATGACCGGCTGGCGACTGGGCTGGCTGGTGATGCCGGCCGACATGACGCCTCACATGGGCAAGCTGATCGAGTTCAACACCTCGTGCGCCTCGGTGTTCACCCAGCGCGCCGGGGTGGTCGCCTTGCAAAACACGGCCGACATCACGCCCCGCGTGGTGGCGCACCTCAAAGCCTGCCGCGACACCTTGCTGCCGCTGCTGCAAGCCGTGCCGGGCGTGCAAGTGGCCCCGGCCAAAGGGGGCATGTACGCGTTTTTCAGGCTCGACGGACACCCCGACTCGGTGCAGACTGCCAAGCGCTTGGTGGCCGAGGCCGGTCTGGGCCTGGCCCCCGGCGAAGCCTTTGCCCCCGAAGCCGCAGGCTGGCTGCGCTGGTGTTTTGCCTCCAAAGACCTGGCGCGCCTGGCGCAAGGTGTGGCGCGACTCAGGGCTTGGCTGCTCGCCAATGGGGCAGGGGGCTGATGGGG
>OBPM01000093.1_pt1 | contig 15278 bp, 16 predicted proteins | sample 1493981 | NCBI WGS metagenome assembly OBPM01 (sample SAMEA3275485, study PRJEB22092) | marine metagenome | reverse complement strand
GACCAAAGGATTATGAGTCCTCTGCTCTAACCAACTGAGCTAACGCCCCCACCGAAGCCATGATTGTAGTGGGCCGCGGGGGCTTATTTGGACTGGCTCAGCGCGTTGCTGACCAAACGCGAGGTGATGTTGACGATCTGGATCATGCGGTCATAGGGCATGCGGGTCGGGCCGATCACGCCCAAGGTGCCCACAATCTGGCCGTCGACCTCGTAAGGCGAGCTGACCACTGACAGCTCTTGCATGGGCACGATCTGGCTTTCGCCACCGATGTAGATGCGCACGCCTTCGGCTTGGCTGGACACGTCCAGCAAGCGCATGAGTTGGGTTTTTTGCTCAAACAGGTCAAACGCCCGGCGCAAATGCCCCATGTCGCTGGAGAAGTCGCTCACCGACAACAAATTGCGCTCGCCCGCAATCACCACCTCGTTTTGGTCATCGGCCAGTGCTTCAGTGCTGACCTGAACAGCCGCTTGCATGAGCGTGGCAATTTCGCTTTGCAGGCTGACCAGCTCTTGCTGCACCCGGCTGCGCACCTGCTCGATGGCCATGCCCGCGTAATGGGTGTTCAAGAAATTGGAGGTTTCGATCAGCTGGCTTTGCGAGTAATCGGTCTCGGTGAACAGGATGCGGTTTTGCACATCGCCTTCAGGCGAGACAATGATGACCAGCAAACGACGCTCGGACAGGCGCAGAAATTCGATGTGCCGAAACACCGACGGCCTGCGCGGTGTCATGACCACACCCACAAAATGCGACAGGTTGGACAACAAGTTGGCCGCACTGGCAATCACTTTTTGCGGCTGGTCTGGCATGAGGGCCGGGGTTTCAAGGCCGTCGCGATGCACAGTGAGCATGGTGTCCACAAACAGGCGGTAGCCCCGGCTGGTCGGAATGCGTCCGGCCGAGGTGTGCGGGCTGGCAATCAGGCCGAGATCTTCCAGGTCGGCCATCACGTTGCGGATGGTGGCGGGCGAGAGGTCCAGGCCCGAAGCTTTGGAGAGCGTGCGCGAGCCCACCGGCTGGCCGTCCGCGATATAGCGTTCCACCAGGGCTTTGAGCAATAACTTGGCACGATCATCTAGCATCCGGCCATTTTAATGATGTAATTTGCGAATGAGATCCAAGTTCCGTCACGTTGCACTCTTTGGCAAGTACCACACCACCGCCCACGGCGGGGCGCTGGAGAGTTCACGGCGCGCTTTGGACGACGTGGCCCAGTTTTTGACCCGGCAAGGCTGCGATGTGGTGCTGGACCAAGAAACCGCCTCACACACCGGCTTGAACCAATACCCCGTATTGGAAATGCCCGAGATTGGCTCGCAATGCGATTTGGGCTTGGTGATTGGGGGCGACGGCACCATGCTCGGCATTGGCCGTCAAATGGCCCGCCACGGTCTGCCGCTGATGGGCATCAACCAAGGGCGGCTGGGCTTCATCACCGACATTCCCCTGCAAAGCTACCAAGATGTGTTGCTGCCCATGCTGCAGGGCAACTACCAAACCGAAGACCGCAGCTTGCTGCAAGCCCATGTCATCCGGGACCAACGCAGCGTGTTCAGCGCTCTGGCCATGAACGATGTGGTGGTCAACCGGGGCGGCACCTCGGGCATGGTCGAGTTGCGGGTCGAGGTCGACGGGCGGTTTGTGTCCAACCAACGCGCTGACGGCCTGATCATTGCCACGCCGACGGGCTCGACCGCTTATTCGCTCTCGGTCGGTGGCCCTTTGATGCACCCGGCCATTGGCGGCTGGGTCATGGCCCCCATTGCGCCGCACACCTTGTCCAACCGCCCCATTGTGCTGCCCGAGTCCTGCGAGATCAGCATCGAGATCGTGGCGGGGCGCTATGTCAGTGCCAACTTTGACATGCAATCGCTGGCCGACCTGATTTTGGGTGACCGGATCGTGGTCAACCGCTCCGAGCACAAAGTGCGCTTTTTGCACCCAGCAGGTTGGAATTACTTCGACACTTTGCGCAAAAAAATGCACTGGAATGAGGGCGCATAAGCCGTGGCACTGACGCACATCACCCTGCGCGACTTCGTGATCGTGCACCAACTGGCACTGGACCTGAGCACGGGTTTCAGCGTGTTGACCGGCGAAACCGGGGCGGGTAAATCGATTTTGATCGACGCCCTGCAACTGGCCCTGGGAGCACGCGCCGAATCGGGCGTGGTGCGCGAAGGCGCCAGCCGCTGTGAGGTCTGCGCCGAGTTCGAGCCCACGCCCGCCATTGCGGCCTGGCTCGAAGAAGCCGGTTTTGAGGCCAACGCCGAATTGCTGCTGCGCCGCACCGTGGACACCGCCGGCAAAAGCCGCGCCTGGATCAACGGCAGCCCGGCCACCGCGACCCAACTGCGCGAATTGGGTGAGCAATTGCTGGACATCCATGGCCAGCACGCCTGGCAAAGCCTGACCCGGCCAGACGCCGTACGGGGCCTGCTCGATGCCTATGCGGGCATCGATTCCCGGCCGCTCAAAACCGCTTGGCACGCTTGGCGGCAGGCCCAGCAAGCCTTGGCCGATGCGCAGCAAGCGCAAAGCACTTTGGCGAACGAACGAGAACGCTTGGCCTGGCAAATTGGCGAGCTGGCCAAGCTCAACCCACAACCGGACGAATGGCAAGCACTGAGCACCCAGCACAGCCGCCTGGCCAACGCACAAGCCCTGATCGACGGGGCCAACCAGAGTGCCGCCTTGCTCGAAGGCGGTGACAGCGACAGCGAGGGGGGTGCGTTGCGCCAGCTGTCGCGTGCCGCCCAGACACTTGAGTCTCTGGGTCAGTTCGAACCCGAATTCCAAGCCTTGGCCAATGTGCTGGCCTCGGCGCAGGCGCAGGCCGAAGACGTGGCCCACAGCCTGCACAGTTATTTGCGCAAGACCGATCTGGACCCGCAACACCTGGCACAGTTGGATGAACGCATGGGGCTGTGGCTGTCGCTGGCTCGGCGCTACAAGACGCCCCCCGACGCGCTGCCGCAGACACTGCAGGCCTGGCGCAAAGAGCTGGCACATCTTGATGCCGCCGCCGACCTGGACAGCCTGCAAAAAGCCGCACTGACGGCTCAGACCGCCTGCACCCAAGCGGCCAAAGCGGTTTCACGCCAGCGCCAGCAAGCGGCCAAACCACTGGCTCAGGCCGTCAGCAGCGCCATGCAGCAACTGGGCATGCAAGGCGGCCGCTTCGAGGTGCAGCTGCAAACCCTGGACGCACCCGCTCAGCACGGCCTGGAAGAAGTGAGTTTTTTGGTGGCCGGCCACGAAGGCAGCACGCCGCGCCCAGTGGGCAAAGTGGCCTCGGGCGGCGAGCTCTCGCGCATTGCGCTGGCCATTGCGGTGACCACCAGCGAACTGGGCGAAGCCGGCACCTTGATTTTTGACGAAGTCGACTCCGGTGTGGGTGGCGCGGTGGCAGAAACCGTCGGCCGCTTGATGAAACAACTGGGCCAACACCGCCAAGTGCTGGCCGTGACCCACCTGCCCCAAGTGGCCGCCTGTGCTGACCACCACCTGCTGGTCAGCAAAACTGCCGCCAAGGGCTTGGTCAGCAGCCAGGTGCGGGGCGTCAGCGGCGAAGAACGCGTGAGCGAGATCGCCCGCATGTTGGGCGGTGAAAAGCTCTCCGCCACCACCTTGGCCCATGCCCGCGAAATGCTGGGCGATGCCCCCTTGAAACCCTCAGGCCGCAAAGCCGCACAAAGTTGAGCATGGACATCATCTTGATCACCGGCATGTCCGGCTCCGGCAAATCGGTGGCGTTGCATGCGCTCGAAGACGCTGGCTATTACTGCGTCGACAACCTGCCGCCCGAGTTGTTGATTCCTTTTGTGAAACTCGAAGAGCAACACCAAGAAAAGCGCCTGGCGATCGCCATTGACGTTCGCAGCGCCAATTCCCTGCACCTGATGCCCGAGCAAATGGCCTTGATGCGCGACATGGGCATGACGGTGAAGTCGGTTTTTCTGGATGCCAACTCGGACACTTTGCAGCGCCGCTACTCGGAGTCACGCCGCAAACACCCGCTGTCGGGTGGCAACAAACCGCAAAGCGACAAAGCGCTTTTTGAAACCATCGAGCTCGAACGCGAATTGCTGGCCGACTTGCGCGAACGCGCCCACGTCATCGACACCAGCTTGCTGCGCTCGGCGCAGCTGCAGACCTACATCAAATCGCTGGTCAGCGCGCCTACGGCGCAGCTGACGCTGGTGTTCGAGTCTTTTGGTTTCAAGCGCGGCATCCCCACCGATGCCGACTACGTGTTTGACGTGCGCATGCTGCCCAACCCCCATTACGAAAGCACGCTGCGGCCGCTGACTGGACGCGACGAGCCGGTTCAAGCCTACTTGCGCCAATCCGAAGAGTTCGTGCAAATGCAATGGCAGATCGAGGGGTTCTTGAAACACTGGATTCCCGCCATCGAACGTGACCACCGCAGCTACGTCACCGTGGCCATCGGCTGCACGGGCGGGCAGCACCGCTCGGTGTTCATGGTCGAGCAGCTGGCTGAAAGCTTCGGTGCACGCTGGCTCACCCTCAAACGCCACCGGGAACTGGACGCTCTGTAATCTCCGCTTAGCCGCTTAGCCGCTTAGCCGCTTAGCCGCTTGGCGCGTCGCGCTGCGCTGAACGCAGGCCCAAGGCTGCTCACCCCGACGTCAACAAAACCCGTATCGGTGCAGGCAGGCCCATGTCGGGCCAAGCACCGGCATCGATCCATTGACCTTCACAGGCTGGCGCTTGGGCGGCACGGCCCATCATCCGCACCGGGTGCAAGTGCAGGTCGCGGTGCGTGAGCACATGCTTCCACGGCGCGATGTATTGCGCCTGCGCACCCTGCGGCCAGGCGGCCAGCAAGTCCACTTCCGAATCAAACACTGGCAAACTGAACAAGCCCGCCCAAATGCCCCGATCGGGGCGTTTTTGAAGCCACACTTGGCCTTGCGCATTGACCGCCCAGAGCAACCAAAGCGTGGCACTGCTGCGCTTGAGTTTGCGGGTTTTGACGGGATAGGCCAAGGGCGTGCCCTGCCCTTTGGCTTGGCACACCCCACTGACTGGACACCCATCGCACTGCGTTTTGCGCGGCAAACACACCGTGGCCCCCAAATCCATCAGGGCTTGGGTGTAGCGCGGCATGTCAGCGGCCTGCGTGGGCAACAGGTCTTGCGCCAAGGCCCACAAAGCCTTTTCGTTTTTGGCCACCGCCAAATCCTCACCATAGCCCAGCACACGGGTCAGCACGCGCTTGACATTGCCGTCAAGAATGGCCGCACGCTCCTGAAAGCAAAACGCCGCAATGGCCGCAGCAGTCGAGCGGCCAATGCCGGGCAGGGTTTGCAGGTCTTCAGCTCGGCGCGGAAAAGCCCCGCCAAAACGCGCCATCACCTCTTGAGCGCATCGGTGCAGATTGCGCGCACGGCTGTAATAGCCCAGGCCACTCCACAGCGCCAGCACATCGTCTTGTGGCGCGGCCGCCAAAGATGCCACATCGGGGCATCGGGCCAAAAACCGGGGAAAGTAATCGAGCACCGTGCTCACCTGCGTTTGCTGCAGCATGATCTCAGACAACCAAACGCGGTAAGGGTCCTGCGTGTTTTGCCAAGGCAGGCTTTGGCGGCCATGCAGGCGCTGCCAATCGACCATGCTGCGGGCAAATCCTTCGGGCAAAGAGGTCATGGTTTCTGGCACTGCGTGCAATAAAAAGTGGTGCGCTGCCCCTGCACCATGGACTTGATCGGGCTTGCACAAACCCGGCAAGGCTCACCGGTCCGGCCATAAACCGCAGCTTCCAATTGAAAATAGCCCGTGCGACCTTCGGCGTTGACAAAATCTTTGAGCGAACTACCGCCTTGCGCCACCGCCCGGTTGAGCACCTGAACGATGGCCGCATGCAAACGCGCCACGCGAGGCCCCGTCAAACGAGAAGCCCTGGTGGTCGGCCGAATGCCCGCGAGAAACAAAGTTTCAGATGCGTAAATGTTGCCTACGCCGACCACCACATCACCCGCCAGCAACACCTGCTTGATGGGCGATTGGCGTTTTTTCAGTGCCTGTGCAAATGTGGCCACATCAAATTGGCCATCAAGGGGCTCCACACCCAGTCGCCCCAGCAACTTTTGAGCTTGAGGCGAATCCTCTGAGGGTGCCCAAACCACCGCGCCAAAGCGGCGAGGGTCATGCAGCCGGAGCACGCCCCGATCGCACACCAAATCCATGTGGTCATGAGGCCCAGGATCGGGCTGTGTGGGCGAAAAATTCAAACTGCCGGACATGCCCAAGTGCAGCAAGAGCAAACCTTGGTCCAAGTCCAGCAGCAGGTATTTGCCCCGTCTGCGCACGCCAAAAATATGCCGCCCCACCAGACTTTGGGGCAGCACACCCAAAGGCCAGCGCAATGGTTTGCCCATGCGCAAAGCCAAAATTTGAGCCGAGGCAATGCGATCGGCAAAACTGCGGCGGGTCACTTCGACTTCGGGGAGTTCGGGCATAGCTTCTTGGACAAAAAGGGACTTGGGCCGCACTGCACACGCATGCGGTGGGCTGGATTATGATGAAGCCATGAAATTCTGGTTGCGACTTGCCGTCATCTCCTCGTGTGTTTTGAGTGCATGGGCCCAATCGGCGACCCCGGCGCCTGCCGCACCCGAGCCGCCTTCTACCCAAAAATCTGCGATGGATGCGGCCTTGTTTTACCAGGTGCTGCTGGGCGAACTCAACGTGCGCAATGGCTCTGCTGGCAGCGGTTTTTCCCTGATTTTGGCGGCTGCCCGAGAGACCAACGACCCGGCACTTTTCCAGCGGGCCGTCGACGTTGCCCTTCAGTCACGCTCGGGCGAGGCGGCCCTGCAAGCAGCGCAGGCTTGGAAAAAAGCCATTCCGCAAGCCACCGAAGCCAACCGCTACCTGTTGCAAATTTTGCTGGCCCTGAACCGCGTTGATGCTGCAGGCCAAGCTCTGAGTGTGTCGCTGCAGGATTTACCCCCTTCCGAGCAAAACGCCGCCATCGTCTCGGTGCCCCGGGTCTTCGCCAGAGTGCCCGACAAAAAAATAGCGGCCGACACGGTCGAAAAAGCCCTGGCTTCCGCCCTGAAGCAAAGTGCCACGGCTGCCACCGCCTGGACCACGGTGGGCCGCATGCGACGCGAAGCAGGCCAACTGGCGCTGGCGGTCGAGGCCTCAAAACAAGGCCACGCTGCTGACCCAAGCGCACCCGGCCCGCTGATTCTCGCGCTGAGCCTGGCGGGTGCCGCACCGGACGACATGGCCCCCTTGCTGGAAAAAGCCATGCAAGCCGATGTGCAAGCCGAGCTTCGGCTGGGTTATGCACGCCACCTGATCGGTCAAAACCAACAGGCACCAGCCTTGCTGCAGCTGGCCCGGTTGAACGCCGATCACCCCGAATTTGCAGATGGCTGGTTGGTACATGGCTTGCTCTTGCAAGAAACAGGAGACTTCAAAGAAGCCGAAAAGAAACTGCGCCGGCACGTTGAACTGGCCACGCCCAACCCTGACCCCGCCCAACAAAACAAATTGGCCGAGTCCCTGATGAGCCTGGCTCAGATGGCACAGCGCCAAGGACAATGGGTGCAAGCCGAGCAATGGCTGGCCAAAGTCCCCGTGCAGGCAGACCCCATCAAGTTGGCCAGCCGCCAAGCCGACTTGCTGACCCAACAAGGCCGCACCGCCGAAGCCCGGCAGGTCTTGGCCCAAATTCAAACAAGCAATGCGGAGCAAGCAACCCGCAAAACACTGGTCGAGTCGATGTGGCTGCGCGAGAACAAGCAAGTCAGCGACGCGTATGCCCTGGTCAAAAAAGCCCTGGAAGCCCAACCCCAAAGCATCGAGCTGATGTCAGAGTTGGCCATGGTCACTGAGAAGCTCAAGCGTTTTGACGAAATGGAAAGCTTGTTGCGTGAGATCATGCGGCGCAAGCCTGAAGATGCCCATGCGTTCAACGCGCTGGGCTACTCATTGGCAGACCGCAACACGCGGCTAGAAGAAGCCCGGCAATTGATCGCACAAGCTCTGAAACTGGCCCCACAAGACGCCTACATTCAGGACAGCTTGGGCTGGGTCACTTTTCGTCAGGGGCAACATGCCGAAGCCCTTCAAATTTTGCAAGCCGCTTACCGGGCCCGCCCTGACGCAGAAATTGCGGCCCACTTGGGCGAGGTGCTTTGGGTCATGGGCCAACGCGAACAAGCCGCCACCATCTGGCGCGAAGGCCTGATGCTCAAGTCCGACAACGAGACCTTGCGCGAAACCCTGCAACGCTTCGATTTCAAACCATGAACCTGAGTGCCGGCTGGACGCAGGCCTGCATGGGCAGCATGACCCGCCTTAGAGCCGCATACCTGACGGGCACTGTCGCGCTGGTCTTGCTCGCAACCGGTTGCGCCACAAACCGCATGCCCGTCGCCGACCCCAGCGCGTATTGGTCGGGTCGGCTGGCCATTCAGGTGTTCAACGAGCCCACAGAGTCCATGAGCGCCAGTTTTGAACTGCAAGGCTCCGCACAAACGGGCGAGATGCACTTGTTCAGCCCCATCGGCACCACTTTGGCTCGCCTCGAATGGACACCTGAGCGGGCCCGACTGGACCAAGGCCAACAACAACTGCAAAGCCCCGACCTGGCCAGCTTGACCACACGGCTGACAGGCACTGCATTGCCCATCAACGCCTTGTTTGAATGGCTGGCTGGCCGCCCCGCTGATGCGCCTGGCTGGCAAGCCGATCTCACATCGCACGCGCAAGGCCGCATCACCGCAGAACGCCGCTTGCCCGCACCAAAAGCCGTGCTGCGCATCGTGCTGGACCGCTGAGCCTCTGCCGCCATGCAGCGAGTCACCCACGAAAAAGCCACATGGCGATAATCCGACCATGAAATCGCTGTATGACGTACCCGCCCCAGCCAAGCTGAACCTGTTTTTGCACATCACCGGCCGTCGTCCCGATGGCTACCATTTGCTGCAATCCGTGTTCATGCTGATCGACTGGTGCGACACCTTGCACTTTGACAAGCGGCCTGCAGCGGCCATCAGCCGAGAAGACTTGACGGTGGCACTGCCTGCACAAGACTTGATCACCCGGGCAGCGCACCTGTTGCAAAAACACACCGGCTGCACTGAAGGTGTGCACATCACGGTCAACAAGCAGATTCCCGCCCAAGCGGGCATGGGCGGTGGCTCATCAGATGCAGCCACCTGCCTGCTGGCCCTCAACCGCCTTTGGAATTTGAAATTGAACCTGCCCACGCTCGAAAGGCTGGGTTTGCAACTGGGTGCTGATGTGCCTTTTTTCCTGCGTGGTCACAACGCATGGGTAGAAGGAATTGGCGAGAAAATTTCCCCCCTAGACCTGCCACCGGCCCATTTTTGGGTTCTCAAACCCCCGACCGGAATCGACACTTCGCAAATTTTTGCGCATCCGGGCCTGAAACGCGATACAAACGCTGCTACAATTTCGGTCTTTGCTGCAAAGACATATGACTTCGGTCACAATGATTTGCAACCCATCGCGCAAGCTCTGTGCCCCGATGTTGACCAGGCCCTTCAAGCCCTCAACAACGCCGGATTAAGGGCTAGAATGACGGGTTCTGGCAGTGCCGTGTTTGCCCATTGTGTGGACAAAACAACCCAAGTATCGGTTCCCGATCACTTTTTGGCACGGCTTTGCAGCAATTTGGAATCCCATCCTTTAAAGGGTTGGGCATCCAGCGATAGTTGATCGGTCGATCGCTGTTTCAGCGGTCAACCCGTGTAGGGGAGTCGCCAAGTTGGTTAAGGCACTGGATTTTGATTCCAGCATGCGAAGGTTCGAGTCCTTCTTCCCCTGCCAAATACGTTCACTCGTACAGGCCCATTTTTTCTGATCGCTGGAATGCTCATGCAGCCTGCTTCAAATACCCCCGATTTCATGCTGTTCACCGGCAACGCCAATCCTTCTTTGGCTGCCGAGATCGCAAAAAACCTAGGCACACACCTGGGTGCCGTTGACGTGGGCCGCTTCTCCGATGGTGAAGTCACCGTCGAGCTCAAACAAAACGTCCGGGCCCGCGAAGTGTTTGTGGTTCAACCCACTTGCGCGCCCACCAACGAAAACCTCATGGAATTGCTGATCATGGTTGATGCGCTCAAGCGTGCATCTGCCGAGCGGATCAGCGCCGTGATCCCTTATTTTGGCTATGCCCGCCAAGACCGCCGCCCCCGCTCGACCCGGGTGCCGATCTCGGCCAAAGTCGTGGCCAACATGCTGCAAGCCGTGGGCGTTGACCGTGTCCTGACCATGGACCTGCACGCAGACCAGATTCAAGGCTTTTTCGATATCCCCGTCGACAACATTTATGCGTCGCCTGTTTTGTTGGGCGATCTTCGCCAGCAAAACTACGAAGACTTGATTGTTGTGTCACCCGACGTTGGCGGCGTGGTGCGCGCCCGCGCCTTGGCCAAACAGCTCGGCTGCGACCTGGCCATCATCGACAAGCGCCGCCCCAAAGCCAACGTGAGCGAAGTCATGCACGTCATCGGCGAGATCGATGGGCGCAACTGCGTGATCATGGACGACATGATCGACACTGCGGGCACCTTGGTCAAAGCAGCCGAAGTGCTCAAAGAGCGCGGCGCCAAAAAAGTCTACGCCTATTGCACACACCCGATTTTTTCGGGCCCAGCCATCGACCGCATTGCCAAGGGCGAAGCCCTGGACGAAGTGGTGGTCACCAACACCATCCCACTGTCGGCAGAAGCTGCAGCGTGTTCCAAAATTCGCCAACTGTCCGTGGCTCCGCTGATCGCCGAAACGATCCACCGGATTGCCAAGGGCGAGTCGGTGATGAGCCTGTTCTCTGATCAAACCTGATCGGAAAACGGCCAACAGTGGCCAGCCGTCCTTGTGGACTGGCTGGCTTTTTTGAGTCAGGGTCGCACTGGTCGCGGTGGACCCTAGAAGGAGAAATGTATGAAATTTGTCGCTTTTGAGCGCGCTAAGCAGGGCACGGGTGCGAGCCGCCGTCTCCGCAATTCCGGTCGCACACCTGGCATCGTTTACGGTTCCACATCGGCCCCCGAATTGATCGAGCTGGACCACAATGCGTTGTGGCACGCCTTGAAAAAAGAAGCTTTCCACGCATCCATCATGGACATGGAATTGAACGGCCAAACCACCAAGGTTTTGCTGCGTGATTACCAGATGCACCCCTTCAAGCAATTGGTGCAACACATCGACTTCCAACGCGTCGATGCCAACACCACTTTGCACATGAAAGTGCCATTGCACTTCAGTGGCGAAGAAGAGTCTGAAGCCGTCAAGACAGACAAGTGCACGATCACGCACGTCGCGTCCGAGATCGAAGTGGCTTGCTTGCCTGCCAACCTGCCCGAATTCATCGCGGTGGACTTGAAGGGCCTGACCATGGGCAAATCCCTGCACCTGAACGACATCACTTTGCCTGCTGGCTGCAAAGCCATCACCCATGGCAAGAAAAACCCGGTCCTCGTGTCCGTGGTGGCACCTGTCGTCGAAGTGGTCGCCGCCCCCGTGGCAGCACCGGTCGATGCCAAAGGCAAGGGCAAAGGCAAGAAGTAATTTTCTCGCTTTGGCCGAAAGGCCTTGCTCTCCAAGGCCCGCGCAAGCGGGCCTTTTGCATGGGCGAGCACTGACTTACCAGACAAGCCGCCTTAGCCCAAGGATAATCGCGCACCATGATCAAACTTTTAGTCGGCCTGGGCAACCCCGGCAACGAATACGACGACACCCGGCACAACGCGGGTTTCTGGTGGATTGACGCGGTGGCCCGCGAACTCAAAGTTTCACTGGTGCCCGAGCGCAGCTACCACGGCCTGGTGGCCCGCACCTCGGTCAATGGCCAAAACCTGTGGCTGCTGGAGCCCCAGACCTTCATGAACCTGTCGGGCAAATCGGTCAGCGCCTTGGCCCGTTTTTTCAAAATCCAACCCCAAGAAATTTTGGTGGCCCACGATGAACTGGACATTGTTCCAGGCGAAGCCAAGCTCAAACTGGGCGGCAGCCATGCCGGACACAACGGATTGCGCGACATCCATGCCCAGTTGGGCACGGCCGATTATTGGCGGCTGCGCATTGGCGTAGGCCATCCCGGAGACAAGGCCGAAGTGGTCAGCTGGGTGTTAAAGAAGCCGATGCTGGCGCACAGACAGGCGATTGATGACAGCATTCACCGCGCCCTGAATGCCTTGCCCTTGCTGTTGGCTGGTGACATGGAAAAAGCCATGGCCAAAATTCACACCAGCAAGCCCCCACGGCCCAAGCCCCCCAAACCCGCTAAAGCGCCTGAAGCAGGCGACACCAGCGCCCAGTGACATAGCCCTTCAGGTCGGCACCCAACAAAACATGGGGCCAACGCTCACCGCCCTTGGAGCTGCCTGTATTTGGCCCACAACGAGGCCTGGTCTTCAACATGCTGCGGGTGGATGGGAATGCAGGCCACTGGGCAAACCTGTACACATTGGGGCTCGTCAAAATGGCCTACGCACTCGGTGCATTTGGACGGGTCAATTTCGTAAATTTCCTCGCCCAGATAAATGGCTTGGTTCGGGCACTCGGGCTCGCACACATCGCAGTTGATGCATTCGTCGGTGATCATCAGTGCCATGGGCTGGGCTCCGCAAAAGTCTGCATCGTGGTCATGGCTGAATTATCGACCACAGGCGTCTGCCTGAAAAACTGCAGGGCTGTTGCCACCCAGATCCCACTTTGCGCACAAGCGCATCCAAATGGCACGGTCTCAGCGGCATGCGCCTAAAATGGACAGCATGATGAACGCCGACCTGCACTGCCACTCCGTCATCTCAGACGGCACCCTCACCCCCGAAGCCTTGGCCACCCGTGCCAAAGCCAACGGCGTGGAACTCTGGGCGCTGACTGACCACGACGAAATTGGCGGCCAAGACCGCGCCTTGGCAGCGGCCAAAGCGCTGGGCCTGCCTTACCTGACGGGCACCGAAATTTCAGTCACCTTTGCACACAAAACCGTGCACATCGTGGGTTTGGGCTTCGACGCTCACAACAGCGCCATGACCGAGGGCTTGCGCCGCACCCGAGGCGGGCGCAGCGAACGCGCACAAGAAATGTCAGATGGCTTGGCCAAAGTCGGCATCCTGAATGCTTACGAAGGCGCTCTGCAATACGTGGGAAATCCTGAGCTGATTTCCCGCACCCACTTTGCCCGTCATCTGGTTGAAACCGGCGTGTGCAGCGACACGTCAGAGGTATTTCGCAAATTCTTGACCGAAGGCAAACCCGGCTTTGTCCCCCACCGCTGGGCCCGCTTGCAAGAAGCGGTGCAATGGATCACAGAGGCGGACGGCATCGCGGTCATCGCTCACCCGGCCCGGTACGGCTTCACACCCAATGAAGAGTACGCACTGTTCAGTGAATTCAAGGCCCACGGCGGGCGCGGCGTGGAAGTCATCACCGGCAGCCACTCCTCACAAGAAGCGGTCCGCTATGCCGAGACCGCGATTGAATTTGACTTGGCGGCCTCTCGCGGCAGCGACTTTCACAGCCCCGACGAAAGCCGCATCGACTTGGGCACCCTGCCCCTCTTGCCTGGCCAACTGACCCCAGTTTGGGATTTGCTGGCCGACCGCATTCAGTGAACAAACCACCAGCGCACACGCTACGCGGCATCGGTTTTGCCGTCTTGGCCACCGCTTGTTTCGCCACCCTAGACACCACCACACGGCATGTGAGCGCAGGCTTGTCGGTGCTTGTCGCGCTGTGGTTCCGTTACGCCATTCAAGCGGTCATCACCACGGCGGTGGTCTTGCCTGGGCGGGGGCGGCAAGTGCTGCTGACCCAGCACCCCCGATTTCAGCTGGCCCGTGGCCTGCTGCTGTTTGCTTGCAGCATCTTGGCGTTTTTAAGTCTCAAATACATGCCAGTGGGGGAATTCACCGCCATCTCACTGCTCGCCCCATTGGTCATCACTTTGTTGGCGGCATGGATGCTCAAAGAAAAAATACGCCCTCTGCGCTGGTTGCTTGTGGTGGGCGGTTTCACTGGCACCCTGATCATCATCCGCCCAGGCAGCCAACACTTTGACTGGACCGTGGTTTTGCCCTTGCTGCTGGTCCTCACCAATTCGGGTTTCCAAATTTTGACCAGCAAAATGGCCAAAACAGAAGACCCCATGACCACCCACTTTTACACCGGCTGGATCGGCACCGCCTTGGCTTCTCTGCTGCTGCCCTTTGTTTGGGAAATGCCTGGCAATTGGGTGGTGTGGCTGCAATTGTTGCTGATGGGTGTGCTGGCCTCGGTCGGGCATTTTTTGCTGATCTTGGCCTATGGCCATGCCCCGGCCGCCACACTGACGCCCTACATGTACGCACAAATCGGCTTTGCCGTGTTGGGTGGCTGGGTCGTTTTCAACCACCTGCCCGACCAATGGACCTTTGTGGGCATGGGCTTGGTGGCCTTGTGCGGCGCTTTGGGGGCTTGGCTCACGGTGCGAGAAGGCCGCCTTCCCGTTCAGCGCCCACAGACTTGAGGCCGCACTTTTCAGAAACGCCACATCGCCGCCCGATGCCCCCCACCTTCACCAACCTCCATTGACGGCAAAGACCCATGGCCCAGTTTTTCAGCGTTCATCCCGTCAACCCGCAAGCGCGCCTGCTCAAGCAAGCCGTGCAACTGCTCAACCAGGGGCAAGTGTTGGCTGTCCCCACCGACTCCAGCTACGCGCTGGTTTGCCACCTGGACGACAAGGCCGCTGCCGACCAGTTGCGCCGCATCCGCGGCGTAGACGACAAGCACCATCTGACCCTGCTGTGCAGGGATCTGAGCGAACTGGCCAATTACGCCCGGGTCGACAACCAGCAATTCCGGGCCATCAAACAAGCTACGCCCGGGCCCTTCACCTTCATTTTGGAAGCCACCAAAGAAGTGCCCCGACGCGTCAGCCACCCGCAACGCAAAACCATTGGTCTTCGCGTGCCCGAACACACCGTGCTGCAAGCCTTGCTGGCCCTGCACGGGGCCCCACTGCTGGCATCCACGCTCATCCTGCCGGCCGAAGACTTGCCGCTGAACGATCCACAAGAGATACGTGAACGGCTGGAGCACCAAGTGGGCGCGGTCATCGATGCGGGGGCTTGCTCGCTGGAACCCACCACCGTGATCGACATGAGCGGTGACGAGCCCGAAGTGCTGCGACGCGGCCAGGGCGACCCAGCGCTGCTGGGGCTTTGAGGCGCAAGGACCTTGGCCAGACCTTGGTCAGAAATAGAAAACCCCTG
>OBPM01000092.1_pt1 | contig 15288 bp, 12 predicted proteins | sample 1493981 | NCBI WGS metagenome assembly OBPM01 (sample SAMEA3275485, study PRJEB22092) | marine metagenome | reverse complement strand
CGGCCGTGACGCCTGCGCTGCGCGCGCAACTCGGGCAAGCGGCCATCGCACTCGCCCAATCGGCGGGCTATGTGGGCGCGGGCACGGTGGAGTTTTTGCTGGACGAAGCCCAGGCCGACAAGCCCTTCTATTTGATGGAGATGAACACCCGCTTGCAGGTGGAACATCCAGTGACCGAAATGCTGACAGGGCTGGACCTTGTGGAGTGGCAACTGCGCATCGCACGCGGCGAGCCACTGCCACTGGCGCAAGCCGATGTGCGCCTGCAAGGCCATGCCATCGAAGTGCGCTTGTGCGCCGAAGACGAACACTTCACGCCGCAGACCGGCACGGTGCTGGCCTTTGCAGAACCCGAAGATTTGCGCTTTGACCATGCACTGCACGCGGGCGCAGTGGTCACGCCGCACTACGATTCGATGCTGGGCAAGCTGATCGCCCACGCGCCCACACGGAGTGAAGCGATCGACAAGCTGTCCGCAGGCCTGAACCAGACCACGGTGCTGGGCCTGCCGACCAATCGGGCGTTTTTGGCCGCCTGCTTGCAGCACCCGGTGTTCCGCGCGGGTGAGGCCTTGATTCCGTTTTTGGCCGAGCAAGCCGACACGGTGCGCGAACGTCTGCAAGCCACGGACGATGCACGCAGTGTGGCCGTGCTGGCTGTTCTCTACGCTCACCAAGCGCCCGCACCCGCGATGCCCAGCCCGTTCATGCGGCCCGTGCGCATGGGCCTGGGTGATGAGGTCTTGTCGCTGCGATTGCAGGAGCTGGGTCGGGGACAAGTGCGCATTGAAACTGGAGATGCCACGCACGAAGCGCGCATACAACGCAGCGCCGATCTGCTGCACATCACACTGAACGGCCAACACTGGCAAGCCCGCGCAGTGGAATGCACAGGCACGATCCAGCGCTGGCATGTGCAACTGCAAGGCCCCGAATGCGTGGAGCTGTGGCTCACCGACCAAAGCCACAGCGCCCCCAGCACAGGTGCCAGCGCCCAAGCGGCGCAGTCATTACGCGCCCCCTTCAACGGCAAGCTGATTGCGCTGCATGTGCACGAAGGCCAATCGGTCAAACAAGGCGATGCCGTGCTGGTCATCGAGTCGATGAAGCTCGAACACATTTTGTGCGCCCCACGCGATGCGGTGGTGCATAGCCTCTCGGCCAGCGTGGGTCAGCAAGTGGGCCCCGGCCAGGTGCTGGTGCAATGGAAGGACGCTGCATGAGCACCGCTGGATTCACCACCGATTTCACCACCGAAGACCTGCAAAGCCTGCAGACCACGGTGGAGCGCTTTGCCAAACAAGCCATTGCCCCGCATGTGCCCGCTTGGGAAGAAGCCGGTCAGTTTGACCGATCGCTTTACACCCAAGCCGCCGAGCTGGGCCTGCTGGGCCTGGGCTACCCCGAGCATTTGGGCGGCACGCCAGCCCCTTGGAGAGCGCGCAACCTGCTGTCGCAAACTTTGGCCCGCTACGGCGGCAGCGGCGGCGTGATGGCCAGCCTGTTCTCGCTCAACATCGGCTTGCCGCCGGTCATGGCACATGGCAGCGCCGAGTTGCAAGCCGAAGTGGTGCCGCCCGTGCTGCGCGGCGAGCGCATTGCGGCACTGGCCATCACCGAACCCGGTGGCGGCTCCGACGTGGCCGGCCTGCGCACCACCGCCCGCGCCGATGGAGCCGACTATGTGATTGACGGCGAAAAAGTCTTTATCACCTCGGGCCTGCGCGCCGACTGGATCACGCTGGCCGTGCGCACCCACCCAGCCAGCAAGGGGGCCAGCGGGATCTCCATGGTCGTGGTGCCTGGCGACACACCCGGCATCACGCGCACCCGCCTTCACAAAATGGGCTGGCACAGCTCGGACACGGCGCAGCTGCGTTTTGACGGCGTGCGCGTGCCCCAGCGCTACCGCCTGGGCGACGAAGGCGCGGGCTTCAAAATGATCATGGGCAACTTCAACGGCGAGCGCCTGGCCATGTCGGCCATGGCGCTGGGCTTTGCCGAGGCTTGCTTTGACGAAGCCCTGGCCTGGGCACGCCAGCGCCAGACCTTTGGTGCAGCCCTGATCGAGCGGCAGGTGATTCGTCACAAACTGATGGACATGCAAATGCGCATCTCGTCGACGCAAGCCTGGGTCGATGCCGTGACGCAGCGAGCCGATGCTGGCCAAACCGATGCCGAGTGGGTGGCCCAGGTGTGCCTGCTTAAAAACCACGCCACCCAAACCATGCAGTTTTGCGCCGATGCCGCCGTGCAACTGCTGGGCGGCATGGGCTACATGCGCGGCACGGTGAGCGAACGGGTTTACCGCGAAGTGAAAGTGATGATGATCGGCGGCGGGGCCGAAGAGATCATGAAAGAGCTGGCGGCCAAGCAGTTGGGCATTTGAAGCCTCGAATGCACAACATGCGCAGATAATCCCCGCTGCATCCACTCGCAAACTGCCCATGCGCACCACATTCAACTACAAGCACTTGTACTACTTCTGGGTCGTGGCCAAGGAGGGCGGTATCACCCGGGCCGCCGACAAGCTCGACATGGCCGTGCAAACCGTGAGCGCACAGGTGCGCGAACTCGAAAAATCGCTCGGTTATGCCTTGCTCAAACCTGCCGGGCGTGGCCTGGTGTTGACCGATGCCGGACGAGCCGCCATGAAACAGGCGGACCTCATTTTTCAGTTGGGCGAAAACTTGCCCGCGCTGGTGCGCGATGCAGTCAGTTCACCCACTGTGCGGCTGGCCGCAGGCATCTCGGATGGTCTGCCCAAACTCGTGGTACGCCGTCTCATGCAGCCCGTCATGAGCGAGCCGCATCTGCGTTTGCTCTGCCACGAGGGTGAATTCGACGACCTGCTGGGCGACCTCGCCCTGCACCGTCTGGATGTGGTGTTGTCTGACCGACCTGCCCCAGGCAACGCCAACATCAAGCTTTACAACCACGCCTTGGGTTCCTCCCCTGTGTCTTGGTATGGCACTGCTGCGCTGGTCAAATCGGCCCAGAAAAGATTTCCGGCCAGCCTGGCAGAAGTACCGGTGTTGCTGCCCACCAGCCACACTGCCGTTCGCACCCGGCTGGACCACTGGTTTGAACAGCGCGGCATCCGAGCGCGCATCGTGGGTGAATTTGAAGACAGTGCTTTGCTCAAGACCTTTGGCGAAAGCGGCATGGGTGTGTTCCCGGCCGCTGAATGGGTCCACGACGAGCTGCTGGCGCACTACGATGTGCAGCGCCTAGGGCCCTGCGAAGGCGTGAAAGAAAACTTTTTTGCCATAGGCACCGAAAAGAAGGTGCATCACCCGCTGGTGCAGCGGCTCTTGCAAGCCAGCGACGCGGCCCACTGAGCCACGAAAATACGGAGGCACGCAGGCTCCGCAGCCCCAGACTTAAAAAAGCCCCCAGAGCTTGTGACCCTGGAGGCTTCTTCAAGAACGCCGCGCTTCAGGCTTTGGCCGAACGCACACTCAGCAACATGGTCGCGGCCAAGATACCGACCACCACACCCAGCGAGATGCCTACCGGGATTTTGAACACATCGATCAAGCACATCTTGGTGCCGATGAAGACCAGGATCACGGCCAGGCCGTAGTTGAGCAGGTGGAACTTGTTGGCCACTGCCGCCAGCAAGAAATACATGGCACGCAAACCCAGGATCGCGAACACGTTGCTGGTCAGCACGATGAAGGGGTCCGAGGTGATCGCAAAAATCGCAGGGATCGAGTCCACCGCAAAAATCACATCGGTCAAAGCAATCAAGCAAATCACCATGAACAAGGGCGTGGCAATCTTCTGGCCGTTCTCGACGGTCCAGAATTTTTCACCATCGTAGTTTTTGCTGACCGGCAGCACCTTGCGCAGGAGTTTGAGCGCCGGGTTGTCTTCCAGATCAGGCTCCTGGCCTGCCGCCCACCACATCTTCACGCCTGTGAGGATCAGGAAAGCACCAAACACGTACAAGATCCAGTGGAACTCGGACAACAACCAGCCACCCACCAAAATCATGATGGTGCGCAACACGATGGCCCCGATGATGCCGATCATCAGCACGCGCTTTTGGAAATGCGAGGGCACGGCAAAGTAAGTGAAGATCATCAGGAAGACAAAGATGTTGTCTACCGCCAATGATTTTTCGATCAGGTAACCGGTCAGGAACTCCAGCGATTTGGTGTTGGCGATCTCCACCGAGCCCGTGGTGTCGCGGATGGCGAACCAAAACAAACCGTTGAACAAAAAGCTCAAGGCAATCCAGACCAGCGACCAGTTGAGCGCCTCCTTGACGCCAATGTCGTGCGCGCCCTGCTTTTTGAGCACCACAAAATCCACGAACAGCGAAACCAACACGATGGCCACAAAAGTGACCCACAACCAAAGGGGGGCAACGGTTTCCATAAAGACCTTTCTAATCCGGCAAGACGTATTCAAAGCACCGGATCAACTTGCCAAATGAATGACACGCCGGTGAACGGGTTGAAGTCTAGGGCAGATGGCGCAATATTTTGCTGAATCAGAAGTCTTTATTGTCTTTAAAAAAGGGAGTGTTTCACTGGAATTTTCTGGGGCAAAAGCCTCATTCGCCCCATAAAAAAACCGCCAGTCCCTTGCGGGCACTGGCGGTTTGCTTCATGCAGCGGGCGCTGCAGACTTTACTTCTTGTCGCTGAAGTAAGCCGAGGTCACTTTCCAGCGGCCATCGGTGATCTGCGACATGCGCGACGAGTTGCTGCCCAAGCGCTTGGTGGGGCCGAAGGTCATCTCGGCGCTGCCAAAGATGTCGGGCGGGATCACCATGGTGTCCATGGCCTTGATGATGCTTTCGGTGGTCAGGTTGGCACCCGATTTCTCGATGGCACGCATGAAGGAATCGATGGCGTTGTAACCGTAGACCGAGAACACAGTCGGGTCTTCGTTGAACTTGGTCTTGTACTTGTTGGCCCAGAAACGGATGGGCTGTGCGGCCTCGTCCAGATAAGGGTGCTGGGTCGACATGGTGGCGTAAAAGCCATTCATGGCGGGGCCGCCCAATTTGTGAATCAGGTCGGTGTAAGAGGCACTCGAACCGATGAAGGTCGGGTTGAAGCCCAAGCGGCGCGCAGTGGCGATGCCGCCGATGGTTTCACGAATGATGGTGCCCATGACGACCAAATCGCACTTGGCCGAGGCCAGTTTTTGCATCTGGGAAGAAAAATCGGTCGCACCGCGTTTGTAGGTGGTGACTTCGGCAAACTGCATGCCGGCCGCCTTCAATCCCGCATCGGCACCGCGGAACACTTCCAGACCGAATTCATCGTCTTGGTGCATGGCGCAGATTTGCTTGGCGTTCTTTTCTTTCACCAAGATCGGCACACCCAAGCGCATCTGGTCGTAGTAGGTGGCGGCAAACGAGTACTTGAGCTTGTGGAAGGGCTCGTACATTTCACGCGCGGCCGTGACCGGGAAGAAGTTGATCACGTTCTTCTGGAACTGCACCGGCATGGCAGCCATGTTTTGCGCGGTGCCGATGTGGCCGATCATGGCGAAAATCTTGTCCTGGTTGACCAGCTTTTGCGCGGCCAGCACGGCGCGGCGGGGGTCATAGGCCGAGTCTTCGACCAGCAGCTTGAACTTGCGGCCATTGATGCCGCCTTGCTCATTGGCTTCGTCCACGCGCAGCATCATGCCCAAGCGAACTTGCTTGCCAAAGCCTGCCAGCGGGCCCGACAAATCCTGGATGGAGCCGAGAACGACTTCGTTTTTAGACACGCCTTGCGATTTTTGGGCCATGGCCGCGCCAGCGGTCAGGGCCATCGCAGCGGCGATGAGGCTGAGTTTGAGTTTCATGTTGCAGGTCTCCTGTTGTAGAAAAGGGTGAGGTGAATCAGCGGTACATCGCCTCGATCTGTGGCGCGTATTTGTTCTCGACCAGTTTGCGCTTGAGCTTCATGGTCGGGGTCAGTTCTTCGTCTTCGGCCGTCAGTTGGGTGTCGAGCAGCCAAAACTTCTTGATCTGCTCGACGCGTGCAAACTTCTTGTTCACCCGCTCGACTTCGGTCTGAATCAACTCCTGCACCTCGGCGCTGTGTGTCAGGCTGGCGTAGTTGGAGAAGGGCACATCGTTGTCCTGTGCGTACTTCTCGACGTTTTCCTGGTCGATCATGACGATCACGGTCAAATAAGCCCGCTTGTCGCCAATCACCACCGCATCGGTGACGTAGGGCGAGAATTTCAGTTCGTTTTCCAATTCGCTCGGGGTGATGTTCTTGCCCCCGGCTGTGATGATGATGTCTTTCATGCGATCGGTGATGCGGAAAAACCCTTCCTCGTCCACCACACCCACGTCGCCCGTGTGCAGCCAACCGTCGGCATCGATGGTCTCGGCGGTTTTTTCGGGGAGGTTCAGGTAACCCATGAACACGTTGGGGCCGCGCACCAAAATCTCGCTGGTCACGGGGTCCAAACGCATCTCGTTGTACTCGGCCGCCGGGCCAATCGATCCGGGCTTGATGCGGTCGGCAGGCACGCCTGTGGACGCACCGCAGGTCTCGGTCATGCCCCACACTTCGAGCATGGGCAAGCCCAGTGCCAAATACCAGCGCACCAAATCAGGGGAAATGGGGGCCGCGCCCGTCACCAAAAAGCGTGCGCGGTGGATGCCGATCATCTTGCGCACGTTGTTGAGCGCCAACAAACGCGCCACATGAAAGCGCAGCTTGAGGCTGGCGGGCACCGGCTTTTGTGCCAGCACCAAATCGGCCACTTGCTGGCCCACGCCAATGGACCAGCCGTACACCGCTTGCTGCAAGCCGCCAGCTTCTTTCAGCGCGATCATCACGCCCGAATAAAACTTTTCCCACACGCGGGGCACGGCGGTGAACACGGTGGGCGCGATTTCGCGCACGTTTTCGGGCACGGTTTCGGGGTTCTCGACAAAGTTGAGCTTGGCCCCGGTGTACATCGAGAAGTACTCACCGCCCATGCGCTCGGCGATGTGGCACAGCGGCAAGAAGCACATGCACTCGTCGCGCTCGTCGCGGGCAATCAGCGTGTTGTAGCCCCGCACGGTATAGACCAAGCCATGGTGGCTGTGCATGCCGCCCTTGGGTTTGCCGGTAGTGCCTGATGTGTAGACCAAAATGGCCAGCTCTTCGGGCTTGCAAGCAGCACTGCGCTGCGTCAGCATGTCGGGGTGTTGCTGGGCGTGTTCACGGCCCAGGGCTTGCAGCTGCTTCAAGCTGATCACCATCGGGTCGTGGAAGTCCCGCAAACCGTCCATGTCGAACACCACGATTTTTTGCAACAAGGGCAAGGTCTCGCGAACGGCCAGGGCCTTGTCGAGCTGCTCGTCGTCTTCGACAAACAGCACGCGGGTGCCCGAGTCTTCGCACAGGTAATGCACCTGCTCGGCCGCGTCGGTCGGGTAAATGCCGTTGGACACGCCGCCCGCGCTGAGCACGGCCAGGTCGCACAGCACCCACTCGATGTTGGTGTTGGACAAGATGGAGGCGGTGTGCCGCGCCTCAAAGCCCAGCGCCATCAGGCCGTGGCCGATCTCGCGCACGGCCTGGGCAGTCTCGTTCCAGGTCCAGCTGCGCCAGATGCCAAAGTCTTTTTGGCGCATCCACACATTGGGGCCGCGTGCGGCCACCGCGTTCCAGAAGATGGCGGGGATGGTCTCGCCCGCCATGACGACATTTTTTTGCGGCGCAATGCCGGAGGTGTCCCAGAGTTGGCTCATGTTTTATCTCCAGGTTTTCTTCTTTTTCCAACGGCGGTCGGCGCGCACGCCCTCTTCCTTCATGCCCAAGTAGAACTCCTTGATGTCCTCTTTTTCACGCAAGCGGGCGCAGGTGTCTTCCATAACAATGCGGCCGTTTTCCAGCACATAGCCGTAGTCCGAGGCATTGAGCGCCATGTTGGCGTTTTGCTCCACCAGCAAGATGGTGGTGCCGCGCTCGCGGTTGATGCGCACCACGATCTCGAAAATCTCTTTGGTCAGCTTCGGAGAAAGACCCAAGCTGGGCTCGTCCAGCAAGATCAAATCAGGGTTGGCCATGAGGGCGCGGCTGATGGCCAGCATCTGCTGCTGCCCGCCTGAGAGCAAGCCCGCGTCTTGCGCGGCCCGCTCGCGCAGGATGGGAAAGTAGTTGTACACGGCTTCCATGTCTCGAGCCACGCCATCACGGTCCTTGCGGGTGAAAGCACCCATGAGCAGGTTGTCGCGAATCGACAGCAGCGGAAACACCTCGCGGCCTTCGGGCACATGCATCAGGCCACTTTGCACAATGAAGGCCGGGTCTTGCGCGGTGATGCTCTGGCCTTTGAACTCGATCGAGCCCTTGCGCGGGTCGATGATGCCGCTGATGGTTTTGAGAATGGTGGTCTTGCCCGCGCCGTTGGAGCCAAGCACGGTGGCAATTTCGCCGCGCCGCACCTGCAGGCTCACGCCACGGATGGCCTTGATCGGGCCATAGGCGCTCTCGACGTTGAGCAGCTTGAGCATCACGTTGTCTACAACGGGCTCAGCGGCCGCGTTCAGAATGGGGTTGGCTGCGCTCATGCGGCACCTCCGGGCACATAGTTTTCGCGGCGCAGGCTGGACACATCGTCCACCGAGCCCAGATAGGCCTCGATCACGCCCGGGTCGCTTTGCACCTGGCTGGGCGTGCCGGTGGCCAGTTCCTCGCCCTGGCTCATGGCCAGCACACGGTCCGACACTTTGGACACCAGGCTCATGTCGTGCTCGACCATGAGCACGGTGATGCCCAGCTCGTTTTTGATGTCCGAAATCCAGAACGCCATGTCCTCGGTTTCTTCAACGTTCAGGCCCGAAGAGGGCTCGTCGAGCAGCAGCAGCTTGGGCTCGGTGCACAGGGCACGCGCCAGCTCCACCACTTTGCGCACGCCGTACGGCAGGCCCGCCACCATCGAGTCGCGGTGGTGTTGCAGGTCCAGAAAATCAATGACCTCTTCGACCTTTTCACGCGCCTCGATCTCGGCCGCGCGGGTTTTGCTGCTGAAGAACATCTCGCTCCAGACGCCCGTCTTGCGGTGCGTGTGGCGGCCAATCAGCAGGTTTTGCAGCACAGTGGCGTGCTCGAACAATTCAATGTTCTGGAACGTGCGGGCGATGCCCAGGCCCGCAATCTGGTGCGGCTGCTGGTCGGTCAGGCGCAGCGTGCCTTGTGGCCCAGCGTAGTCGATCACGCCCGTGGTGGGCGTGTAGATGCGGCTGATCAGGTTGAACACGGTGGTCTTGCCAGCGCCATTGGGGCCGATCAGGGTGAAGACCTCGCCGCGCTTGACGTCGAAGCTGACCTTGTTCACGGCCAGCACACCGCCAAAGCGCACGCTCAGGTCTTGAGCGGATAAAAGGATGTCTGCGTTCATTTCAGGCGGTCCGACTTCTGGAACGATTTTTGGCGCTTGAACAGGCCACGGCGGTAAAACGGGAACAACTGGAACCAGGTGCGCACCTTGAGCCAGCGGCCATACAGGCCCATGGGCTCGAACAGCACAAAAGCGATCAGCACCATGCCGTACACCGTGCCCTGCAGTCCGGCAGCGCCACCAATCGCAGCTGGCAAAAAGTCTTTGCCCAAAGAGATCAGCTGCGGCATGACGATCAGGAAAATCGCGCCCAAAAAGGCCCCGTGGATCGAACCCAGGCCACCAATCACCACCATCAGCAATAGGTCAATTGACTGGATGATGCTGAACTGCTCGGGCGAGAGGAACTGGATTTTGTGCGCGTACAAAGCGCCGCCAATGCCCGCCAGTGCGGCCGACAAGGCAAAAGACAAGGTCTTGTAACGCGCCAGGTGAATGCCCATGCTTTGCGCCGAAATTTCGGAATCGCGGATGGCGACAAAAGCGCGGCCCGTGGACGAGCGCAGCAAGTTGACGATGGCCAGCGTGGCCCCCACCGCCACCACCAGGCACAGGAAGTAGAACTCTTCGGTGCTGTCCAGTGTCCAGCCGCCCAGCGTGGGGTAGGTGACCATCAGGCCCGCATTGCCACCCGTGACGCTTTCCCAGCGGGCCATGCCCTCTTCAACGATGAAGCCAAAAGCCAGTGTGGCCATGCCCAGGTAAATGCCTTTGACGCGCAGCGCAGGCAGGCCCACGATCACGCCCGCAATGGCCGAGAACACACCGGCACACACCAGCGCCAGCGGAAATGGCACCCCGGCATTGACCATGACGGCCTGGGTGTAAGCCCCCACGCCCAAGAACGCGGCGTGGCCCAGAGAGAACAAGCCGGTGAAGCCCGCCAGCAGCATCAGGCCCAGGCCCACCACCGCATAAATCAGCACAAAGGTCAGCTGCGCCAACCAGTACTCGGGCACGGTCCAGGGTGCCACCACCAAAAAGATGGCGAGCAAGCTGTACCAGAACACATGGCCGCCGTGTTTGGCCAGGGTGATGTCCTGGTTGTATTCGGTTTTGAAGATGAAACGCATGCCGGAGCCTCAGACTTTCTTGCGCAGTTGCTCGCCGAACAAGCCATTGGGCTTGAGCACCAGCATGAGCAACACCACGATGTAGGGCGCGATGTCCTTGAAGCCTTCGGGCAGATAAAAGCCCGAGAGCGACTCGACAATGCCGATCACCAAACCGCCCACGATGGCGCCAGGCAAACTGCCAAAGCCCCCCACCACCGCAGCCGGAAAGGCTTTGAGGCCAATGAAGCCCATGTTGGCGTGAACAAAAGTGATGGGTGCCAGGAGCAGACCGGCCACCGCCGCCACACCGGCCGCCAAGCCCCAGACCAGACCGTTGATGCGTTTGACCGGGATGCCCATGTAATAAGCGGCCAACTGGTTTTGCGAGGCCGCCTGCATGGCGATGCCCAGCTTGCTGTACTTGAACATGGCAAACAGGCCCAGGCACAAGATGCCGGTGGCGCCGATCACCACCATTTGTTCGGCCGCGATCACCAAGCCACCCAGGCGCAACACCTCACCCGCATAAGGCACAGGCATGGTGTGGGTGTCGGTGCCCACATCGGGGATCATGGTGATCAGACCGCGCAGCACGTAGCCGACACCAATGGTCAGCATGACGATGGAAAAAGCCGGCTGCCCCAGGATGGGGCGAATGACCAAGCGCTCGACCAAAACACCAAAAATGCCCATGGCCACGATGGCTGCGGGCACCGCAATCCAAAAGGGAAAGCCCAGCAGCGTCATGGCAGCCAGGCCCGAAAAAGCCCCCACCATCATCAGGTCGCCCTGGGCAAAGCTCACCGTTTCGGTGGCCTTGTAAATCAGCACGAAACCCAGGGCAATGAGTCCGTAAATACAGCCCTGGGCCACACCGCTGATCAGCAGTTGCAGCAATTGCACACCTGTCTCCTGTTGTTTCTGTCAAGCCAAGTTCACTGCGCGTGACCGGGTGCTGTGTCAGCCCCGTCAAAAGCATTTGCGAACGACCGTGCGATTGTGCATGTCTTACACGAGACTTTCCCTAGGGGTTGTCCCCCATTCAAACTGACACACAAGGCTTCAATATCCCTTCATGACAAATGCCATACGCATCGGATCCGGGCTCGGGTTCTACGGCGACAACTGGGAACCCGTGGTGGCCAGCATTGAGCGCGGCCAAGTGCAATACATCGCCAGCGACCACCTGGCCGAACTCACCTTGGCCATCTTGCAAAAAGACCGGCAACGCGACCCCACTTTGGGCTATGCCCGCGATGTGGTGCCCATGCTGCTGCGCCTGTGGCCATTGATGCAGCCGCGCGGGGTCCGGTTCGTTTGCAACGCGGGCGGGCTCAACCCCATGGGAGCGGCGCAGGCGGTGCAAAAAGCTTTGGCCACTGCAGACTGGCACCCGCGCATTGCGGTGGTGAGCGGCGACGATGTACTGACCCAACTGCAAGCGCCCAGCGAAGGCTTTGACCACATGATGAACGGCGCCGATGTGGCCAGCGTGCGCGATCGGCTGGTGTTTGGTAACGCTTACTTGGGCGCGCAGCCCATCGTGGAGGCACTGGACCAGGGGGCTGACATCGTGATCACCGGGCGGGTGGCGGACGCGGCGCTTTTTTTGGGGCCGCTGGTGCATGGCCTGGGCTGGAAGCTGGCCGATGCAGCCACGCCCGAAGACTTCAACCGCCTGGCCCAAGGCCTGACGGTGGGGCATTTGCTCGAATGCTCGGGGCAAGGCAGCGGCGGCAATTTTGGCAGCCAGGGCGATTGGCAAAACATCCCGGATCTGGCGCACATCGGCTACCCCATTGCCGAAGTATGGCCAGACGGCACGGCCTTCATCACCAAGGCCCCCGACACCGGCGGGCTGGTCAACTTTGACACCGTGCGCCAGCAACTGCTGTACGAGGTGCACAACCCGCATGCGTATTTTTCGCCCGACGTGGTGCTCGACATGGGCCAAATTCAGTTGCACGACGAAGGCCAGCACCGCGTGCGCTTGACCGGCGCACAAGGCCGCGCGCCAACAGATCAGCTCAAGGTGGTGGCGGGCTTCAAGGATGGCTTCAAGGCCGAGATCACTTGGGGCTTTTCATGGCCCGATGCCTGGGACAAAGTGCAAGCGGCCGAGGCCATGATTCGCAGCCAACTGCACGAGCGAAAAATGCCCTTTGACGAGTTGTTTGTTGAATACCCCGGGCTCAATTCGGCGCACGGCCCACTGGCACCTTTGCCGCCTGCGGCCGAGTTGAACGAACGCGCCGAGATCTGGGTGCGCATGGTGCTGCGCACGCGCTCCAAAGCCGTGGCCGATGGCTTTGGCCGATTGTTCCCGTGGATGGCGTTGAGCGGCCCGGCCTACACCTGCGGCTTTCAGGGCATGAACGCCTCCAGCGCCTTGCTGGGCATTTGGCCCACCTTGATCCCGCGTGACCGTGTTCAGGCCCGTGTCGACATTCTGGAGCCCGGCGCATGAGCACCTCACCTCTTGTGAAAATTCCCTTGGCCCGCATCGCCCACGCCCGCAGCGGCGACAAAGCCGACTGGGTGGACTTTGGCCTGTTTGCCTGGAACGAGGCGGGCTATCGCCTCCTGGAACGCGAAGTCACAGCGGCCAAAGTGCAAGCGCACTTCGCGCCTTGGCTACCAGGGCAGGTGGATGCCTGGCCACTGCCCAACATCCTGGCCTTGAAGTTGGTGCTGCACGGCGCGCTGCAAGGCGGCGGGGCACGCAACCTGCGCCTGGACAACCTGGGCAAAGCCATGGGCGCAGCGCTCTTGCGCATGGAAATCGAGCTCAGTGCTGAAGAACTGGAGCAGGCACAAAAAAGCCCCCGAAGGGGCTGGTGGCCAAACGACAACCCGTCGACGAGCAACTTGTAGTTTGAGCTTGGACGGTCCGACGATCGGTAATCCTGTAAGTCGGTGCCTTTATGGTCCGACAGCCATCCTCTTGCGAAGCGACAGTTTCAAACGACGGTGGCTCGCCAGCGTTGGTGTCGGACCTGAAGGCACCGACCTACGAGCTGCGCACAAAACGACGATTACACGCGCTCGATGATCAGCGCAATGCCCTGGCCCACGCCAATGCACATGGTGCACAGCGCGTAGCGGCCAGCGGTTTGCTGCAGGCGGTTGATGGCGGTGGTGGCCAAACGGGCACCGGATGCGCCAAGGGGGTGACCCAGCGCAATCGCGCCGCCCCAAGCGTTTACGCGGGCATCATCATCCTTCAAACCCAACATGCGCATGACTGCCAGTCCTTGCGCGGCAAAGGCTTCGTTCAACTCGATCACGTCCATGTGGTCGATGGTCAGGCCGGTTTGCGCCAGCACTTTGAGCGTCGCGGGCGCTGGGCCAATGCCCATGATGCGTGGGGCAACACCAGCCGTGGCCATGCCCACGATGCGGGCTTTGGGGGTCAGGCCGTTTTTGGCGGCAGTGGCTTCGTCGGCCAGCAGCAAGGCGCACGCGCCGTCGTTCACACCCGAGGCGTTGCCCGCGGTCACAGTGCCGTCCGGGCGGACCACGCCTTTGAGCTTGGCCAAGGCTTCCAGGCTGGTTTCGCGCGGGTGTTCGTCGGTGTCCACAATGATCGCATCACCCTTTTTCTGGGGAATGCTCACGCCCACAATCTCTCGGGCCAGGTGCCCGGCTTTGATAGCAGCCACAGCGCGCAGCTGGCTGTTGTAAGCCATCAGGTCTTGCGCCTCGCGCTCGATCTTGTAATCGGTGGCCACGTTTTCGGCCGTCTCGGGCATGGAGTCCACACCATACTGGGCCTTCATCAGCTTGTTGATGAAGCGCCAGCCAATGGTGGTGTCGTACACGGCGTTAGCGCGGCTGAAAGCGCTCTCGGCCTTGGGCATGACAAACGGGGCGCGGCTCATGCTCTCGACACCGCCCGCGATCATGAGACCGGCTTCGCCCGCCTTGATGGCGCGGGCGGCGGTGCCAATGGCGTCCAGACCCGAGCCGCACAGGCGGTTGATGGTGGCGCCGGGCACATCGATCGGCAAACCAGCGAGCAAGCTGCTCATGTGGGCCACGTTGCGGTTGTCTTCACCCGCCTGGTTGGCGCAGCCGTACAGCACGTCAGTCACGGCGGCCCAGTCGACGTTGGGGTTGCGGGCCATCAAGGCACGCAGGGGAACCGCGCCCAGGTCGTCGGTACGCACGCTGCTCAAGGCACCGCCGTAGCGGCCAAAGGGGGTACGGATCGCGTCGCAAATGTAGGCTTGGTTCATGTGGCTGGTCTCGTGAGGGTGAATTTTGTGCATTATATTGCATGCACAACAGGTGTTCTATGACATTTTAGGGGTGGTTCATGGGCTTGGGTAAGGGTTTGACGGAGGCGCTGGCCCCGCACCCCGGCCTCTCACTCCCCAAGCCCCATCCCCGAGCTACAAAGACAACGAGCCAACGCACATAAGAGACAATCCACCTCATGCTGATACAACCCTCACAAGCCGATGTTCGGCGCTTTTTTTGCGGCGTTTACACCAAAGCCCGAACAACGGCTCCGCTCGAACCCATGGAAATGCTGGTCAGCCAGTGGATCGATGAGCACCCCGAATACCATGGCGAACTTGCCGACGTCGATGCAGCCCTGGCCAGCATGTTGAACGACGACCCGGACCGGACCAACCCGTTTTTGCACCTCTCGATGCACCTGTCCATCAGCGAACAATGCAGCATCGACCAGCCCCGTGGCATCCGCCAGGCGGTAGAGCTGCTTACACACCAACTCAACTCGCTGCACGATGCCCACCACCAGGCCATGGAATGCCTGGGCCGCATGATTTACGAAAGCCAACGCTCGGGCCGGATGCCTGACGGAGAGTCTTACATCGACTGCGTGCAACGCCACGCCACGCGCGACT
>OBPM01000091.1_pt1 | contig 15530 bp, 15 predicted proteins | sample 1493981 | NCBI WGS metagenome assembly OBPM01 (sample SAMEA3275485, study PRJEB22092) | marine metagenome | reverse complement strand
ATAGCTACCCTATATTCGCCTAAGTTCTGAAAAATATATCTGTTTTACCCTAACCCATAGAAACGAAAGGCACATCTTGATAGGTGTGCTTTTGTGTTTTTAAAAGGTAAGCGAAAGCCGAACTTGATAAAAATTCCATTCATCTCCCGATCACCACCAAACGGTTGGTACGCACTCTGTCCGCAAGGAATGGGCATGTCTAAGTTCACTGGTTCAGTGAGTTCATCGGAAAATTTCAACCGCGCTGGTTCTGCCAACGACGAGTGCAAAGAAACACTGCAGGACGTGGTTGAGTTGCTCATCCCCAGACTGCTGGGTTCGCAAAATTACAACGCGCGTTTGGCGGCGCAAGAAGTTATTGAAGACAATCCTGAGACTTTTGCGCAGTTGATGGATTTCACGCAAGCTTGTCGCTTGGGAGATTCGCTCAAGATCGATCAAATTGTGGATGATTTGATTGGGCGGGGTGTGACGCATGAGCGTATTTTTTTGGAATTGATCACCCCTGCGGCCCGTCAACTGGGCGCTTGGTGGGACAAAGATTTGTGCAGTTTCACCGAAGTCACCTGTGGCTTGGCCTTGATGCACCAAGTCACTTACCGCTTGGGCTATGAGTTCCGAGAAGGGCCTCAAATAGAAGGTGAAAAAATACACGTGATGCTGTGCTGTGCGCCTGGCTCACTGCATTTTTTAGGTGCCACGATTGTGGGCGACTTGTTCAAACGCGAGGGCGCATCGGTGGTCATTGACATTTCGTCGACGGAGGCGGAGTTGGTGCGAACGGTGGCCAATGAGTGGTTCGATGTGATCGGTATTTCGGTGGCCATCGAATCACAATTGATGGGTTTGAAGTCCCTCGTCGATGCCCTCAAACAAAGCTCGGGCAACCCTCAGGTCAAGGTGCTCCTGGGTGGACCTATTTTCATGCTGGTGGATGCCGTGCCACAAATGTTTGGGGCCGATGCCATCTCCCACAACCCTCTCGAGGTGTTGTCCTTCATCAAGGGTTTTGTGCCCACGCCTGACAGCAGTCTTTGAAAATCAGGGCGGCTGTTCCCTGGGGGTCTTCCTCATGCGCCAAGTGGCCCAATTTTTGCTGCACATGCAGTTTGGCATGTGGCATCAAATGGCAGGCGTCTTGTGCCAGTTTGGGCGGCACCGTTCTATCGGCTGAACCGACCAAAATCGACACCGGGTTGGCGATGCGGTGAAGGTTGCTCGACAAAGCTTGCAGTTTCCAAGCAGCCATCATGGTCAGCACACTGTGCACATGGCCTGGGTGACCGAAGACGCGCCGGTAAAGGGCCATGCCTTCCTCGTCCAGTTGTGAGCCGGTTTGTTCCATCGATTTGGCCAACAGGGTGGGGCGGTTGGCCAATTTGGCTGTGGCCCAGGCAGACAGGGGATTGAGGGCGGCCAATTTGGCGGTGGGGCCAAAAATCCAAGAAGGCAGTCCGGGAATGGGCAGCCAAGCCGGATTCATGCCAATCAAATGCGTCTGCGCCAGCGCGCCTTGGTGCAAGACCATCTGGGCAGCAATGGCCGCACCCGCGGAGTGACCTGCGATCACAGTGGGCGTGATGTCCATTTGCAGCAGCAATGCCCTCAGCCCTTCGGCCATGCCGTGCAAAGACAGACTGTCTTCACTCCCTCTGCTGGTGAAGGCGTGACCGGGCAAATCTGGCGCAATGACTTGAAAGTGTTGGCTCAGCAAGGGCATCAGCCCACGCCAACTGAAACTGCCCGAGCCCGTGCCGTGCAAGAGCAACAGGGCGGGGCCTTGCCCCATGCGTTGAACATGCCATCGAATGCCACCCGCGTTGACAAAATGGCTTTGCGCTGCATGGGGCCAAGCGTGTCGATGTTCGGCCCAGTCCATGGTGGGGTAAAACCGCTCGTACATCATGCGCTCAAAGTCGTCTTAAATTGTCCATCGCCGAGGCCATCCGTTGCGCTTGAACCTGCGGCATGGGCAGGTAATTGCCCCCCATGGTGCTGGCCATGTTTTGCACTTGCGCATCGGGTTTAACCGAGGTGTCTATCCACATGGAACGGTGCCCCGTGAGCCGCCACTGCGTCGCCCACTGAACCGCATCGGCTTGGGCTTGCGCGCGCCCGCCCACGCCTGCCAATGAGATGTTGGCGCGGCCGTCACTCAAGACCACCAACAGGGGGGTGACCCCTTGCCTGTGCAATTGCTGGGCTTGTTCGCAGGCCATTTTGAGGGCCAAGGCCAAAGGCGTGCCGCCACCACCGGGCAGTCCCGTCATGGCCCGCTTGGCGCGCACCAAAGAGCGCGTCATGGGCAAAAGCAATTGGGCTTGCGCGCCTCTGAACGCCACGATGCACACGCTGTCGCGGCGGGCGTAGGATTGTTGCAGCAGCAGCTCGACGGCCCCTTTGGCTTCCGCCAGGCGTTGCAGTGCGGCCGAGCCGGAAGCATCCAGGGCCAAGATCAGGCAGGTGGCGCTGTTTTGTTGGTAGCGGTGGACATGAAAGTCTTCTGAACGAATGGCCACGCGGGCTGATTGGGTGGCGTTTCTCAAGCGCTGCTTTGGCGCGGCCGCGCGCAAGGTGGCCAAAACGTGCAGGCGCGCGAGCCCGCCCGGTCGGCCCGGCCGAGGGGGCAGGGGTCTGCCGCGCTGCATGCCCGAGCGCACCGTGCCGCTGCGCCCCGAGCTCTGGCCAGTATTGCTGCCTGTTTTGGTCATCAGGCGCTCCAAGATATTGGCAGGCAAACTTGCCAGTGCTGCCGCGATCAAGAGCTCTTCCAGATCCTGCGGGCTGGGGTCCTTCACTTCGTCGCTGTCCTGCTCGTTGTCGTCGGGGGGAGGGGGCTCGGGCGAATCGGTGGGCGGTGGCGGGTTGTCCTGTGGCGGGGGCTGTTCCGCTTGCGTTTCTGGCTCCGCCGCCGACTCTGATGCCGCTTCTGGCTGAGGTTCTTGGGGCGTGGGCTCTGTGGGGTCGGACGCGTTGTCGGGTGGTGTGGGCCATTGGGTCGCCCGAGGTGCCAACACAGCGCGGGTGGCAAACGCCAAATCTGCCTGCACCACTTCGCTTCTCAAATGCAAGGCGGCGTGAACGCAAGCCACCCTCAGCGCCAAGCTGGGCACACGCAAGGAGTCGATGCCCAGCCCCATGGCGGTGGCGCAGATGGCCGTGGCCTGCTCATCGTTGAACTGCATGCGCTGAAGCAATGGGCGCATCTCTGCCAATGACTGCGCCGTTAGTAAGGTGTTGACAGCACCTTCGTCGCTGTCCTTGTCTTGTAACGCGAACGCCAGATCGGAGACCGCTGAAGGGGGCAGCTCTTGCAGGTTCAGCCAAAGCCCCAGGCGTTCTTGCAACGCAGGGCTGATGGGCAGATCGTCGCCCGTGGATTCGTCCAAGGCAACCACGCCAAATGTCGTTTGAACAGGGGCTTGGGCGCTGTCGCTCATGCGCAAAGGTGGCAAGCATTGGGTGTCCATGGCTTGCGTCAATGGGGCCATCAAGGACGCGGGAAACCGCTCGGCCATGCTGATGCAAACCAAGCCCTGGTGAGCCTGCGCCAACAGACCCGATTGCAGGTGCAACTGACCGGTTTGCAGCGTGAGCGACAAATCGATGCCCCCCAATAAACGTTCCAAATCAATGCTGCCGGGCAGCTTGACGGTGTTCATCTTTGTGGTGGCGAGCTGCCGCAGCCATTGATCGCGCACCGGTCCAAAGGGGGCTCGAAGCCACACACCACCAAAGCCATGGGGGTCAATTTGCAACAATTGCAACGCGGTCAGGGCATCGTTCCAGGTCTCTAGATCTCGCAGCGCGTTGGACATGACGGGCCCTCAGGTCGCCAAAATGTCTTGCAGGCACCTTTGCACGCGTTCGCCTGAATCGGTGTCGTCCAGAGGGTTGCGTCGCAAGCGATGGCGCAATGCCAAGGGGGCAATGGTTTTCAGGTGCTCAGGTTGGACCACTTTGTCCCCCTGCATGGCCGCCAGCGCCCGCGTGGCCCGCAGCAGCGTCAATTCGGCACGCAGTCCATCGGTGCCCAGTTGCTGGCACAGCCGAGCGCACAAAGTGAGCATGTCATCGTCCACCACCACCGTGGCCAGTGCTTTTCTGGCTTTCACGATGCGCTTTTGCAGTTTCTCGTTCTGAGTTTGCCATTGGGCTTTGTAAGCCACGGGGTCTTTGTCGAAGGCATCGCGTCGTTTGATGACCTCGACCCGCAAGGCCACGTCTTGTGGTGTCTTGACATTGACGGACAGGCCAAAGCGGTCCAGCAACTGCGGGCGCAGTTCGCCCTCTTCAGGGTTGCCGCTGCCCACCAATACAAAGCGGGCCGGGTGGCGAATGGAAAGGCCTTCGCGTTCGACCAGGTTTTCACCCGAAGCGGCCACGTCGATCAACAAATCCACCAAATGGTCGTCCAGCAAATTCACCTCATCGATGTACAAAAAACCCCGATGGGCTTGCGCCAGCAAACCGGGCGAAAACTCTTTGATGCCTTGGGACAAGGCTTTCTCAAGATCGAGTGCACCCACGATGCGGTCTTCGGTGGCCCCCAAGGGCAAGTCCACCACGCTCACGGGGCGTGTCTCAGAAATTCTTTTGGTGGCCTTGCCCGGTTGTACGCTGGCAGGCGGCGCACAAACAGGGCAGTCTTGGGCCGGTTTCGTCGGGTCGCATTTGTAGGGGCATCCCTTGACCACTTGAATCGGCGGCAACAAGTCGGCCAAAGCCCGAACTGCGGTGGATTTGCCTGTGCCTCTGTCACCCAAAACCAAAACACCACCCACTGAGGGGTCAATGGCCACCACTTGGATGGCCAAGGTCATTTCGTCTTGTCCGACGATGGCTGCAAAGGGAAACGTAGAGGCCATGAAAGTGTTCAGAGGGATTGCGGATTGCACATCATCTAAAAATCAGGAAGAAATGTCAAGTTTAATTGACACACTGTCATTTTGAGCAGTGAACGATGCGCAGGCCTGGAATTGGAGTTTTTGAATTTTTTAGGCGATCCTCGTCTGAAAATGGCGCAATCGATGCCTTTCTGACCGAAGAGATTTTTCAAAGAATTGGAATAATGTGTCAATTTTACTTGACGTTTTTTGAAATGCCGGTAAATTGCAGGTCTGTCAATCACCTTTTCGGGCCCAACATGGATGCTTTGCTGGAATGGATTCAATCGCCATCGCACTTGAAAAAGCTTTCGCGTGAAAATCTGCCATCTTTGGCCCAAGAGTTGCGCGAGCGCTTGGTGGAGACCGTGTCTCAAACCGGCGGGCATTTCAGTTCCAATTTGGGGACGGTGGAATTGACCATTGCCCTGCACTATGTGTTCAACACCCCCGAAGACCGCTTGGTCTGGGATGTGGGCCACCAAACCTATCCCCACAAAATACTGACTGGCCGAAACGCGCTGATGGGCTCTTTGCGTCAGAAAGGTGGCTTGAGCGGTTTTCCCCGAAGGGAAGAAAGCGTGTACGACGCCTTTGGCACTGCGCATTCATCGACCAGCATTTCTGCCGCCTTGGGCATGGCGGTGGCGCACAAGCAAACCGGCAGCCAACGCAAAGCGGTGGCCATCATCGGCGATGGGGCCCTGACCGCAGGCATGGCCTACGAGGCGATGAACAACGCAGGCAACAGCCCCTATGACCTGTTGGTCATTTTGAACGACAACGACATGTCGATCAGCCCGCCTGTGGGCGCCTTGAACCACTATTTGGCCGAGTTGATGGGGGGGCGCTTTTATGCCCAAGCCAAAAAATTGGGTGAGCAGGTGTTGCGCAATGCGCCGCCTTTGTTTGCGCTGGCCAAGCACTTGGAGGAACAGACCCAAAACCTGATTCAGCCGCACACGATTTTTGAAAAACTGGGATTCACTTACACCGGGCCTGTCGACGGCCATGATGTCCAGGGTCTGGTCGATACCTTGCAAAAATTGCACAAGACTTCTGGCCCTCAGTTTTTGCATGTGGTCACGCGCAAAGGCAAGGGTTATGCCCAGGCCGAGATGGACCCTGTGGCTTACCACGGCCCTGGCAAATTTGATCCAGCGGTGGGCTTGCGCAGTGCGGGCCAGTCCCCAGTCACCTTCACCCAGGTCTTTGGCCAATGGCTGTGCGACATGGCAGACAAAGACCCCCGCCTGGTGGCCATCACCCCGGCCATGCGAGAAGGCTCGGGCATGGTGGCCTTCAGCCAACGTTTTCCCAGCCGTTACCACGATGTTGGCATTGCAGAGCAACACGCCGTGACGTTTGCTGCAGGCTTGGCCTGTGAAGGCCTCAAACCGGTGGTGGCCATTTACTCGACGTTTTTGCAACGCGCTTATGACCAGTTGATCCACGATGTGGCTTTGCAGAAATTGCCCGTTGTTTTTGCCTTGGACCGCGCCGGTTTGGTGGGGGCCGACGGCCCTACCCATGCCGGCATGTACGACATCGCCTTTACCCGCTGCATTCCCAACATGAGCGTGGCTTGCCCGGCCGATGAAAAAGAATGCCGACAGTTGCTCAGCACAGCTTACTCACTGGACCACCCGGTCACGGTGCGCTATCCCCGAGGTGCCGGTGTGGGCACGCCCGTTGAAGCCGACTTGTCCGCGTTGCCTTGGGGTAAGGCACAGGTGAAGCGCCAAGGCGAAGGCGTGGCTATTTTGGCGTTTGGTCCCTTGCTCTACGAAGCCTTGAAGGCTGCGCAAACTTTGAACGCCACGGTGGTCAACATGCGCTGGGCCAAACCCCTGGATTTGCAAATATTGAAAGACATGGCCCAAACGCACGATCGCTTGGTCACGGTGGAAGACGGCACCCGCAAGGGCGGTGCTGGCGCTGCTGTGCTGGAGGCCTTGCAAGACATGGGCCTCGTCAAGCCGGTGTTGGTCATCGGGTTTGAGGACGAGTTCACAGAACACGGTGACCCCAAGGTGTTGATGCAGGATTACGGCCTCACGGCCGAAGGCATTGCGCAGCGCATTTCGCAGCAATGGCCGGATGTACAAAGTACACCGATGCTCAGAAGGGTTGTCTGAATGGCTGTTTGGACACTGGGACTGAACCACCGCACGGCCCCCATTGATTTGCGGGAACGTTTTGCGTTCGCATCTGAAAAATTGGAGCAATCCTTGCAGGGGCTGCGCCAAAGCTTTGCGACGCACAAAGAGGTGGCCATTTTGTCCACTTGCAACCGAACAGAAATTTACTGCGCAGGTGACGCGGTGCATTGGCCAGAAACACTGGCGTGGTTGGCACAAACCGGACAAACCCAGGTGGACGTGCTGCAGTCGCACACCTACCGAATGGAGGGGGATGCGTCAGCGCGCCACGCGTTCAGGGTGGCCAGTGGGCTCGATTCCATGGTGCTGGGGGAGTCCCAAATATTGGGGCAACTCAAGGACGCCGTCAGATTGGCCGCCAACACTGGGGCCTTGGGCACCACGCTGAACCAACTGTTTCAACGCTCATTTGCAGTAGCCAAAGAAGTCAGAAGCTCCACCGACATTGGCGCGCACTCTATTAGCATGGCTGCCGCATCCGTTCGATTGGCCAGCCGCATTTTTGAAAGAATCCAAGACACCCATGTCTTGTTTGTGGGCGCTGGCGACATGATTGAGCTGTGTGTGGCGCACTTTGCCGCCAAGTCGCCGCGCAGCATCACCATCGCCAACCGTTCTGCTGAACGGGCCGAGGCCTTGGCCGCCCTGCATGGCGGGCAGTGCATGCCTTTGGCCGATTTGCCGAACCGGTTACACGAATTCGATGTGGTGATCAGTTGCACCGCCAGCACCTTGCCCTTGATTGGGCTGGGGGCGGTGAATCGGGCTTTGCGTACCCGTAAAAACCGGCCTATTTTCATGGTCGATCTGGCCGTGCCGCGCGACATCGAGCCCGAAGTCAAGGGTTTGTCGGATGTGTATTTGTACACCGTGGACGACCTGACCGAAGTGATCAACAGCGGGCAATCGCACCGAAAAGAAGCGGTGGTGGATGCCGAGGCCATCATCGACGAGGGGGTTCAGAAATTCATGTCCTGGTTGGACCACCGCACCCATGTGCCTGTGATCCAAGAACTCCGCGTGCAAGCCGATGCTTGGCGACAAACAGAATTGGCCCGCGCCCGCAAGCAAATTGAAAAAGGCCAGGACATCGAGAGTGTTCTCGAGTCGCTGTCATTGGGGGTGATGAAAAAAATGCTCAATGGCCCTTTGCGGGAATTGCACCATGCTGAAGGTGCGCACAGGCAGCACACCCTTGAAACCGTGCGGCACATGTTTTTAAACACCTGATGGCGCGCAGCTTTGTGGGCGGTTTTTTTTTGACACATGGTCAATCCATGGGGGCATGATCTGCGAAGATCCAGTCACATGCTCACCGTATCCCACCTTTCTTTGAGTCGGGGCAATCGCCGGCTTTTTTCGGATGTCTCCTTCAGCTTGATGCCGGGGCAATGGCTGCATTTGGAGGGCGACAATGGCGTTGGCAAAACCAGCTTGCTGCGCCTGCTGTGTGGCCTGGGCGTTTGGGAGCAAGGCGAAGTGACCTGGAAGAACCAGTCCATCGTTCAAGAGCCCGAAAACTTCAGGTCCGATTTGCTTTATTTGGGCCATCAATTGGCCCTCAAAGAAGATTTAAGTCCCCTTGAAAACCTGCGTGCCGATGCCCTCGTGGCGGGGCGCGATGGTTCTGTTGACCGTGTCATGGCCGCCTTGGGCCAAATGGGTTTGCGGGGGCGTGAGCACCTGCCTGTTCGGGTGCTGTCTCAGGGCCAAAAAAGGCGCACGGCCTTGGCCCGTTTGCTCATCCGTCGCGCACCCCTGTGGATTTTGGATGAGCCTTTTGTGGCCCTGGATGCGGCCGCGCAAAATGCTTTGTCGAGTGTCATCAATGCGCATTTGAACGACGCGGGCATGCTGCTGGTGACCAGCCACCAGCCCTTGTCTTTGCAAGGCCAAGCGCTTTCTTACCGGTTGACCGCATGAGCGCTTTTTGGGCCGTTGTTCAGCGCGATTTGGTTCTGGCCATGCGGCGCAAAACCGAGGTCATCACCGCCGTCTTCTTTTTTGTGGTGGTGGCCGCCTTGTTCCCCTTGGGCATTGGCCCCGAAATCAACACCTTGCGCTTGGTCGCACCCGGCATTTTGTGGGTCGGAGCTTTGCTGGCCAGCATGCTTTCGCTGGGGCGCTTGTTTGCGGCTGACTATGCCGATGGCACGCTGGAGCAAATGGCCTTATCTCCGAACAGTTTATCGGTTCTGGTGGCCGCCAAAATTTTGGCGCATTGGTTACTCTCGGGCCTGCCTTTGGTCTTGCTGGCGCCTGTTTTGGGCTTGCAATTTGACCTGAGCGAAGAGGCTTTGTGGACGCTGACGATCGGTCTATTGCTGGGCACGCCCGTGCTGTCTTTGATTGGGGCCGTGGGCGCGGCACTCACCTTAGGGGTTCGAGGAGGAGATGTTTTGTTGTCTTTGTTGATCTTGCCTTTGTACGTGCCTGCTTTGATTTTTGGTGCAGGCGCGGTTCAGGCAGAAATGAGTGGCTTAGGTGCTGCGGCACATTTGTCCATTTTGGCCGCCATGGCCTTGGTCGCCGCCGTGTTCAGCCCTTGGGTGAGCGCGGCCTCGCTCCGCATTGCGCTGGAATCATGAGCCTTGTTTGATTGAACGATGAATAAAATTTTCTTTCATTACGCTTCGCCGCAGAACTTCTACCCCTTGGCCGGTCGTCTGTGGCCTTGGGTGGCGGCCTTGGCCTCGGCGCTGGCGGTTTGGGGTTTGTGGTTGGGCTTTTTTGTGGCGCCCACCGATTTTCAGCAAGGTCAGGGTTATCGCATTATTTTTGTGCATGTCCCCGTGTCATGGATGTCCATGATCATTTACTTGGCCATGGCTTTTTGGGCTTTTTTAGGCCTCACCTTCAACACACGCTTGTCCGGCATGATGTGCCGCGCCTTGGCGCCCACTGGGGCCATTTGTGCTTTTTTATCGCTGTGGACGGGCGCGCTCTGGGGTAAACCCATGTGGGGCACTTGGTGGGTCTGGGATGCTCGCCTGACTTCTGAGCTGATTTTGTTTTTCTTGTACTTGGGCTACATCGCCTTGACCAACGCCATCGACGACACCCGCCGCGCTGACAAAGCTGGCGGCATCTTGGCCTTGGTGGGGGCCCTCAATGTGCCGGTGATTTACTTCTCTGTGAAGTGGTGGAACACCCTGCACCAGGGCGCGTCGGTGTCCTTGACCCAAGGCTCCAAAATGGCGGAAATCATGTTGCAAGCCATGCTCATCATGGCCGTTGCGTTTTGGCTCTATGCCATCGCCATAGCCCTGTACAGAGTCAGGAGCATGATTTTGATGCGTGAAAGGCACGCGCAATGGGTGGCTGATTTACCCGAAATCAAAGCCCAATTCAAAAGGAGTTCGCCATGATTTGGAACAGTGCGGCCGAATTTTGGGCCATGGGTGGGTATGGGTTTTATGTCTGGGGCAGTTTTGGTGTCACCGCCATGCTTATGGCCCTAGAAATTGGCTGGGTCAGGCAGCAGCGTCAGCGTGCACTGGCACAAGTGGCTGCAGAATCGGCCTCTGAACAAGGTTTGAGTAAGGATTGGCAATCATGAAGCCCCGTCATCAGCGAATGTTGTGGATTGGTGCCGGCTTGCTGGCCTTGGCCGCAGCGGGCACGCTTGTTTTGAATGCATTTCAAAGCAACTTGGTTTTCTTTTTCACCCCCACCCAAGTCGCGCAAGGGGAGGCCCCTCAGGGCCGTGCCTTTCGCGTGGGCGGCATGGTCAAAGAGGGCAGTGTGAAGAAAGACGGCGAGAACGTGCAATTTGTCGTGACCGACTTTGCTCACGATGTCGCCGTGTCCTACACCGGTTTGCTCCCCGATTTGTTCAAAGAAGGCAAAGGCGTGGTGACACAAGGGAAAATGCAAGAGGGCAGAGCATTCACGGCCTCCGAGGTTTTGGCCAAACACGACGAAAATTACATGCCGCCTGAGGCGCAACACGCCTTAGACCAGGCTGCAGCTGACAAAGCGGCCAAATCGCTCAAGCTGCCTAACTGAGAGAAAAGAGCTTTCAATGATTGTTGAAATTGGTCATTTTGCGTTGATCCTCGCCACTTGCGTCGCTTTGTTGCAAGCGGTGTTGCCGCTGGCTGGCACGATCTTGGACAGACCCCGGTGGCAGGCGCTGGCCAAACCCACGGCCTTGCTTCAGTTTTCACTCATCGTGTTGGCCTATGCGGTGTTGACGCATGGGGCGGTTACAGACGACTTTTCTATCAAGTACATCGCTGGACACTCCAACTCGCTCTTGCCCATGCAATACAAGGTGTCCGCAGTGTGGGGTGGCCATGAAGGCTCTTTGCTGCTGTGGGTACTGATGTTGTCGGGTTGGACTGTGGCCGTGGCCCTGTTTTCGAAAACCTTGCCCTTGGCCATGGTGGCTCGGGTGATTGGGGTTTTGGGCTGGGTGTCTGTCGGGTTTTTGTCTTTCACTGTGATCACCTCCAGTCCGTTTGAGCGCCTGATACCCGCACCCGCTGACGGGCGCGACTTGAATCCATTGCTGCAAGACCCGGGCTTGATCATCCACCCGCCGATGTTGTACATGGGCTATGTGGGGTTTTCGGTGGCCTTTGCTTTTGCCATTGCCGCCTTGTTGTCGGGGCGCATGGACGCAGCTTGGGCCCGCTGGTCAAGGCCGTGGACGATTGTGGCCTGGATGTTCATGACCGCCGGCATCGCGCTGGGCTCTTGGTGGGCTTATTACGAGTTGGGCTGGGGCGGCTGGTGGTTTTGGGACCCGGTGGAAAACGCCTCCCTCTTGCCTTGGTTGTTTGGCACAGCCTTGATCCATGCTTTGATGGTGACTGACAAACGGGGCGGCTTCAAGGCCTGGTCCATCTTGTTGGCCATTGGGGCGTTTTCATTGTCATTGCTGGGCACGTTCTTGGTGCGCTCGGGCGTTCTGACCTCGGTTCATGCGTTTGCCTCAGACCCCAAGCGGGGGGTGTTCATCTTGATCTTTTTGGCCTTGGTGGTGGGCATTTCGCTCACGCTGTTTGCCTGGCGTGCACCGAAAGCCACCTTGGGCGGCAAGATGGGCTTGGTGTCCCGCGAGTCGATGCTGTTGGCCAACAGCGTGCTGTTGGTGGTGGCCACCGCTGCCGTGTTGCTGGGCACGGTTTACCCCCTGATCGTGGACGCCTTGAACCTGGGCAAACTTTCGGTGGGCGCGCCTTATTTCAATGCGGTGTTTGTGCCTTTGATGGTGCCTGTGGTGTTTTTGATGGTGCCCGGGGGCGTCGCGCATTGGCGCGAAGCCCGATGGGCAGAGTTGGCCCATGGCATGCGCTGGCCGGCTTTGGCCGCTGTGCTGGTGGGCTTGGGCGTCTTGTTCTTCACCACCCGAGGCACTTGGCTAACTGCCATGGGCATGGCCTTGGCCACATGGGTGGTGGCGGGTTTGCTCCACCAGATCGTCAACCGCATGCAAAAACCTGGCCGTATCCCACCGTCTTTTTGGGGCATGCACTTGGCGCATTTGGGCATTGCGGTGGTGGTGGTCGGCATCACCTTGGTCAAGGGCTATGAAGTCGAGCGCGATGTGCGCATGGGTGTGGGGGACACCGTTCAAATTGAAAATTACCGTTTTGAATTGGTTGGTGTCTCGGACGTAGATGGCCCCAATTACAAAGCGCTGCGAGGTGAGGTGCGGGTCAACAAGGACGAAAAACTGCTGGAGGTTTTGTATCCAGAAAAGCGCCGCTACTTCTCCAGCAACATGCCGATGACCGAGGCGGCCATTGATTCTGGCCTTTTCCGCGACTTGTATGTGTCATTGGGCGAGCCCATAGAAGGCGATCGCCCTCAGTGGACCGTGCGGGTTTATTACAAACCTTTTGTGTCTTGGCTTTGGTACGGATCCATCTTGATGGTCTTGGGTGGTTTGTTGGCGGTCAGTGACCGTCGATACCGCAAATCCCCGGCTGCTGTTGCTGGTTAAGTGGAGAAGCTTGGCATGAAAAAGTTTCTGATTCCACTGGTTCTGTTTGGGGTCTTGGTGGGTTTTCTGGCCGTTGGATTGACCCGCAACCCGCAAGAAATTCCTTCGCCCTTGGTGGGCAAGCCAGCCCCTGCATTTGCCTTGGCGACTTTGGACCGCAGCGCGCCCCCATTTGGACCGCAAGACATGCGGGGTCAAATTTGGATGCTCAACGTTTGGGCCACATGGTGTGTGGCCTGCAGACAAGAACACCCCTTGTTGGTGGCTTTTTCAAAAGCCAATCAACTGCCCATTGTGGGTTTGAGTTACAAAGAAATTCAAAGCCAAGATGTGCCCTCTGGCACCAAGATGTCCCCCGAAGACAAATTGCAACGGGCGCGTGAGCGCAGCGCGCAGTGGTTGCAACGGCATGGCAATCCGTATGTTGCGACTGTGTTTGATTTAGACGGTCGGGTGGGCATCGACTACGGTGTTTATGGCGTGCCCGAAACCTACCTCATCGATCAAAACGGCGTGATCCGCTACAAACATGTGGGGGTCTTGACGCAGGAACTTTTGGCTGCCCAAATTTTGCCTTTGGTACAGAAATTAAACGCCTTGTAAGGCAGCTTGAAAGAGGTTGTGAGCATGAATTTTCTTGGAATCAAGCGGCTAATGCAGGGGGTTGTTTTCCTGCTCGCCGCAGTTGCGGTGGTGACTGCCCAAAGCAAAGAGGCTGAACCTTTGGCCAAGGAGCCGCTGATCGAGCAGCGGTTGATTCATATTTCCGAAGAGCTGCGCTGTTTGGTTTGTCAAAATGAATCGCTGGCTTCTTCGCGGGCTGAATTGGCCAACGACTTGCGCGAAGAAGTTCGCCTGCTGATTCGCCAAGACCAAAGCGATGTCGAAATCAAGGCCTATTTGGTCGCGCGCTATGGCGACTTCGTGCTTTACCGACCCGAAGTCAAACCCCTGACATGGTTGTTGTGGTTTGGCCCTTTTGCCTTGCTGTTGTGCGGTCTGGTGGGGATGGCCCTTTATGTGCGCCAGCGGCAGGGGGTTCAAAAGTTGGCAAAACCTTTGAGTGAAAAAGAACGCGACCAAGTTCGCGTCTTGTTGAAAACCGGAGAGTCGCCATGACTGAACTGTTGGTGTTTCTGGCCATCGCGCTGGGCATGGCGCTGTGTGTGGCGGGCGTGGTGGTGTGGGTCTTGCTGCGCCAAGGCCCAGTGGTCACCTCGGCAAGCCAGTCGCAAGCCAACGTCAAGGTCTACCGAGAACAAATTTTGGACTTGGACCGTGAACATGACAACGGCCACCTCAGCGACGCTGAGTGGCAACAGTCACGTGACGAGCTGAGTGTGCGCCTGCTGCAAGACACGGCGCAGGAAGACGACCCCCATGTCATCACCCAAGCGCAATCATGGCCCACAGCGGTTGTGATCGCTTTGGCCTTGCCTGTTGCTGCCGTGGGTCTTTACATCTGGCTGGGGGCGCCTGAGGCTTTGAGCCCGATGCCCACACCAGCGTCAGCAGCAGCGCCTGAGCAAGCTGCGCCCCAAAACCTCGAGCAAATTGCCGAGAATTTGGCAAGCAAACTGCAGGCCGAACCGAACAACCTCGAAGGCTGGGTCTTGCTGGGCCGCACTTACCGCAGCATGGACAATTTGGATGCGGCTTTGTCCGCCTTTGACCGTGCCCTGAAGCTCAGCGCTGACGACGAGCTGAGTTTGGCGCGGGCCGAGGTGTTGGCGGCCAAGAACCAAGGCCGATTTGATGGCGAGCCTTGGCGCGTGATTCGCGAAGTCTTGCAGCGCGACCCCCAAAACTATGCGGCCTTGTTGTTGGCTGGCAGTGCCTCCTATGCGGACAACCGCTATGCCGATGCCCTTGAATATTGGCAGCGCGCTCGCCTTCGGCTGTCGGCAGATCACCCCGATGTCCCCAACTTGGTCGAAGCGATGTCGACTGTTCAAGGCAAACTGAAAAACCCAGCCAGGCCATCGTCCACCCCGGCCGCGCAAGGAGCGCAGGGCGCGCCATCGGCGCCTGCTGCAAGCAGTGCTGCCTCAGGAACGCCTCAAGCGAATGCTGCGGCCTCTGGCACAGGGGGCGCCGCATCGGGGCTGAATGTCTCAGGGCAAGTGCGTTTGTCAAAGGCATTAAAAAGCCAAACCTCCCCTGCGGATGTGGTGTTCGTTTATGCCGTTCCCGCCAATGGCGAGCGGATGCCGCTGGCGCTGTTGAAGACCACCGTGGCCCAATTGCCTTTGAACTTCACCCTGGACGACAGCAGTGCCATGCTGCCCGATCGCAAGCTTTCTGGTGCAGGCCAGGTGCTCGTGAAAGCCCGGATTTCGAAGTCGGGCAATGCGATCCCACAGTCGGGTGATTGGGAGGGCAGCTTGGGCCCTGTCAAAGTGGGCTCAAGCGGCTTGAATCTGGAAATCAGTACCCAACGGCCCTGAGGCGCCCAGAGCTCAGTTAAGCGGTGCGCCGCAATTTGCGCGAATGGCTGTGCACCGCCTCCACCAGCGCCGTCACATGCTC
>OBPM01000090.1_pt1 | contig 15893 bp, 17 predicted proteins | sample 1493981 | NCBI WGS metagenome assembly OBPM01 (sample SAMEA3275485, study PRJEB22092) | marine metagenome | reverse complement strand
TTTCTGGATTACGGTTTCCCCGAGGCCGAATACTTCCACCCCCAGCGCCACATGGGCACCGTCATGTGCCACCAGCTGCACCAGGCCGACGACAACCCCTTGGTGGCGGTGGGCCAAAAAGACATCACCGCCCATGTCAACTTCACCGGGGTGGCCTTGGCGGCGCAAAACGCCGGGCTGAATGTGTTGGGCTACACCAGCCAAGCCTGGTTTTTGCTGAACCTGGGTTTGGCCGAGCGCATGGCAAACGCCAGTTTGGCCGAGCGCAGCCAGGCCCAGCGCCTGATCAACGAGCACGAAATGGGTGAGTTGTTCAAGGTGATCGGTTTTTCCACTTCTGCCGATGGCTCAGCCCAGGGCTTTGCCCGGGGCGACCGCTCGCACCGCCTATAACGGGCTCCGAGGCAAACTATGCTCCGCTGGCTCATCGTGGTGTTTTTGGCGCTCATCATTTTCAGTGGCCTGCAAAAGTGGCTTGAAAAAATTGGCATCGGCCGCCTTCCTGGAGACTTCCGATTTCGTTTGTTCGGCCGGGAGTTTTTTATCCCCATCACCAGCACCTTGCTGCTGAGCATGGTGGCGGCTGGCATCGCGCGCTGGTTATGAAGCACAGCGGCTGGCTGCACACAGCCAGCCGCTGCCCGACGAAAAGGCAGAGACGGCACCGAACGTGTTACAGTAAGGCACGCCATTGGCGACTTATGCCCATCTAGCTCCTTGCGAGCCGATAGCGCATCCCGGCAGAGGGATGCCAGTCTTGTCCTCCACTGTGCACATCGCCCGCCATGCTTTTCCAAGCTGGGCCCAGACGATTTTTTGCTTCCTTTTTGACGCACCTCTGCACGGTGCTGTTGTTGGGCAGGCCTTCAGGGCTGCTTATGGGGGCGCTTTTTTGGCAGCAGGACATGCCAAGACCCGTGCCGCCGCACAGCCCCCTGAGGGCCAGCCAAGCGGTGCGACCCCCTTCGTTAAAATACATGACTGTTCAATATTGTTCACACCAACCCATCTCCATGGGAAAATTCCGAATTCAACCGTGTTCCAGGGCTTTGCCCAATGGCGCATTTGGCGCGCAAGTGTCCGTGGCCAGTGGCCGCGGCAGCGCCAGCACTGACCGTGTGATGCGGTTTGTGCCCGAATTTGCAACGCCTGACGCCGCCAGCCAATACGCCCTCGATGAAGGCATGTTGTGGGTGGAGCGCCAGACGACGAAACCGATCCTGCTTTGAGAAAGACGTTTTAAATGGCTAAAGAAGAACTGATTGAACTGATGGGCGTGGTCAACGAGGTGTTGCCCGACACCCGTTTTCGCGTGACCCTGGACAACGGCCACCAATTGATTGCTTATTCGGCTGGCAAGATGCGCAAGAACCACATCCGCATTTTGGCGGGTGACCGTGTGACGCTGGAACTCTCGCCTTACGACCTGAGCAAAGGCCGCATCAGCTTCCGTCACCTGGCTGGCCGTGCCCCCATGGCACCGCGCCGTCCGCCCGCACGCTGAGCCTGTTTGGTTCCCGTTGCGTTGATCTGAGTCAACGCGCCAGGCTCTTGAATCGCGCAGCATGGCCCCCAAGTGATTTTTAAACACAGGGGATTTCATGACCGTTTCATCCGATGCTTTGCACATTGTTTGTCCGCACTGCCACACCACCAACCGGGTGCGTGAGGCGGATATGCGCAATGCACCCGATTGCGGACATTGCCACCAAACGCTTTTTGATGGCCAACCGGCAGCGCTCGATGACACCAGTTTTGACAAGCACATTGGCCGCAACCATGTGCCTGTGTTGGTGGACTTTTGGGCCCCTTGGTGCGGCCCTTGCCGCATGATGGCCCCGGCTTATGCGCAAGCCGCTGGCCTTTTGGAGCCCCAAGTGCGTGTGGCCAAACTCAACACCGAAGAAGCGCAGGCCATGGCCGCACGCTTCAACATCCGCAGCATCCCGACCCTCGCCTTGTTTGTCGGCGGCAAAGAAGTGGCCCGCCAGGCGGGCGCTTTCCGCACAGCGCAAGACATCGCCGACTGGACGCGCTCGCACTTGTGATGTCCAGCGTTTGTCGGACCTGAAGGCACCGACCTACAAACACCGACATCGCTTGAAAATTCTGGCCTTTACGGTCCGACATGTTCCGTAAGTCGTGGCCTTGATGGACCGACATGCTCCGTAGGTCGTGGCCTTCATGGTCCGACTTTTGGGCATTCGCGCAGCGATATTTTCAACAGGCCGCGTGACAGGACTGGCTGATCAGACCTGAAGTCACTGACCTAAGAGAAAACAGTTTGTATGGCCCGGATGCGCGCCTGAGCGATTTGCACGCCAATTTGAGGACCCTTCAGGCCTTGGGCTGCTGCGGCCTGCGCAACGGGCGCTGTGTCGACGGACAGCGCAGCCTGTTGGGCTTTCAACAAACGCTCGGCCTGTGGATAAGCCGCTTCTTCAAACCCCAGCCGTCCCCGAGCATCGCATTCGCAGGCCTGCAGCACCCGTACAAAGCGCTCGGGCTGGCGAAAAGCGTCGCAGCGCTCCAGCAAGCGCATCACGGCTTCTGGCCCCAGCTCGGTGCTGCGGTGGATGTTGCCGTGTTCACGCGCCACCACCTCGGCCAGTTCTTTGCAGTCGGTCGGCACGCGCAGGCGCTCGCACACTTTTTGCAGGAGCTTGACGCTGCGCCCTTCGTGGCCAATGTGGCGGGGCAGCACGTCGGCTGGCGTTGTGCCTTTGCCCAGGTCGTGCATCAGGCAGGCCACGCGCACGGGCAGCGGCATGTTTAACTGCGCAGCCATGTCCATCACCAGCATCATGTGCACGCCCGTGTCGATCTCGGGGTGGTACTCCGGGCGCTGGGGCACGCCCCACAGGCGGTCCAGCTCGGGCAGAAGTACCCTCAGGGCACCACAGGCGCGCAGCACCTCGAACATGCGCGAGGGCTTGGCGCCCATCAGTCCGCGTGCCAACTCCTGCCAGACGCGCTCGGGCACCAGGTGGTCGGCTTCGCCGTCTTCCACCATCTGGCGCATCAGCGCCATCGTTTCATCGGCCACGCTGAAGTCGGCAAAACGCGCCGCAAAACGGGCTAGGCGCAAGATGCGCACCGGGTCTTCTGCGAAGGCAGGGGTGACGTGGCGCAGCCTTTTGGCGTGCAGGTCGGCCAGACCACCCCAGGGGTCGATGACTTCGTCCCGCCAGCTGGGCATGGTGTTTGGCAAATCTTGTCTGGCACTGCTGGTGACAGACCCTGTGTGGTGCTCAGCGAGCAGGGCTGCAGCCAGCGCCTCTGGCACGGCCATGGCGTTGACCGTGAGGTCACGCCGGGCCAAGTCCTCTTCGAGCGTGACGTCGGGCGCGGCCTGCACCGCAAAGCCTTTGTAGCCCCGCGCCGTCTTGCGTTCGGTGCGGGCGAGGGCGTATTCCTCGCGGGTCTGCGGGTGCAAAAACACAGGAAAGTCTTTGCCCACAGGCACAAAGCCCTGCGCGGTCATGGCCTCGGGCGTGCTGCCCACCACCACCCAGTCGCGGTCGTTCACGCGTTCACCCATCAAGGCATCACGCACCGCACCGCCGACGACAAAAACCTGCATGACCGCGTCTGCCTTCAGCGAGAAACCCGAAAGGGCTCTTCGAAGTCGATGAAGTCCTGCTCGGCCAGCGCCTCATTGATCCAGGCTTTGACGCCGGGCAGGGCACACACGCGGTCCATGTAGGCGGCCACATCGGCCGGCACAGGCAAGGCGTAAGTTTTCAGGCGCATGACCACCGGGGCAAAGTAGGCATCGGCCACGGTGAATGGGCCAAACAGCATGGGGCCGCCGTGCTCTTGCAGCAGACTGCTCCACAGGCTGCAGATGCGGTTCAGGTCGGCACCCACAGCGGGCTTGTCGCGCAGGGCCAAAGCCCCGATCTCGGGCAGGTGCGCCTCGATGTTCATCGGGCAGGCGCTGCGCAAGCCCGCAAAGCCGCTGTGCATTTCGGCGCAAATGCTGCGCGCGCGTGCCCGGGCGGCGCGGTCTTGCGGCCAGAGCTGTTTGCCTGGGAATTGCTCGGCCACGTATTCCGCAATCGCCAAGGTGTCCCAAACGGCCAGGCCATCGTGCACCAGCACGGGCACCTTGCCCACCGGGTTGACGTCTTTGAGCGCGGCCTTGAACTGCGAGTCGGGCGCGAAGCTGTCAAAGCGGACAAAGACCTCTTCAAAGTCAATGCCCGCCTGGCGCAGCAGCACCCAGGGGCGCATGGACCAGGACGAGTAGTTTTTGTTGGCGATGTAGAGCTGGATCATTTTTTCTCCCGGAAATCAGACCCTGCATGTTAACGGTCAAGGCCTGAATTCAGCGCCCCGCCCCCGCACGCCAGCGGTCCAATTTGCTGCGTGGCCCGCGGTGACCCAGGTAGCCCGGGGCCACCCCTGCAGCGCTGGCTGCAGAAATGCCCAGCGCCGCCAAGCCGGGCAACTGTCCCGAGGCCACGTTGTCCACTTGCATCGACGCCAGGTTGTCACGGCTCATCAAAGGCTCACCAGGGGCCATCTCCATGGCCCAGGCTTGCAGCCAGCCCACCCAGTGCGGCAAAGGAATCACCGGGCGGCCACGGCCGTGGTTCACACCCGCCCATTGGCCTGCGCGCTTGACCAAGGTGCCCAAGCTCATCACATCTGGCCCGCACAGCTCGAAAGTTTGGCCAATGGTGTCCGGCTTTTGCAGGCAGGTCACCACAGCGTGGGCCACATCGGCCACCCACACGGGCGCAAAACGCGTGTCGCTGCCCGCCAGTGGCATGAAAGGGAGCACGGCTTGCAGGTCGGCAAACAGGTTGAGGAATTTGTCTTCAGCCCCGAATATCACACTGGGGCGCAACACCGTCAGCTGCAGGCCAGCACCTTGGAGCAGCGTCTCGCCTTGCGCTTTGCTGCGTTGGTACATCGACGGGGCTTGTGGGTCGGCCCCCAGTGCGCTCACATGAACCAGCCGCTGAACACCCGCCTTTTTCATGGCGTTGGCGATCTTGCCGGGCAATTGCACATGCACATTTTCGAAACGGTCTTCGTCGCCATGCAACACGGCCACCAGGTTCACCACCGCATCGTGCCCGGGCATCAGGCGGTCCAGGTCGGCGGCTTGGTGCACCGAGGCCTCGATCACGGTCAGTCCAGGCAGGCTTTGCACGCTGGCTGCATTTGCGGCGCGGCGCGTGGGCACCGTGATGCGCCAGCCCAAACGGGCCAGGTGTTCACAAACATGGCGGCCGACGAAGCCGGTGCCGCCCAACACAAGCACGCGGGGGGCGCTCATGCTGCGCTCAAACCGGTGACTGCTTGGTGCATCGCGTCCATGGCTTGTTCGACGATCTGGCTGCGCCAGGCGTCGGTGTCCACATAAAACGCGTCCATCAGGGCTTGCTTGATCTGCTGGCGAAGGGCCTCGGGCGCTTCGGGGTGCAGGTGCAGCCAGTGGTCGCCGCGCAGCGCGTAGATGACCTGGTCCGGCGCTTGCGTGCCGTATTCCAGCGCGATGCCGGTGTACTCGGCCTGCGGGCATTCTTGGTAAGCGGCCATCCACATCAGGCCGGTGAGGAAGGGCGAGGCGGACGAGCCATCGTAAATCGAGGTGATGCCCTGGCCCCACCACGTTTTCGCACGGGTGTAGGCCGCTGCATCGTCGGCGCAGGCAAAAATGCGCTCACCCACTCCGCTGGGCCCCAGGCCCGTGTGCAGGTCAATCCAGGCCATGCGCTGGGCTTGCTGGCCGTACTTTTGCAGCACAGCGCGCAAAGTCTGGTTGCTCCAGGTCGGGGCCTGACCGCCAAAGAACAGGCCCTCCGGGAACTCATGCTGGCCTTGGGAGACGGCGGCTTGGAAGGCTTTCATGCCGCGCTCGGCGATGTATTGCGCGGTGGCTTGGGCGTTGGCAGCGTCCGGTGGCCACACCTCGGGCAGCAACAGGTCGTGGATTTCGCGGTAAGCCGGGTTGTCGGGCAGGGGCTTGGAAAAGTCTTGAAAGTTGCGGTTGATGTCCACGTTTTCATGGGTCACCCGGCGCACATGCGAAAAACCATGCGGGTTGAGCGCGTGGATGTAGAGCACGGCCACGCCTTGCGCACGGGCCGCGTCTCGCCAAGCGGTGTTTTGCAGCGCGTGGATTTGCACACCCGAGCCGCAATAGCCCTCGACCCCATGGCAAGCGCTGCTGATGACCAGCAGGCGATGTGCATTCGGGTCGCCGTCGAGCACCACGTCCATGGCCAAAGCTTCACCGTCGCGCCCAGTCAGGGGGTGAAGGTTGGCGTCCACTGTCAGGCCGGCGGCCTGGGCGGCTCTCAGGAATTTGTCGCGGGCTTGGGCATAGCTGGAGGAAAAGTCGGTGGGGTGGTGGTTCATGCCTTGCCCGGTCAAGCGGTTTGGGTGGGCTTGGCCAGCCATTGTGTGGCGAGTTCGACCCAGTAAGTGCCGCCCAACGGGATCAGGTCGTCGTTGAAGTCGTAGCTGGGGTTGTGCAAAGTGCAGGGGCCGCCGCCGTGGCCCATTTCACGGTGCGCGCCGTCGCCGTTGCTGATGAAGACATACGCGCCGGGTTTGGCCTGCAGCATGTAAGAAAAATCTTCTGCGCCCATGGTGGGCTCTTGGGCCACCACATGCTCGGCGCCCACGATGCCGCCCATGACTTGGCGGGCAAAGTCGGCTTCGGCTGGGCTGTTGATGGTGGGCGGGTAGTTGCGATGGAATTCAAATTCGCATTGCGCATCAAAGGCGGTGCAGATCGACTCGGCCACTTGCTTCATGCGCTTCTCGATCAAATCGAGCACTTCGATGCTGAAGGTGCGCACCGTGCCCTGCAACTCGCACGAATCGGGCACCACGTTGGTGGCTTCGCCCGCGTGGATCATGGTGACCGAGATCACGCCCGCGTCCACCGGCTTTTTGTTGCGGGTGATGATGGTCTGAAAGCCTTGCACCATCTGGCAGGCGATTGGCACCGGGTCGATGCCGTTGTGCGGCAGCGCGGCGTGGCTGCCTTTGCCGCGAATGACGATTTTGAACTCGTTGCTCGATGCCATCACGGGGCCAGCGCTCACAGCAAAAGTGCCCACGGCCGCGCCGGGCCAGTTGTGCATGCCAAACACGGCCTGCATGGGGAACTTGTCAAACAGGCCGTCCTTGATCATCTCGCGGGCACCGCCGCCGCCTTCTTCGGCGGGTTGGAAGATCAAATACACCGTGCCGTCAAAGTCGCGGTGCTTGGAGAAATGCTTGGCTGCTGCCAACAGCATGGCGGTGTGGCCGTCGTGGCCGCAAGCATGCATCTTGCCCTGGTGTTTGCTGGCATGGGCGAAGGTGTTGAACTCCTGCATGGGCAGTGCGTCGATGTCGGCGCGCAGGCCAATGCCACGCCCACAAGCGCCGCCGTCGCGCCCGTGCACGATGCCGACCACCCCGGTGGTGCCCATGCCGCGGTGAATGGGGATACCCCAGTCCGTCAGCTGCTGGGCGACCACATCGGCGGTGCGCACTTCTTGAAAGCACAGCTCGGGGTGGGCGTGGATGTCTTTGCGAATGGCCGCGATACTGGCCGCGTCGGTGAGGATGGAGTCAAGGATTTTCATGTGATCAGTCTAGCGGTACTTCTTCGGCTGTGCCATCCCCCCGCTGCGCTTGGGGAGACAAGTCTGATCAGGGTTTTCACTGATGCTTGTCAAGCCTCGTGGGGCCCATCTCGGGCAGATGCCTGACAATGTCACCTCTGAAGCAGGTAATGACCCCATGCCACCTACCGACACCCCCACCACCGTGCGCGGCGCTTGCCCGCACGACTGCCCCGACACCTGCGCCCTGCTGACCACGGTGGAAAACGGCCGCGCCACCAAGGTGCAGGGCAACCCGGCGCACGCGCCTACCGACGGCGTGCTGTGCACCAAGGTCTCGCGTTACACCGAGCGCACCTACCACCCGGATCGTTTGCTTCAGCCTTTGCGCCGCGTCGGCCCCAAGGGTTCGGGTCAATTTGAGCCTGTGGGTTGGGACGAAGCCCTGGACGAAATCGCGACACGCCTGAAAGCCATCGCCGCCCGCGATCCACAGGCCATCTTGCCTTACAGCTACGCGGGCACCATGGGCTTGGTGCAAAGCGAGTCGATCGCGGCGCGGTTTTTTCACCAGCTGGGCGCATCGCTCTTGGACCGCACGATTTGCGCCTCGGCCGGGGCTGAAGCCCTGACCCAGACCCTGGGCAACAAGGTGGGCATGAAGAACGAGTTTTTTGCCGAATCCAAGCTCATCGTCATTTGGGGCAGCAATTCGATTGGCAGCAACCTGCACTTTTGGCGACTGGCGCAAGAGGCCAAGCGCAACGGGGCCAAGCTGGTCTGCATTGACCCTCGTCGCAGCGAAACGGCCGAAAAATGCCACGAACACATCGCCCTGCGCCCCGGCACCGATGCCGCGCTGGCGCTGGCTGTCATGCACGAGTTGATCGTCCATGGTTGGCTTGACCAAGACTACATAGACCGCTACACCTTGGGCTGGGACGCTTTGAAGTCCCGCGCTTTGCTTTGGCCACCCGAGCGGGCGGCCGAGGTGTGTGGCGTGCCGGTTGAACAAATCCGCCAACTGGCCCGCGACTGGGGCACCACCCAGCCCGCCTCGATTCGGCTGAACTACGGCATGCAGCGTGTGCGCGGGGGCGGCAACGCGGTGCGGGCGATTGCCTGTTTGCCCGCGCTCACCGGTGCTTGGCGGCACCGGGCGGGCGGGCTGTTGCTCAGCAGCTCGGGGCATTTTCCGGTGCGGCGCTCGGCCTTGCAGCGGCCCGACTTGCTGGGCGAGCGGCGTCCGCGCACCATCAACATGACCACCATCGGCGACGATTTGCTGCGCCCGGCATCACCCGCCTTTGGCCCGCAGATCGAAGCCTTGATCGTCTACAACAGCAACCCGGTGGCCATTGCGCCCGAGTCGGGCAAGGTGGTGAAGGGTTTTGGCCGCGAAGACCTGTTCACCGTGGTGTTGGAGCATTTCCAGACCGACACGGCCGATTACGCCGATTTCATCTTGCCCGCCACCACGCAGCTGGAGCATTGGGACATCCACACCAGTTACGGCCACACCGACGTGCTGCTGAATCGCCCGGCGATTGCGCCCGTGGGTGGTGCACGCACCAACACCGACATCTTCCGTGCGCTCGCCCAGCGCATGGGGTTTGACGATCCGTGTTTTGCCGAGAGCGACGAAAGCCTGTGCCGCAGCGCCATCGGCGATGCGGATGATTTTGAGCAGCTGCTGGCGCACGGCTTTGCCTCTTTGCCCGTGCCCGATGCGCCGTTTGCGCAAGGTGGTTTTCCTTCGCCATCGGGCAAATGCGAGTTTTTCAGCCAACGCCTGGCCGACCAAGGCTTGGATGGCTTGCCTGACCACTTGCCCAATTACGAGCTGGCCGCACCGGGTGGCCGCTATCCGCTGGCCATGATCTCGCCGCCTGCGCGCAATTTTCTCAACTCCAGCTTCGTCAACGTGCAAAGCCTGCGCGACATCGAAGCCGAGCCGGTGCTGGAAATGCACCCGCAAGACGCCGCCGCGCGGGGCATTGCCGACGGCGCGGTGGTGCGCGTGTTCAACGACCGGGGCACTTACCACTGCAAAGCGAAGCTGAACCAACGCGCCCGCGAGGGCGTGGTCCACGGCTTGGGCATTTGGTGGCGCAAGCTGGGCCTGAACGGCACCAATGTGAATGAACTCACCAGCCAACACCTGACCGATCTGGGCCGTGCGCCTGTGTTTTACGACTGCTTGGTGGAGGTGGCCGCCGATACGGCGTTCAAACCGGCTGACCATTCGGTGGCCACAGCCCACACCTGAACCCTCAAAATCACATTTCAAACACCATGCCTGAACTGAACATTGAACGCACGCACACCTTGGGCTTGAGCGGCGCACGTACCGTGGCCGAGCGCTGGCGCGAGCAAGCCGAACAAGATTGGGGCATGACCTGCGAGTTTGAATCCGGCGGATCCCAAGACTGCATGCGGTTTGAGCGCAGTGGCGTGAGCGGCCAACTCACGGTGACCGAAAACCGCTTCGATCTGAAGATCAAACTGGGCTTTCTGCTGGGGGCCTACAGCAGCAAAATCGAAGAAAAAATCCAGGCCAATCTCGACGCTTTGCTGGGCCCAGCGCCGCAGGCCTGAGCGCATTCGTTCGCAGTGGCCAGCTCTTGCCATGGCCTCTGACGTTTTGTAGATCGGTGACTTTGGCCCCGACATGGACTTGCGTCAAAGCCCATCATGTTGGACCTGAAGGTCCGACCTACAAGAAAGAGCTTGAACCTGCCGTCAGCTTTACGGCAAATCGCTGCTGGCCTCGGTCATGGGCGATTGCCGTGGACCGACCGAGCCTAAGCGCGCTTTGAGCGACTGCGGTTGACGCGTCAGGATGGCGGCGTAGGTGGTGGTGTTGGACAGCACTTTTTTCACGTAATCGCGTGTTTCTTGGAACGGGATGTTTTCGGCCCAAATGGCCGCCTCGAGCACGGGGCCGTTGCGCCAACTGCGCGAACGGTTGGGGCCGGCGTTGTAGGCCGCAGCCGCCAGCGGCATGGAGGCCTCGAAATCGTCAAGCACCAGTTTCAAATAGGCCGTGCCAATGGTGACGTTCACCTCGTGGTCGCTGATCTGGTTGGGTCTGAAGCTGGTCAGTCCAATTTTTTTGGCGGTCCATTTGGCAGTGGCAGGCATCACCTGCATCAGGCCCGAGGCCCCTACAGGCGAGCGGGCGTCCATGATGAAGCGGCTTTCCTGCCGGATCAAGCCATAGACATATGCCGGATCCAGTTGGATTTCATGGGCTCGGCGCACCACGGTCTCGCGCAGCGGCATGGGGAAGCGCTGCTCAAAGTCAAACGCGGTCCGGGTGCGCTCGCTGGTGTTGATGCAGCGGTCCCATACCTGGCGCTGGCAGGCCAGGTCGGCGGCGGCCAGCAGTTCGCGGTCGTTCATGCCGCCGGGCGTGTGCAGGTTGGTGCTGTAGTTCCATTCCCGGTTGCCTTCAGAGCGCAGGCCCAAGGCGATGGCATACAAAGCGCGTTGCAGACCGGGGTGGATGAATGCGGCGGCCTTTTCTTGGGGCGTCAGGGGGCTAGGGCGCTCGGGGATGGTGATGGCCTGACCGAGGTCCTCCAGCGCCAGTTGCTCATAAAAGCCCCGCACACTGGCGATTTGGCGCAGCAGACCTTGGCTCTCTTGGCGTTGCGCCTCGTGGCGGGCGGTGGCCAGCAGGGCGCGGGCGCGCCAATAGACCCATGTTGGCTCGTTGCGGGTGTCCGCGCTCATGGCCTGGGTGGCGCTCAGTACCTGCGGCCATTGGCCTTGGCGCAAAGCGGCACGCACCTTCCAGCCCAGCAGGTCGTCGTTCAGATCGCTGTCTTTTTGCACTTTGGCAAAGTGGCTGGTGGCGTTGTCCTGCAGTTTTTGAGCGGCTCTTTTGCCAATCACGGCCCAGGTCCAGTTGCGTTCTTCAGCGCTTAGCTGGATCGCCCAGCGACGGCTCAGCAAATCGGCGGCTTCGTCCGGGTCTTTGGCAGCCAGCCGGATCAGCGCCAGCACCGCGAGTTCTTTGCGGCTGCGGGTGATGGCCATGATGCGCTTGTCCAGGTATTTGGCGGGGTCGGCGTGGATCAGCGCCACTTGCTCAGACAGGCGCGGCGCTTCGATGTCAACAGCTGCCTGCGCTGCGCGGGGTCGATTGGCATCCATGGCGATACGGGCTTTGCGCCACACATCCAGTGCTTTGAGTTGCCGGCCCGAATGCAGGTGTTCGGCCACGTAAGTGCAGCCGTCATCGGCATCGCGCTGGGCGTACCACAGGCGCTTGGCTTCGTCGACCACGTCGGCCTTGCTGTTCATGGCCTCGGTGGCCAGAGCGTAACAACGCACCTCACGGTCGTCGCGCATGCGAAAGCGGGGGTATTCGGCGGTGAATGTGGACCAGTCACGGTTTTTGCCCAACTGAAGCAACCAGTCATTGCGCAAACGGTCTTCGTAATAACTGCCCGCGTAAGTTGTTAAAAAACTTTGGATTTCGGACACGGATGCCGTTGGCAAGCGGGCGCGCATTTCCCAGTAGGCGGCCAGCGGCTCCAGCACATGCCCTCGGGTCTGCGGCAGCAGGGCTGTCAGGCGCGCCGTGTCGTTTTTGCGAAAGGCTTTGACCATCTCCAACACCGCCTCGTCACCCCGGTTTTGGGCCTGGACGGGCAAGGCCATCAGGCCTGTCACGGCGATGCTGGCCAGCAGTGTCAAAATCAGTCTAAATTTCATGGGTTGATTATGGACAAAGCCGAAGCAAAGCGCGCCTTGAGAAAAGCCTTGATTGAAGAAAGGCTGAACCTGCCCGACCGCCTGGCGCGGGCTGAAGCCTTGCAGCGCGTCATGCGCATCTGGCTGTTTGACCGCCCCGATACCGTGATCGGCGCTTACTGGCCCATCAAGGGCGAATTTGACCCGCTGCCAGCGCTGCACCGCTGGAAAGAAGACGGCGAGCTGCATGGTGAGCCGCAGCGGCGCCAAATTGGCTTGCCCGTGGTCAACAAGCTCCACAAGACCCTCACTTTTCACACCTGGTACCCTGGCTGTCCGATGGAGGAAGACGCTTACGGCATTCCCAAGCCCAAAGACACCGAAGTCATCGTGCCCACCTTGCTGTTTGTGCCCTGCGTGGGCTACGGCATCGGCGGCTACCGTTTGGGTTACGGCGGCGGCTTTTACGACCGCACCTTGGCCACCTTGCAGCCCAAACCCTTCACCGTGGGCCTGGGCTACACCCATGGGTTTTTAGATGAGCTGGAGCCCGAAGACCACGACGCGCCCCTCGACGCGATCCTGAACGACAACGGCGTGGTCTGGCCGGTTTGAGCTGAAGCCCATGGCCAGACCCAAATCCGCAACCCACGACATCAAGCGCGACGCGATCCTCGACATTGCGGCGCAATGCTTTGCCCAGCGCAGTTATCCGGCTGCCAGCATGAACGAAATCGCCACCGCGTGTGGCACCTCCAAGGCGAGGCTTTACCACTATTACGACAGCAAAGAAGCGATTTTGTTTGACCTGCTCGACCGCCACACCCAGCGGCTGCTGGCGGTGATCGCGCAGACCGAGGCCACCGCCCAGCGCAAGGACTTGAACGACCGGGCCACCTTGCATGAGCTGGTGCGGGCGTTCTTGCAGGAATACGAAACATCGGCCACCCGGCACGCAGCGCTGCTCAACGACACGCAGTTTTTGAGCGATGTGCCCGACCCGGCCCTGGGCGCGGCATCCGTGTCACCGCGCGAGCTGATCTTGAACCGCCAGCGCGACATCGTCGCCGCCATGACCCGTTTCATGAAGCGCGCCTATCCCCATCGCTTGACCCCGACCAACCAAACCGCCCTGACCATGATGCTGTTGGGCATGATCAATTGGACTTTCACCTGGCTGCGCCCGGGCGGGCCGATCAGTTATGCGGCCTTTGCCGACGAAGTCATCGCCATGCTGGAAAAGGGCTTGGGTTGAGTTCGTTTGGAATTCAACAATCCGTAATGCATTTCGTTTAGGTAAAATTGCCCCCTTCATTGACCGGAGAAACTTCCATGTCCAAAGCCCCCACCAAAGCGCCCGTCAAGGCCTTCGCCAGCCAGGCCGACCTGAGCGAAAAAAAGATCACCTTTGAGCAACTCAGCGCACACTGCTGGGCCTACACCGCCGAGGGCGACCCCAACTCGGGCGTGATCATTGGTGACCGCTTCATCATGGTCAGCGACGCCACCGCGACCCCGGCCATGGCGCAAGACCTGATCAAGAAAATCCGCACCGTCAGCGACCTGCCCATCAAATACGTGCTGCTGACCCACTACCACGCGGTGCGCGTTTTGGGCGCTTACGCCTACGCGGCCGAAGGCGCGACCGAGATCATCGCCAGCGAAGGCACGCTGGACCTGATCAAAGAGCGCGGCGCACAAGACATGAAAAGCGAGATGGAGCGCTTTCCGCGTTTGTTCCGTGGCGCCGACAGCATCCCCGGCCTGACCTGGCCAACACTGGTGGTGGGCGGCGGCAACCCCACCAAGGGCGAAGTGCCCGGCAAGCTCAGCATCAACCTGGGCGGCGTGGTGGTGCAAATCTGGCATCCGGGCCCGGGCCACACGCGTGGTGACACCATCGCCTGGGTGGAAGAAGAAAAAGTGCTGTTCTCAGGTGACTTGGTCGAGTACGAAGCCGGTGTGTACACGGGCGACGCGCAATTGGAAGAGTGGCCCGCCACGCTCGAAGCCTTGCGCGCCCTGAATGCCGAAGCCATCGTGCCCGGTCGCGGCGAAGCCATGAAGGGCAACGCCAATGTGAACAAAGCGCTGGATTACACCCAGTTGTGGGTGAGCACCTTGTTCCAGGCGGGCAAAGAAGCCGTGGCCGCCAAGATGGACCTCAAAGCCGCCATGGCCCACGCCCGCAAAAGCATGGACCCGATCTTCGGCCATGTGTTCATTTATGAGCACTGCCTGCCGTTTGACGTGACCCGTGCCTACGACGAGGCCAGTGGCATCAAGAACCCCCGCATCTGGACGGCAGAGCGCGACATGGAAATGTGGCAAGCGCTGCAAAGCTGACGGTCAAGCGGCACCCCGGGTTCCGCTCGGGGGGTTAGGGCAGGATCAGGTCCCGCAAGTCGCGTTCATAGGCACGGAGGCGGCGTGTGGCCCGCAGGCGTTGCTCGGGGCTGGCGGTGTTGTGCAGTTGGGTGAGGTTGTTGCAGGCGCGCTGTGTCATGGTTTGCATGAGGCTTGCGTCGCTGGGGTCCGGCGGCTTGAGCCAGCGTTCCCAAACGCCCCACAGTTCGGCTTGGGCCTGAGCCTGCGTCAAGCCATATTGCTGAATCCGCTGCAAAGCCGACAGCAAATCTTGTTGGCGACGCTGGCGATCGCGCCGCCCCCATTCGGCATTCCATGGCGATTGAGTCAATTGGGTTTTGATCAGCTCCGTCTGTTCATGGCTCAGTTCCCCGTAAAAGTCACTGTAGCGACTCAGGGTTCTGTCCTTGCGGCGTTCCAAGCGCGCGGTCGCGTCGCCTTGCAACCATTCTTTTTCCCACTCTTCGTTGGACTTTTCCCATTGGCGGGCCATGTGGCTGAGTTGGCGTGGCCCCAGCAGCATCGCCACTGGTGCGGCTTGGCGCACGGCCTCGCGCATCAGGCGGTCGAGTCGGGTTTGTGCTTCGGAGAAGGCGCTGCACACCTGCGTTGCCTCGGCCGTGTGCTGGCTGCGCTGGGCCTGCGTCTGCAAAAAGTCCGCATAAGGGCCCAACTCTTCGCTGCGGTGCCATTGGTGCAGTTGCGCCAGCGCTTCTTTGGCCCGCACCGACTGTTCGCTGTTGAACGACACCGCGCTGTCCAGCCACCAATAAGACAAGGTGGGCAGCTGCTGGTAACCGAGCTTGATGGCGCTGCAAGCCTGCAAAAGCAACAGGGCCGCTATGGCAAGGAGGGGGCGGATCATTTCATGCCTTCAAAGACGAGTCGCCACTGAATCAAGCTGCCTGTATCGCCTGGTTGCGTGTCTTTGACTTGCCCACCCGCTTCTGAGGCGGGCACGATCTTGTCAGCGCGCTGCAGGTTCATGATGTCCACGCCGTAGTGGCGCACCTGGGCTTCCAGCGCGGCAGCAAATTTGGGACCGTCGGTCTCCAGCACCGAGATGTAGTGTTCGATCGCCATGGTGTCGTTGGTCTGACCACCAAAGCGCTCGGCGGCCACGCCCACGCGGCTGCCTTTGCGCGCCGCGTACCCGGCGGCCGCTGCGCCTCCGGGGCCCCCGCCCCCTATCAGGACTTCACAGTGGCCCTTTGCATCTCGCTTGCCGGCGTCCCGCGCGCATCG
>OBPM01000089.1_pt1 | contig 16047 bp, 14 predicted proteins | sample 1493981 | NCBI WGS metagenome assembly OBPM01 (sample SAMEA3275485, study PRJEB22092) | marine metagenome | reverse complement strand
GAGCGCGTGGCCTTGGTCGGGTCGAATGGATCAGGCAAGAGCACCTTGCTGCGCACGCTGCATGCTTTGCAGCCACCCTCTCATGGGCATCTTGTGCAAGCGCCAGGCCTGCGTCAAGCCATGTTGTTCCAACGCCCGCATGTGCTGCGACTGTCGGCTTTGAACAATGTGGCGTTGGGCGTGTGGCTCGATCGCTCGCGAAGCCTGAACTGGCGGGATGCTTCAACGCTGGCGCTGCAGGCTTTACAGCGCGTGGGGCTGCAATCGGTGGCCAGGCAGAACGGACACCAGTTGTCAGGTGGGCAGCAGCAGCGATTGGCGTTGGCCCGCGCTTGGGCGCGTCGCCCCGATGTCTTGCTGCTCGATGAGCCCACGGCCAGCCTGGACCCCAACGCCAAACGCGAAGTCGAAGCCTTGATGGCCGACTTTGCGAGCAGCCAAGAGCGCCCGCTGACCCTGATTTGGGCCAGCCACAACTTGGGCCAGGTCAAGCGCTTGGCCACCCGTGTCATTTACCTGCAGACGGGTCGCGTTCTGGCTGATTTACCCGTGGCCGATTTTTTCAACCCCGATCTGTTGGCTGAGTGCAGTCCAGCAGCCCATGCGTTTGTTCAAGGAGAACTTTCATGACCTTCCCATCTTCCATCACCCGTCGCGCCTTGGTTTGTGCGGTTTTGGCCAGCACCTCGGTGTGGGCGCAAGCCCAATCCATCGTGATGTCGTCCACCACATCGACCGAGCAATCGGGCTTGTTTACACACTTGTTGCCCGCCTTCAAAAAGGTCAGTGGCTTGGATGTGAAAGTGGTGGCGCTGGGCACCGGCCAAGCACTGGACATGGCCCGGCGCGGTGACGCCGATGTGCTCTTTGTGCACGACAAAGTGGCCGAAGACAAATTTGTGGCCGAAGGCTTTGGCATCCAGCGTTTCCCAGTGATGTACAACGACTTTGTGCTGATTGGCCCCAAAAGCGATCCAGCAGGCCTGAAAGGCCATGACATCGTGGCGGCTTTGGCCAAGTTGTCGGCAGGCAACGCCGCTTTCATTTCTCGGGGCGACAAAAGTGGCACCCATGCGGCCGAGCTGCGGTTTTGGAAAGCGGCCAATTTGAGCGATCAAAAAGGCAGCGGCTACAAGGAGTGCGGTTGCGGCATGGGCCCGGCGCTGAACATGGCGGCCTCGGCAGGGGCCTACGTCATGGCCGACCGCGCCACTTGGCTCAACTTCAAGAACCGCGCCGATCTGGCCATTTTGGTGGAGGGTGACAAGCGCTTGTTCAACCAATACGGCGTGATGGTGGTCAACCCTGCCAAGCATGCGCATGTCAAGCAGGCCGATGCCCAGAAGTTTGTCGACTGGATCACCTCGGCGGCAGGTCAGGGTGTGATTGCCGATTACAAGATCGGTGGCGAGCAGCTGTTTTTCCCAAACGCAGGAAAGTGAGGCTCAAGCCCTGGGCGCACCGAGTTTGCGGTACAGCGTGGCGCGGCTGATGCCCAGTGTGCGAGCGGCTTCAGCCACGTTGCCTCGCGCTTGGGCCACAGCTTGCCGAATCATGTCAGCCTGCGCATCTTTGAGTGGCTTGAGTTGGGTGTTGGTTGACCGCTGCGATCTTTGCTCTGAGGGGGTTGAGGCCGCGTGGCCAGGTCGCAAAGCTTCAATTTGCAAGCGCAGGCCAGACCACAGAGGCAACTCTTGTTGGTTGATTTGACGGGTGGCTGCATCAAAGAGGTTTTCCCAAGGCGAGGCAAACACATCACTGGCGTGCAAGGCGGGCCCGTGCGTGGCGGGTGCCAACGACAGCATTTGCCTGGCTGCGGGGTTGGCCCCCACGATCTGGCCATCGCGGTCGAGGGTCAGCAATCCATCGCTGTCGTCACCGGGCTGATGGCCCGGCCAGTTCAGGCGTAGCGCCAAGGCGTGGTCGGTCGACAAGAGCCAGCTGTTTTCGATGCTGCGGGCCGAGCGACGCACCAGGTGTTTCAAGGCTGGGCGCTCAGCGCTCTCGATGCCTGTCAGGTCCAGCATGCCTGCGCACAGGCCGTCCGGGCCGAATACGGGGGCACCTGCGCAGCTGTAAGCGCCCGTGTCATTAAAAAAGTGGTCACCTCTGTGCAGCCACACTGGCTGCAATTCGCTCAGGGCGGCACTGATGGCGGTGGTGCCGACGGCTTCCTCTGACAGGTTCACACCCACGCGAGCAATCACCTCGGCGCGGCGGTCTTGCCGGTCCACTGGTCCGTGGACGTCGACCACAACGCCCTGCGCATTGGTCAGGATGGCGAAGTAGCGAATGTCGGCAATGGCCCGGGCCAACTCGGCGAGCACCGGTCGAGCGGCTTGCACGAGTGGGCGGCTGGCTTCTTGCACCCGGCGCATGTGTTGGGCCGAGACGGCGTCAAAGCCCACGGCCTGGCCAGGCTGGAACCCCAGGGCCAGACACCGCTGCCAAGACGCCTGAATCCAGCTCGGCACCCGTCCTTGCAGTTCGTCAGAAGCCTGCCGAAAAAACAATTCACGGGCCAGTGCAATCTGCTGCAGTCGATCGCTGTTGAGTGAGGTCAAAGGCATGTTTGATGTGTATCAAGCTGAGAATTTTTGAGGACAACCCTGAAAAACCTAGGGTTAATCCGCATCGTTTTGCGCGTGGTTGAAACAACAATATCTATGCATTCTGATTCATAAGCGTGGGCTTGAACAGCCCACCAACCCACAGGAGACACACATGCAGAAAGTCCTGCACATCAATCCGGACAAATGTACCGGCTGCTTGCAGTGCGAAATGGCCTGTTCTTTCGAGAACTATGGCACCTACGCCCCCTCCAAATCGCGCATCAAGGTATTTGACTTCCACCACACCGGTAAAAAAGTCCCCTACACCTGCACCCAGTGTGACGAAGCTTGGTGCCTGCATGCCTGCCCTGTGGAAGCGATCACCGTGGACAAAGCCACGGGCGCCAAAGTGGTCAACGAGTCCACCTGCGTGGGCTGCAAGGTTTGCACCATCGCTTGCCCGTTCGGCACAGTCAACTACGTGCAAGAAACAGGCAAGGTGCAAAAGTGCGACCTGTGCGGCGGTGACCCCGCTTGCGTCGAGGCCTGCCCCACCGGCGCCATCACCTTCGTGGACGCCAATTGGACCGGCATCGACAAGATGAAGCAATGGGCAGACAAGCTGGGCAACCAGCCCTCTGCCGTTTAAATCAACCACCCATAAGGAGCATCAACATGTCTTGGGCTGGAAAAATTCTCCGTGTCAACCTGACCGCAGGCACCGTCAAATCCGAACCGCTGAACATGGAGTGGGCGCGTGCCTACATCGGTTCACGCGGACTGGGCAGCAAGTACCTGATCGATGAAGTCGACCCCAAAGTCGACCCGCTGTCGGCCGACAACAAAATCATCTGGGCCACCGGTCCGCTGACGGGCACCATGGCTTCCACCGGCGGCCGCTACACCGTCATCACCAAAGGCCCGCTCACTGGCGCCATTGCCTGCTCCAATTCGGGTGGTTACTGGGGTGCCGAGTTGAAAATGGCCGGCTGGGACATGGTCATCTTTGAAGGTGCATCGGCCACTCCGGTGTACCTGTACATCAACGACGATGTGGCCGAGCTGCGCGACGCTTCCCACCTGTGGGGACAAAGTGTCTGGAAGACCGAAGAGGTCCTCAAGTCCAGCCTGCAAGACCCATTGGTGCGCGTGTGCAGCATTGGCAAAGCCGGTGAAAACAAGGTCTTGTACGCCGCTGTGGTGAACGATCTGCACCGTGCGGCAGGCCGCTCGGGCGTGGGCGCGGTCATGGGCAGCAAAAACCTCAAGGCCATCGCCGTGCGGGGCACCAAGGGCGTGGGCAACATCCGTGACCCCAAGGCCTTCATGAAGGTGACCTTCGAGAAGAAGAAAATCCTGGCCGACAACGCCGTTACTGGCCAAGGCCTGCCCGCTTACGGCACCCAGGTGCTGATGAACGTGATCAACGAGATGGGTGCTTTGCCCACCCGCAACCACCGCGATGTGCAGTTCGAAGGCGCAAAAGACATTTCTGCTGAAGCCATGGTCACCCCACGCGAGAGCGACGGCAAAAAGCACTTGGTGACCAACCAAGCCTGCTTCGGTTGCACCATCGCTTGCGGCCGAATCAGCCGCATGGACGAAGGCCACTTCACCGTGCAAAACAAGCCGCAATACTGGGGGGCCAATGGCGGCCTGGAGTATGAAGCAGCTTGGGCACTGGGCGCGGCCAACGGCGTGAACGACCTTGAGGCCTTGCAGTACGCCAACTTGTTGTGCAACGAAGAAGGCTTCGATCCCATCAGCTTCGGCGCCACGGTGGGTGCGGTCATGGAGCTTTACGAGATGGGCGTGCTGACCCAAGAACAACTGGGCATTGACGCCAAGTTCGGTTCGGCCCAGGCTTTGGCCCACTTTGCCGAGATCACCGCCAAGGGCGAAGGCTTCGGCGTTGAAATTGGCCAGGGCTCCAAGCGCTTGACGGCCAAGTACGGCCACCCCGACTTGTCGATGAGCGTCAAAGGCCAGGAATTCCCCGCCTACGACGGCCGCTCGATCCAGGGCATTGGCCTGGCGTACGCCACTTCCAACCGCGGTGCTTGCCACCTGCGCGGCTACACCATCGCATCCGAAGTGCTGGGCATCCCGGTCAAGACCGATCCTTTGGAGCACGAAGGCAAGCCCGAGCTGGTCAAGGCTTTCCAGGACGCCACTGCCGCTTTCGACTCGTCGGGTCTGTGCGTGTTCACCACTTTTGCCTGGGGCGTGGCCGATCTGGCACCGCAACTGCAAGCGGCGTGCAACGACGAATACACCACCGAAGAGCTGGAAAAAATCGGTGAGCGTATCTGGAACATGGAGCGCGAGTTCAACAACGCCGCAGGCTTCACCAAGGCCGACGACAGCCTGCCTAAGCGCCTCTTGACCGAAGCCGCCAAAACCGGCCCGTCCAAAGGCAAAGTGAGCATGTTGCCCGAGATGCTGCCCAAGTACTACGCTGCCCGCGGCTGGGACAGCGAAGGCCGCCCGACGGCAGAGACCAAGGCGCGTCTGAGCCTTTGACCCGCATGCCTTGGACCTTGCGGGAAACCGGTTGTGGTTTAACCGCTGGGTCTGGGGCTTGATTGGATTGTGCAGCGGCCTTGAGTGGCCGCTGCCTGCTTTTGGAGTTGAACATGCACCACGTCATTTTGGGCGCAGGCCCCTCCGGCGTCATCGCTGCTGAGACCTTGCGCAAACACGCGCCCGCTGACACCATCACTTTGGTGGGCGACGAGCCTGATGCGCCTTATTCGCGCATGGCCATTCCTTATTTGTTGATTGGCAACATCGACGAACGCGGCACTTACCTGCGCAAGAGCGACTCGCACTTCGAAGATTTGCGCATCAATCAAGTCAAGGCCAAAGTGACCCGCGTCGATGCGGCTGGCAAAACGGTGCAATTGGACAATGGCCAGTCCCTGGCTTTTGACAAGCTGTTGATCGCCACCGGCTCACACCCGGTGCGTCCGCCCATTGCGGGCATGGACTTGCCTGGCGTCCACCCCTGCTGGACGCTGGAAGACGCCCGCGCCATCCAGGCGCTGGCCAAGCCCGGTGCCCGCGTGTTGCAAATGGGCGCGGGCTTCATTGGCTGCATCATCATGGAAGCGCTGGCGGCGCGTGGCGTCAAGCTCAGCGTGGTGGAGATGGGCGACCGCATGGTGCCCCGCATGATGGGCCCGGTGGCTGGCGGCATGATCCGCGACTGGTGCGAGGCCAAGGGCGTGCAGGTGTTCACCGGCACCAAGGTCGAGGCCATCAGCCAAGGCGGTGGCGCAGAAAAAGGCTTGCTCGGCAAATTGGCTTCAGCGGTGGGCTTGGCTTCTGACGACGCCAGCGGCGCGCTGCAAGTGCGCCTGTCCAACGGCCAAACCGTCGAGGCCGATCTGGTCATCAGCGCCACAGGTGTGCGCCCGGCCATTGGCTTTTTGAAGGACAGTGGCATCACCTGCCTGCAAGGCGTGTTGACCGACCAGCACCTGCAAACCAATGTCCCCGGCATTTACGCCGCAGGCGACTGCGCCGAAGCGTTTGACATGGTCAGCGGCAAAACCATTGTGAGCGCCATTCAGCCCAATGCAGCCGAGCAGGCCCGCGTCGCCGCGTTGAACATGGTGGGCCAAAAAACCGCACTCAAAGGCGTGACACAAATCAACGTGCTGGACACCTTGGGGTTGATTTCTACGAGCTTTGGCAACTGGGAAGGCGTGTCTGGCGGCCAGTCGGCCGTTCTGACCGATCAGGATGCCGGAAGGCACCTGAGTCTGCAGTTTGAGGGCGATGTGATGGTCGGCTGCAACAGCGTTGGCTGGACAGAGCATGTGGGCGTGATGCGTGGCTTGGTTGAAGGCCAGATCCATTTGGGCGACTGGAAAGACCGGCTGATGCATGACCCGACCAAGCTCATGGACGCTTACCTCGACTGTGCGCAGGGTCAAGGTCGATGGAGCGGCGCGGCCGACGCGCGTCGCCGTTAAAGTCCGGGCCATTGACCTGACGAACCCCACATGAACATCACCTTCAAACTGTTTGCCACGCTCACCGACTATTTGCCCGCCGAAGCCCGGCGCAGCAACCAAGTCACGCTGAACGTGGCAGCTGACGCCAGCATCAGCCAAATCATCGAGCCCTACGGCATGCCGCCCAAGCTTGTGCATCTGGTGCTGGTCAACGGCAAATACATCAACCCCGAAGACCGGGGCAGCACCACCTTGGTCGATGGCGACGTGTTGGCCATATGGCCGCCCGTGGCCGGGGGCTGAAGCCGCGCATGCAATCGAGCTACGCCGAACAGTTCCAGCGTGACATGGGCTGCACCGAGGCAGAGTGGCTGGGCTGGCTGCCCGCCGCCATGGGCGACTGCCCTTGGCAGCGCACAGGCACCACCGCCGTGGCCACCATCGGGGCAGGTCACTTGCATTTGCGCTGGCAAGTCATGCCACCCCGGGTCATCGCGCTCATGCGCATGCCGGTGCTGCGGGTGAATTTTGTGTTTGAGGGCTTGGACGCAGACCAGCGCTATGCATTCATGAAGCGCTTTGATCTGTACATGCAGCGCGGAGGCGGTTAGCGGGTCAGCGGACCCAAAGCAGACCCACGGTTTTGAGTCCCAGCATCGTCAGTGCCAGTGACCCAAACAGGTGCAGCGATGCGGTGCCGCACGCCAGTGCAAAACGCCCTTGCTGCAGCATGGCGACCACTTCGGCCGAAAAGCTCGAGAACGTGGTCAGCGCCCCTAAAAAACCGGTCACCAGAGCCAGCCGCCAAACCGGGTCGAGTTGGGGCAGCTGCTGGAACACGCCCACACACACGCCCACCAAGTAACCACCGATCAGGTTGGCCGCCAGCGTTCCCCAGGGCAGCAGACCAGCACTGGCGTTGGCCGGGCTGAGCCACACGCCCAACTGCCAGCGCGAGAGCGCACCCACACAAGCGCCAAGGCAAATCGCGATCACCGTGAGCATGGGCGGGTCCTTTCGGCTTCAGTTCAATGTTCGGGTGGATGGCTTTTAAAACGGCGGGTCTTCGGCGTCAGCCTCAGCTGCGCCGCTCGTGACGGTCGAGTTCACCACGGTGCGTGCCGGGTTGGGCAAAGCCTGATCGGCAGCCGCTGCGCCCAGTTCCATCTCGCCGCCCAAGGCTTCGATCAGGCTGTCGATCAGCGGCCCAAGCAAGCCCGTGGACAAGGCCACGTCGGCGTCAAAGCGGTCTTCGGTTTTGTCTGTGCCCGATTCGTCCATGACGCCGTCGAGGTATTGCACTTTTTTCAGCTGCAAGGTCTCGGTCAAGACAAAGGCCACGCGGCCGTCCCAGCTGAGCGCCAGTTGGGTGGGCAGTTTGCCTTCCATGACGTGTTTGCGGACATCGTCGTTGGCCAGGTGGTGGCGGGTGAAGCGCACGCTGGCAGCATCTTCGCCAGTGGACTTGAGCACGGTTTCGCGCTCCACGGTCAGGTCGGCTGGCCATTCGTCGGGCGTCTGCGCCAAGAGCCATTGCGTCATGGCCGCTTGAGGTGAGGTCACGGTTTGGATGAGTGAGACAGACAAGCCGCCCATCACGTTCATCAGCGCGGACATGACTTCGTCGGCCTTGCCCTGGCTGCCCGCATTGAGCACCAAACGGCGGTTTTCCAAGTCCATCCACACCAGCACGGTTGACTGTCGCGCAAAGGCCTGAGGCAGCAGCGACAACAGCACGTCGTCCATCAGGTCGCGCTTTTCTTTTTTGCCAGGTTTGCGGCCCGTGGCGGCTTCTATTTCGGCGACACGTTCGTCCACCTTGCGGCGCACCACATTGCCGGGCACGGCCTTGGACTCGATCATCAGTTTCAGGATCCATTGACCAGAGACCGATTCGACCAGCGGCCCATGGGCTTCACCCCGAGGCGGCACCCAGCCAATGGATTTGTCTTGGCTGGCGCCACATTCCACAAACTGCACCGGCTCCAGCGCTGTTTGAACATCGGCGAGCGTGGGCGCAAAGCCTTCACCGATCCGGTAAACCATCACATTTTTAAACACAGCAATCCTCAAAGACTTCGGCGCAAGCGACGGCCGAACAAGGGGCTATCTTAGAGGATCAAGTGGACCCAATTGGGTGCTGTGATTCATCACATGCGAGAAGGCAGCCAAGTCGCTAAGCCCGGAAACCACCAAAGCAGCGCCAAAGCCAAGGCCATGATGAAAAAGTAGGGCATGCACACTCGGGCGATCCATGTGATCTCGCGCTGGGTCATGCTTTGCAGCACAAACAGGTTGAAGCCCACCGGGGGCGTGATCTGCGCCATCTCGACCACGATGACCACAAACACGCCAAACCACAGCAGGTCAATGCCCGCGGCCGTGACGGTGGGCAAAATCACGCCCATGGTCAACACGATCATGGAAATGCCATCCAGGAAGCAACCGAGAAGCATGTAAAAAAAGGCCAGCGCCACGATCAGCACCGCAGGCGATAGCTGCAGGGCTGTGACGTATTCGGCCAAATGCCTGGGCAAGCCGATGTAGCCCATGGACAAGGTGAGGAAAGCCGCCCCCGTCAGGATCAGCGCGATCATGCAGTAAAGGCGTGTGGCGCCCATCAGCGCCTCGCGGAAAGTCGCCCAGTTGAGCGAGCCTTGCGCTGCCGACAGCAGCAAGGCCCCCACCACGCCCACAGCTGCGGCTTCGGTGGCGGTGGCGATGCCGGTGTAAATGGTGCCGATCACCCCGCCGATCAGCAAGACCACAGGAATCAGGTGACGCGATTCACGCAGCTTTTCGCGCAGGCTCATGTGGTCGTCATGTCGTGGCACCTGGTCGGGGTTGCGCAAAGCCCAGACCATCAGGTAACCGCTGAACAAGCAGGCCAACATCAAACCCGGGACCACGCCCGCCACAAACAGTTTGGCAATGGACACTTCAGCGGCCACGCCGTAGACGATCATGATGATGGACGGAGGGATCAACAGGCCCAGCGTGCTTGCACCGCCCAATGAGCCGACGATTTTGTCGGCTGGGTAGCCGCGCTGCGTCAATTCGGGAATGCTCATCTTGCCAATGGTGGCGCAGGTGGCAGCCGAAGAGCCCGAGACGGCCGCAAAAATGGTGCTGCCCAAAATATTGGTGTGCAGTAAGCGACCCGGCAAAAAGTTGACCCAGGGGGCCAGACCGCGAAACATGCTCTCGGACAATTTGGTGCGAAACAAAATCTCGCCCATCCACACAAACAGGGGCAGGGCGGTCAAGGTCCAGCTGCTGGCCGAGCCCCAAATGGTCAAAGCCATGGCATCACCTGCCGAACGGGTAGAAAAAAGCTCCATCCCGATCCATGCCACACCCGCCAGCGTCAGGCCGATCCACACACCGCTGCCCAGCAAGGCGAACAGCGACACGATCAGCAGTGCCGTGATCAACAAATCATTCATGGCCCGTACCCTGTGCATGTTCACGCAAGCCGCGCCACTCAAGCCACCATTCATCCAGAAACGCCAGGCACAAGACCGTGCTGCCCAGCCCCATCAGAATTTGGGGAATCCACAAAGGGGTGGCGTCGTTGCCGGTGGACATGTCATGAAACACATGCGATTGCCAAGCCAGACGCCAGGCAAAAAAGCTCAGCAACAAAGACATCACTGCCGCTACGGTCAAGGCCCACAACTCCAGCCGATGGCGAGCGTCTCCCGTCAGCCGCCCCAGAATCAGGGTGACACGAATGTGTTCGTTGCGCTTGAGGGTGTGCGCCAAGGCCATGAAGCCTGCGCCAGCCATGGCGTAGCCGGCATATGCATCGGTGCCTGGCACATGAAAGTGCAGTAGTCGGCTGACGATAGACAGCAGCACCATCAAAAGCACGCCGATCATGAGCACGGCCGCCACTGCGGCAGCCGCTGAATAAACAGCATCCAGGGTTTTACGCATCACAAACTGTCCCGCAGGTCCTCAAACATTAACCGCCCCTTGCCACGCTGTGCGCGAACAAAGAGGCGGTGGCGATGGCTTTACTTGCGGAAAGCGTCCAGCATGGCTTGGCCTTCTGGCCCGGCTTTGGCCAGCCATTCTTTGACCATGGTCTCGCCGACTTTTTGCATGTCGGCTTTGAGTTGGGCCGAGGGGGCCTCGATGGTCATGCCTTTGGCCTTGAGCACGGCCATGGTGTCGGTGTTGACCTTGCGCGAAGCGGTCCAGCCTCGGGTCTCCGCTTCCACGGCTGCTTTGACCACCGCGTCTTGGGTGGGCTTGTCGAGGGCATCAAAGGCTTTTTGGTTGACGATGATGGCGTTCTTGGGCAACCAGGCTTGCACGTCGTAGTAATACTTCATGTGTTCGTAAAGCTTGCTGTCGACGCCCGTTGCGCCCGATGTCATGTTGGCTTCCACCACTCCGGTGGCCATGGCCTGAGACAGTTCTGCCGCTTGCACCGTCACGGGTTGCGCACCCACCAATTCTGCAATGCGCGATGTCGAGGGGCTGTAGGCACGCCATTTGCTGCCCTTGAGGTCGGCGGCGCTTTGGATGGGCTTTTTGCTGTAAATGCCCTGTGGTGGCCAGGCCACGGCGTACAAGAGCTTCATGCCTTGCTCGGCCAGTTTCTTTTCCAGGAAGGGGCGTTGCGCTTTGTAGAGTTTGATGGACTCGTCGTAGCTGGTGGCCAGAAATGGCAGGCCGTCAGCGCCAAACATCTGCCATTCATTTTGGTAGGCCGCCAACAAAATTTCACCCATCTGGGCTTGGTTGCCTTGCACGGCGCGCTTGATTTCGGGGGCTTTGTAGAGCGAGGCGCCGGGGTGGACGGTGATCTTGAGCTTGCCACCCGAGGCTTTGTCCACATCGGCTGCGAACTGGTTCAGGTTGACCGAATGGAAGTTGGTGGCCGGGTAAGCGGCAGGCAGGTCCCATTTGGTTTGGGCCGATACGAAGCCGGAAACAGCGAGCAGGCCAGCGAGCAGGCTGAGGTGAAGGGCACGACGTTGCATGAAAACTCCTGAGAAAGATGGAATGAACGGTCCTATGGCCAGTGCAAGAAAGGTGCCCGCTTTGTGCGCGCATCAGGTGCATCTGTCAAGGACTCACTGTAGGCAAGGTATCTGCGATTTGTGATCAGTACTTTCCCTTAATGTCAACAAATTGTTGGCAAATTGTCAGTAACGGACATAAACTTTGGCTCCTCAATTGTCTGAAAATTCCCCATGCCGCGACAAAAATCAACCGCCACGGCGAATGCCAACCCCATCGTGTCTTCGGCCCATTTGGTTTCGCCCGACAGCGCCGAGATGAGCGAGTTCGAGTTCGGCCTGATCGTGGCAGGCAACGCGTTTCACCGCTGGATCATCCATTGCATGGCCGCTGCGGGCTTGAAGGATTTGACCCCGCTGGATGTGCTGGTGCTGCACCACGTCACGCACCGTGCGCGTGACAAGCGCCTGGCCGACATTTGTTTCATCATGAACATCGAGGACACGCATTTGGTGAATTACGCCCTGAAAAAGCTGCAAGGTTTGGGGGTGGTGATGTCTCAAAAAAATGGCAAAGACGTGACCTATGCCGCCACCGACGAAGGTCGCGCTTACGTGCAGCGCTACCGCGAAATCCGCGAGAGCTGTCTGATCGACGCGCTGAAGGCCGACGATGGCTTGAACCGCGACATTGGCGAGCTGGCCCGATTGCTGCGTGTGCTGTCGGGCATGTACGACCAAGCGGCGCGTGCTGCGGCTTCTTTGTGATGTTGGATTATTGAATCCGCCCAATTTATTTCTGAGCACCTTATGACCGAATCCACCCCCGTACCCGCTGGCAAAAACCGATGGCAGTTCTGGATCGACCGGGGCGGCACCTTCACCGACGTGGTAGGCAAGCGCCCGGACGGCAGCTTGGTCACGCACAAACTGCTCAGCGAAAACCCCGAGCAGTACCGCGACGCGGCGGTGGCGGGCATCCGCCATTTGCTGGGCCTTCAAGCCGGTGAGCCGGTCACGCCTGAGCAGGTCGAGTGCGTGAAGATGGGCACCACCGTGGCCACCAACGCGCTGCTGGAGCGTAAAGGCGAGGCGACACTGTTGATCACCACGCAGGGCTTTGGCGACGCGTTGCGCATCGCTTACCAAAACCGACCGCGTTTGTTTGACCGTCAAATCGTGCTGCCCGAGTTGCTCTACAGCGCCGTGGTGGAGGCACATGAGCGTGTAACTGTGGACGGCGAGGTTTTGCAACCCTTGGACGAAGCGCATTTGCGCACCCAATTGAAGCATTCGCACCAGCAAGGGGTGCGCTCGGTGGCCATCGTGTTCTTGCATGGGTGGCGACACACCGCGCACGAGCAGGCTGCGGCCCGCTTGGCGCGAGAAGTGGGTTTCACGCAGGTCAGCACCTCACACCAGACCAGCCCGATGATGAAATTCGTCAGCCGGGGCGACACCACGGTGGTGGATGCGTATTTGTCACCGATTTTGGGGCGCTATGTGAGCCAAGTGGCGAGCGAGATGCCGGGTGTGAAGTTGATGTTCATGCAGTCTTCGGGCGGCCTCACGGACGCGCAGGTGTTTGCGGGCAAGGATGCGATTTTGAGCGGCCCGGCTGGCGGCATTGTGGGCATGGCCCGCACGGCGCAGTTGGCGGGGCACGACAAGGTGATTGGTTTTGACATGGGCGGCACGTCCACCGATGTGTCGCACTTTGCCGGGCAGTTCGAGCGCGAGTTTGAAACCCAGGTGGCGGGTGTGCGCATGCGTGCGCCCATGATGAGCATCCACACGGTGGCGGCGGGTGGTGGCTCCCTGCTGGCCTATGACGGTGCGCGTTTCAGGGTGGGGCCGCAAAGCGCGGGGGCCAACCCCGGCCCAGCCAGTTACCGCCGGGGCGGGCCTTTGGCCGTGACCGATGCGAACGTGATGGTGGGCAAGGTGCAGCCGAAGTTTTTCCCGTCGGTGTTTGGCCCAGAAGCCAACCAGCCGCTGGACGCTGAAGCGGTGCGCGGGCATTTTGCAAAACTGGCCGCACAAACCGGGCGTGCCGCTGAAGACGTGGCGCATGGTTTCATCCAAATCGCGGTGCAGCAGATGGCCAACGCGATCAAGAAAATTTCGGTCGCACGCGGCTACGACGTGACGCGCTACACACTGCAATGCTTTGGCGGCGCGGGCGGGCAGCACGCTTGTTTGGTGGCCGATGCCTTGGGCATGTCGCAGGTGATGGTGCACCCGCTGGCGGGTGTGCTCTCGGCCTATGGCATGGGCTTGGCCGACCAGAACGTGATGCGTGAAGAATCGATTGAGCGGCGCTTGGATGCGGCCGCCATGCCCTTCATGGCCGAGCGCTTGCAGGCTTTGGGCGAGACCTCGCGCCAAGCTTTGCTGGCGCAAATGGGCGTGGATGCCGGAGGTGCTGACCGCATTGAGTTGCGCCAGCGGGTTCATTTGCGCTACGAAGGCACCGACTCGGCGCTGGTCGTGCCTTGGGGCGATCAAGCCCAATTGGTGGCCGGGTTTGAGTCGGCCTACCGCCAGCGCTTTGCCTTCTTGATGCAGGGCAAGGCCCTGGTGGTTGAGGCGGTGTCGGTCGAGGCGGTGCTGCCTGGCGACGCGCCCGAAGAGGCTGTGCTGGCCGTGCACCCGCAGCGCGATGTGCCGCGCCGTGACACCGTGCAGGTGTATGCCGCCAATGCGCAAGGTGTGGCCGAGTGGCAGGACGCCGCGCTGGTGGTGCGCGAAGACATGCGCCCCGGCGACGTGATCGATGGCCCCGCCATCATTGCCGAGAAAAACGCCACCACGGTGGTGGAAGCAGGTTGGCAAGCGCGTCTTACCGCGCTGGACCATTTGCTGCTGGTGCGCGTGCAAGCGCGCACGGTGCAACACGCCGCAGGCACGCAGGCCGACCCGGTGCTGCTGGAGGTGTTCAACAACCTGTTCATGAACATTGCCGAGCAGATGGGGCTGCAGCTGCAAAACACCGCCTACTCGGTCAACATCAAGGAGCGGCTGGACTTTTCATGCGCGCTGTTCAGCGCCGAGGGCCATTTGATCGCCAATGCGCCGCACATGCCGGTGCATTTGGGCTCGATGGGCGAGAGCATCCAGACCGTGATCAAGGAGAACCAAGGCCGCATGCAGCCGGGCGATGTGTTCGTGCTGAACGACCCGTACCACGGCGGCACGCATTTGCCCGACATCACAGTCATCACCCCGGTGTATTTGGAGGGCCACGCAGACCCTGTGTTTTATGTGGGTTCACGCGGGCACCACGCCGATGTGGGCGGCTTGACGCCGGGCTCCATGCCACCGTTTTCCACGCGCATTGAAGAAGAGGGCGTGCAGATCGACAACGTCAAGCTGGTCGATGCTGGCCACTTGCGCGAGGCCGAGATGGTGGCGCTGCTGCAAAGCGGCGAATACCCCTCGCGCAACCCAGCGCAAAACATGGCCGACCTGAAGGCGCAAATTGCCGCCAACGAAAAAGGCGTGCAGGAGCTGCGCCGCATGGTCGATCAGTTTGGCCTGGACGTGGTGCAGGCTTACATGCGCCATGTGCAGGACAACGCCGAAGAATCGGTGCGCCGCGTCATCACGCGCCTGAAAGACGGCGCATTCACTTTGCCGCTGGACAATGGTGCGCAGATCCAGGTGGCAGTGCGCGTCAATGCCGCTGAGCGCACGGCCGAGATCGATTTCACAGGCACCAGCGCCCAGCTGACCAACAACTTCAACGCCCCACGGGCGGTGTGCATGGCGGCTGTGCTGTACGTGTTCCGCAGCTTGGTGGACGATGACATCCCCTTGAACGCCGGTTGTTTGAAGCCACTCAAGGTCATCATTCCCCAAGGCTCCATGCTCAACCCCAACCCCCCGGCTTCGGTGGTGGCGGGCAATGTGGAAACTTCGACCTGCATCACCAACGCGCTGTTTGGCGCTTTGGGCGTGATGGCGGGCAGCCAGCCGACCATGAACAACTTCACCTTCGGCAATGCGCGGGTGCAGTATTACGAAACCATCTCGGGAGGCAGCGGCGCGGGTGGGCGCTTCGACGCGCAAGGCGCTTTGGTGGGTGGTTTTGACGGCACCTCGGTGGTGCAAACCCACATGACCAATTCACGCCTCACGGACCCGGAGGTGCTGGAGTTCCGCTTTCCGGTGCGCTTGGAGAGTTACGCGATCCGCCAGGGCTCGGGTGGCGCGGGGCGCTGGCATGGCGGCGACGGCGGCGTGCGCCGTGTGCGCTTTCTGGAGCCGATGACGGCGGGCATTTTGTCGAACGGGCGGGTTCATCCGGCCTTTGGCATGGCGGGTGGTCAAAGCGGCTTGCCGGGCATCAACCGCGTGGTGCGCAGTGAAGGCAGCGTGCAAGAGCTGGCGCACATTGGCCAGGTCGAGATGCAGGCGGGCGATGTGTTCGAGATCCACACGCCGGGCGGCGGCGGGTTTGGGCGGGCTTGATGCGTTCTGTGAAATCCCTGCCCCCGCGATTGCTGTGGCTGCCTATGCGGCCTTCACAGACCTGCCCGCCATTCCTGCCAGAAGGCC
>OBPM01000088.1_pt1 | contig 16324 bp, 17 predicted proteins | sample 1493981 | NCBI WGS metagenome assembly OBPM01 (sample SAMEA3275485, study PRJEB22092) | marine metagenome | reverse complement strand
AGTTATAAATGAACTCATTATGAAATTAAGAAAAATTAGTAAATTCTTATTAAGTGCCCTGTTCGTGTGTAGTGCTTTTGTTAATGCACAAGACCTTACAATTTCTAGTACCGGTCAAACAGGTACTTCGGGCACCAACTGGACTACTTCGGGTACAAATCCTGTCATTATCACTTCAACAGGTACCTCCAACATTAACCGGTCTGTGATTCAAGGGTATTTGAATAGTGGCCAGAATGTGTTAGTACAATCTTCAGATGACCTCGTTATTTCTGATGCGATTAGTTGGACAACGGCTAGCAGTCTCAAGTTTGATGCAGTTAGATACATAAATATAAGTAATGACATAACCAACACCGCTGGTAATGTTGAATTTATAGGTAGAATAGGTATACGGAGTGCTCATGGTTCTGGAACAGTGGATATAACAATAAGTGGTGGAGGCGATATTACTTTCACGGCTCCTGATGTAGCTTTTGACGGTGCCATTGATTCAGCTAAATCATCAACAACCACCATTAATTCCACAGGTCATTTGACAATTCAACCTTATGGCTTAAATTTTAACAGCAATACCTTGCGTGGAGCAGATGGCGGAACGGGGACAACATTAGAATGGGAAGGTATTGTTACAAGCGGAACTTGGAGAAATGATAATACATCTGGAGACGATCACGGATCTTTCAGGAATTTAACTATTCAAAATTACAGCCAATTAGGTGGTCTAACACTAAATAAGGCAGGGTCAACAACTCCTGTTTTTATACTATCTAGTTTAACCGTTGCGCGTGCTCAAGGATCATCTGCCCAACCATGGGCACGACTTCCTTGAACACCTTACGGCCCTCCTGAACAAACAACTTATCGTTGCGCGGTCCACTTTGGTCAATTGGACCATCGCCATGCGCACGGTTTAGAAATCCGAAGTTGTTGCGGATATTGTTCGAAAACTGGGTTTTCAAACGCGTGCCCAAAATTTCCCAATGTTGCGCCGGCGCTAAATCCTTTGCCTCAACCAGAATCGCGGTTGCTACGTCACCAAAGATAAAGTGGCTGTCGCGATCGCGCCAGTTAAGATGGCCTGAGGTAATCTCCGGGTTTACGACCAGAACAGATCGCGCATTGCCGCTGCGGATATAATCTGCCGCTGTCTGAATGCCAAATGTCGCAGATGAGCAAGCCACATTCATGTCGAAGCCAAAGCCTCGCTCCATACCCAATTCGTGCTGAATCTCTACTGCCATGGCAGGGTAAGAACGCTGCATATTGGACGCGGCACATAAAACAGCATCAACTTCGGATATGTCGCGACCAGCATGTGCCAATGCTTCACGACAAGCGGCAACGCCAATTTCTGCCATAAGGGAAATCTGGTCATTCGGGCGCTCCGCATAACGCGGCTCCATAATGTCGGGATCCAATATGGCGGTTTTGTCCATCACATGGCGCGACTTGATACCACTGGCCTTTTCCACAAACTCGACCGAGCTGTGCGTTAGCGGCTCTGCATCTGGATGAGTGGCATTATACCTATCGGCATATGCATTGAAACTAGCCACCAGCTCTTCATTAGTGATGGTATCCGAAGGCGTGAACAGTCCAGTAGAGGATATGACCGGTATTGCGCCGTGCGCATGTTGCGACATGAGTTTTTCCCGCTTGTGTTTTTATTGCGTCCGGTTGCCTAGCGCCTGCGTATTTATGAAACAAGACGTTTGAAAAGGTTTACAACATAGTTATGGGGGCGACGGGGGAGGAAGACAAAATATGTCGTTGACAGAACGTCAGCCCAGCTGGCTGTCCCGGCTTTTCAGGCGGGCATTGGTGGGGCTATACAAACGTGGCGGTTGGCATGCGCATGGCGTTGTGCCAGAACCGCGTAAATTCGTGCTGATCGCGGCGCCACATACCAGCAACTGGGATTTTGTATATTTTCTAGGGTTAACAGATGACCTTGGAATTATGCCGCATTTCATGGCGAAATCCTCCCTATTCCGCTGGCCCTTTACCAACTTCATGCTCGACATGGGTGGCGTTCCTGTGGATCGTAGCTCCAACAAAAATTACGTTCAGCAGATGATTGATGAATTCGGCCGCCGGAAAGAATTCATGCTTACCATTGCACCTGAGGGCACGAGGGGCAGCGTAAAGGCTTGGAAAACAGGCTTCTACCACATCGCTATGGGCGCGGGCGTCCCGCTAGTTGTCGGCATGATGGACTACCAGTCGAAGTCAGGGGGCTTAGGACCCGCCATTTGGCCGACGGGTGACTATAAGGCCGATATGGAAAAGGTTGCGGAAATTTATGCTACCGTCGTACCAAAGCACCCAGCAAAAGGGATGACTGGCATTTTTGCAAAGGACGAAACATGACAGCTATTGTCCCCACACTCGCAGTCAACGCTGCTGCCCTGCTCGCGGTCATATTGATGCTGTGGGCTTATTCGGTAAAAATCCGGGATGTCTCGTTCATTGACGCCTTTTGGGCATTCGGAATGGTGCTGCTCGCATGGGCCAGTTGGGCGCAATCAGGTGCGCCGGGCGCGCGCTCCCATTTGCTACTTGGCCTAACAACCCTTTGGGGAATGCGTCTTGCGCTGCATTTGTGGACTCGCTGGCGCGCGCATGGCGAAGATCCGCGTTATGCCAAAATCATGCGCAGCGTGATGGAGAAAAAGGGGTGGAGCTGGAGCAAGACTTCGCTGTTGTCTGTTTTTCTAACACAGGCCCCATTGCTGTTTATCACTTGCCTGCCGGCGCAGATCGACATCTGGTCAAGCGATGGCGGCCGCAATGTTCTCGGTCCGCTCGCTTTTGCTGGAGCAATTATCGCCCTTATCGGCATATTGTTTGAAACCATTGGTGATGCGCAGTTGAACGCCTTCCGCGCCAACCCCGCAAACAAGGGCAAGGTGCTCGACACAGGCCTGTGGCGCTATACGCGCCACCCGAATTATTTCGGCGATGCCTGCACTTGGTGGGGCATCTGGCTCATCGCCTGTGAAACCGGCCTGCCGGGTTGGATAAGCATTATTGGCCCGATCTTCCTCACCTTCACACTCACGCGTTGGTCAGGCAAGCCGTTGCTCGAATATGGCATGCGCAAGACGCGGCCAGGATATGCGGAATATGTCGCGCGCACCTCAGGCTTCTTCCCGCTGCCGCCAAAGTCGCGCTAAGCCGTTACTTCGTCAGCCAGATTTCGCCATAGCCGTTAAAGGCTGGCGCGATCTTGTGCTTCACTTCGCGCTCCGGTGCGAATGCAAGGTTTGGGAAGCGTTCGAACAATAAAGGCAAAGCGATTTTGGCCTGCGCCTTGCCTAGCCCTGCCCCCAAGCAATAATGCGCGCCGCCGCCAAAAGCGAAGTGCTGAATACGGGGGCGTTCGATATCAAACTTGTGTGGATCTGGGTTCATTTCGGGGTCGAAGTGCGCTCCAAATAGCGACATGTGGATCGTATCGCCTTGTTTGATTGATTTGTCAGCGACGTCCATGTCTTGATGCGCGCTCCGCAGTACCTGCGTAACCGGCGGTTCCACGCGCAGGATTTCGTCCATGGCATTGTCATGTAAATCTGGCCGCGTCCGAAACTTTGCCAATTGCTCAGGATTTTTCAAAAGCTGCACCACGCCAGCGCCCAGCATGTCAGTCGTGGTAGAATTCCCTGCAATGAGCAGCAAACGTATGAGCAGCACGATATCCTGCGTCGTCAGCGTATCCCCCTGCTCTTCCGCCAACGCCAACCGCGTAATCAGGTCGTCCGAAGGATTGGTGCGCCGCGCATCGACTTCGCGAGCGAGATAGTCCGCAAGAACGGTGGTCGATTCCTCATATAAAGCGGTCTGCTCTTGGGTGCGGAACGGGTTTAATGCTTGCATGCAGCCAAGCGACCAACGACGGAAATCTGCGCGGTCTGCAGCGTTAATGCCAAGCAGTTCAGCCATTACGGTTGTGGGCAGTGGCGACCCGAAAAGTTGGACGAAGTCGAACTCTCCGTCAGCAGCGGCAACGTCGTCGGCAAGCCCTTGTGCGATTTGTGCGATGCGCGGCAGCAAAGCATCGACCGACCGCTTGTTAAAAGCCTGCAACACCAGCGTCCGTTGGCGCTTATGCTCGGGATCATCGAGCATAAGGATGGACAATTCCTTGCTATTATTGCCGTAAAGGGTTTTGGAAAAGCTGCCTTCATTGGCTTTACGCGGGTCAGCGTTCAGTTCGCGGTTTTTGATAAGCTCAGAGACTTCTTTGCCACGCGTCAGGAAATAGCGTCCAAGTTGCTGATCATGATGCACGGGATCGGCCGCACGCAACCGATCCAATGGCGCCCAAGGGGTTTCGCGGTACACGGGGTCCAATGCCGAAAGCTGGTAACCAGTTGGAAGAGGCAAATCTTCGTCGGACATATTTTCCCCAATTGCGAAATGTCAGTATTTGTGAACTTTCAGCAATTGATAGGCAAAAGCCCTATTAAGTCAAAGGGCTTTGACCAAAATCGGACCAAGGAATTTCTCAGGCGTGGGTGCCCGAACAATCGATCCAGTTGGCCTTAATTAGGCGACAACCCCAAACAGATCGTGCTCATCCGCATCCTCGATGTCGACCTGAACAATGTCACCGGCTTTTAATGTCGGGGCGACGTCACGCAAATAGACATGGCCATCGATTTCAGGCGCATCAGCCTGTGATCGTCCTGTGGCGCCAACGCTGCCATCTTCATCCGCCTCGCCGATTTCGTCGATAATGACAGGGATATTTCGTCCGACCTTTGCGGCAAGCTTGGCTGCACTGATCGCCGCCGTCTTTTCCATAATCCGTTGGAATCGCTCTTCCTTGACCTCTTCAGGGACAGGGTTTGGCAAATGGTTTGCCTGCGCGCCTTCCACGGGTTCGAAACGGAAAGCTCCGACCCGGTCCAGCTGTGCTTCGTCCAACCAGTCGAGCAGATATTGGAAATCAGCATCCGTTTCGCCCGGAAAGCCAACCACAAAGCTTGACCGGATAGCGATATCGGGCGCGATGCTGCGCCAATTGCGGATGCGTTCAAGCACCTTCGCTTCATTGGCGGGACGCTTCATCGCTTTTAGAACATTCGGCGCTGCATGCTGAAACGGGATGTCGAGATATGGGGTCAGATAGCCTTCTGCCATCAACGGGATAACGTCGTCGACGTGCGGATATGGATAGACATAGTGCAGCCGGACCCAAGGCGCGATACCCTCACTCGTACGCAGGCTGCCCAGTTCGCGGGCGAGGTCAGTCATATGCGCGCGCACCTGACGCCCCTTCCACTCACGTGGTTCGTGCCGTGTATCGACCCCATATGCCGACGTGTCCTGAGAAATAACCAAAAGCTCTTTGGTGCCCGCGGCAACCAGCTTCTCCGCCTCACGCAACACCGCGTCAATCCGGCGGCTCGCAAGCTTTCCGCGCAAGGACGGAATGATGCAGAAGGCGCAGCTATGGTTGCAGCCTTCGGAAATCTTTAGGTAGCTGTAATGGCGCGGCGTCAGCTTCAATCCGCCCTCAGGCACCAGATCGACGAACGCACCGCGTGTGGGAGGCGCAGCTTCATGAACGGCCGAAACCACGGCTTCATATTGATGTGCGCCCGTGATTGCCAGCACATCAGGAAAGCGCGCACGGATGACGTCTGCTTCATTGCCCATGCAGCCAGTCACAATCACGCGGCCGTTTTCTGCAATCGCCTCGCCGATAGCCTCAAGACTCTCTTCCTTCGCGGAATCAAGAAAACCGCAAGTGTTGACGAGGACAACGTCAGCGCCCGCGTAATCGGGCGACAGGCCGTAGCCGTCTGCGCGCAGCTTAGTGAGGATCCGTTCGCTATCGACCAACGCCTTGGGACAGCCAAGCGATACCATGCCGACCTTCGGCGCTGCTTTGATTTGAGTTGCCATGATGGGGCGGCGCATAGCGGGTTTCGCCGTGCTTGTCACGGGCGGTGAACAGGCGCATGTTAAAGCTCCGGAATTTCACGAGGAATAATCGATGGCGAACGCAAATTTATTGGCGATTTTGGTGGCTGCGGCGACCGGCTTTCTGATTGGTGGCCTTTGGTATGGCCCCCTGTTTGGCAAGGCATGGATGGCTGAACACGGATTTACCGAAGAACAGTTGCGTGCGGGCAATATGGTCAAAATCTACGGGCTGACCTTTGCCTTTTCAGTGTTGTCAGCACTTTTTCTCGGTCATTTGCTGTCAGCAGTGGACGCAAGCCCGCGTGCGACCATCATGATCTCGGTCGGCATATCGCTGGGCTATATCATCCCCGCAATTGGCACGAATTATCTGTTCTCACGCAAATCAGGCAAGCTGTTCGCCATTGACGCAGGCTATTGGCTTACATTCTACGCAGCGATGGGATTGGTTTTCTTATTGTTGGGACATTAGGATTTTGAGGGGATGATTTGCAACAGCAGGACGTCGGCCCAAACTGGTAACTTGCTCGCGCGCAGCAGCGCCGCCTTGAATGTGCCCGATGCGTCAGGTTTTGCCATTAGCGGGCCCCAGATAGTTCAAAGGATTGACCACGCGTCGGTCTTTGCGCACTTGAAAATGCAATTGCGGCTGCGTGACATAACCAGTTTCCCCAACGCCGCCAATTTGCTGCCCGACTGAAACCTGATCGCCCTTGGTTACATCTAACCGGCCAAGATGACCGTAAGCCGTTATCCAGCCAGCGCCGTGATCAATCAGCACCAATCCGCCGAACACGCCGATTTCGTTGCCGCTGTAAACGACAACACCGGACGCCGCAGCTTTAACAGGAGCGCCGCTTTGTCCGGCAATGTTGACGCCATCATTTACCCGGCCGCCGCCCTGTGCGCCAAACCGGCCAACGATATTTCCGTTCAATGGCCATGCGAAGCGACCGGCAAAGTTTGTGGGCAGGCTAGCGACCATCAGTGGCGCACCAGCAGCATTTCCTCCGGTAACGATATCGTCGATGTTCAGGATAAATGCCGCCGCACGCAATTCCGGGTCGGGCATTAGCGGCCGATCGTTTCCAATAGCTGCCGGTTCGGTTGGCAAAAGCAGGTTTTGTCCAACTTGCAGCGTGTAGGGCGGCTGCAACGCGTTAATCATGACAATGTCGGCCCAAACCGCCCGATAGGCGCGGGCAATCGCGATGCCGGTCTCACCGGCACTCACACGGTGGTATAGGCCACCTGGTATCTGAAGTCGGTCCCCGGGATGTATCGGATAAGGCGCCTGCAGATTATTGGCATCGGCAATCGCGGTGGCCCCTGCGCCTGTTTTGCTCGCAATGGCAAACAGGCTGTCACCCGGCTGCACCACATAAGACGATGTCGCAACTTGCCGGGCGTTTCGCTGAACCGATGCAGGACTCCAACTGGGCGTCTCTGCGACAATAGCCTGTTCTGGAACGATTTGCGGTGTGCTTATTACCTCAGTCGGCGCAACAGGCACCTGACCAAGACGGTAATCATCACCACCACGCGGAATACAGGCCGACAAAAGCAAGGTCGAAACAACTGCCATCAACCTCGTTCGCATCGGCTTTCTCCTATACGCTATAAGCGCTCTGAAGGTTCGCGAGGGACTCGCGATGGGTTAGATCAAGCTGCAATGGCGTCACTGCGATATATCCATCCTCAATGACTTCAAGGTCGGTATCATGTCCGGGCGTGTGCACCATTCCATGAAGTCCGAACCAATAATAGTCGTAACCACGTGGATCGGTTCCCTTGACGATGGAACCGCGACTATAGTCATGGAACCCCTGCCGCGCGACTTTGATGCCTTTAACATCCTGCGGCAATAGCGGAGGGAAGTTGATGTTGGTCAACGTGCGCGGCGTATACGGCATGTCCAGCAAAGGCCGAAGGACGCGCTCGCCCCACGCTTCCGCTGCCGAAAAGGGTACGGCATCTGCCATGCCTTCTTTGCTATAAACTTGGCTCAGCGCAATGGATCGTATGCCAGCCAAGGCCCCTTCCATTGCGGCAGAGACCGTGCCGGAATAAGTGATGTCATCGCCAAGATTGGCGCCACGGTTTACACCGGACAAGATCAGGTCGGGCCTTGTATCTTTCATGATGACACCAATGCCGAGCATGACAGAATCGGTTGGCGTCCCAGCGACCGAGTAATGCTTTTCGCCATGTTGGCGGATCCGGACCGGCTTAGTCAGCGTAAGCGAATGGCCGGCGCCTGAGTTTTCTTCTGCTGGTGCAACAATCCAAATGTCATCGCTGATCGTGCGCGCAATGGCCTCCAGCACCTTTAGGCCAGGCGCGTTCACACCATCGTCGTTGGTCAATAAAATGCGCATCAGGCTGCAATCTCCAGTTTTGTAAGGCCGCCCATATACGGCAGGAGTGCCGTCGGAACGGTCACGCTACCATCCGCCTGCTGATAATTTTCGAGGACAGCAACGAGCGCACGGCCCACGGCCAGACCAGACCCGTTCAACGTGTGGACGAACACATTGCCTTTGCTTTCCGCAGGGCGATAGCGCGTGTTCATCCGGCGCGCTTGCCAATCACCGCAGTTCGAACAGCTTGAGATTTCACGATACAGCCCCTGCCCCGGCAACCAGACCTCAAGGTCATAGGTCCTGCGCGCGCTGGCACCCATGTCACCGGTGCACAGCAGCATCTTGCGATACGGTAGTTCAAGCGCCTGCAATATACCCTCGGCACTTTCAACCATGCGTTCATGTTCGGCAGCGCTGTCTTCGGGGCGAACGATGGAAACCAGTTCCACCTTTTCAAACTGGTGCTGGCGGATCAGGCCTTTGGTATCGCGGCCAGCGGCTCCGGCCTCTGACCGGAAACAGGGTGTTAGCGCGGTCATCCGGATCGGCAGCGCGTTCTCGTCCAAAATCTGCTCGCGTACGCTGTTGGTCAGCGACACTTCAGCGGTTGGGATAAGCCAACGGCCATCGGTCGTCTGGAAATTGTCTTCGGCAAACTTTGGAAGTTGTCCGGTACCAAACAGCGATTCCTGACGTACCAAATAGGGCGTTGCGCATTCGGTGTAGCCGCGCGCGCCGGTCTGGTAATCCAGCATGAATTGACCAAGCGCGCGGTTAAGCCGCGCCATCTGCCCGCGCATAAAGGTGAACCGCGCACCGGAGATCGCAACGCCAGTTTCAAAATCGAGACCAAGTATTGGCCCCAAATCGGCATGATCGCGCGGTTCAAATTCAAAACTGCGCGGGGTCCCCCATCGCGCGATTTCAACATTGTCTGTTTCATCTGCGCCATCGGGTGTGTCGTCCGCTGGTAAGTTGGGCAGCCCAGCGAGCAAGGTGTCAAGCTCTTCGCCTGCCACGCGTTCCTGTTCTTCCAACGCCGGCAGTGTATCCTTCAACGCCGCAACTTCGGCCTTCAGGGCCTCTGCCGTCGCCGTGTCGCCTTTGCCCATGGCAGCGCCGATTGCTTTGGAAGCTTCGTTGCGGCGCGCTTGTGCATTTTGCATTTCGGTCAACAAAGCGCGGCGATTTTCATCCAGCGCCAGAACCGATGCAGCCACAGGTGCAGCGCCCCTGCGGATAAGGGCGACGTCAAAGTCTTGCGGATTTTCACGGATATATTTTAGGTCATGCATGGTCGCTGGCTATGCCGTTCGCGCATGGGTTTCGCAACGAAAAAGGGCGGCCCGAAGACCGCCCGTTTCCGAACCTGCTAAAAACAGATTATGCGGCCTTTTCAGCTTTCGCTTTCTTTGCCGCACGTCTGCGCGCCATAAGTCCAGCGGCCGCAGCACCAAACAACATCACCATAGGCGGCGCTGGTACGTCGGTTCCCCCTGTTGATCCGCCATCCCCACCATTTGATCCGCCACTCGAGCTGGATGTGGATGAGGAAGATGACGAGCTGGTGGAGCTGGACGTCGATGATGACGTGCTCGATGATGTAGAGGTGCTACCGCCAAAGCTGGAGGACGACGATGATGTCGACGTGCTTACACCGCCAGTCGATGTCGAGACGCCTCCGGTCGAAGTGGAGACGCCACCTGTTGAGGTTGAAACGCCGCCAGTCGAAGTGGAGGTTGAAACCCCACCGGTCGATGTCGAGACACCGCCCGATGTGCTTGAGGTGCTGGAACCGCCCGTCGATGTCGACGAGCTTGAACCGCCAGATGACGTGCTGGATCCACCCGTCGAGGTACTGGAGCCACCTGTAGATGTGCTCACTCCACCAGTGGAGGTGCTCGTTGAACCGCCGCCGCCGGATGAAACGTTTATATCGATGTTAATGCCGCCGCTGCTTGAACTTGTGCCGCTCGACGTGTTCACGTTACCGCTCGATGAGCTGATATTACCGCCTGAGCTATTGATGCCGCCCGTTGAGCTAATGTTGCCGCTTGAGCTTACATTGCCGCTCGAGCTTACGTTCCCGCTTGAGCCATTGATAACGCCGCCAGACGTGGATGATATGTTGCCGCTAGACGAGATGACGACTGTGCCACTGCTGCCGCCGCCACTGCCACCGGAAAAGCCACCGAAGAAGCCGCCGCCAAAGCCGCCACCGAAGCCGCCCGAACCGCCGATAACAACTGGAACACTGCCGCCATTGGCGCCTTCATACGGCGCGCCAGTTGGTGCCGGCATATATGGCATGGGGATGGGAGCCATGCCCTGGCTCGCGAATGACACCGTTGGCGTACATGTCGAAGTTCTCGTCGTTGTTGTCCGCACAACCTTACGCACCCGCTTCACTTTGCGCACCGGCGCCTTGTAAGCGATTTTCCGCACTTTTGGGTGCTTTTTGGCTACTTTGTACACCTGCGCAGGCGGCGTATCGGCAACTTGCATCGCACCACCACCAATCAAGGCACCCCCACAAGTGCAGGCACATAATTTCGCTAAAGCCATGCGTACTGACATAATCTTGACCTTTTCCATCCTAGGCAGTTGGTCGTCTTTGCCGACAGCCATCTCGCCCATGTGATGCATCAAGAAACGCAGAACGAAGGCATAACCTCAAATAGATTAACCCTGTTTGGCGACCCATTTTGAGAAAAATTGCGAAATTACAGTGTGCAACTTGTAAATCGTCCCGAACTGGAACTGTTTGGGGCGATGAAATTTATTAAGTGACTCCGTTTCCACAGCTTTTATGCATTCTATGACATTGTGTGACATTTGCCGCTTGTGCGGGTTTTGGCCTGAGTCTATAGCGCCGGCGAGAGTGGATTTGGACGCGGTTTCCTTCGTTCTACGAGGCCCGCCAGAGGTGGAGAATCTAACATGGGCGCGAGCGCCAAGCCTCAAGCTAATACCGGAGAATTGAACAATTCCGGTTACGACATTGACCCTTCATATATCCCCAGCGACGACGAGCCTTTCATGAATGATCGGCAACTAAAGTTTTTTGAAAAACAGTTAGTTGACTGGAAAAACAGCATATTGGCAGAAGCGCAGGGAACGCTGAATCAGCTGCAAGATGGCCCCATGCGCGAACCCGACCTGAACGACCGCGCATCCAGCGAAACGGACTGGGGAATCGAATTGCGCACCCGTGACCGTCAACGCAAACTGATTTCCAAAATAGAATCCGCACTTCGCCGCATTACCGAAGGCGAATATGGATATTGCCAAGTAACTGGAGAGCCCATTTCGCTTGCCCGGTTGCGTGCGCGCCCCATCGCGACAATGACGCTTGAGGCGCAGGAGCGGCATGAAAGGCAGGAACGCGTCTCACGCGACGACTGACACAAGCATGTTGAATCCGCATGGTTAATGGAACTGTGTAAATTCAATCAGAATGTCCGGTGAATTAACCTTTTGGCTACACTTAAGTGGCACTGTCAAAGCCTGAATTATACCCAATTTTGTGCTTGGTGCTGCATTATGAATGACTCATTTGGCGAAGATAACATGGCCGCTGCAAAGCGGGGCATGGATCGCGACAGCCTCTTTTTGAAGGCAGTCCTGCGCTTTCCCAGCACCAAGGAAGAACGCGAAGTGCGTATCCGCAATCTGTCCGCGGGCGGATTGATGGCTGAAATCCCAACAAACGCGCCCCGCGGTGAACAGGTCGAAATCAACCTGCGCAGCATCGGATGGGTGAGCGGCCACATCGCATGGGTAACCGAGGGCCGCGTCGGAATAGCGTTTGATCATCCGATCAATCCCAAAGACGCACGTAAGCCCGTCAGCGCTGGTGAGTTGGAACTTCCCAATTATCTCAAAAAGCTGAACACAACGGTTCCACCCGGCAAGCTGCGCCGCGTTTAACTCAATCATCAAGGCAATAGATATCGACAGGAACCACAATCTTGTCGAGCACGCGACCGACCGGGTAAGTTGACTTACTTCCCTGCTCAATTGCCGCTTCCAGCACTGCGCGCTTCTCTGCACCATTGATCACCAGTATCGCCGTGCGCGCGGTGCCTATGGCAGATCCTGTCAATGTCACGCGGTTAACCGGCGCTTCGGGCGGGAGCGGGTCTGGCGCAACGCCAACGGCCCGCACATCTTTACCACCTTCAAGCGCGATATCCAGATCAGGTCCAGGGAATATCGATGCAGTGTGTCCATCGGTGCCCATACCAAGCCAGACAAGATCCGGCGGCCAATGTAGGTCGGCAAGCCGCGCATTTGCTGCACTTCCAGCAAGCCTATAATCCGCAGCATCGCTAGTAATCGGAAGAACACGTGCGCCCTTCGGAATAAATATCTTCGCAATCATCGCAACGTTCGACAGCGCATTGTCGACGGGAACCAAACGGTCGTCGGTTGGGATAATCGTCACATTTTTCCAGCGAATATTGGCTTGCGCGAGCTTTTCCAAAATCGGCTTTGGTGTTGAACCGCCGGGGAAAGCGACCAGTGCCTGCCCACGGGCATCAAGTGCACTTTCAATGATGAAGCTCACGTCACCGACGACAGCATCAATCAAATCTTCGGCTGCGTCAAAGTCCCACCATTCAATTTCTTCGGCCATGTGCCTTGCGTCTCCGTTAGTTCCGTAATGCCGATGCTGCCCGCGCTGCAGATTCTATCGCGGCAACATCAGGAACGCCTTTACCAACAAGCCAGCTTCCACCAACACATAAAATTTCAGGAACAGCGAGCCAGTCTGCTGCAGTTTCCTGTTTGATGCCACCGGTCGGGCAGAATTTGCACTGACCGAACGGGCCAATGAGCGATTTCAGCGCAGGCAGACCGCCATTTGCCTCGGCTGGGAAAAACTTGAAATATGTAAGGCCCAGATCCAGGCCGCGCATGATATCGCCCGCGCTTGCGACCCCGGGAAGGAACGGAATATTCTTCGCGATGGCAGCTTTCCCCAAATTGTCGGTAAGCCCCGGCGAGACGATAAACTCGGCGCCCGCTGCGATTGCGCTATCCAAGCCGGGCACATCGACGATTGTGCCCGCGCCAACAATTGCGCCCGGCACCTTCTTCATTTCGGCAATCGCATCCAATGCAGCGGCGGTGCGCAAGGTAACTTCCAGCACAGGCAAGCCGCCTGCAACCAATGCCTCAGCAATCGCGCGCGCATGTGCCGCATCTTCAATCACCAGAACAGGGATCACGGGCGCAGTGCGCATGATTTTCTCAACGGGCGTCATTGGCGGTTCTTTCTAGATATATTGCTGGGCATAGGCTGCGGCTGCACCAAAAAGACCAGGCTGCGGATGGGTGATGAGTTTGACAGGGATTGATGCCATCAATCCTTCAAAGCGGCCTTTCGCTCTGAAACGTTCGGCAAAGCCCGAGCGCACAAGGCTATCTTTGATGCGTAGCCCAAGCCCGCCCGCGATTACGACACCGGAAAAACCGCCTTGTGCAAGCGTGATGTCACCGGCAACGCTGCCAAGCGATAGGCAAAAACGGTCCACTGCCGCAGCGGCAAGGCTATCCTCACCGGACATGCCCATTTGCCAGAGCGTTTTGTCATCATATTGCTGAACTGCGCGGCCTTCGATAGCTGCCAGCGTCTCATAAAGATCAATCAACCCCGGACCCGACACAACGCGTTCAATCGAAACCCTGCGGTAGCGTTTGCGTAAGCGCGCCAACACGGCGTCCTCAATCGCATCCAGCGGCGCAAAATCGATATGCCCGCCTTCAGTGGCTTGCACATGATAAGAACCGCCCGTGCGGGCCACATGCGCAACGCCAAGACCAGTCCCCGGACCGATGATGCTGAGTGTGCCTTCTGCGGCAAACGCCTGATCAGGCCCCGTCAAATGGTGGAAATGTTCGGGTCCGGCTTGTGCGACTGCATGGCCGACTGCGCCGAAATCATTGACGATCACGAACGTATCGACATTCAGCTTTTCGCACACCATCGACCTACGGATAATCCACGGGTTGTTGGTGAGCTTAATCACGTCTGCATCAACTGGCCCGGCAATGGCGATGGCGGCTGCGCGCGGAAGCGGTGCGCCGTTAAGCCTCTGAAACTCCTGCCAAGCGGTTTGGAAACTGGCATGCTCTGCTGTTTTCAGCGTAACGGCCTCGCCAAGTTCGACCACCCTGCCCGCGTCGACTTCAGCCAGCGCGAAGCGCGCATGGGTTCCGCCAATATCGACGGCAACAATCGCGGTCATAACCCTGCCGCCGCGAGCATTGCTGACCCGCCCTTTTCAGCCTCATCAGCCGTCGCGCGCATCAGCGCGAACAACTCGCGTCCAGTGCCAACATGCGCCAGTGGCATCGCGGCAGGGGCGCGGTTTGCCCAGTCGCCGTCCTCGACCAGCACCGATAAAGTGCCGCTATTGCCGCACAGGCGAACCATGTCTCCGTCCTGAAGCTTTGCGATCGCCCCACCACGTGCAGCTTCGGGGCTTAGGTGAATAGCCGCGGGCACTTTGCCGGAAGCACCCGACATGCGCCCATCGGTCACAAGCGCGACATTGAAACCCTTATCCTGCAACACGCCCAATGGTGGCGTTAGCTTGTGGAGCTCAGGCATGCCATTGGCAGCAGGCCCTTGGAATCGGACCACCACGATGACATCGCGGTCAAGTTCTCCAGCCTTAAAGGCGGCCAGAACGTCATTTTGGTCATGAAATACGCGAACAGGTGCTTCTATGGTCCAGCGCGCAGGATCAACGGCGCTGGTTTTGAAGGTTGCTCGCCCCAAATTGCCTGTCACCAATCGCATTCCGCCGTCAGGGGCGAAAGGTTCCGATGGTGGTCGTAACATCGTGTCATCAGCCGTAACCGAAGGCGCATCACGCCACGCAAGCTTGTCATCCTCCAGCACAGGCTCACGCCCATAGTCCGCCAAATCCTGACCCGCGACGGTCATGATATCGCGGTGGAGAAGTCCTGCGTCTATCAACTCGCGGATGACATAGCCAATCCCGCCTGCGGCATGAAAATGGTTCACATCGCCGGAGCCATTGGGATAAACGCGGGCGATCAACGGAACCACCGAGGACAGCTGGTCCAAGTCTTCCCAATCGATGACGATACCTGCGGCGCGCGCAATTGCCGGAATATGGAGCGCATGGTTCGTCGACCCGCCCGTTGCCAGCAAACCGACACATGCATTGACGATAGCTTTTTCGTCGACGCACAGACCCAAGGGCCGGTAATCGTCCCCGTCCCAACCAATCTCACTCAAGCGATGCACCGCCGCGCGCGTCAATTCGGTACGCAGCTTGTTGCCGGGGTTGATGAAGGCAGCGCCGGGAATGTGAAGCCCCATGACCTCCATCATCATTTGGTTAGAGTTGGCGGTGCCGTAAAAGGTGCATGTCCCTGCACCATGATAGGAAGCCGCTTCGGCCTCAAGCAACTCGGCACGGCCTACCTTGCCTTCTGCATATAGCTGCCGAACACGCTGTTTTTCTTTGTTGGCAAGGCCCGATGGCATTGGACCGGCAGGCACAAATATTGTCGGCAAATGGCCGAAACGCAATGCGCCGATCAATAGGCCGGGGACGATCTTGTCACAAATGCCCAACATGGCGACGCTTTCGAACATCCCGTGGCTGAGGCCAACCGCTGTCGCCATGGCAATGACGTCGCGGCTGAACAAAGACAGCTCCATCGAGTCCTGACCCTGCGTTACGCCATCGCACATTGCGGGGACGGCGCCGGCGACTTGCGCTGTTGCGCCGACCTCACGCGCGAATATCTTCATCTGCTCCGGATAGCGGCCATATGGCTGATGCGCGGAGCGCATGTCGTTATAGGCGCTGACAATGCCGCTGTTCATCGCCTTTCCCTCGCCAATGGCGGCCTTGTCCTCGCCGCTGGCGGCACAACCATCAGCAAGCATGCCACCACCCACCACTCGCCGGTTAACACCTCCCTCCCGACGCTTCGCACACCAATCACCAAACGCCTGGACCCCTTGTCCTCACCCC
>OBPM01000087.1_pt1 | contig 16537 bp, 18 predicted proteins | sample 1493981 | NCBI WGS metagenome assembly OBPM01 (sample SAMEA3275485, study PRJEB22092) | marine metagenome | reverse complement strand
TTATTCACATTAAAGTTATATGTACCGTCGACGGTACCCGTTCCACCATTAATGGTTCCAACCGTCAGATCTGCATTGCTTGTAGCAATGGTGACATCAGAGAACAGCTGAGTAGTTCTATATGTGCCCTGCAAATTAAAAATATTAACTTATAAAAGTTCATCAAGCTAGGCAAGCCCCGCACTCCGCCACCGCATTTCAGTGCGATAGGCTTGGGTGTGTTGAGGGGATGCAAGCCGTGAGCGGCATGAAGCCCCAAAGATACTGTTTATATTCACAGTACAATACATCCTGTCATGCTTCCTGCAGTTGCCTGACGTGGTTTGATTTCACGCCCCAGGCTTTGCGGCCTAGGGCGTTTTTTTGTGCACAACAGTGGCGGCACAGGCTACAGTCAAAGCCATGACTGACATGCCCTCCTCAGCCAGCTTGGCCCCCACTCCCCTGATCGACAGCGACCACCCGGACGTGATCGCCTTTGCCCAACAACATGCGCAAGGCACCACCGACCGCGAACGCGCCGTGGCGCTGTACTTGGCAGTGCGCGACCAGTTCCGCTACGACCCCTACCGCATCGACCTGTCGCCGCAGGGCATGCGGGCCAGCTCAGTCATTGCCCAAGGCTCGGGCTGGTGCGTGCCCAAGGCGGCCTTGATGGCGGCGGCTTGCCGCGCCGCAGGCCTGCATGCCCGCTTGGGTTACGCCGATGTGCGCAACCACCTGAGCACCGAGCGCTTGCGCCAGACCATGCAGACCGACGTGTTCATCTGGCACGGCTATGCCGACATCTGGCTGGACGGCCAATGGGTCAAGGCCACGCCCGCCTTCAACATCGAGCTGTGCGACAAATTCGGCCTGCTGCCGCTGGAGTTTGATGGGCGAAACGATTCGATCTATCACCCCTTCGACAAGGCTGGAAACCGGCACATGGAGTACGTGAACCAGCGCGGCACCTTTGACGACATGCCACTGGCGCAAATCGTGACCGACTTCCAAACCGTTTACCGTGGCTGGATGGCCGACAACGATCCGCTGCACAGCGCCAATTTTGCGCAAGATGTAGACAAGGAAACGCGATGACCCAGCGTCAGCTGGTGCTGCTCGATTCGATTGCGCTGGTCAACGCCTCGCATGCCAGCTCGGTGATCGTGTCGGGCTCGCACGGGGGTTTGTCAGCCTCGCATTTTGTGACCGCGCAAGCCCACAAACCTTTTGCGGTGGCCTTCAACGATGCCGGTGGCGGCAAGGACGATGCAGGCCGCGTGGCACTGCACGAGTTGCAGGCTGTGGGCGTGCTGGCGATTTTGTATGCGCACACCTCGGCCCGCATTGGCGAGGCGCAAGACGGACTGGACAACGGCGTGGTCAACGGCCTGAACGATCTGGCGCTAGAGCACGGCCTGCAGTTGGGCTGGCGCGTGGCGCAGGTGGTGAGGCATTTGCGGGCTTTGTCGACTCAGGCTTGAAGGCACGGACCGCATCAACCCGCAGGCCATCAGGCTGCCTGCGCCGCCGCCCGCTTGACCCGCCACAACAACCACAAAGCGATGCTCAGGTTGAGCGCGTTCCAAAGCACGCCATTGATGAACGCCGCATGGTAGGAGCCGGTGAGGTCAAAGACCTTACCCGACATCCAGCCGCCCAAAGCCATGCCCAGCAGCGTGGCCATGATGACCGCACCCACGCGTGAACCCGCCTCTTTGGCCGGAAAGTATTCGCGCACGATGATGGCGTAGGCCGGCACGATACCGCCCTGAAACAAGCCAAACAGTGCCGAAATGACGTAAAGCGACACCAAGCCATTGAAGGGCAAAAAAAGCAGCAAGGCCACGCCCTGCAAAACCGAACCCAGCACCAATGTGCGCAAACCGCCAATGCGGTCACAAATGGCTCCAGAAATCAAGCGGCTGGCGATGCCACTGGCCAGCATGAGCGAGAGCATTTCTGCGCCGCGTGCGGCGCCAAAGCCGAGGTCGGTGCAGTACGCCACGATGTGCACCTGCGGCATGGCCATGGCCACACAGCAAGCCACGCCCGCCACGCACAACAAGAACTGCGCCTTGTTCAGGCTCAAGCCAAAGGGCCGCAGCGACTGCTCGGCCTGGGCGCTGCCTGCCACCGGGGTTTGCAGCAAGGGCGGCCTTTGGCGCATGAGCAAACTGAGCAGCACCATGCCAATGCCGCAGAACAGGCCCAAGGCCACATAAGTGCTGCGCCAGCCCACGGTCTCGACACCGTGCTGGGCCAGTGGTGGCCAGATGGCCCCCGCCACATAGTTGCCACTGGCGCACACCGCCACGGCAATGCCCCGGCGCTTGCGCCACCACAGCGAAGTGTCGGCCACCAAAGGCGCAAAGGTGGTGGAGCTGCCGATCAGACCCAACAGCAGCCCATGCGCCAGCGCAAACCACCAGATGTTGCCCGCCAGACTGGCGGCGATAAACCCCAGCCCCGTGCCGACACCACCCAAAAACAAAGGCACATGCACACCAGAACGGTCAGCCCAGCGGCCCATGAACAGGCCGCCGACACCGAAGCCAATCATCATCAAGGTGTAGGGCAAGGAAGCATCGGCCCGGCTGACGCCGAACTCGGCCTGCACGGCAGGCAGCACCACGGCCACCACGTACATGCTGGCACCGCCCAGCGTCATCAAGGCCAGCGTGACCAGCAAACGCCGGGCCGCATAAGCGGAATCGATCAGGTGTTCAGCGGCGGCGATGTGGGTGCTCATGCCTGCAGATTAGCAGGCCTGGGCTGCAGCGATTGGCAACTGGGGGACAAGCCAATGGCCGTGGTCTTGAGTGTGCACTTGTGGCACATGCCAATGCGGGAGCTTGCCAACGGGCCTATTAGGCGGCCAACAAATAACCCTCGGACGCAGAAGCATCGACAGGCGGGCTCTGGATCAAGCCGCGACTGGCTTGCTTGAAGGCGGCGATCACATCGCCCTCGTGCAGATTGAAAATGTTGTCTTGCAGCAGGCGGCTGAAAAACCGATCTGCCGACAACTCGGGGGCATGTTGGCGGCAGTAGTCGGCCACCAAGCCGCGATAAAACACCACAAATTCGCGCATCAATTTGCAGGTCTGCTCTGAATCCAGCAATTGCGCTTGTTCAGGGATGCTCAGGAGTTTCAGGGGGTTTTCGTTGTACAGACCAAAGCGCGTCCAAGCGAATTTGGGATAAACGGTTTCAGCACGCCAGTCGTTGTAATGCTGTTTGAAATACGTTTGCATGCATTGGTCTGTGGCCACCAGTGCAAACAAGCACAGGACAAACATGGGCCGCACTTCGGGATCAATGTTTTTCAGGTCCGCATCGACCGTAGACCAGTTTTTACCGCCGAACAAGACCAAGTCTTGGTCGTTGAGAATGTCTTTGAGGACCTGCGGCACTTCGCTGAATTGCAGTTTTGCAATGTCGCGTTGGAAGCCACGATTGAAGTAGTGAACAAAGCTCATTTCTTGCCTTTCGTCACAAAAAAATGAATTCAGAAGACGTTCGATAAAACCAATGGCGCTGTGAACTGGACCGTTCGGACGCCGAAAAAACCGAAAAATTCATGTGCTTCGGATTTGACAGTTTAATTTTTATGACATCTTAGTAATTAATTTTTAAATCACAAAACAAATCAATGAGTTATTACATATTGTTTCAATTGCACATGAACAAATGAACACAGAATGCCGATCATATTCAGGGTTTCCCCTGATTTCGGCTTCTGTCCCAGTTCAGGGCGCGGGCCGCACCATCTGGCAACTGCTGGGCAAGCTGGCCTGCTCGGCCTTGATCTGGCGCACCACCTTGAAGCCATAACCCGAGCCTTCCACGTCAAAGGGCACACCCGGCGTGCCTTGGCGGGCCATCACGCCCACCACCAATGGCTGCTGAAACTGGTGGTCTTGTGCGCGCATGCTGCCGGTTTGCCCTGCAATGCCAACGCGGGCGGTTTCCAGTTGCAAGGCCACAGCCACGGGGTCGGTGCCCCCGGCTTTTTCCACCGCCTGCGCCAGCGCCTCGATCATGAGCTGCATGCGCACATGCACATAGTCTTCGGAGGGCTTGGGAAAACGCTGACGGAACGACTTGTAAAACTGCGCGCTGGCCTGGCCCGGTACGTTAGGCAACCAGTCGGCCACCGCGATCACACGCCCCACACCGGCTTCGCCAATGGCGGCAGGCGCGCCCAGGGCGTTGCCATAAAAGGTGTAGAACTTGCCTTCGTAACCGGCATCGCGCGCGGCCTTGACCAAGAGCGTCAGGTCATTGCCCCAGTTGCCGGTGATCACGGCCTGCGCCCCGCTGGCCTTGATCTTGGCGGCGTAGGGCAAAAAGTCTTTCACCCGACCCATAGGGTGCAGCTCGTCGCCCACGATCTGCACATCCGGGCGCTGCACACCCAACTGCCGCCGGGCCTCGCGCAACACGGCCTGCCCGAAGCTGTAGTCTTGACCGATCAGGTAGGCCGACTTGACGCTTTGGTCTTCGCGCAAGACCTGCATGAGCGCCGCCATGCGCATGTCGGCATGGGCATCAAAACGGAAATGCCAGAAGCTGCATTTCTCGTTGGTCAAGGCCGGGTCGACCGCCGAGTAATTGAGAAAGAGCACGCGCCGGGTGGGCTCACGCTCGTTGTGCTTGTTGATGGCGTCGATCAGCGCTGCCGCATTGGCCGACGAGTTGCCTTGCAAGACCACCTGCGCACCGTCGTCGATGGCCGATTTGAGGGCCGACAAAGCTTCCTCGCTTTGGCCTTTGCTGTCGTAGCGCGCCAGCGCCATGGGGCGCATGCCCTGCGCGGTCTGGACGCCGCCGCGGGCATTGACCCGCTCCACGGCCCAGGCGATGTTGCGCACCACCGCCTCGCCCGTATTGGCAAAGGGGCCGCTCAGGCCCTCGATCAGCGCCAAGCGAATGGGCGCGGGAGACTGCGCGTATGCAGTCGCCCCACACAGGGCAAAGGCCCAGATCACCCAAGCGCGTCGTGAGAAAAGAGACAGTGAAACCATAAACAGTGTGACGCAAGGCCGAAACCCGTGGCGCGCAAGCAAAGGGCCGAAGTTTAACGAGCCAAGGCACACGCCATCGGGTTAACCCGCATTAAAACAGGACTTGCGCAGGGGATTCAAGCGCTGGCCAGTTCGTGCAAGGGCCACCGGGGCTTCACATCGAAGCTGTAACGCGCTTCGGCCGTTTGCGCGCCGGATTGCAAGCGCATGGCTGCGGCCATCGCGATCATGGCGCCGTTGTCGGTGCACAGGTGCAACTCGGGGTAATGCACGCGCACATGGGCTTTGGCGCAGGCGGCGTTGAGCTGGGCGCGCAGCTCGCGGTTGGCCCCCACGCCCCCGGCCACCACCAGGCGTTTCATGCCACTGGTCTTGAGCGCAGCCATCGATTTCTTGACCAGCACTTCCACAATGGCGGCTTGGGTCGATGCGGCCAGGTCGGCCCGCTCAGGCGCGCCTTCGGTGTGGGCGGCAGGGCCAATCTTTTGGCTTTGGGTGAGCACGGCGGTTTTGAGGCCGGCAAAAGAAAAGTCCAAATCGCCGCTGTGCAGCAAAGGCCTGGGCAACTTGTAGGCGCTTGGGTTGCCCTGCTCGGCCAGGCGCGACAGGCCAGGGCCGCCGGGGTAAGGCAGGCCCATGAGCTTGGCCGATTTGTCAAAGGCTTCGCCTGCGGCGTCGTCAATGGTTTCGCCCAACAAATCATAGCGGCCCACACCATCGACGCGCATGAGCTGGGTGTGGCCACCCGACACCAGCAAAGCAATGAACGGGAATTCAGGCGGATCGGCACTCAAAAACGGCGAAAGCAAATGGCCTTCCAGATGGTGAACACCCAGCACCGGCTTGCCCAGAGCTGCCGCCAACGCACACGCCACCCCCGAACCCACCAGCAAAGCACCAGCCAATCCCGGGCCACGCGTGTAGGCGACCACATCGATGTCGGCCAATGTGGCCCCGGCCTCGGTCAGTACCTGGCGCGTGAGTGGCAACACCCTTCGGATGTGGTCACGGCTGGCCAGCTCGGGCACCACCCCGCCATAGGCCTGGTGCATCTCGATCTGGCTGTAAAGCGCGTGCGACAACAAGCGTGGCATGGCGCTGCCCGTGGTTTTCACCAAGGCCACACCGGTTTCGTCGCAGGAAGATTCAATACCCAAAATTTGCATAACAGGTAGTTTAAGCGGGGCATGCAGGGGCGGCCAGCGCTTGGCCATAATCGCTGCACACCTATGACACGCCAAGACTGGCCAAACAATGGCGGGCCAGCGCCCACCCTACCCCAACCAAAAACATGACCACACTGCGCCTCATTTCCTCCATGGCCACCAAACCCCTGCTCGCCGATTTGGTGGCGCTGTACCACGCTCAAGCTCCTGACGTACAGGTGCAGATCGAGTCGGTTGGCGGGGTGGATGCGGCCAAGCGGGTCCAAGCGGGCGAAGCCTTTGACGGCGTGGTGCTGGCCAGCAACGCCATCGACACCTTGATGGCTGACGGCAAGCTGCTCGCGGGCAGCCGGGTCGATTTGGTGCGCTCGGGCGTGGCTGTGGCTGTGCCTGCAGGGCTGACGCCGCCCGACATTTCGACCGAAGAAGCGCTGAAGGCGGCCATTTTGAGCGCCCGCAGCCTGGGTTACTCCACCGGGCCCAGCGGCGTGCAACTGGCCAAGCTGTTCGATCGCTGGGGCATCACCGAGCGCATCCAGGACCGCATCGTGCAAGCCCAACCGGGTGTGCCCGTGGGGGCCCTGGTGGCGCAAGGTGAGGTGACCTTGGGGTTTCAGCAATTGAGCGAAATGCGTGGTGTGGCCGGCATCACCGTGCTCGGTCCCCTGCCCGATGCGGTACAGATCACCACCACCTTTTCGGCAGGGGTGAGCAGCACCAGCCAGCAGCCCGACCCCATGCGCAACCTGTTGGCATTTTGGGCATCGCCTGCCTGCAGCCCCTTGAAACTGCAGCACGGCATGCACGCCGCCTGACGGGCTCACCCCCACCACACGGCAGCCTCAGGCCACCGTGGGTGTTGGTGGGTTGTTGGTGCGTCATTTGACATATGCCAAATATGTATTTGTAGACGCCGGCTGCCGATCAGAAAATGGGACAACCGCCATTTTCTGATTCGACATGACCCCTCTTATTTCCCCCAGTTGCACACTCGTCGGTGCGGGCCCTGGCGACCCGGAGTTGCTCACGCTCAAGGCCGTTCGGGCCATCGCCAGCGCCACCGTCATTTTGGTGGACGACCTGGTCAATGAAGCGGTGCTCGAACACGCCTCCCCCAGCGCCCGCATCATCCATGTCGGCAAACGAGGCGGATGCGCCAGCACACCGCAGGCTTTCATCGACAAACTCATGATCACCGCCGTGCAAGCAGGCGAGCGCGTGGTGCGCCTCAAGGGCGGCGATCCCTTCATCTTTGGCCGCGGCGGTGAAGAAGTCGAACACCTGCGCGCCGCTGGCATCGACGTGGCGGTGGTCAATGGCATCACCTCGGGGCTGGCGGGCCTGAGCAGCCTGGGCGCACCACTGACGCACCGCGAGCACGCGCATGGCGTGGTGTTCGTCACCGGCCACGCCAAGCCCGGCGACAGCGGCACCGATTGGCCTCTGCTGGCCCGCACCGCCCAGCAGGCCAAGCTGACCCTGGTGATCTACATGGGCGTGCGCAGCCTGACGCACATCCATAAAGGTTTGCTGCAGGGCTTGCCCGCCCACACGCCCGTGGCCATCGTCCAGCACGCCAGCTTGCCGGAACAACGGCAAGCCCTGACCACCTTGGGTGATCTGCCGAACACCATGGCGCGTGAAGCCCTGCAAAGCCCCAGCATCATCGTGGTGGGTGATGTGGTGCAAGGCGCTCGGGCGTGGACCGACGCACAGCGCACCCCATTGCCCAACAACTTGGCCACCGCTTTGCAAGCCTGAAAACTCGGACAGATTACAAAATCCAACACCTTGCGCCGGTCAAAACAGAATCGAGGCCATGCAACCGTTAGACTTTTCCGCGCGGTACTTTTCACCGCGAGCAAGGGAAACATACATGGGACTTTTTGATTCAATCGCCGGCCAAGTGGCACAACAAGCCATCTCGGCCATGTCGGGCAAAAACGGCGTCGATGCCAACAATATGATGCAAATGCTGAGTGGCTTGCTGAGCAACCCAGAAATTGGCGGCATCAGCGGCCTGGTCAGCGCCTTCCAAAAAAACGGGCTCGGTGATGTGGTGGCCTCATGGATTTCGAACAACACCAACTTGCCCATTTCGGCCGAACAAATCCAGTCCGTGCTGGGTCAAGGCCCGTTGCAGGATGTGGCCAGCAAAATGGGGCTGTCTGCAGGCGATGTGGCCTCTACATTGTCGGAGCGCCTGCCCGGCTTGGTGGACCAGCTCACCCCCAATGGCCAGCTGCCCAGCGGCGACTTGATGGCGCAGGGCTTGGGGATGCTCAAGGGCTTCACGAAGTCCTGAGCGGCTGCCAACGAACAATCCCAACGCCCTTCGGGTCGGTTTTTTCGTCCCGCGCCCACTACACTCTGGCCCCATGAATACATGGGATGTGGTGATCGTGGGTGCCGGGGCTGCCGGTTTGTTTTGCGCGGGCTTGGCAGGCCAGCGCGGACTGAAGGTGCTGGTCATCGACCACAGCGACAAAATCGCTGAAAAAATCCGCATTTCTGGCGGCGGTCGCTGCAACTTCACCAACCGGTTGCTCGACGCCTCGGCCCCGCAAAAGCACTTCATCAGCCAAAACCCGCACTTTTGCCGCTCAGCCCTGTCGCGCTACACGCCGCAAGACTTCATTGATCTGGTGCAAAAGCACGGCATTGCTTTCCATGAAAAGCACAAAGGTCAGCTGTTTTGTGACCACTCGGCCGAAGACATCATCCGCATGCTGCTGGCCGAATGCGAAGCAGGCGGTGTAGACATCCGCACGGGCTGCAGCGTGAAATCAGTTGAAGCGCCCACCGCAGACCACACCCACTACACCCTCGACACCAGCCATGGCACCTTGCAAACCACTTCGCTGGTGGTGGCGTCAGGTGGCTTGTCGATCCCCAAAATCGGCGCAACGGACTGGGGCTACCGCATTGCCAGCCAGTTTGGCCTGCGCCTGGTGGAGCGACGCGCCGGCCTGGTGCCCTTGACCTTTGACGGCGATGCCTGGGCACCTTACGCCCAGTTGGCCGGGCTGGCCCTGCCCGTGGGCATCGAGACGGGCGAGAAAAAAAGCCGCATGCGCTTTGACGAAGACCTGTTGTTCACGCACCGGGGCTTGTCTGGGCCGGGTGTATTGCAAATTTCAAGCTATTGGCAAGAAGGCACCCCGATTCGCCTGAACTTGGCCCCCGAGGTGAATTTGCCCGAGCGCCTACAAGAGGCCAAGCTGCGCTCCAAAAAACTGCTGGGCAACGAACTGGCCAGCTTGGTGCCCAGCCGATTGGCCGAAGCCTGGGTCAGCCAAGACCCTGCCCTGCAGCGCACCGCCGCCGAGGTGCCCGACAAGGCCCTGAACAAATTGGCCGAGGCCCTGTCCAACTGGCAGCTGACCCCCAATGGCAGCGAGGGCTACAAAAAAGCCGAAGTCACGCTGGGTGGGGTGGACACGCGCGATGTGTCCTCGCAAACCATGGAGTCCAAGCAAGCGGGCTTGTATTTCATTGGCGAGGTGATCGATGTGACCGGCTGGCTGGGCGGCTACAACTTCCAGTGGGCCTGGGCCAGCGCCCATGCCTGCGCGCTGGCCTTGGCAGAGCGCCGACAGAGCCACAATCGCCAGTGAAACCAGAAGGATTCGGGGCTATAATCTCAGGCTTTGCTGGCAAACCCCCGTCTGCCAAATACTAGTTCGTGACGGGGAACCGCCGAAACTGGGTTTCAAGGGCCCGATCTCCCTTGCTTCCGCAGCCGGCACATTTTTTTGGAAAATTGATTCAATGACCACCATCCGCGTTAAAGAAAACGAGCCGTTCGACGTTGCCCTGCGTCGCTTCAAGCGCACCATCGAAAAGCTCGGTCTGCTGACCGACCTGCGTGCCCGCGAGTTCTACGAAAAGCCCACCACTGAGCGCAAGCGCAAGAAATCGGCTGCCGTCAAGCGCCATTACAAGCGTGTGCGCAGCATGCAGTTGCCTAAGAAGATGTATTGATCTTCCACTTTGCTTGACCTGAAAAGGTCTGCAAACAAGCCCGCTAGAGGACGCTCAGGCGGGCTTTGTCGTTTATGCCCCTCCACTGCAATCGCCACTTCAACAGGAGCCTCTTATGAGCCTGAAAGAACAAATCACCGAAGACATGAAAACCGCCATGCGCGCCAAAGACGCCGAGCGCCTGGGCACCATCCGCTTGCTGCTGTCGGCCATGAAGCAAAAAGAAGTGGACGAGCGCATCGAGCTGGACGATGTGGCCGTGGTGGCCATCGTGGACAAACTCATCAAGCAGCGCAAAGACTCCATCACCGCGTTTGAGCAAGCTGCCCGCCAAGACTTGGCCGACAAGGAAAAGGCCGAAATGGCTGTTTTGGTGGCTTACCTGCCCGCGCGCATGTCGGCCGAAGAGGTGACGGCTGCCGTGCAGGCGATTGTGCTGGACCTGGGTGCCAAAGGCCCCGGTGACATGGGCAAGGTCATGGGCGCAGTCAAAGCCCAACTGGCAGGCAAGGCCGATATGGGCCAGGTGTCCGCTGCCGTGAAGGCTGCACTGGCGGGTTGATGTCCCCAACCCGCTAGGCCTGCAAAATCAGCGCCGCCCCAGCCACAGCCAGAACCGCCCCTCCCCACGCCCCCCAAGCTGGGCGGCGGCGGTACACCCCCCACAGCAAAGGCAACAGCAAAATGGGGGTGAGCGATGAAAAAATGCCCACCAAATTGGCCTGCCCGGTGTGCAGCGCCTGCAAAATCAAGGTCATGCCCAGCGCCATCGCCACAGCAGCACTGGCCCAAGTGTTGAACAGGGTTTTGAGATTCAGTGGGTTTTGCACCCGCGCCACCTTGGCCCCAGCCCACAGCAAGACCAAATGTGCCAAAAAGCTGGCCGACGTGCGCACGGCAGACGCCGCCACCGCGTCCACACCAGAGGCCATCAAAGGCTTGATCATCAAGGTAGCGACCGACTGACAAACGGCGGCCACAAGGCCCAGCACAACACCCGTCCACAATGCCCCTTGGGTATTTTCCCAAGCGTGGGTTTCGCTCTCACGGCGGCCCCAGACAATCGCCACCATCACGCCCGAGACCAACAAACTGCCGCCCACCAAAGTCCAGCCCCACAGGGTCTCACCCAGAAACAACCAAGCCAACAAGGTAGAAAACAAAGCGTGTGTGGCAAAAAGCACGCCGCTGCGGCGTGGCCCGAGTCGGTTCATGCAGGCAAACAAGGCCGTGTCGCCAATGAAAATACCGATCAAGCCGGACAAGGCCAGCAAGCCTACGCTCGCGCCATCCAGGCTGCGCCACTGCCCGGTGAACAGCGCCAAGGCCCACAGCAAGCTGAGCGCAAAGAACAAGCGCCAACGGGTGAACGCAAAAGCCCCCATGCGACTGGACGCCGCGGCAGAAAACAAACTGCCCACAGCCCAAGACAAGGCGGCCAACGCCGCCAATAATTCGGCTTGCACAGCACTCAGCTGCCGGCCACCTTCATGCGATTAACCAAGATGGAGCCAGTAGATTTGGCCCCCATGTTGTAGGTGTCTGAGCCCACGGCCTCAATGCCCATGAGCATGTCTTTCAGGTTGCCCGCAATGGTGATCTCGTGCACGGGAAAAGCGATTTGGCCGTTTTCGACCCAAAAGCCGCTGGCGCCGCGTGAATAGTCGCCTGTCACGTAGTTCACGCCTTGCCCCATCAACTCGGTCACAAACAGACCGGTGCCCAGCTTTTGGATCATGGCATCCAGATCGTCACCCGTTTGGGTCAGGCGGGACGTCAATGCCAAGTTGTGTGAACCACCGGCATTGCCGGTGGTCTTCATGCCCAGTTTGCGGGCCGAGTAGCTACTCAAAAAGTAGCCCTCAACGCGCCCACCTTTGACCACTTTGCGGCGCACCGAGCGCACACCTTCGTCGTCAAAGGGCGAGCTGCCTTTGCCGCGCAGCACAAACGGGTCTTCTTCGATGTCGATGTGTTTGGGGAAGACTTTTTTGCCCAGCGAGTCGAGCAGGAAGCTGCTCTTGCGGTACAGCGCCCCGCCACTCACAGCCTGCACAAAACCACCCAACAAGCCAGCGGCCACAGGGGACTCGAAGAGCACGGGGCATTCGGTGGTGGCGATTTTGCGGGCACCCAAACGGGACAAGGCACGTTCGGCGGCATAGCGGCCCACCGCCTCGACCGAGGCCAATTCATCGGCCGAGCGCATCGAGGTGTACCAGGCGTCGCGCTGCATTTCGGCATTGCGCCCCGGCAACTTGGCAATCGGTGCCACCGAGACACTGTGGCGCGAGCTGGCATACCCACCCCGGAAGCCGTGCGTGTGGGCGCTGAAGAAATGGCTTTGTTGAGCCGACACGGCTGCGCCATCGCTGTTGGTGATGCGGCGGCTGGTCTTGAGGGCAGCGGCTTCGCATTGCAAAGCGATGCGGGCCGCTTCTTCGCTGTTGATGGACCAAGGATGAAACAAGTCCAAGTCGCGGTGCTGGGTTTCGATGTCGGCTTCATCCGGCAAACCCGCTGTGGGGTCTTCGGCTGTGAAGCGGGCGATGTCAAAAGCCGCTTGCACCGTGCGCTCGATCGCGGCTTTGGAAAAATCAGAGGTGCTGGCATTGCCCCGGCGGTGCTTCACATAGACCGTCACACCCAGCGATTTGTCGCGGTTGCGTTCCACGTTTTCCAACTCGCCCTTGCGCACACTGACCGACAAGCCGCAGCCTTCAGAGGCCTCGGCACCCGCGTTGGTGGCACCCAGTTTTTTGGCGTGGTGCAAGGCGATGTCGACCAGCGCTTCAAAATGGTCACGCGAGTAACTGAATCCGTCGTGAGGGTGGGCAGACGAGGCGGTGGCAGGGGCGTTTTTTTTCACGGAAAAGATCTCGAAAAAAATGGCGGGCACACGGCCCGCAGTGGCCGCTATGATACTTGCCACCCAGCCCTCGCGCTGCATTAGAGAACGAGTTCCCCCAGTCATGTCCCGTAAACCCAAAAAAGGCTATTTCGTCCGTGGTCAATTCATTGCCGAAGGCAGCGAACTGGACCTCGAGTACAAGCGCGAGCTCAAAGGCGGCTTCGATGGCCCCAGCCGCACCGAACTCAAGCGAGAAAGCACCGAACTGCAAGACCTCGGCACCGAGCTGCTGACTTTGCGCAAAGACCTGATGGCGGGATTGGCCCTGCCCGACAAACTGGCCGATGGCCTGGCCGAAGCCAAGCGCATCACCAACTTCGAAGGCAAGCGCCGCCAAATGCAGTTCATTGGCAAGCAAATGCGCCTGCTCAGCCCCGAAACCCTGCAAGCCGTGCGCGAGGCCCTGGACATCCAGCGCCTGGGCAGCGCCAAAGACACCCAAGCCCTGCACCTGGCCGAGGCCTGGCGCGACCGCCTGATCGCCGACGATGCGGCTGTGGGCGAATGGATCGCGCACTACCCGCAAACCGACATCCAGCAGCTGCGCGCCTTGGTGCGTCAGGCCCGCAAGGACGCCGTGCCGGTGACCAATGCCGCCGTGTCACAAGGCCTGGCCCCTCGCCAAGGCCGTGCTTACCGCGAGCTGTTCAAGCTGGTGCGCAGCGTGCTCACCGGCGGTGAAAGTGACAACACCCCCGACGAGGACGCTGAAGATGAGTGAATCCCAGTTTGACCCGGTCAAGATCGGCATCGTCTCCATCAGCGACCGAGCCAGCACAGGCGTTTACGAAGACAAAGGCTTGCCTGCGCTGCAAGACTGGTTGACCCGTGCGCTGCACAACCCCATCACTTTCGAGCCGCGCCTGATCCCCGACGAAAAAGAGCGCATCAGCGCCACCTTGATCGAGTTGGTCGATGCCGGTTGCAGCCTTGTGCTGACCACCGGCGGCACGGGCCCTGCCCTGCGCGATGTCACGCCCGAAGCCACGCTGGCCGTGGCCGACAAGGAAATGCCCGGTTTTGGCGAGCAAATGCGCCAGATCAGCCTGAAATTTGTGCCCACGGCCATCTTGTCGCGGCAGGTGGCGGTGATCCGAGGCCAGAGCCTCATCATCAACCTGCCCGGCCAGCCCAAATCCATTGCCGAGACCCTCGAAGGCCTGAAAGATGCCGATGGCAAAGCTGTGGTGCACGGCATTTTTGCGGCCGTGCCTTATTGCGTGGACTTGATCGGTGGGCCTTACATGGAAACCAAGGGCGAAGTGTGTAAGGCGTTCAGGCCCAAAACCGCGATCCGCCCAGCCCGTTGAACACGGGCTCCGGCCCGCAGCGCCATCAAGAAGGCTTGTGCAGCAAGGCCACGGCACGGGCCTCCATGCTTTGGCCCATGCCCACAGGCCCCAGCTTTTCCGCCGTCTTGGCCTTCACATTCACCTGATCCAGCGCCACGCCCAAGGCCTGGGCCACGCCCGCGTTGATGGCCGCCATGTGCGGGGCCAGTTTGGGGGCCTGGGCCACGATGGTGCTGTCCACATTCACCAGTTCCCAGCCTTGCGCCCGCACCCGGCGCATGGCTTCTTGCAGCAACACCGACGAATCGGCCCCCTTGAACTGCGCATCCGTGTCCGGAAAGTGTCGCCCAATGTCGCCCAGGCCCGCTGCGCCCAGCACCGCATCGGTGATGGCGTGCAACAGCACATCGGCGTCAGAGTGGCCCAACAGGCCTGCGCTGTGCGCGATCTCCACCCCGCCCAAAATCAGCTTTCGTCCGGGCACCAGGGCGTGCACGTCCCAGCCTTCGCCTATGCGGATGTTCATGTTCTGCCTTTCAAAACCGCTTCGGCAAACGCGAAGTCGGCCGGGTAAGTGACTTTCAAATTTTGGGCCGAGCCAGGCACCAGACGCGGTGACCAGCCCAGGCGCTCCATGGCGCTCGACTCATCGGTGATGCCCGCAAAGCCGTTGACGGCGGCCTCTGCCAAGGCGGCATGCAAAGCCCCCAGGCGGAACATTTGCGGCGTTTGCGCCAACCATTTGTCTTCGCGGGGCACGGTGCTGGCCACGCGGGCGATCCGGCCGTCCATGGTGTGCGACTTCAGGGTGTCAGGCAGCGGCAAAGCGAGCAAGCCGCCCACCGGGTCATCCCGGCAGGCCTCGACCAAGGCCGACACCGCCTCGGGCGCGATCAGGCAACGCGCTGCGTCGTGCACCAACACCCAATCATCGGCCGCCACACCCGAGTGCAACATGGCGCTCAGGCCATTGAACACGCTCTCGGCGCGGGTTGCGCCACCACAAGCCTCACGCCTGAAATGCGCAGGCCACGCATCTTGGGGCCATGCAAAGTCGTCGCCCGGCGACAGGATCACCCAGCCACTGGCCAGCTCTGGCACACGGGCCAGCGCCTGCAAGGTATGCATGACCATGGGTTGGCCCGCCACGGTTTGGTATTGCTTGGGTTGTGCCGTGCCCGCGCGGCTGCCGGTGCCGGCGCAGGGCACCAGGGCATGGAAACGGGTCGAAAGGGTGGGATCGGTCATTTGTTGACATTGTAAATTTGTAGGTCGATGGCTTCAGCCCCGACATGGGCTGATGGCGCGCGAACATTTGTCGGGGCTGAAGCCGCCGACCTACTGAACACTGTGGTTGACCTGACCAGTCAAGCGGCCAGACAGCTCTGAGCCACTAAAATCAAGCCAATTCGATAGCTCATCACCCCCCTCCATCCCGGCGGGGGGTGTTTTGCTTTTTTTCAACGCCTTTGCCCATAGCCACCATGCAACTGCCCAGCCTGATCACCGGCAAACGTTTCACCCTGCCCCGCCCTGTCGGATCGGCCGATGCCGTGCTGCTGGCCCAATTGGCCGAGCGCGAAAAAAGGGCGGGCAAACTCACCGCCATCATCACCAGCGACGCGGCCGATGCCCAGCGCCTGATGGACGAGCTGGTGTTTTTTGCGCCTGGCCTGCGCTGCGTGATGTTTCCCGACTGGGAAACCCTGCCCTACGACACGTTCTCGCCGCACCAAGACCTGATCTCTGAACGTCTTGCCACCCTCTGGCGCATCAAACAGCGCAACCACCCCGAAAGCGCCGACGTGGTGCTGGTGCCCGCCACCACCGCGCTCTATCGCCTGGCCCCGCCGTCCTTTTTGGCGGGCTATACCTTCGAGTTCAAAGTCAAGCAAAAGCTCGACGAAGCCCAGCTCAAGGCCCAGCTCACGCTGGCGGGCTACTCGCATGTCAGCCAAGTGGTCAGCCCCGGCGAATACGCGGTGCGCGGCGGCTTGATTGATTTGTTCCCCATGGGCTCGCTGGTGCCTTACCGGGTGGACCTGTTCGACGACGAAATCGACTCCATCCGCACTTTCGACCCCGATAGCCAGCGCAGCCTCTACCCCGTGCCCGAGGTGCGCTTGTTGCCGGGGCGCGAGTTCCCGATGGACGAGGCGGCCCGCGCGCGGT
>OBPM01000086.1_pt1 | contig 16563 bp, 18 predicted proteins | sample 1493981 | NCBI WGS metagenome assembly OBPM01 (sample SAMEA3275485, study PRJEB22092) | marine metagenome | reverse complement strand
CCCATGCGGGTCATGATTTTCTGGTTCACGGCCACGTAAGCGCTGTCGCTCAGCTCAATGCCGATGTGGCTGATGTGCGAGCCCAGCGGGCCCATGGAGAAAGGCACCACGTACATGGTGCGGCCAGCCATGCAGCCGTCAAACAGCGGGTTCAGGGTGGCGCGCATTTGCGCGGGTTCCATCCAGTTGTTGGTGGGGCCGGCGTCTTCTTTTTTGGCCGAGCAGATGTAGGTGCGGTCTTCCACACGGGCCACGTCCGACGGGTCAGAGCAAGCCAGGAACGAGTTGGCGCGCTTGGCGGGGTTGAGCTTTTTGAAGGTGCCCGCAGTCACCAGTTCAGCGCACAGGCGGTCGTACTCTTCTTGTGAGCCGTCGCACCAATAGATGTTGGCGGGCTTGCACAGGGCGGCCATCTCGGCGACCCAGGCAATCAGCTTGGCGTTTTTAACGTAAGCGGGTGTATTGAGGGCCAGGCCCTGCATCACGGGTGAGTTCATGGAAAAAGCTCCGAAGTTTAAAAATCGTTTTTTCAAAGAGTCCGGTCAGGGCTTTTTGAAAAAACGGCTCAGGCGCTGAGATACTGCACGGGTTCTGACGATGCACGAAAAGCCATGTTGTGGTCAGCAGCGGGCCTCGATTTTAGGGAGACCGCCTTGACCGTGCCTGTCAAAAGAGAGCAAAAACCCCATTAAATACATGCAAAAAATGCATTACGTTATGCCGGATAGAAAATGGCCGAGAGCCCTGAAGCCGCGCCGCGCATGTCTGGCCATGGCGGCCGTCTGCTGCTTGTCGCTGGCCATGCCCGGTCAGGCTGAAACCGTAAAAGTGGTGAAAATTGCCGCTGCCAGCAATTTGAAGTTTGTACTCGCTGACCTTACAAGCCAGTACAAGCAACAAACAGGTGTTCAAGTGGATGTGAATCTCGGGGCATCGGGCAATTTGGCCCGACAGGTCATGCAAGGCTTGCCAGTCGAACAGTTCATCTCGGCCGACGAGGCTTGGGTGGGGCAATTGGTGAAGTCAGGCCGCACCTTGGACGAAGGCCAGCGCTACGCCACGGGGCGCTTGGCTTTGGTTGTGCCTAAAAATTCAGCACTGCCCTGGCGTCAAGGATTGGCCGCAGTGGCCAACGCCCTGAAGCCCGGTGACAAGTTTGCCTGGGCCAATCCCGCATTGGCCCCCTATGGGGTGGCCGCCGAGCAGGTCATGCAGCGCTTGGGTCTGTTGGGGCAGCTGGCCAGCCACAAAGTGATGGGCGACAACATCGGGCAAACCACCCAGTTTGTGGCCACGGGGGCGGCGCAGGCGGGCATCACCGCGCTGTCTTTGGCCACCGCGCCCGCCATAGCCCTCAGCGTGCAGGCCTTGCCTTTGCCCGAGACAGGGCACACGCCGTTGCACCAGCGCATGGTCTTGCTCAAAGGGGCCAGCCCCGCTGCCGTGGCGTGGCAGCAGTACCTGCTCAGCCCGCAAGCGCAGGCGCTGTTTGTGCGCCATGGTTACGCCTTGCCGCAATAATCAAGCTCCTTTGCAAACCTGCACCCCATGGATTGGTCCGCACTCTCTGTTTCATTGACCTTGGCCGTTTTGACCACCTTGGTCTTGCTGCCGCTGGGCTTGGCCCTGGCGCGCTGGCTGGCCGTGACCGCCTGGGCCGGTCGGCCCGTGGTGGAGGCTTTGCTGCTGCTGCCTTTGCTGCTGCCGCCCACAGTGATCGGGTTCTACTTTTTGGTGGCCTTTGGCCAGGGCAGCGCCTTGGGCGCTTGGTTGGCGGCATCGGGCATACGGCTGGTCTTCACTTTAGAAGGCCTGTTGCTGGTGAGCGTGCTGGTCAACTTGCCTTTCATGGTGCAACCGATTCAGCGGGCGTTTGCGGCGGTGCCGCACAGCCTGCGCGAAGCGGCCTGGGTCTCGGGCCTGTCCAGCTGGCAGACCTTTTGGCGCATCGAGCTGCCCTTGGCCTGGCCCGGTTTGCTGGCCGGCATGGCGCTCACGGTGGCGCACACCTTGGGCGAGTTTGGCGTGGTGCTCATGGTGGGTGGCAACATCGAGGGCGAGACCCGCACCCTGTCGGTGTCGCTCTACGACAAGGTGCAGGGCATGGATTTGCAGTCGGCCCATGTGATGGCGCTGGCGCTGGTGGGCGTGTCTTTGACCGCGTTGACCTTGGTGTTGGCGTTTGACCGGGTGGGCCAGCGCGGTCGTGCCCTGCAGGAGCGCTGATGCAAGGTTTGCAAGTGCAACTGCGCTCGGCCAGCCCCATTCGGCTAGAGGCCGAATTTGACTGCGGCGCGGGCGAGCTGGTGGCGCTGGTTGGGCCGTCGGGCAGCGGCAAGACCAGCATGCTGCGCGCCATCGCGGGGCTGTGGACGCCGGCCGATGTGCAAGGCCGCATTCAAGTGGCGGGGCAGGCCTGGCTCGACACAGCAGCGGGCCTGAACCTGAGCCCACAGCAGCGCCGGGCGGGCCTGGTGTTCCAGCAGTACGCGCTGTTTCCGCACATGACGGCGCTGGCCAACGTGGCCTTGGCCGCCGGGCCGGGCTGGTCGGGCGAGGATGTGCAAACTTTGCTGGCCCGCTTGGGCCTGGCCACGCTGAGCCAGCGCAGGCCGTCTCAACTCTCGGGCGGCCAGCAGCAGCGCGTGGCCTTGGCGCGAGCCTTGGTGCGCGTGATGCCCAGGCCGTCGGCGGCCCATACCTCAGCGCCAGAAGCCTTGCCCGGCGTCTTGTTGCTCGACGAACCCTTTTCTGCCGTAGACGCGCCCACCCGCCAGACGCTTTACCGCGAACTGGCCGCCTTGCGCCAGAAGGTGTCGGTGCCCATGGTGCTGGTCACTCACGACCTGGCCGAGGCCCGCCGCTTGGCCGACCGGGTGGTGATCGTGGATGCAGGCCAGACCCTGCAAACCGGCGAGCCCGCCCGCGTGTTCGCCAGCCCCCGCAACGCCCGCGTGGCCGAGTTGGTGGGCATTCAAAACCACTTTGAAGGGCAATTTTTCAAGGACCAACCCGGCTGGGGACGGCTGCGTTGGACGGTGTCCGGCCAAGCCGAAATGGCCATTGATCTGGCTGTGGTGGACAAAAGCAAAATCGACGACGGCACGCGGGTGACCTGGGTGCTCAATGGTGAGCAGGTCGATGTGCTGGCCGAAGGCGAGCTGCCCGGCGCTGGGGAGCCCGGCCAAACCCGCATGCGCTGTCAGTTGTTGGAAGTCTTGTCTTTGGGTGAAATCAGTCTGTGCACGCTCAGGCCTGAAGCCTTGCCCGGTCAAACCATCACCCTGAACTTGACCACCCGCCTCTTGCAACGTTTGCAAGTTGGCGCCGGCGGGTGGCTCCAACTGCTGATCGCCCCAGGGGCGTTGCACATCATGCCGGTGCGGACAAAATAAAACCCGCAAAGCGCGAGCCGTTGCGGGTTGGGGTGGTGGGCCGCTAACGGCGCACCGACAGGGCGTCGAACACCTCAGGCCATGAACACGGCGATGAAGGCCAGCAAGAAAATCAGCACAGCACCGGCGGCTGGGATGACCACGGGGATGTACTTGACCACGTTTTCCACGGGATCGTCAGAAGTGTGTGCGTCGTTGTGATTGGACATGGGGGGCCTCAGAACAAGAATGGCGGTATTGTAGCCAAGCTCGGCTGGCGGGCTGCTGACAACCCGCCTCACATCAGGGCATAGGTGGTGCTGGCCCGGAAAACGCTCTTGCCGTCATCGGCTCCCGACAAATCGATCTCGCCAAAAGCCATGGCCTTGCCTGCGCGCAGCACCCGAGCGGTGACCAGTGCATCTTGGCCTGACAGGGGTTTCATGAAGCTGCTCGACAGCTGCACCGTGCTGCAAGGCCGAAACTGTCCAAAGTGGTTGATCAGTGCCAGCACCATGGCCGTGTCGGCAGCGGCCATCATGGCTTGGCCGCACAGCATGCCGCCCACCCGTGCGAGTTGATCGTTTTGCGGCAAGCGCAGGGTCACGCTGTCGGCCTCGAAGCGCTCGACCTGCAGGTCGAGCGCCTGCACCCAGGGGGCGAACAATTCACCCAAGGCTTGTTGCAAGGTCTCGCGGCTGACTGCGGTGTGTGAGGGGGTCATGGCTGGCCTTGAATGAGGTGCTGGCCGGGGCAGGGCCAGCAGGTGAAGGGGTTCCGTGGATTATCCCGTGCGATGGCGGGACAAGTTGTGTCGTTGGCCTGGCCCAAGCTATCGCCCAAGGCACAGGCTGTGCACACTTGCCAACTTAAACTGAAATGTCTCATTCACCGACAAGCAGGCATGGCATGAACCGCTTTTCTCCGTCAACCCCCCGCATCCCCGGCATCCGCTTTGTGCATTCGCCCGGGCCGACCCATGTGCCCGACGAGGTCATGCACGCCATGCAGCGGCCCATGACCGATTTGTCCGACCCCCGTGTGGCGGCCATGATTGCCGAATGTGAAAGCGGCATGAAGCGGCTGTTGCACAGCCCGCGCTCTGATGTGTTCTTGTTTGCCAGCAACGGCCATGGCATGTGGGAGTCGGCAGCGGCCAACCTGGCGTCGCCGCAGCACACCTTGCTGCTGGCCGGTTCCGGTCATTTTTCAGACCAGTGGGCGATCCAGATCGAGGGCCTGGGCATCGCTTTGCAGCGCACCCCCTGCCAAGAGGGCCATCCCTTTGACGTGGCCGCAATCGAGCAAGTCCTGCGCGAAGACAAGGACCACCGCATCAGCGCCGTGATGGTGGTGCACACCGACACGGCCAGCGGCGTGACCAGCGATTTGGCGGCGGTGCGTCGAGTCATCGATGCGGCGGCTCACCCGGCACTGTATGTGGTGGACGTGGTGGCCTCGCTGGCCGCCAGCCCTTTTGACATGGACGCGCTGGGCGTGGACGTGGCCTTGGGCAGCTCGCAAAAGGGTTTGATGATGCCGCCCGGTTTGGGCTTTGTGGCGGTCAACGCCAAAGCCATGGCCTGGTCGGCCCAGCACGCTGCCCCCCTTTTTTACTGGGACTGGCAACGCCGCGACAGCAACAACCAGTCGGCCAAGTTTTGCGGCACGCCGCCACTGGCCCACATCGCCGGGCTAGAGACGGCGATCGCGTTGCTTGAAGAAGAGGGCTTGCCCAATGTGTGGGCGCGCCACCAGCGCTTGGCGGGCGCGGTGCACGCAGCGGTCGAGCGCTGGGCGGTGCCGGGGGCCATGCGTTTCCATGCCAAACTGCCCGAGACGCGCTCGGCCTCGGTCACCGCCATCGAGGTGGCACCGGGCATCGACCCCGAGGCTTTGCGCACGGTGGCGCGTGAACGCTTTCAGGTGGCCATGGCGGGCGGCTTGGGCCCGTTGGCGGGTCGGGTGTTTCGCATCGGCCATCTGGGCGACATGAACGAGCCCATGATTTTGGGCGCGTTGGCGGGTGTCGAAGCGGCCATGACGGTGCAAAAAATCCCCTTTGGCACCGATGGCGTGGCCGCTGCCGTGGCCTATTTGGCTGCGCAGACCTGAGGGCTTGCACACCAACATCGGCGGTCCGCCGGGTTCAGAGCACCCGGTAAAAACTCAAATACACCCCATCGGGCGCACGCCGTCCGGTGCCCACAAATTGGCTTTCGCTCAGCCAAGCCCACTGCGGCGCTGTGGCTTCCAGTTTGGGCTGACAGCGGAAGTAAATCTCTTCGGGGTTAACGGGTTGGCCGTTCATGATGCGCTGTGAATTTTCCAGCGAAGCCACGCGCAGCGCAGTGTTTTGCACAAACACCCGGCTGCCGTCGGCGAGTTCGATCACATAACGCGCATCCAGGTGCGCCTGCGTGCCGCCGCCCAAAATCAATTGAAAGTCGGCACCACCTGCCAGCACCTTGCCATTCACCAAGGGGCCGGTCACGGTGCCGCCCGTGATCGGGATCATGCGGCGCAGGCCGGCGGGGGTGTGGCCGACTTCAACGGGTGCGGCGATGGTGACGGCCACGTCACACAGGTGTTCGAGTTGGGGTGGGGGCAAAGTCATGGCAGATCATCCAAACAAGGGGAATGCGCAGTTTAAGGCGCAGTGCCTGGCTGGCTGTCACGTCGGATCGGACGTATTTTTCGCGCCGCCCATCCACGCCGTCAATGAAGAGCGCATGGCTTCTTCCACCGACATGTCCAGCACCTGCACCCATTCGCGTGGCACAAACACGGTGTAGCCGCCGATCATGTAACCCATGGGCAGGTAGACCGCCACGTTTTGGCGGGTTTGTGCGTCCAGCGGCAGGTCGGTCAGGTTCTGGCGTGTCACCAGGCCAATGATGGAAATCTCGCTGTCGGGTTTTTTCAGCAACACCACCTGCTGGGCGTCGCGCTCGTGTGGCGAAAAGTAATCGGCAAAACTCTTGAGCGAGGAGTAAATGCTTTTGACCAGAGGCAAGTTGGTGAAGGGCAGCTCCACCCAACTCAGCATCCGGGTCATGAAAGGTTGCGACACCAGAAAACCGAGCACCAAAATCAGTGCCGTGCCCAGCAAAATGCCCAGTCCTGGCAGGTAAAAGTCACCCGTGATCGGGCGCAACATGCGCATGGCTGAACCTTCAACCCAGCTCACAAACAGGTACAGCACATAAACCGTCAGGCCGACGGGCAAAAAGCTGATGAGGCCACGGAAAAAATAGGCGTAAATGCGTTTCATGCGGCCCATTGTGACCGGGTCTCAAAGGGCGGGAAGGGGCGGGGAAAAGGTGGCGAAAAGGCGAAGGAAACTCGCCAACCCGAACGTCAGCCGCCAAAACGCAGCCGCCTGCGCTTTTATACTGGCCCGCCCCGTTCCCAGATCTTTCAAGCGCCCCCATGCTCTCCACCCAAGACAAAACCCGCATCGACGACACCCGCATCGCTTCAGTGCGCCCCCTCATGACGCCCGCATTGCTCGAAGAGCGCCTGCCCGCATCGCCCGCGCACTTGGCACTGGTGGAGCGTTCGCGGCAAGACATCTCGCAGGTGCTGCAAGGCCAAGACGACCGCTTGGTGGTGGTGGTCGGCCCGTGCTCGATCCACGACCATGAACAGGCCATCGCTTATGCCCGGCTGCTCAAGGCCCAAGCCGACGAGCACGCCAAAGACCTGCAAATCGTCATGCGTGTGTATTTTGAAAAGCCCCGCACCACCGTAGGCTGGAAGGGCTACATCAACGACCCGCACTTGGACGGCAGCTTTGCCATGAACCAGGGGCTGGAGATGGCGCGCAAATTGTTGCTGGACATCATTGATTTGGGCTTGCCCGTGGCCACTGAGTTTCTGGATTTGCTCAGCCCGCAATACATCAGCGACTTGGTCACCTGGGGCGCGATCGGTGCGCGCACGACTGAGAGCCAAAGCCACCGCCAGCTGGCCAGCGGCTTGTCGTGTCCGGTGGGCTTCAAAAACGGCACCGACGGCGGCGTCAAAGTCGCGGCCGACGCGGTGGTGGCCTCCAAAGCGCCACACGCCTTCATGGGCATGACCAAGATGGGCCAAGCGGCGATATTTGAGACACGCGGCAACCAAGACGTGCACATCATCTTGCGCGGCGGCAAAGCGCCCAACTATTCGGCGGCCGACGTCGATGCCGCCTGCAAAGCGCTGGAGGCCTCGGGCATCGCGCCGCAAGTCATGGTGGATGTCTCGCACGCCAACAGCAGCAAACAGCACGCCAAACAAATCGAGGTGGCGCACGATGTGGCGGCGCAAGTGGCAAGCGGTGACCGCCGCATCATGGGCCTGATGATCGAGAGCCATTTGCAAGAAGGCCGTCAAGACCTGAAAGAAGGCCAGGCGCTGGCCTATGGCGTGTCCATCACCGACGCCTGCATCAGCTTTGCGCAGACGGTGCCGGTGTTGGATGCGCTGGCGCAGGCGGTGCGGGCGCGGCGCTTATCGGCCTGAGGCCGAAAGCGCACACCGACCGCAGGCTTTTTGCGATGAACAACCCGCGGTGGGTCGTGGCGTCGGCCACGGAGAAAGCCGTGCCTGCCAGGGTTCCCAACACAAGCCCTGCATTTGGCCTCAGTGCAAAGACGACAAAAATTGCTGCAACTCCGGCGTCTTCGGGTGGGCAAACAGCTCGGCGGGCGTGCCCTGTTCATGCACCAAACCTTGGTGCATGAAGATCACTCGGTCGCTCACTTTGCGCGCAAAGTTCATCTCGTGCGTGACCATCAACAAGGTCATGCCTTCTTGCGCGAGTGATTCGACCACAGCCAGCACTTCGCCCACCAGCTCTGGGTCGAGCGCCGAGGTGATTTCGTCGCAAAGCAAAATGCCCGGCGACATGGCCAAGGCCCGGGCAATCGCAACACGTTGTTGTTGTCCGCCTGATAGTTGATCAGGAAATGCGTCAAACTTTTCGGCCAAACCTACACGCGCCAGTAGACGGCGCGCCGCGGCTTCGGTTTCTGCTGCGGGCAGCTGTTTGACCAAACCCGGGGCCAGCTGGATGTTCTTGCCCACCGTGAGGTGCGGAAACAGGTTGAACGACTGGAAGATCATGCCGACTTGCTGGCGCAGCGTGCGCATCGCGGCGGGGTCCGTGTAAAGCAGTGCTTGGCCTTGCACCGTCAGACTGCCGTGTTGGAAAGTTTCCAGCCCGTTGATGCAGCGCAGCAGCGTGCTTTTGCCCGAGCCGCTTTTGCCGATGATGGCGATCACTTCACCGGGCTGCACTTGCAGATCGATGCCCTTGAGGACTTCGTTGCTGCCATAGGACTTGCGCAGCCCGGCAATGGCAACGGCAGCTGTGGTGTTAGCGTTGGACATGGAATTTGCCTTCGAGAGAGCGTGCATACAGGCTGATCGGGTAGCAGATCAGGAAATACAAAACAGCCACACAGCTGTAGACCACAAAGGGTTTGAAGGTGGCGTTGGTGATCATGGTGCCCGCCTTGGTCAACTCGACAAAACCAATGACCGAAGCCAGTGCTGTGCCCTTGACCACCTGCACCAAAAAGCCCACGGTAGGCGCGACCGCAATGCGTGCGGCCTGCGGAAAGATCACGTAGCGCAGTTGCTCGCCAAAATTGAGCGCCAGACTTTGCGCGGCTTCCCACTGGCCTTTGCCAATCGACTTGACGCAGCCGTGCCAAATTTCGGCAAGAAAAGCGCTGCTGTAGAGCGTCAAGGCCACGGCTGCCGATGTCCAGGCCGAGGTTTCAACGCCCAGTATGGCCAGGCCAAAGTAAGCCAGAAACAGCTGCATCAGCAAAGGTGTGCCCTGAAAAATTTGCACATACACGGCCACCGCTCGTTGCAAGCTGCGCTTGTGCGTGGTGCGTGCCACCAGCAAGGCCAAGCCCACCAAGCCGCCGCCCACAAAGGCGATCAGTGACAAAACGATGGTCCAGCGCGCGGCCAGCAACAAGTTGCTGACGATGTCCCAAAGAGAAAATTCAACCACGGCGGCCTCCGAATAAGAAGCGTTGGCCGAACCAGTTCAGCGTGGCGCGGGTCGCTATAGACAGCAGCAGGTAAATGGCGGTGGCGACGATGAAGGCTTCAAAGGCGCGGAAGTTGCGGCTCTGGATCAGGTTGGCGGCAAAGCTCAGCTCTTCGGTCGAGATTTGCCCACACACCGCCGAGCCCAGCATCACGATGATGATCTGGCTGACCAGCGCAGGCCACACCCGTTGCAAGGCCGGTGGCAGCACCACCCACACAAAGGTTTGCATGCGCGACAGGGCCAGGCTCATGGCCGCTTCGATCTGCCCTGCCGGGGTGGTCTGGATGCCCGCCCGCACGATCTCGGCCGAATACGCCCCGAGGTTGATGACCATGGCGATCACCGAAGACCACTCGGGGCTCAGCCGCACGCCCATGGCAGGCAGACCAAAGAAGATGAAAAAGAGCTGGACGATGAAGGGCGTGTTGCGGATCAGCTCCACATAAGTGGCCACGCCGGGGCGGCTCCAGCTCGGCCCCTGGGTGCGCACCCAAGCGCAGCCAATGCCCAGCAGCACGCCCAGCACCGCAGACACGGTCGTGAGGCCGAGCGTCCACGCCACGCCTTTGACCAGCAAGGGCCACTCGGTCAAAACCGCTGCAAAGTCCAGCTCAATGGCCATGGTTTTCCTTGAAGGGCTTATTCAGGCAACTGGCCAGCAGGACGGCCCAGCCACTTTTGCGCCATCTTGTCGATGTCGCCTGATTTTTTGGCCTCGGCAATGATGGCGTTGACCTTGGTCCGCAGCGCGTCTTCGCCCTTGCCCACACCGATGAAGTTGGGGCTGTCTTTGAGCAGCAACTTGTATTCGGTGTTCAGCTGGGGGTTCTTTTGCATCATCACCCCCGCCACCGACACGCCGGTGGCCAGCAGCTGCGTTTGGCCTGCGACGAAAGCCGAGACCGTGGCGTTGTTGTCCTCAAATCGCTTGATCTCTGTACCGGCCGGGGCCACTTTGGTCAGCTCCTGGTCTTCCAGGGCACCTCTCGTGGCCCCCACGGTTTTGCCGGCCAGGTCTGCCATCGTTTTGATGCTGATGGTTTTAGGACCGTAAATGCCCTGAAAGAAAGGCGAATAGGCCGATGTGAAATCTATCACCTTGGCGCGCTCGGCGTTCTTGCCCAAAGTCGAGATGACCAGGTCGGCCTTTTTGGTTTGCAGGTAAGCGATGCGGTTGGCGCTGGTCACGGGCAACAGCTCGATCTTGACGCCCATTTTGGCGGCAATGAAATTGGCCATGTCGATGTCCAGGCCCTGGGGCTTGAGGTCGATGCCAACAAAGCCATAAGGCGGAAAGTCGGTGGGGATGGCGATTTTGATCAGCTTGGTTTGCTGGATGTTGTCCAGCGCCGCTTGGGCGTGGCTGGCACCAGCCAAGGTCAAGAGGCTGGCGGCCACGGCAGCGGACAAGGCAAGGCGTTTCGAGAGTTTCATAGCAAGGCTCCTAGGTAAGTGGAAGGTGAGTCGGAAGAGGAAATGGAAGAAGAGGCCATGGAAGAAGAGGCAAGTGGCACCGGTCGTGGCGTGAGCCGGGCGGTCTTCTTGGCTGCCATCGGCGTGCTCATGGGGGCCAAGGCCAGCCGCAATTCGGCCAGTGGGTCTGTGGGGGCGGCGTTGATCTGCAGGGCTGATTGCACCTGGCCAATGTGCTGGGCCATCAGTTGCTCGGCGGTTTCCTTGTCGCCCCGCTCCAGCGCTTGCACGATCTCAATGTGCTCTTGGCAAGACTTCACCGCGTCGTGGCTGGATTGGTAAAGCATGGCGATCAGCGTGGTGCGTGCTGTGAAGTCGCGCAGCGTGTCGGCCAGCAGCTGGTTGCCCAGACACTCTGCCAGGCACACATGGAAGTCGCCCAGCAAAAAACTACGGCGGCCCACGTCGTCTTGTTTGAGCGCTGTTTTTTCTTGTTGAATGTGTTGTTTTAGGCGCTTGAGTGTGGCCTTGTCCATCGCGCCGGCGCTCCGAATCAGGCCGGTCTCTATGACTTTGCGGGCTTCAAAGGCTTCGCGTGCTTCGGTTTTGGACGGTTGCACCACAAACCAGCCCCGGCGCGAGCTGACCTGCACGATGCCGCGAGCGGCCAATTGCATCAGCGCCTCACGCACCAAGGTGCGGCTGCAGTCAAACAGCATCGACAAAGCTTGCTCACCCAGGCGTGCGCCGGGCATCAGCTTTTGGGCCAGGATCGCTTCCACGATCCGGTCGGCAATGTCTTTGGAGTTCACGGGCGAGGGATTCCTTTGCTTGAACCTCTAGCGAATACCGTGCCAGATGTTTTGGCATCTTGTATGCAAGATTTGCGCATCATAGGTGTGCGCAAATCTTTTGCAGCGCTGGAATTTCCCTTGTTTGGTGCGTGGGTGTGCACCAAACAAGAGTTGCTCTGAACGGCGCACCCAAGAAAAAGGGCCTGGCGGGAACGTCCCGGCAGGCCCTTGGCAGAGAAGACTTGGCGCTTAACCCGCCAGCCCCACAAACACGTTTTGCACATCGTCGTTGTTGTCGATGGCACCCAAAAAGGCTTCGACTTCTTCGAGTTGCTCGGCGCTCAGGTTGGCCGGATCGACCGGGTTTTTGGGCTTGTAGCCCAGCTTGGCCGACACCACGGTGAAGCCGTGTTCGGGCAGGGCGCGGCTGACCAAGTCCAGGTCGGTGGCCTCGGTGATGAACACCGTCACGCCGTCTTCGTCGGCCGGTTCAAAGTCTTGCGCGCCGGCTTCGATGGCGGCCAGCTCAGGGTCAGCGCCCGCTTGGGCCGGTTCGGCTTCGATGAAGCCCACATGGTCAAAGTCCCAAGACACCGAACCCGAAGTGCCTTGTTGCCCCTTGCGAAACAGCACGCGCATTTCAGAAGCGCTGCGGTTCACGTTGTCGGTCAGCACCTCGATCATCACTGCCACTTGGTGCGGCGCAAAGCCTTCGTAAATCACGCGCTCAAAGCTGACGGCATCGCCCAGCAGGCCCGCGCCTTTTTTGATGGCGCGCTCCAGCGTTTCTTTGGGCATGGAGACCTTGCGGGCTTGCTCCACCACCAGGCGCAGGCGCGAATTGGCACCGGGGTCGGCGCCGTTGCGGGCCGCGATCATGATGTCCTTGGCCAGGCGACCAAACAGCTTGCCTCGTGCATCTGCTGCCTGTGCCTTGCCTTTTGCTTTCCACTGCGCGCCCATGGTTCTTCCTTGTTGTGTCGGTCAAAGACAGGAGTTTAAGCGCTCGCACGGCGGCTGTAAGGCCGCCAAAAAGCCGAACATGCCAAAGAAGGGCCGGCGCCCGCTTAGCTGGGCAAGCTGTCGATGAAGCTAGGGCGCAATGACAATTTGTCGTAGAGCTTGTGCAAATTCGGGTGTGGTGTGCGCCAGTCAATTTGCGGGAACCTGAAGTCCAAATACCCCAATGCACAGCCGACGGCGATGTCGGAGAGGCTGAGGTAAACGCCGGAGCAAAAAGCCTGATCGCCCAATCCGCGGCCCATGGCCAGCAGTGCATGCTGGATTTTGTCGAGCTGCCGGTCAATCCAGGCTTGGCTGCGTTGGCTGTCTGAGCGTTCTGTCCAGACCGCTTCCATGCGGGCCAGCAGCGCTGCATCCAGCACGCCATCGGCCAAGGCTTCCCAGGTTTTGACTTCGGCGCGCTCGCGGCCAGCGGATGGAATCAATTTGCCCACAGGCGACAAGGTGTCCAGGTATTCCACAATCACCCGCGAATCGAACACCGCTTCTCCGCCCTCCATGACCAAACAAGGCACTTTGCCCAGTGGGTTGGAGGCGTGGATGCTGGTTTGCGCCGACCACACGTCTTCGGTGACAAATTGGTAGTCCAGCTTTTTTTCGGCCATGACAATGCGCACCTTGCGGACATAAGGACTGGTGACGGAGCCGATGAGTTTCATATCTAAAAGGGATGACCAAAGGAAGGCAGATTCTAGGTGAATCTTATTCAGAGGTTTTTGGGACTTACCCTTTTGGGCATGCGGGTGGCCTTGGTATGCCGGGAATTACAATCGAAGGATGAATTTTTCCCCTATTTCTGCCCTGTCGCCGCTGGATGGCCGTTACGCCAGCAAACTCAATGCCTTGCGCCCGCTCATGAGCGAGCAGGGTTACATGCACCGCCGTGTACAGGTCGAAATCGCCTGGTTCATTGCCTTGTCAGATGCGGGTTTTGATGAGTTCAAACCCTTGTCGCCCGGTGCTCGCACCTACCTGACCGGCCTGGTCAAAAACTTCTCCGAGGCCGATGCTGTCGGCATCAAGGAGTTCGAGAAAGTCACCAACCACGATGTCAAGGCCGTCGAGTACTGGATCAAGTCCAAGTTCAAAGACCGCCCCGAGTTGGAAAAAGCCGCTGAATTTGTGCACTTCGCCTGCACCAGCGAAGACATCAACAACACCAGCCACGCCTTGCAACTCAAAGGTGCGCGTTCGCAAGTCATCTTGCCGGGCCTGGATGGCCTGATCGCCAAACTGCGCGAGATGGCGCACACATTTGCCGAAGTGCCCATGCTCAGCCGCACCCACGGCCAGACCGCCAGCCCCACCACCGTGGGCAAGGAAATGGCCAACGTGGTCATGCGGCTGAACGGTTGCCGCGCCAAGATCGCGGCCGTACAGTTGATGGGCAAGATGAATGGTGCTGTGGGCAACTACAACGCCCACTTGTCGGCCTGGCCCGACTTTGACTGGGAAGCCTTTGCCCGCAAAGTCGTGGAAACCCCTGAGATCAGCGAAACACAAAGCAGCCATTGGGGCTTGGGCCTGACCTTTCAGCCCTACAGCATCCAAATCGAGCCGCACGACTACATGGCCGAGTTGTTCGACACCGTGGCCCGCGCCAACACCATCCTGATCGACCTGTCGCGCGACATCTGGGGTTATGTGAGCCTGGGTTACTTCAAGCAGCGCCTCAAAGCGGGTGAAATCGGTTCTTCGACCATGCCGCACAAGGTCAACCCGATTGACTTTGAAAACGCCGAAGGCAACCTGGGCCTGGCCAACGCCGTGCTCAAGCACCTGAGCGAAAAATTGCCCATCAGCCGCTGGCAGCGCGACCTGACCGACTCCACGGTGCTGCGCAACATGGGTGTGGGGCTGGGTTACACCACGCTGGCTTATGCGTCCTTGATGACCGGTTTGAACAAGCTGGAGCTCAACGAAGAAGCGTTGGCTGCAGACCTCGACGGCGCATGGGAAGTGCTGGCCGAGCCGATCCAGACCGTGATGCGCCGCTATGGCGTTCAGGGTGCCTACGAAAAACTCAAAGAAGTCACCCGTGGCAAAACCGTCACGGCGGCCGATTTGCACGGACTCATCCAAGGCCTGGAGATCCCGCAAGCCGACAAAGACCGCCTGCTGGCCATGACGCCGGGTAGCTACATTGGCAAGGCCGCCGAGCTGGCGCGACGCGTCTGATCGGTTTGCCCCAAGCGGCCTGTCCAGGCGAGTTGCACGACGCGGCTTCAACCCGATCTATACAGATTGAAGATCATTTCTTCAATCTGTATAAAATAACCCCATGATCGAACGACAACTTGCCCCTGCGCTGCAACGTCTGGCCAAGTCGTTTCCTGTGGTGGCCATCACCGGCCCACGGCAATCGGGCAAAACCACGCTGGCCCGGCACCTGTTCCCTGACAAACCGTACATCTCGCTCGAAGACCCGACCGAGCGTGCTTTTGCGGCCGAAGACCCGAGGGGTTTTTTGGCACGGTTTACCCAAGGCGCCATATTTGATGAAGCCCAGCGCTGGCCCGATCTTTTTTCATACCTCCAGGGGATGGTGGATGAAGACCGCACGCCCGGACGGTTCGTCCTGACCGGATCACAGCAGTTTGGCTTGCTGGCGGGTGTGACGCAATCCCTGGCAGGCCGGGTTGCCATGTGCCGTTTGCTGCCATTTTCAGCAGCAGAAATTGCAGGCGTGCGCAATGGTCAGGCCACACTGGACGAAGTGCTTTGGCGAGGCGGCTATCCGGCCTTGAACATGGGTGCAGCCGCACAGCCCACCGACTGGTTTGCCAGTTACATCACCACCTATCTGGAGCGAGATGTCCGGCAGGTGCTGCAAGTGCAAGACCTGGCAACATTTCAGCGATTTGTGCGCTTGTGTGCCGGCCGCACGGGCCAATTGCTGAACCTGAGTGCGCTGGCCAGCGAGGCGGGCATCACCCACACCACGGCGCGCGCTTGGTTGTCGGTGCTTGAATCGAGCGATGTGCTTTTCGTGCTGACACCGTACCACCGCAACTTTGGCAAGCGTTTGGTGAAATCGCCGAAACTTTATTTTGTGGACACGGGGCTGGCTTGTTGGTTGCTGGGCATTCGTCAGCCGGAGCAACTGAGCCTGCATCCTGCGCGGGGCGCTTTGTTTGAAAACTGGGTCGTGACCGAGTTCCTCAAGCACAGGGCCAACCAGGGGCTGCCCAGTGATTTGCATTTTTGGCGTGACAACAACGGGCTGGAAGCGGATCTGCTTTATGAAACGGGCACAGGCCAGTTGCAGACCGTGGAGATCAAATCCGGTCAAACACCCACGGGTGATTACGTTCGCGCTGGCCAGCGCTCTGCCAGCATGGCAGGCAGCGAGGCTTGCATTCCTTTATTGATTTATGGCGGCGAAACATCTGTCCTGCGCAACGGCGTTCAGCTGTTGGGCTGGCGCATGTTGGCCCGCAAAGACTAAAAACCATGGCCCTCAAATCCACCATCTACAAAGCCAACCTGTCGATCGCTGACATCGATCACAGCTATTACGAAGACCACCAGCTCACGCTGGCGCGTCACCCCAGCGAGACCGACGAGCGCATGATGATCCGCCTGCTGGCGCTGGCCATCAACGCTTACAAGTTGCAGGCCGTGTGCAACGGCGACGGCAAGCTGGCCTTTGGCGCAGGCTTGTCAGACCCGGACGACCCGGATTGCAGCTTGCGCGATTTCACGGGCCGCACCCGCATGTGGATCGAAGTCGGCCAACCCGAAGACAAGCCCATCATGAAAGCCTGCCAAAAGGCCGATGAGGTGCTGCTGTATTGCTTCAACCACGCCGCCGAAGTTTGGTGGAAAGGCATCGAGACCAAGTTGACGCGCTTGGACAAGCTGCAAGTTTGGCGTGTGCCCACCGAGCGCTCTCAGGAGCTGG
>OBPM01000085.1_pt1 | contig 16661 bp, 18 predicted proteins | sample 1493981 | NCBI WGS metagenome assembly OBPM01 (sample SAMEA3275485, study PRJEB22092) | marine metagenome | reverse complement strand
CGTGGTGCCCGGCCAAGGCGACAAACAATACGCCCGTGGCGGCGTGGTGCCCTCGCATGTGTTTGAGCGCAGCAAGAAGGCCTACCCCATGCTGCGCTACGCCTGGAAAGACGCCAAGGCCGCGCTCGAATCTCTGGCCTCGGACGATGCCGGTTTGGAGCAAGTGCAAGTGACTTACACCAACCCCGAGACGGGTGGCGACGCAGAGAACATCTTGGGCTTTTACGCCCTGATGCTGCGCCCCGGCCAAACCCTGCGCCTGCCAGCGCGCTCGCCCGCGCAAATCTTTCACGTCATCGAAGGCGCGGTACAAGCACAGATCGTGGCCAGCACCTTCGAGCTGGCCGAAGCCGACACCTGCTGCGCGCCCGGCTATGAAGCTGTGACGCTGACCAACCTGCAAGCAGACCAACCCGCTTTCCTCTTCATCGCCGACGAGTCACCTCTGCACCGCAAGCTGGGTGTGTACGAGAATCGCGGTTAATTTTTTTCTTCATTGCACCCCATGACCTCTTACCTCTTCAATCCCCCTGCCGTCCAATCCCTGCCCATCCGTGGCAAAACCGAGCGCTTTCCCGTCAACCGCATCTTCTGCGTGGGCCGCAACTACCATGCACACGCTGTGGAGATGGGCCGCCCGGTCGACAAAACCGTGGAGCAAGCCTTTTACTTCACCAAGTCGCCACAAACCCTGGTGGAAAGCGGTGCCACCGTCACCTACCCACCCCGCACCAACAACTACCACTTCGAGATGGAACTGGTGCTGGCCATTGGCAAAGAAGGTTTCCGTGTGAGCGAAGCCAACGCGCATGAGCTGGTTTATGGCTACGGCGCAGGCCTCGACATGACGCGCCGCGACCTGCAACTGGTGGCCCGCGACAAAGGCCGCCCTTGGGACACGGGCAAAGACATCGAGCAAGGCTCGGTCTGCTCAGAGATCGTGCCCATGCCCGGCGTGGTGATCGAAAACGGCACCATTGCCCTCGAAGTCAACGGCGTCACCAAACAATCGTCCAACGTGGACAAGCTGATCTGGAACATCCGCGAAATCATCGCCGACCTGTCCACCTACTACCACCTGCAGCCCGGCGACCTGATTTACACCGGCACGCCCGAAGGCGTGGGCGCGGTGGTGAGTGGCGACCAAATCACCGGCCGCGTTGAAGGCGTGGCTGAACTCGCCCTGACCATCGGCGCAGCGGAGTAAACCCATGAAGCTCTACAGTTTTTTCCGAAGCAGCACCTCGCACCGCCTGCGCATCGCGCTCAACCTCAAAGGCATCGCCACCGACTACGTGACGGTGGACTTGCGGGTTGATGAACAACAACAGGACCACTTCAAAGCGGTCAACCCCCAGCAACTGGTGCCCGCCCTGGACACCGGCGACAAGGTCATGATCCAGTCACCGGCCATCATCGAATGGCTGGAAGAAAAACACCCCACGCCGGCGCTGCTGCCTGCAGGCGCGGACGACCGCGCCCATGTGCGTGCACTCGCGGCGATGGTGGGTTGCGACATCCACCCCCTGAACAACCGCCGCGTGTTGCAAACGCTGCGCAAACAATTCGGTGCCAACGAAGACGCGGTGAACGCCTGGTGCGCCACCTGGATCAGCGCAGGCTTTGACGCCTACGAAGCCCTGATCGCGGCCGACGCGCAACGCGGCCGCTTCAGCTTTGGCGACACGCCCACCCTGGCCGATGTGTATTTGATTCCGCAGGTCGAAAGTGCCCGCCGCTTCAAAGTGGACATGGCCCAGTGGCCCCTCATCAACGCCATCGACCAAGCTTGCGGCGAACTCGACGCCTTCAAAAAAGCCGAGCCGAGTGCCCAGCCTGACGCCTGAAGTAGCGTACTACCCAATGTCGGACCTGAAGGCGCCGACCTACAAAGCGCCCTACCCAATGTCGGACCTGAAGGTGCCGACCTACAAAATGGAGAGACCCTGTAGGTCGGGGCCTTCAGGTCCGACATCTTCTCGCGAAGCGACAGACCATACGGCGGCGGCAAAACCGTCCAGAACCTGAAACCACCAAGCCGCTAAAAACACCCCGAACAATTCGCCGCGCAACAAGGCTCAAGCCACAAACACCTCCGTATCCACCTCGCTGTTGGCCTGCGCGTTGTAGCGGTCTCCCGCCACGGTACGCTGGTTGATCAGGGCATCCAGGCGCGCCATCAAACCCGCATCCAGCCTCACATCCACTGCCGCCAAGTCATCCAGCAGGTGATCGACCGAAGTGGTGCCAGGGATCGGAATGATGTCCTCGCCTTGGTGCAGCAGCCAGGCCAGCGCCAGCTGCGAAGGGCTGCAGCCGGCCTCTTGCGCGAGCGCGTCATAAGGGGGCAAGAGCTTGAGGTTGGCGGCGTGGTTTTCGGGCGAGAAGCGCGGCATGCTGCGGCGGATGTCCTTGGCGTCGAAAGCGGTCACGTCCAAAGCTGTGCCGCACAAAAAGCCCCGCGCCACCGGGCTGAAAGCGACAAAGGCCACGCCCAGTTCGCGGCAGGCCTGCAGCACCGCGATCTCGGGGTTGCGCGTCCACAGCGAATACTCGGTTTGCAGTGCCGCAATCGGGTGCACCGCGTGCGCTTTGCGCAGCGTGCTGGCCGACACCTCGGACAAGCCAATCGTCTGGATCTTGCCTTGGCGCACCAGGTCGCTCAGTGCGCCCACGCTGTCTTCGATGGGCACTTTCTTGTCCCACCGGTGCAGGTAATACAGGTCGATCACATCGGTCTGCAAGCGGCGCAGCGCATCTTCACAGGTTTTCTTGATCGTCTCGGGGCGGCCGTCGATGACGCGCACTTTGCTGCCGTCGTTTTGTTCCACGCCCTGCATGCCGCATTTGCTGGCCAGCGTGAAGCGGTTACGGTGCGGCTTCATGACCTGGCCCACCAGCGTTTCGTTGGCCCCAAAGCCATACAGCGCGGCGGTGTCGAAAAAAGTCACGCCTTGGTCCAAGGCGGTGAGCAGCACACGCTCACCCTGCTGGGCCGAGACGGGCGCGCCATAAGCGTGGCTGAGGTTCATGCAGCCCAGGCCGATGGCGCTGACGGAAAAGTTGGCAATTTGGCGATTTTTCATGCCCGTATCTTATCGAAGCGCAAGCCCGGCACTCGCTCGCACCTTGACAAGATTTGGACGCAGACGGGCACCAAGTCGCGCGAGGGCTGAAGAGACCGTTAACATGCAGGGCTTCAGCTCAAAAGCTCTGTAAATACCTGCCCCACATGAACCACCCCACCTCTGTTGAGCCCAAACGCCAAGGCCTGTCTCGCGTGTTGCACGCTTTTACCTACTCAGTCGAGGGCTTGCGTGCCGGTTGGCACGAACCGGCTTTTCGGCAAGAGGCCATTTTGGCGGTGCTGATCTTGCCCGGCGCTTGGTGGCTCGGCCAAAGCTGGGCCGAAGTGGTCTTGCTGGTCGGCGTCGTGGTGGCGGTGCTGGTGGTGGAGTTGCTCAACACCGCCGTTGAATCGGCCATTGACCGCGTAGGGCCGGAGTGGCATGCCCTGTCCAAACGGTCCAAGGACATGGGCAGCGCCGCCGTGTTGCTGAGCTTGCTGCTGTGCGGCGGCGTGTGGCTCAGCGCCCTTTGGCGCTGGTTGGCTGCCTGACGGGTCCGCTTTCCGGGCGACTTTTGTGCGGCGACCTTGACGGTGCCGCCTTCATGAGGCCCTTCTTATGGGGCCGATGTTGAACACCCACCAAACACATCCAATGCCGGTTGGTACACGGCGGTCTTGACCTGCGCCAAGCTCAGCACCGAATGGAAATAATGGTCGTGTGACACAGGCTGCGCCGCCTGTTTTTGCCAACAAGCCGCCTTCCAGCCCAAGCGCGATGGCATGGACGCAGACATCCACAGGGCCATGGGCACATGGGTCTGCTCTTTGGGCGCCATGACATAAGGCATGCCATGCAAGTACAAGCCCTTTTCACCCAAAGATTCGCCGTGATCAGACACGTACAACATGGCGGCGGGGCGCTTTTGGTCTTTCAACCAGTTCACAGTTTTGCCCAAAAAGTGGTCGGCATAGTGCACCGCATTGTCGTAGGCGTTGACGATGTCTTGGGCGGCACAATCTTGCAACACGTTGCTGCGGCACTCGGGCTGAAACACTTTCATGGCTTCGGGGGTGCGTTTGTAATAGGCCGGGCCGTGGTTGCCCATCTGGTGCATCACCACCACGGTGCCAGCGCTGCTGCGCCCACCGGCCTCCAGCTGCGCCAATTTTTCGGGCAACAAACTCAGCATGATCTCGTCAAAACACTCACCATCTGGGCACAGCTTGGGGTCTTTGAGTTCTCGGGTTTCAGCGTTGGCGATGCGGTCACACACCCCTTTGCAGCCAGACTGGTTGTCCAGCCACAACACGTTCATGCCCGCACGCTGCAACACGTCGAGCAGGTTTTCGTAAGGGGCGTTGCTTTTGGCAAAGGCCTCGCGCCCCAAATGTGAAAACATGCAGGGCACCGACACTTGGGTGTTGGTGCCGCAAGAGCTGACGTCAGAAAAATAGGTGAGCTCCCCACTCGCCTGCAGCTGCTGCAGTTGTGGCGTCGTGTTTCGGGCGTAGCCGCTCAGCCCAAAGTTGGCCGCCCGCACGGTTTCGCCCACCACCAGCACGATCAAAGGGGCCGGCCCAGAGGCACCGTCCTTGGCCGCCATGGCGGCGTCCTCACCCAGGGTCTGCAAAGGCATGCGCGCTTGCTGGGTCTGACCCACCAACAGGCGAGCGCCTCCGTAAACGGTGTTGAAGGGGTTGAGCATGTAGCGCAAAGATTTGTGGTTGCGCATGGTGGAAGCCAAATCCTGAAACGAGGCCCACACCACCACCAGGGTCACCAAAAACGCCAGCGCCGCCAGCCCCATTTGCTTGCCCGCCAAGCGCAGCGCAGGCAAAGTCTGCACAGGCTGACGCCACCACCACCAGCCCGGCAGCACCACACCCAAGCCCAGCACCACCAGCATGGACCACGACAACAGGTCTCGCACCTCGCGCACATCGGTCTGGGCGGTGTTGGCCATCATGGTCGGATCGATCACGACCCCATAAGTGAACATGAAATAGCTGTTGCTCGCCGCGATGACCAGCAGCACCAAACCTGCGGGTTTGCGCCAACGAGGCCAAACCAACAAGCACAAAAAGCTGGTGGTCAGCGCGAACACCATGACCGCAAATCCGGACAAACCCAACAAGGTGCGGGGACTGTGGGTCTCCGTCAAGGCCCACAGGGCTCGCCACCAGGGCAGATTGCCCAATGTGCTGAGCCAAAGGGCCAGCACCAACAAAAGGCTCAAAGGGTGCCAGGGGCGGCGAACAGCGGGTGTGGGGATCATGGGTCAACCAAGGCAACGAAACAGCCGACATTCTATTGAACCCACGCTTAACGCCACATGAACCTGGGCAAGTGCGGCCCGCGTCATGGCTAGTACCGATGCTTTCTACCACCGTCAGCCCGTTCCCAAGGTCACGAACCTGCCCGTGCAGCTTGTATGCAGAACTGTCTTGCACAAACACATGTTGTATCGACCCTGTTCTCTTGGCGTGAAGGGCCGTATTTGAAGCTCGATGGTCTTGGGCACGAGGATCATGCGGCGGACCTTGTCAGAATCGATTTAATATGGGCTCATCCCATTCGACCTGTCATCCCGTGATGCAAAAAACAGACCTCCTCAATCCTGACCACAAACCCCTCCTGCTCACCAGCCTTTGGCTGTGGGGCAGCTGGCTGGTGCTGACCCTGATCTGGGATGCGTCGGGCGCTGACCTGAACGTCGCCACCTGGTTGGCAGGCCCGCAGGGTTTTGCGTTGCGCGACCATTGGTGGTTGAGCCGGGTGATGCACGAGTGGGCGAAACAACTGGCCGTGTTGATCTACCTCGGGGTACTGGTCATGACCGTGTGGCCAAAGGGGATTTGGCGAGATCTGAAGCGCCGCCAACGGTTCGAGATCGCCACAGGCATCACCCTCAGCTTGCTGGTGGTCAGCACCATGAAGCACAACAGCCTGACCAGCTGCCCCTGGGAATTGCAGGCGTTTGGCGGGGTGGCCCAGTATGTGTCGCATTGGTCCTGGGGCGTTGCAGATGGTGGCAGCGGTTCGTGTTTTCCAGGCGGGCACGTCTCCAGCGCTTTTGCATTCATCGCGCTCAGCCTGCCCTGGTTGACCTCGGTGGACGCCGACCAGCAACGCCTTGGGCGGAAGATGACTGGGGTGATTTTGCTGGCCGGTCTCGCCTTGGGGCTGGCGCAGACCCTGCGAGGTGCCCACTACCCCAGCCACACGGCCTGGACCGCTTTGATTTGTGCGGCCACGGCCTGGGCCAACCATGGTTTGTTTGCAGTGGCTCAAAAATGGTTGCACCGCACCCGCTGAACGGTCGGACCGTGAAGGCCCCTTGCCCGTTAGGAAGTCAAGCCCAAACACCCATGTTGCGCAGCCACACATAACTGCCGGTGCCGACCAGCATGCTCAGCAAGGCATTGCGGGTGCGCCACTGGATCACCAGCACCAGCGCGATCGCCAGCAACTCGGGCCATGGGCCATGGCGGTGTTCACGGGCCGCACCGACCATCGCGTGCACCAGCAACAAGCTCATGATGGCCAGCGGCAAAAACCGCCCCAAACGTTGCACGATGGCGTGTTTTTGAAGCCAAGTGGCGGCCACAAAGGGCAAGGCCCGCAACAACACCGTCACCAGCGCCATCGCCACGATTGCGCCGAGCACGTAAGTCCGGTCGTTCATGGCTGCACCTCGGGGTTCTGCGCAGGCGCATGGCGCACCCACACGCCCCCCACCGCCATGCTCAGGGCGATGGCGATCACCAGCGCATGCTGCGGCACCAGCCACCAGGCCAATGCGTACGAGACCAAAGCCACCCACAGCGGTGCGCTGCTCAAGCGGGATCGCCATTGCTCCACCGCCAGCACGGCAAACAAAGAGGCCAGGGCAAAGTCCAACCCGACCAACGAGATCTGGGCTTGGGACCCCAGCCAGGCCCCCATGGTCGTGCCCAGCACCCACCAACACTGGTTAAGCCCACTCACCAGCGCCATCTGCCGGGCAGGGGTGTGAGGCGGCAGGGTGGTCAAAACAGAATAGGTCTCATCGGTCAAACCGAACACGCAATAACGACGCAACCACTTGCCTTGGGGCAGTTTGTCCAACAAAGACAGGCCGTAAAACACATGGCGCAGGTTGACGATGAACGTGGCCAAGGCGATCGCCGTGACGGGCAGCCCTGCCGCCAGCATCGGGATCATCATGTATTGCGCCGCACCCGCATAGACCAGCACGCTGGCCAGCACCGCGAGCCAGCCTTCGCCACCAGCCTGCACAAACAAAAAACCAAACACGGTGCCCAAGGGGATATAGCCCATGGCCACGGGCGAAGTCAAAGTCAGAACGGACAAAGCCGGGAGATGGTGCGGAGGCGAAGAATCAGGCATGGGTGGCGACAAAGAAGCAATGGGCAGGGGCCGGATTATCCACCCAGTACCCCATCGCGATGGCCCCAAAAAGACAACGCCGCGCGTGTTTTTAGCCGTCTGGGCCCCACAGCACGTTGCTGCACGTTGCAGCGCCGAAGTTTTGGGCTGCCCTCACACGCTGGAGAACCCGCTCATGAGCCAACTTTTGAACGAAGCTTCGCGAGCAGGGCTTCGTTGTTAAAAAACACAGCACCCAAAGCACCAGCACCAGCGTCAGGCGCGTTGGCGTGTCCAATCGGGCAGCGGCGCAGCTTTGTGCAGCACATCTTGGTGCAGCCAGGTGGCACTCTTGCGGGCGCGCTCGGCCACGGTCTCCAGCGGCAGCTGCTGGTAGTCGTCGTTGAAGACTTCGAAACTGTAGTCACCCCGGTAGCCGATGCGGTCCAGGCGCAGCACCAAATCGGCCAGCTGCTCGCTGTGCACGCCCTCCCCTGGGAACACGCGGAAGGTGCGGGCGGTGGTCATGCGCTCTTCAAATGTGGGGGTTTCTTGCCACATGAAGTCAGACAACTGCACCAAAAAGATCTTGGAGGGATCCAGCTCTTCAATCGCGTCCAAGGAGGTTTGGGCGGCAAAGATGTGGAAGGAGTCGATGCCCAGCCCCAAGTTGGGGCAGTCGGCGCGACACACCACGTCCCAGCTGGTGGTGAATTCGTTGACGGTGCGGCCCCAAGACAATGCTTCGTAAGCGATCTGGATGCCCAGCGGCACCGCCAGCATGGCGAGTTTTTTCAGGTCGGCGGCGATGGCGTCCAGGTCTTGCGTGGCGTGGCGCGAGGTAGATGAGCATGCGAGCAAGACCTTGCTGCCAGTAGCCGCGCACATCTGGAGCATGGATTTGGCGATGTCCAGCTTGTAGCTGTGCAGGTGTCCCGAAAGACCTTCAAAATCGCGCAGCACCTGAAAGCCAGTGGGCCGCATGCCGCTGGCCTGCACCGCCGCCACAGCGGCCTGCACGCCACCCGGGTGCGTGACCAAATCACGCGCCATCAGCATCACCTGAGAAAAGCCTGCGCCTTTCATGGCGGCCAGCTTGGCCTCCAGGGTGCCGGCCATGGTGATGGTGTCCATGCCGTAGCCGTCGAGCATGCTCATGCGCGGCCTCACTGGTGAACCAGTTCAAAAGCGACCGAGCCCAGCGCGGCGCGGGTCAGGGCACCCCGATCTTCGGGGTGCAACTGGGTCGATTCGACGAATTCCACGCCACGCGCCTTGAGTGCGGCCACGGCCTGCCCCACATCGGGCACGCCAAAGCCAATGCGCTGCAAGCACTCGGGGCTGTCGTCGGCGTCCATCCAGGGCTCGGGCTCCACCAGTTGCCACAAGAAGCTGCCGCAAGGGCTTTTCATGAGCTTGCCTTTGGGCAAGATGCCGAAGCGCTCTTCGTCAGGAATGCTGCTGAAGTCGAACATGTGTTCGTAATAGGTCTGCCAGTCGGCGCTGCGAGCCGCACCGATGTACTGCACCACGCCAAAGTAGCTCATGCCTGCCAGCGCAGGCGGGTTGGGGTCCACGGTGGGGATGGGCTTGAAGTCGATGTCGTAAATCGAGAACTCTTGCCAGCGGTCCACAAAATAAAAACGGCTGCCGCCTGGCCCGTGAATGGCGGGGATGTGCAGCTCCATGGCCTGCGCATGGCTGTCCACACGCCAAGCGCCCAGTTCCATGCAACGGGTGTGGGCCTGCAGGGCATCGTGCACGCGAAAGGCCACGGCCGAGATCGCCGGCTGGCCGTCCACCGTGCCACTCACGCGGGCGTCGTCCGGGCTGGCGTTGACCACCAAGTTCATGCCGCCTTGGCGGTAGAGCGTCACCTCGCGTGAGCGGTGGCGGGCCACGGGGCGAAAACCCACGTTTTCAAGCACTTGGCCCAGCGCTTGTGGGCGGCTGGTGGCGTATTCGATGAATTCAATGCCCGCAATGCCCAATCGGTTGGGCATGTCCGGCACCGCTTCGCGGTCCACTTTGTTCAGGGTCATCAGGACACTCCAGTCAGGCGTTCAATAACTCAGCTGCGCCACTCGACGCAGCACATCGGCGGTAGTCGTGGGTAGGCCAAAAAATTCCAAATAAGCCGGGATTTGCTCGTACAGCATGTCGGTGCCCACCTGCGTGCGGCAGCCGCGTGCTTGGGCCGCCGCCAAAAATGCCGTGGTCTCGGCACGCATGACCACCTCGCCCACAAAAGTGTCGGGCGACAGCCGCGAAACATCCAGGGGCAGCGGGTCGCCTTCGTTCATGCCCAAGGGTGTGGCGTTGACCACGAGGTCGTGATCGATCGGATCGTTGGAGCCGGTGCGCACATCGATTTGGGGGTAGTTGTCCCTGAGTCGCTTGGCCAATGCTTCGCAACAAGCGGTGTTCACATCGAACAGGCTGATGGCCGCAATGCCTGCGCCTGCGAGCGATGCCGCTATCGCACAACCCACGCCCCCTGTGCCGACGACGAGCACGCGTTTGCCCACAAGGTCAAAACCCTTGCGCTGCACGCCTCGCACAAAACCGGCACCGTCAAACATGTCACCCACCAAGCGGCCATCGGCCAAACGCTTGACCGCATTGCAAGCCCCCGCCACGCGCACGGTGGCGGTCACTTCATCGATCAAACCCACGGTGCTGACTTTGTGCGGCATGGTGATCAACGCGCCACGGATGTTTTCCAGGGTGAACACCGCCTTGAGGAAAACCGGGTAGTTCTCGGCTGTGCAGCCCATGGGCACCACCACCGCATTGATGCCCGCCTCGTTGAAGTACGGGTTGTAAATCATCGGCGACTTGAAGGTGTGCGTGGGGTAGCCGATGTGGGCGATGAGTTCGGTGTGGCCGTTGATCATGGGCTATAAAAAAGAGGCCCGCACCGTTAAACCATGCGAGCTGAGGAAACCAGGAATTTCCCCCTGAGTGGAGGGGGCCGACCCGCTGCAGCACCAGGCTGCAGCGGACCCGTGTCAAGTCTGGCCACGGCGCGCGCCGTGGCCAGTGGGCTTACTTGCGCAGCTTGGCCAGCTCGGCTTGCAGCTCGGCCACGGTGGCCGCAATCGGCTCGCCGTGTTTGGCGATCACGGGCTTCATCTTGTCGCGCAAGATGGCCACTTCAGCGGCGGGCAAAGTCGTCACTTGCATGCCGCCTTTTTTCAGGTTCTCGAGCAAGCTCGCTTCCTGGGCACGGGCCTGGGCACGCTGGAACTTGGACGACTCGGCAGCAGCATCGCCCAAGATTTTCTTGTCAGCGGCCGACAAGGTGTCCCAGAACTTTTTGCTGATCACGATCGACTGGGGGTTGTACTGGTGACCGGTCAGGGTCAGGTGCTTTTGCACTTCGTACAACTTGGCACCGTTGATGGTGGCCACGGGGTTTTCCTGGCCGTCCACGGCTTTTTGCTCCAAGGCGGCATACAGCTCAGGGAATGGCAGCGGTGTGGGGTTGGCACCCAAAGCCTTGACCCAGTCCACGTTGATCGGGTTGGGGATCACGCGCAGCTTCAGGCCTTCGATGTCCGAGACTTTGTTGATCGCGCGGCGACCGTTGGTCAGGTTGCGAAAGCCCAGCTCATAAAAGCCCAGACCGACCAGGCCTTTTTCTTCCAACTTGGCGTGCATTTTTTTGCCAAAAGCACCGTCGACCACGGCATCGGCTTCTGGGCCGCTGGCGAACATGAAGGGGAAGTCAAACACTGAAAAATCGCGCACTTGCGAAGCAAAAATGCCCGAGTTCATCGAAGCCATCTCCAGCGTGCCGCCTTGCAGGGCCGACACGTTGGCTTGGTCGCTGCCCAAAGCGCCACCGGGGAACACATTGACCTTGAGCTTGCCGCCAGACTGCTTCTCGACGATTTCCTTGAACTTCTCCATGCCCTGGATGATGGGGTGGCCTGCCGCATTCTGGTTGGCAAACTTGATGGTCCTGTCTTGCGCCATGGCCACACCGGTCAGGGCCAAAGCTGCCGTGGCCAGCACGGTCTTGATGAACACACGTTTCATGATCTTGTCTCCGAAAAGGAAAGCGGGACGCCGGGATAAAAAAACTTGGCGAGGGCGTGCCCATCTCACCGCCAAGCTGGTTGAAAACTTCAGGAATAAAAGAACTTGAGGGGCACCAGCACGATGGACGGGAACAGCACCAACAAAAACAGCACCGCAATCTGCGCCAGCATGAAAGGAACAACACCCCGAGCCACTTCGTCGATCTTCATCTTGCCCACACCGGCCACCACGTTCAGCACTGTGCCCACGGGTGGCGTGATCAGGCCAATGGAGCCGGCCATCACAAACAGAACCCCAAAGTAAACCGGGTCGATGCCAGCGACTTTCACCACCGGAATCAGCACGGGGGCGAGGATCAAAATGGTGGGTGTCAAGTCCATGGCCATGCCAATGAGCAAGAGCAACACCATGATGATCGCCAGCAACAAAGTCTGGTTGTCCATGAACGGCTGGAGCAATTCAATCAGCTGCGCAGGCATCTGGGCCACAGTGATCAGCCAAGCGCTCACCGAGGCACCGGCCACCAAGAACATGATCACCGCCGTGGTTTTGGAGGCCGCCACCATGACCTCGTAAATTTGCTGCCACTTGAGCTCGCGGTACACCACGGTGGCCACAAAGAAAGCATAAACCGCCGCCACCACCGCCGCTTCGGTGGGGGTGAACACGCCCATCTTCAGGCCCACCAACACGATCACCGGCAAGACCAAGGCCCAGGTGGATTCGCGCAAAGCAGTCCATTTTTCGGCTGTACTGGATTTGGGCGGGGTGCTGGCACCCTCGCTGCGCGCCACCAGCCACCAGGTCACGGCAATGGCCACGCCCATCAAGATACCGGGCACGATGCCGGCCATGAACAGCTTGCCAATAGACACATTGCCCGCCACGCCAAAAATCACAAAGGGAATGGAAGGCGGGATGATGGGCGCGATGATGCCGGCCGCACCGATCAGGCCCCCTGCACGCGCCTTGTTGTGGCCAGCCTTGACCATCATGGGCAAGAGCAAAGCGGCCAGCGCGGCCGTGTCGGCCACGGCCGAGCCCGACAGCGACGCCAACATCACGGCCGCCAAAATCGTCACAAAACCCAAACCACCACGCACATGCCCCACCAGGCTCAGCGCCAAATTGACGATGCGCCGCGACAGGCCGCCCACATTCATGATCTCGCCCGCCAACATGAAAAATGGCACCGCCAACAAGGGGAAGCTGTTGGCGCCTTCCAACACGTTTTGCGCCAAAATTTGGGCGTCAAACAAGTCCAGGTGCCACATCAGGGCCACGCCCGACAGCAGCAAGGAATAGGCTACGGGGATGCCCATGGCAATGGCCAACATCAAGGCCCCCAGAAAAATCGCAATCGTCATGGCTTGGCCTTCAGTCTTTTTGTGTGAGCAAAGCCCAGATCTGCATCAGGAACATCACGCCCGTTGACACCGCAAACACCACGCCGCAGCCATAAGCCCAGGCCATGGAGTAACCGGTCACGGGCGCTTCCACGTCCCAGTTGATGCGGGTCTGCGCCCAGCTGCCCGACAACATCAGCCAAGTGACCAAGAGCATCAGCAGGTAACCCAGCAGCAAAACGGCCTTGCGCAGCATGGGCGGCAGGCTCAACACCAGGGAATCCACACCCATGTGGGCTTTTTCGTGCACGGCCACCGTGGCCCCCAAAAACACCACCCACAAAAACGCCCAACGCGACAACTCTTCGGACACGGTGATGCCCGAGTTGAAGCCGTAGCGCAACACCACGTTGCCAAACACCATGAAAACCATGGCCGCCAGACAAACCACCATCACCACCGAGAGCACCTTGCAGTAGTGCCCCATCAGCTTGTTGAGCATGCATTTCTCCTGAACAACCATTAATGTACGAACTGGTTAGTTTTTTAAATATACGCGTTTACCCTGATCCAAGATCGCCAAAGCGGTCTATCAGTTATGCCTCAATTCAATAGGCCACGAAGCGCTGGATCATGTCCACCACATGCTCACGCTTGAGCGTCTGGGCTTTTTCAGCGCTGGCCTTGTCCTGAAAAATCACCCCAAAGGTGTGGCGGTTGGACACGTTGAAAAACGTGAAGGCCGAAATGGCCGAGTGGATGTCGACCGGGGTCAGCCCGGGCCGAAACACCTCTTGCGCCAAGCCCCTTTCGTAAAGGCTGCGCACCGATTCGATGGCCTGGCTGTTGAGCTGCTGGATACTTTGACTTTGGCGCAAATAATCACCGCGCTGGATGTTCTCGTTCATCACCAGGCGGATGAAGTCTTCGTTGTCGCGGTGGTGGTCATACGTGAATTCCACCAACTTTTGCAGCGCTTGCATGGGGGGCAAATCGTCCAGGTTCAAGCCGGCCTCAATGGCCCGCATGCGCCGGTACGCCTCCTCCAGCACCGCCAAGTAAAGCCCATCTTTGCTGCCGAAGTAGTAATAGATCATGCGCTTGCTGGTGCGCGTGGCCGCTGCAATCGCGTCAATGCGTGCGCCGCTCAGGCCCTTGTCGGCAAACTCGTGCGTGGCCACCTTGAGGATTTCGGCCATGGTGCGCGCCGGGTCGTTGGTGCGCCCGGTTTCCTTGGCGCTGCCTTCGGTGGTTCCGGGGTCGGCTTCGTTTGCCGCCGTGGCTTGAGGCGCGGGCATTTCTGGGGCTTTCATCGGTGTTTATGTACCAGTTGGTTCATTCGGCCAAGTATAGGTCGGCTGATCGCAAGCCGGGCAGCACACCACCGCAAAACGCCACACCAGCGGTCAAGCCTGAGACTGCGCCCGTGGCAAACGACCGTTATATTGGCCAGCTCAGCCACCTCTTACAGAAAGCACACATGACCCACATCGGCATGATCGGCATTGGCATGATGGGCCACGGCATCGCGAGCAATTTGCTCAAGCATGGCCACCACCTCACCGTCCTGGAACACGCGGGCAACCAACCGCTGGACACGCTGCTGGCGGCGGGTGCGCACACCTGCGCCACACCCCAGGCCCTCGCGGCGCAATCGGACGTGGTCATTTTGTGTGTGACCGGCACCCCGCAGGTCGAGGCGGTGCTGCTGGGAGACGACGGCGTCCTGAAAGGCCTGCGGCCGGGCACCATCGTCATCGACTGCTCCACGGCCGTGCCTGCCTCCACTGAAAAAGTGGCGGCCTTGGTCATCGCCCAAGGCGGGCGGTTTTTAGATTCGCCCATGACGCGCACCCCCAAAGAAGCGGCCGAGGGCCGGCTGAACTTGCTGGTCGGCGGCGACGCCGCTTTGTTTGAAACCTGCAAACCCATCTTGGCCTGCTTTGCAGAAAACATCGTGCACACCGGCCCGATTGGCTCAGGCCACCGCATGAAGCTCTTGCACAACTACGTGTCGCTGGGCACCGTGACGCTGCTGGCCGAGGCCGCGGCTTGCGCCCAGCGCGCCGGCGTGGATGCCCACACCTTTGTCGAAGTGCTCAGCAAGGGAGGCGGCTTTGGCGCGGCGCTCGACCGCCTCAAGCCCACGCTGCTGTCGGGCGACACCTCGGGCCTGCGCTTTTCCATGAGCAACGCACTCAAGGACCTGAGCTACTACAACCAAATGGCCATCGACACGCAGGCCGACCACACGGTGGCACAGGCCGTCAAAAACACGCTGGAAGCCGCTTGCCAAGAAGGCGACCCGAACGCGCTGGTGCCCGAGTTGGTGGCGTTGCTGGCCAAACGCTGATGGGTCGCTGCGCAAGCGCATGGCTGTCGTAACTGAAGGAGCGACCTACGGAAAAAGATCGGCCAGCATGAGACACCACATGGGCATCCATCTTTGGACAGGTCGGCACCTTCAGGTCAGGCATTTTTAGGCTTGCAGCCTCTTCGTAGGTCGGTGCCTTCAGGTCCGACAATCCTGGCATTTCAGCATGGCGCTTTGAGCAGTTGCGGATCCTCAATCTGCCCCAAGCCTCTGCGTTTTGCGCATGGTGATCACCCCGAACGGGCAGCGACGCTCGCACTGGCTGCAGCCGGTGCAGGCGGGTGCGTCATGCAGCACCGAACGCTTGCGCCAAGCCACCACCTCCAAGCTCAACACACGCGGTGGACACGCCGCCACGCACCAGCCGCAGCCGGTACAACGCTCGGTGTCAATGTGCGGCAGCAGCATGGCCCCAGCATCCAAGCCGCATCACACCAGCGGCACCGTCAGCTTGGCAATCACCGCCGCCGTATCAGGCCGCACACCACGCCACCACGCAAAGGCCTCGGCCGCTTGCTCAGCCAGCATGCCCACACCATCGGCCAGATGCGTGACGCCCGCTTGCTGTGCCAGATTCAAAAACGGCGTGAGGCCTTTGCCGTAGGTCAGGTCATAAGCCAGGCAGCCGGGTGCAAACACACTGGCGGGCAATGGCGGCAACTCGGCGCTCAGGCTTGACGAGCTGGCGTTGAGCACCACGTCAAACATCTGCCCCTGCAAGTCGGCATAGCCCAGCCCCTGCACGGGCACCAGGCCCGTTTGGTGCTGCTGCGCCAACGCCGCCAACTCTTGCGCCTTGGCCACCGTGCGGTTGACGATCACCAGCTCGGCAGGTTGCTCGGCCAACAGCGGCAGCAAGGCCCCGCGTGTGGCGCCCCCCGCGCCCAAAATCAACACGCGCCGCCCCTTGAGCGGACAGGCCAGGTTGTGCACCAAGTCGCGCACCAGGCCCACGCCGTCAAAGTTTTCGGCATACACCTTGTCGCCCTCGAACTTCATCGCATTCACGGCACCGGCCATTTGCGCGCTGGGAGCCAGATCGGTGGCGTAAGCAAAAGCGTCGAGCTTGAAAGGCGCAGTCACGTTCATGCCCCGCCCGCCCGAGGCCCGAAACGCGTCCACCGTGGCTGCAAATTCGCTCAAGGGGCCGAGCAGCTTGCCGTAGTCAATGTCTTGCCCTGTGACCTGCGCAAAAGCGCTGTGGATCAAGGGCGATTTGCTTTGCACAATGGGGTTGCCGATCACGGCGTAGCGGTCTGTCATGCGGGGATTCCAAAAAACCTTTTCAAACGATCTTATCGCTATCAAGGCACGGTCTCTTGCAGGGGCACTGGCCTCTTGGTCATCGATATACTTTTGAGGTGAACGACGCACCCCAAATCCACCCCCCCACCTCCACAAAACCCTCATTGGCGGTGGCCTTCATTGTTTTGGCCCAGTGCCTGAGCACCTCGC
>OBPM01000084.1_pt1 | contig 16664 bp, 17 predicted proteins | sample 1493981 | NCBI WGS metagenome assembly OBPM01 (sample SAMEA3275485, study PRJEB22092) | marine metagenome | reverse complement strand
CGTCTTGGAAATGGGGGTTGTTGGAGGTGTTGAAGACGGGGTCGTGATCGTGGTGAGACATGAAAACTCCTGTTGAAAACAGTTATTTGAAAGGGTTCATGTGACTTTTTGATGTCAAAAAACCCATAACTCACAGGGCATTACGCCCGCTAAGGTGCTGAGTGCCCAACGGAGACTTTTGCAAGCCTTCGACAGGCTGTGCTGCAAACATGTCATGGTTTTGTCACACACAAGTGGCACATTCAGCACATTGACAGTTCCAGAAACATAGAAGGATCAAGCATGAAAGTCGGAATCAACGGCATGGGCCGCATTGGCCGTTTGGCCCTGCGTGCAGCCATGGGCGCTGCCGAGCGCCAATCGGACGACCCCCGCGCAGGCAACCGCCTGGAGGTGGTGCACTTGAATGAACTCAAAGGCGGCGCGGCGGCCACCGCGCATTTGCTGGCGTTTGACAGCGTGCAAGGCAAATGGCGCGAGCACATCGAAGCCGAAGGTGACAGCCAGATCCGCATCGGTGATCGCACCCTGGGCTTTTCTTCGCACGCCAACCCGGCCGACATTCCCTGGGGTGACATGGGTGTGGACTTGGTGCTGGAGTGCACCGGCAAATTTTTGACGCCTGAAACCATCCAAGGCCACTTGGACCGGGGCGCCAAGCGCGTGATCGTGGCCGCGCCCGTCAAGGTGGGCGATGTGCTGAACATTGTGGTGGGCATCAACCACACGCTGTACAACCCGGCCAAAGACCGCATCGTCACCGCCGCATCCTGCACCACCAACTGCCTGGCCCCGGTGGTCAAAGTCGTCCACGAAGCCATTGGCATCAAGCATGGCCAGATCACCACCATTCACGACCCGACCAACACCAACCTGGTGGTCGATGCCCCGCACAAAGACCTGCGCCGCGCCCGCAGCGCCATGACCAGTTTGGCCCCCACCACCACCGGCAGCGCCACGGCGATTGCCCTGATTTACCCCGAACTCAAGGGCAAGCTCAACGGCCACGCCGTGCGTGCCCCGGTGCTCAATGCGTCGCTCACCGACTGCGTGTTTGAGATGAAACGCGAGACCAGCGCCGAAGAGGTCAACGCCTTGTTTGCCGCTGCAGCCCAAGGCCCGTTGGCTGGCATCTTGGGTTACGAGGAACGCCCCTTGGTCAGCGTGGATTACGCCCGCGACACGCGCAGCGCCATCGTGGACGCGCTGTCCACCTTGGTGACCGACGGCACGCTGCTCAAAATTTACGCTTGGTACGACAACGAAATGGGCTACGCCTGCCGCATGGTGGACCTGGCTTGCCACATGAACGAAGTCGGCATCTGAGATGAATGCCGCTGAAAGAAACTACGGCATCGTGACCGCCGCCTATTGGGGTTTCACCATGACCGACGGCGCTTTGCGCATGTTGGTGCTGCTGCACTTTTACAGGCTGGGTTACTCGCCGTTCACGCTGGCGTTTTTGTTCTTGCTGTACGAAGCCGCTGGGGTACTGGCAAACCTGGTCGGCGGCTGGCTGGCCACACGTTATGGCATTGCCCGCATGCTCACCGTGGGCCTGGTCACACAAATCATCGGCTTTGGTTTGCTCTCGGCCCTGCAACCCGAGTGGACAGCGGCCATGTCGGTGGCTTGGGTGGTGTTGGCGCAAGGCGTGTGCGGTGTGGCCAAAGACCTGACCAAAACCGCCAGCAAATCGGCCATCAAGATCACGCAGGCGCAGGCCAAAGACACGGGCAACGGCCAGCTGTTCAAGTGGGTGGCATGGTTCACCGGCAGCAAAAACGCGATGAAGGGCTTTGGTTTTTTCTTGGGCGGTTTTCTGCTGGAGACCTTGGGGTTTCAGGGCTCTCTGTGGGCCATGTCGGGCCTGCTGGCTTTGGTGCTCATCGGCGTGGTCACCAGCCTGCCGCCCCTGATGGGCAAGAGCAAAGCCTCGGGTTCGGCCCGCGAGCTGTTCGCCAAAAGCCCGGGCATCAACGCGCTGGCGGCCGCCCGTGTGGCTTTGTTTGGCGCACGCGATGTGTGGTTTGTGGTGGGCGTGCCGGTGTTTTTGTATTCGGTGGGCTGGACTTTCACCATGGTGGGCGGCTTTTTGGCCAGCTGGACCATTGGCTACGGCTTGGTGCAAGCCCTGGCCCCGAACTTGGTGCGGCGCAGCGCCGACGGCCTGAGCCACGAAGTGCCTGCTGCGCGTTGGTGGTCGGCGGCGCTCACGCTGATTGCGTTGGGCATCGCAGCGGCTGTGTGGCTGCAAGCGCCGCAGCTGCAGTGGTGGGTGGTCGGGGGCTTGAGCCTGTTCGGCTTTGCCTTTGCCATCAACTCGTCGGTACACAGTTATTTGGTGCTGGCCTATGCCGGCTCAGAAAAAGCGGCCGAAGACGTGGGCTTTTATTACGCTGCCAATGCGCTGGGCCGCTTCATGGGCACCTTGCTGTCGGGCTTGTTGTACCAGTGGGGGGGGCTGTTGTATGCGCTGCTGGGCTCGGCACTGATGCTGGCCATGTGTTGGCTGGCCACGCTGCGCTTGCCTGTGGTGGTGCGCAATCAGCCCGCATCGCCAGCCCCCGCAGGCTCGCCATGAGCGCCGACCCCGCGCAAAGCCGCATGGACGAAGACCTGGCCGTCAAGGCTTTGGCGGCTTTGGCACAGGCCTCGCGCTTGCGGGTGTTTCGGGCCATCGTGGGCACGGGCCCCGAAGGCATGCAGCCAGGCCAACTCTCGCAAGCCCTGGGGGTGCCGGCGAACACGCTGTCCTTTCACCTCAAAGAGCTGCACCACGCCGGCTTGGTGCGCGTGCAGCGCGAAGGGCGATTTTTGCGTTACCGCGCCGACATGCCCGCCATGCAAAGCTTGGTCGGTTTCTTGACCGACCACTGCTGCCAAGGCCAGCCCTGTGACGACATGCCCGCCGTGGCTTGCGAGGATTTGTCATCTCAGCTTCACACTTCCGTCACATAATCGAAACTCTCTCCGCTTAATTCCTGAACTGCATGCAAACCAAGTCCCTTTACGCCGCCATTGACCTGGGCTCCAACAGCTTTCGCCTGGAAATTGGTCAGATGGATGCGGGTCAGCTGCGGCGCGTGGAATACATCAAAGAAACCGTGCGCCAAGGCAATGGCCTGGATGCCGAACGCAACCTGACCGAGGACGCCATGGAGCGCGGCTGGGATTGCCTGGCCCGTTTTGGCGAGCGCATTGCGGGCTTCAAGCCCAGCCAGGTGCGTGCGGTGGCGACACAAACCTTGCGCGAGGCGCGCAACCGCGATGTGTTTATGGCCAAAGCCAAGCGCATCTTGGGTTTTCCGATCGAGGTGATCGCTGGACGCGAAGAGGCCCGACTGATTTACCTGGGCGTGTCGCACCTGCTGCCGCAGTCCGATGAACGTCGCCTGGTGGTGGACATTGGGGGGCGCTCGACCGAGATGATTTTGGGCCAGCGCGAAGCCGCCAGCACTTTGGAGTCTTACCGCGTGGGCAGCGTGGCCTGGTCCATGAAATATTTTCCGGATGGGCTGTGGACACCGCAGGCCTTTAAAGCCGCAGAGATCGGGGCCAAAGCGGTGCTGGACGAAGCGTCGGTTTTGTTCAACCGCCAGCATTGGGACACGTGTTATGGCTCGTCGGGCACCGTGGGGGCCGTCTCCGAAGTGCTGACCCAGGGCGGCTGGCCCGAGGGGTGCGTCACCCGCGAGGGCTTGACCTGGCTCAAAGAGCGTTTGCTCAAGGCCCAAAAGCTGGACAACTTGCGCCTGGACGGCGTCAAGGAAGACCGCAAACCCGTCATCGGTGGTGGCTTAGCGGTCTTGCAAGCGGTGTTTGATTTGCTGCAAATCGATGAGATGCGGCCTGCCCAAGGGGCGCTGCGCCACGGCGCACTCTACGACCTGATTGACCGCGAAGGCACACATGACGTGCGCTCGTCGATGGTCGACTGGTTGGCCGTGCGCTTTGGCACCGATTTGATACAGGCCGAGCGGGTCTCACGCACGGCCCAAAGCTTGCTGCAAGCCATGATGCCGCCCGGCGCGAACATGCTGCCCATCGAACGCCAGCGCCTTTTGAAAAAGCTGCACTGGGCCTGCCAACTGCATGAGACCGGCATGCGCATTTCGCACAGCGATTACCACAAGCATGGTGCCTACATTCTGGACAACACCGACCTGCCCGGCTTCACCCTGGACGAACTGCACCGCCTGAGCCAATTGGTGCTGGGCCACCGGGGCAAGCTGCGCAAGCTCGAGGCCGAACTCGAAGACCCTCGTTTTGTGCAGCAACTCATGGCGCTGCGTTTGGCAGTCATCTTGTGCCATGCCCGGCGCGACCCCGATTTGTCGGGCCTGCACATCCAATGCGATGGAGACAGGCGCACCGCCAGCCTTCAAATCGACAGTGACTGGGCTGAACTGTGGCCGCAATCGGCGCACTTGTTGCGCGAAGAAAAAGTGGCTTGGTACAAAACAGATTGGGTGCTCCAAGTCGTGGTGGAGTAAGCATCCAACCCACCTGCCGGGTGGGCCGCATCTCTCTTTAAAGAAGCTTGGGTAAAGGTTGTCAACAGCCTGGCAATGGAGACTTGCAAAGTCGTGCCCATGAGCGCCCTTGTTCATTTGGAATCAACGGTATAAACTGTATGCACCGTTAATTCCCTCAAGCCTATTGACCATGAACATCTCTGCCCATCCAGCCGCCAACGGCGACACCCCTGTCCCAGCCCCCACCCCAAGCCGATCGGCCAAAACTGCGCCGACAAAGAAGGCCACGACCAAGACGCCCCCCGCCAAGACGCCTCGGAAAAAAGTCAGCCAAACGGCTTCCAAAATCCCCAAAGCCCCACCCGTCAAGGCAAAAACCGCCTCAGTGGCCAAACCCGCTGCACCAGCCAAACCCCGTGCGCAGACCCAGCCCAAAGTGGCGTCAAGTCCAGTCAAGCCAAGCCAAGCCGCAGACAAAAAACTGTCTGTAGCGCCGACCAAAGCAGCCAAAGCGGCCAAAGAGAAAAAGGTCAAAGTGGTGCGCGACAGCTTCACCCTGCCCAAGACCGAGTTGATGCAAATCAACGAGATGAAAAAACGCGCCATGGCTTTGGGCGTAGAAGTCAAGAAAAGCGAATTGATCCGTGCGGGCTTGCTGGCGATGAGTGGCATGGCCGATGCCGCGTTCAAAAAAGCCATGGCCCAGGTGCCCACCATCAAAACCGGCCGACCTGCCAAAGACTGACAGGCCTTACAAACGCTCAGGACAGGTCACGGCCAGCAACACGGTTTGTGCCTGACCTTCGCGGATGCGGTGGCGCAACCACCACACCGCGCCTTTGCGGATGGTGCATGCCGCTTCGGGCATGCCCAGCAAATGGGCCACCACGCCCCCCAGCGTCGGTTGGTGCCCCACCAACAAGACCGGGTAACGCGCATCGGGCCAACCCGCCGTCTCCAACACATCAGACACACTCGCGCCCGGAGACAAGGCATCGCGCACTTTGTATTTGCGCCTCAGCGCCAGCACGGTTTGCTCGGCCCGCACGGCCGGGCTGCTGAGCACGCGGGTGCCTTGCGGCAACTGGGCGTCCAGCCAAGCTGTCATGCGCTCGGCTTGTTTGCGGCCACGGGGCGTCAAGGCTCTGAGCAAGTCGTCCTCGTCTGGCCCCGCTTCATGGGCTTCGGCGTGTCGCCACAAGATCAAATCCATGGCCGTCAAACCTGATGAGTTGATGCGCCGTAGCGCTGCATGAGCGCTTGCTGCGCACCGTGGCCTGGTGCGGTCAGGCCCACGCGGTGGTACTGGCCATCCGGTGCCAAATCCCAGGCGTCGCGCCCGTCGTGCAGATAAGCGATCAGGCATTCGTCGATGATGCGCTGACGCAGAACCGGGTCGGTCACCGGCCAAGCCAACTCAATGCGGCGCGTCATGTTGCGGGTCATCCAGTCGGCACTCGACAAAAACAGCGATTCATCCTGATCGGCGCAAAAGTAAAACACCCTTGAGTGCTCCAGAAAACGGCCAATGACCGAGCGCACCCGGATGTTGTCGCTCAAACCAGCCACCCCAGCAGGCAACAGACAAGCGCCCCGAACGATCAAGTCAATTCTGGCCCCCTTTTGGCCGGCCGCCAGCAAGGCCTCGATCAAGGGCTGGTCCGTCAGGGCATTCATTTTGATCACGATGCGCCCGACCGCACCGCGAGCAGCGGCTTGGCCCACCGCCTCAATGCGGGCCTTCATTTGCGCATGCAAATTAAAAGGTGCAACGAGCAAACGCTTCATTTTGGGCAAGCGGCTTTGGCTGGCCAAATGCCCGAACAACTGGTCCATATCGGCGGTGATGTCGGCATTGGCCGTGAGGTAGCTGATGTCGGTGTAGAGCGACGCAGTGCGGCGGTTGTAATTGCCGGTGGACAAATGGCCATAGCGGCGCAGCACACGGCCTTCGCGGCGAGTCACCAGCAGCATTTTGGCGTGCGTCTTCAGGCCCACGATGCCGTAGACCACTTGCGCACCAATCGATTCGAGTTGTTCGGCCCAGTTGATGTTGGCCTCTTCGTCAAAACGGGCCTTGAGCTCCACCACCACCGTGACCTCCTTGCCCCGGCGAACCGCCTCGCGCAGCAAATCCATCATGGTGGTGTCGCTGCCTGCGCGGTAAATGGTTTGCTTGATGGCCAGCACGTTGGGGTCCAGCACCGCTTCTCGTAAAAAGGCCAGCACGCCATCGAAACTCTCAAAGGGTTGGTGAATCACCACATCCCCTTGCTTGAGCCGCGCAAACACCGAGCCATGCAATGGCAATTGCAGTGGAAAGCTGGCTTTGAAAGGCGGAAACAGCAAGTCCGGTGCAGGCACCAGATCGATCAGCTGCATCAGTCGCACCAGGTTGACGGGGCCATTCACGCGGAACACCGCCGCTTCGGGCAAGCTGAATTCCTTGCGCAAAAATTCGACCAAACGGGGCGCGCAGCTCGACGAGACCTCCAGGCGAACCGCCTGGCCATAGTGACGGTGCTGCAGCCCTTGGCGCAAAGCCATGCGCAAGTTGGCGATTTCGTCTTCGTCCACCGCCAGATCCGAGTGGCGGGTGACCCTGAACTGAGAAAACTGCCCAACCTCACGCCCCGGAAACAACTCGGCAAGGTGGGCACGGATCACGCTCGACAAAAGCACGAAGGCCTTGCTGCCCTCACACACCCGATCTGGCAAGGCAATCACCCGCGGCAAGACACGCGGCACCTTGACGATGGCGATTTCGTTGGCGCGACCAAACGCGTCCTTGCCTGACAACTGAACTATGAAATTGAGCGATTTGTTGGCCACTTGCGGAAAGGGGTGCGCCGGATCCAAGCCCACGGGCACCAGCAGGGGCTGCACCTCGCGCTGAAAGTAGCTGCGCACCCAGCGCCGCTGTTCGGCATTGCGGTCGTTGTGCGACAACAAGCGGTAGCCTTGGCGCTGCAAGGCGGGTAGCAAGTCCTCGTTGTACAAAGCGTACTGCCGATTCACCATGGCATTGGTTTTGTTGGCAATGGCCACCAAGCTTTCGTTGGTGTACTGGCCCGTCTTGAGCTTTTGCAAGCTGCCCATCACATGCGGCTCGGCCCGCACCTCAAAGAACTCGTCCAGGTTAGAGGACACGATGCACAGGTAGCGCAGGCGTTCGAGCACGGGCACCTCGGAGCGGTGCGCCCAATCGAGCACGCGCTCATTGAAAGCCAAGATGCTCAGGTCTCGGTCCAAAAACTCCGGTGGCAACGCTGACGAAGTGATCTGTGAAATTGGATGGGCCATGGCATACCGTCGATGAATTCAAATCATCTTATAAAGCCATTAAGACATTTTGATGACAGCGCCGTGAAATTCCTTGACTTATTTGCCCTCACCTTTGATCGACATCAAGTAAGACTTGAACAGCGCCACCGTGTGGGGCCAGCCAAAGGCTTCGGCCCTGTGCCTTGCCGCATGGCGTGGCACCTGCAACGCCAGGGCTGTGGCCTTCGCCAAATCCTCGTCAAGCACACCCCCCAAGGGCTGGCCCGCTTCAGCGCCCAGCACTTGCAAAGGCCCATCCACCGGATAGGCCGCGACCGGCGTACCGCAAGCCATGGCTTCGAGCATGACCAAGCCAAAAGTTTCGTTGCGCGAGGGGAACACGAACACGTCTGCGGCGGCATAGACCTGGGCCAATTGCGGGCGTGGCAGCACCCCCATCCACACCACATGGGCGTATCGCGCCTTGAGCGACGCGGCCAAAGGGCCCTCGCCGCAGACGATGCGTGTGCCCGACCAGGGCATGCTCAAAAAGGCATCGATGTTCTTTTCATACGAAACGCGCCCCACATACAACGCCCAAGGGCGCGGCAGGTGCTGCAGCTCGGGCAAAGCCACCGCCTGCGGCTGGTACGCAAACAAAGACAGGTCCACTCCGTGGGTCCAGGGCTTCAAGGACTGAAACCCCCGTGCCTTCAGCATGTTCAGAACGCCTTCGGTGGGCACCATCACCCCCGAAGAAGGCCGGTGAAAACGCCGAAACAAGGCGTAGCCCATAAACAAAGGCACACGCAAAGCCGCCCGCAGGATTTCCGGAAACTTGGTATGGAAAGCGGTGGTGAAGCGCCACCCCCTTTGGATGCAATGCTTGCGTGCGGCCCAACCCAAAGGCCCCTCGGTGGCGATGTGCACCGCATCGGGTGAGAGGCTGTCGAGCATCACGGCCAATGCTTTGTAAGGGCGCACCGCCAATTGGATGCCCGCGTAACCCGGACAGGGTCGGTTTTTGAACTGGCCCGGGTGCAGCACCGTCACCTCGACACCCAAGGGCCCCAATGCCTCCACCAGCTCGTGCAAGGTGGTCACGACCCCATTGACTTGGGGGTGCCAGGCGTCGGTGATCAGCGCCAGCTTCATGCGGGCACCGCCTGCGCGGGCACAGCGTTGACCACCACCGCCTGGCCGGCCCAGTGAATGATCTCCAAGCGACCATCGGCGTGCTCCACCAAGGCGGTGCGGCTTTCCACCCAATCGCCATCGTTGCAATACAAGGTGCCGTTCACATCGCGGATTTCGGCGTGGTGAATGTGGCCGCACACCACCCCGTCAAAACCCCGACGCTTGGCCTCTTGCGCGACCGCCACCTCAAAATCGCTGATGAAATTCACCGCTTTTTTGACCTTGAGCTTGAGGTAGGCCGACAAAGACCAGTATTCGAGGCCGATGCGGGCCCTGAAGCTGTTGAGGTGGCGGTTGAGCCGCAGCGTCAACTCGTACAACCAATCGCCCACATAAGCGAGCCACTTGGCGCACTGGATCACGCCATCAAAGTGGTCGCCATGCACCACCCACAATTTGAGGCCTTTGGCCGTGGTGTGGGAGGTGTCGTGCAGCACCTCGACCCCGCCAAAAGCGTGGCCCACAAAATGCCGCGCAAACTCGTCGTGGTTGCCCGGCACATAAATCACACGGCAGCCTTTGCGCGCTCGGCGCAAGAGTTTTTGCACCACATCGTTGTGGCTTTGAGGCCAGAACCAACGCCTGCGCAATTGCCAACCGTCCACGATGTCCCCCACCAGATACAGCACATCGCTGGGGTGGTGCTTCAGAAAATCAAGCAAGGCTTCGGCCTGAAAACCTGGCGTGCCAATGTGCAGGTCCGAAATAAAAACAGCCCGCAAACGCTGACGGCCTGCGGGCAAGATGTCTTCGTCCGAATCTTCCGGCTCTTGCGGCCCTGGTGGTGTGAGCGAATGGCCCTGAGGCCAGCCCTGTGCCAGCGTTTCGTCCAAGCCCGCATGCGCGGTTTTGAAAAGCGCCGAGGCAAGCACTGGTTGACTCAGCTTGGTCATAGGCCACCCATAGAAAAGTGCTTGCGGTAACGCGCAGGCAAATCGGCTGTGCGCATCATCATGGGCAAATCGGCGGTGTTGAAATCCGGGTCCCAAGCGGGCGCACCCAGCACCTTGGCACCCAATCGCAAATAACCCTTGATGAGCGCTGGCGGCTCAATCGGCAAATCATGGTCCAGCTCTTCCACAGGCAAAGGCAAACGTGGCCGCACATGGAACTGGATATCGGCCAAATGCGTCTGGCGCAGTTGGTGCCAGATGCTGGCAGCGGCATCGCCTGTGACCAGCCCGTTGTGCAGCATCGGGATGCTGGCGCAGCCGATCATGGTGTCCAGTCGGTTGCGGTCCATGAACTCAAACAACGCGCCCCACAAAGCCATGATCACGCCACCATGGCGGTGCTCTGCGTGCACGCAGCTGCGGCCCAACTCCACCATGCGCCCGCGCATGTCGCGCAGACGGGTCAGGTCAAACTCGGTGTCGCTGTAGGTGCTGCCAACGCGCTTGGCCTGGGCCGGTGTGAGCACCCGGTAAGTGCCAATGACCTGGCCTGAAGCGTTGTCCCGAACCAGCAGGTGTTCGCAGTAGTCGTCAAACAAATCGATGTCATGGCCGGGCACCGTTTTGGGCAAACGTGCGCCCAACTCGGTGGCGAAAACTTGGTACCTCAGTCGCTGCGCTTCGCGAACTTCGTCGAGATGCTGCGCCCAACTGACTTGAATGGTGTTTTGCACACGCCGAGGCAAAAAATCAACAGAGGGGGAAGCGGACCCCGGATGAAGTGACCCCCTGGGCAAGTAGACCGGGGAAAGGTCAAAGGTGGGGTTGGGCAATTCTTTCATCGCTTCGGCTCCTTGAAGTTCTGCCCTTGATGTTGCGCATGCGGGGTGTCAACAAGATGTCGTCAGCGTGAAAGTTTCGTGACGGCGGCCGTGCGCCATTGGCCCAAGGAGCGCTACAAAAGTTCAACCTCAGCGGCCACATGGACACCGGCTTGGGTTATCGTTCGCACTTCGCCCATGACCCATAAAGCTGCAAAATGATCCTCGAACTCGCCGACATCCGCATCCACCCCGGCCAGCAAGCCGCCTTTGAAAAAGCCATTGAACTGGGCCTGAGCACCGTGGCCTCTCAAGCCAAGGGCTTCCGGGGGGCAAAAGTCAACCGCGGCATCGAAAACCCCGAGCGCTTTGTGTTGCAAATTTTCTGGGACACGCTGGAAGACCACACGGTGGGTTTTCGGGAGTCGCCACTGTTCACCGAATGGCGTGCCATCGTCGGCCCCTTCTTTGCCGCGCCCCCGCATGTGGAGCATTTCGAGCTGAGCTACACCTCGGCCTGAAACGGTCACGAGCGCCCCGCTGGATCGCCCCCTTTTGCGCCGATCCAGCCCGACTTTCCCTCAAGAGGCTCAAGAGACTTGATGGCCCTGCACCAAGCGTGAAAGCAAGTGCACAAACTGGCTTTGCTCTTGTGCGGACAAAGGGGACAGGATTTTTTCTTGCACCCGAGCCACATCGGTCTGGATGCTCGCCAGGGCTTGCACACCCTGGGGCGTGACCCACAACAATTTGCGCCTGCGGTCGGCCGGATCGGCCTCGCGCACCACCCAAGACTTGGACTCCAGCCGCCCAATGACTGAGCCCGAAGTGGCTGGGTCAAAGGCCACGCGCTTGGCCAAGCTCACCTGATCGATGCCTGGGCTGTCGAGCAAGGCGTTCAGAATGGCGAACTGCACAGGCGTGATGTCGGCGCTGGCCAGTTGCTCGGCAAAAATGGCCACGGCAATTTGCTGGGCCCGGCGAATCAGGTGACCTGGCGTGGCCTGCAGGTCGATGCTTTGGATCATGTGAATGTGTTGTTGTGGGGCTTGGGGATGCAACCAAGTGCAGACATTGCGATTAACATCTTGTTTTCAATGCATGAGGAAGCGCCCCATGAGTTTTGTATTTTCACCCATGCCCGTGGTCTCGGTGCCAGTGCTGGGCCAACCCGAACGTTTTCCAGTGCACCGCATTTACTGCGTGGGCCGCAATTACGAAGAGCACGCCAAGGAAATGGGCTTCACCGGCCGCGAGCCGCCCTTCTTTTTTCTCAAGCCCAACGACAGCTTGGTCGTGGTCGACGCCGGCCAGACCGGTGCCATGCCCTACCCCAGCCTGACGCAGAACTTTCACCACGAAATCGAACTGGTGGTGGCCATTGGCAAAGGTGGCAAAAATATCAAAGCGGCTGACGCGGCACAACACATATACGGCTACGCCGTCGGTCTGGACATGACCCGTCGGGACCTGCAAAACGAGATGAAAAAACAAGGCCGCCCCTGGTGCATCGGCAAGGCCTTTGACCATTCAGCCCCCATCGGTCCCATCACCCCCATCGCACAAGCCGGTGACGTGAACCAGGCAGAGATCAGCTTGCAGGTCAACGGTGCAGACCGTCAGCGCAGCAACGTGGCCAAACTGATCTGGAACGTGGCCGAAACCATTGAGCATTTGTCCGCTGCATGGGAACTGCAGCCCGGCGACCTGATTTATACAGGCACCCCTGAAGGGGTGGCCGCCGTGGTCTCAGGGGATCGTTTGGTCGGTCAAGTCGGCGGCCTGACGAGTTTGACCATCGACATTCAGGGATGAATGAAAATGCAAACATCCCAAAAAATATAGCGTTTACCCTTATGAAAATCTACGATGCTTGCAACATAATGCATCTTCGTTGGCCAATTTTGATCCAATTCGATAAAAGTGAAAGTCACTCATTGTCTGGATTGGGTAAACACCAATTAACCGACCGCTCGGTTGGTTTTATGATTGCATCTGAGACAACATTTAAGGAGCTCAAGGTATGACATTTTTGAAACACACCGCAGTGGCCGCCGGCTTGCTGCTGGCTGGTTTCGGCGCTCAAGCCCAGACCACCACCCTCAAAGTTCACCACTTTTTGGGCACACAATCGGTTCAGCACACCACCATGCTGGGTGACTGGTGCAAAGCCATTGCCAAAGATTCGAACAACCGCCTGAAATGCGATATTTTCCCATCCATGCAACTCGGCGGCACACCACCCCAGTTGTACAAGCAAGTGGTCGACGGCGTGGTGGATGTGGCTTGGACCTTGCAAGCCTACACCGCCAAACTGAACAAACTGGAAGTGTTTGAGCTGCCGTTCATGATGACCAACGCCGAAGCCACCAGCCGCGCCGCTTGGGACTATGGCCAAAAATATGCCAAGGACGATTTCAGCGACGTCAAGATGCTCGCCATCCATGTGCACGGCCCAGGCAACATCTACACCAAAAACAAAGCACTGACCCAAATGTCAGACTTCAAGGGTCTGAAGGTCCGCGCCCCCACACGTCAAATCGTGAAAATGGTGTCCATGTTGGGTGCCACACCGGTCAGCATGCCCGTGCCACAAGTGCCCGAGGCCCTGTCCAAAGGCGTGGTTGATGGCGCTGTGATTCCTTACGAAGTGGCCCACGGTTTGAAGGTCAATGAGTTGACCAACTTCACCGCCGAAACCGACCGCAGCTACAACGCGCTGTACACCACCGTGTTCGTGTTGCCCATGAACAAAGCCAAATACGAGTCCTTGCCAGCTGACCTGAAAGCGGTCATCGACAAGAACTCTGGCAGCGATCTCTCCGCTTTCATGGGCAAAACCCAAGCTGGCGACGACGTGGTGGGCAAAAAGATTTTCGAGGCTTCCAAAAACCAGAAAATCTCCATCATCTCCAAGGCTGAGCTCGAAAAATGGCGCAAAGCCACCGACTCTTTGGACGACAGCTGGGCCAAAGACATGACTGCAAAAGGCATGGATGGCGCCGGTATGCTCAAGTCTGCACAAGACCTGATCAAGCAATACACCAAGTAATTGGCTGCTTTGCAACAAGGGGTGGCTTGGCCACCCCTTTTTTTCGCGACAATGTGTGTTTGACCCCGTTGAGGATGTCCCCTTGGCTGATTTTGTTCTGAACGAAGATTCTCAAGCGAGAGGCCCGGTTGGCGTGGGGCTTGAATACCTCTGCAAAACCATGGCCGTGGCCGCTGGTTTGGTCCTGACCGCCATGGCCTTCATGTCGATCATCAGCATTGCAGGGCGCACCTTTTTCAGTCAACCCATTTTGGGCGACTACGAACTGGTGCAAATGTTCAGCGCCATTGCCGTGAGCCTGAGCTTGCCTTACACCCATTGGGTCAAAGGCCACGTCATCGTCGACTTTTTCACCACCAGTGCTTCGCCCCGCCTGATCGCCTGGCTCGATGCTTTTGCCAACCTGATCATGGCCGCCATCGCAGGCTTGGTGACTTGGCGCATGTGGTTGGGCTTGTTCGAGCTGCGCGAATCCATGGACGCTTCCATGCTGTTGGAAATGCCTGTTTGGTGGACTTATGTGCCCATGGTCGCGGCTTTTGCCTTGCTGTGCGCCAGCGCCCTTTATGCCATTGGCAATGATTTTGGAAAGATGCGGTCATGACTGGAATTGAATGGGGTGGCCTGATGTTTCTGGCCATGCTGGTGATGCTGGCCATGCGCATCCACATTGCGACAGCCATGCTGCTGGCAGGCTCCATTGGCTATGCGGCCGTGGCGGGCGTTGACCCCTTGATCAACTATTTCAAGCAAGCGGCCTACACACGTTATTCCGTGTACGACCTCTCTGTGGTCCCTCTGTTCTTGTTGATGGGCCAATTTGCGACGCACGGGGGGCTGTCTCGGGCCTTGTTCAAGGCGGGCAACGCCTTCATCGGCCATTGGCGCGGTGGCATGGCCATGGCGGCCGTCACGGCATGCGCCGGGTTTGGCGCCATTTGCGGCTCTTCTTTGGCCACAGCGGCCACCATGGGTCAGGTGGCCTTGCCCGAGCTCAAAGCGAACGCCTATTCGATGCGTCTGTCCACGGCGGTTGTGGCCGCAGGCGGGACTTTGGGCATCTTGATCCCCCCCTCGGTCCCCTTGGTCATTTACGCGATCATTACCGAGCAAAACATCGCCAAGCTGTTTGTGGCCGCTTTCATCCCCGGCATCATTGCCGCGATCGGCTACATGGTGGTGATCGGCATCATTGCCCGAGTCAGCCCACAAGATGCGCCACGCGGCGTCAAATACACTTGGCCCCAAAAATTACAAGCCGTCGTCGAAACTTGGCCGGTACTGCTGATTTTTGCTGTCGTTATCGGCGGCATTTACGGCGGCATCTTCACACCCACTGAAGCCGCCTCGATCGGCACCGTGGCGACTGCATTTGTGGCTTGGACTTCAGGCGGTCTGAAGGGCAAAGGCTTTTTGCAATGCATGTACGGTGCGGCGGGTGCCACCGGCATGATTTTCTTGATTTTGCTGGGCGCAGATTTGCTGAACGTGTTCCTCGCACTCACCCAGGTCAACACCGAATTGGCCAAATGGGTGGTTGGCATGCATTTGCCGCCTCTGGCCGTGGTCTTCACCATCATCTTGATTTACCTTCTGCTCGGTTGCATCATGGACAGCCTGTCCATGATTTTGCTCACCGTCCCGATGTTCTTCCCGATCATCATGGGCATTGACATCTGGGGCATGGACAACGAGTCGAAAGCCATCTGGTTTGGTATCTTGGCACTGATGGTGGTTGAAGTGGGACTGATCACGCCGCCGGTAGGCATGAACGTGTTCATCATCAGCAGCATGGCCAAAGATGTCCCCATGAAAGAAACGTTCAAGTACATCCTGCCTTTCTTGGCTTCAGACGCGATTCGCATTTGTGCCGTCGTCTTTTTCCCAAGCATCGCGCTGGTGGCCCTCAAAGTATTATCCTGACGCCTTATGTACCAACGACAAGCCATCCGCCATTGCCGAGACTGCGGCTCTCCCGTGGCCTATGGCCTGCCCCCAGATGGCGATGTGCGTGAACGCGCCATCTGCACCGCCTGCCAAACGATTCATTACGAAAACCCCCTGAACGTGGTGGGCACAGTGCCGCATTGGGGCGATCAAGTACTGCTGTGCAAACGCAACATCGAACCGCGCAAAGGCAAATGGACATTGCCCGCAGGTTTCATGGAGTTGGGTGAATCCACCTCTGAGGGCGCTGCCCGAGAAACCACCGAAGAGTCCGGTGCGCAATTCATCATGGAAGACCTGCTCACCGTGATGAGCGTGCCGCGTGTGGGTCAGGTGCACTTGTATTACCGCGCCCGCCTGACCAGCGACGTGTTTGACCCAGGCCACGAGACCATGGAAGCGCGCTTGTTCAAAGAAGACGACATTCCTTGGGACGAACTGGCCTTTCGCACCGTCAAGGAAACGCTGGAGCATTACTTTGCCGACCGGCGTGCAGGACGCTTCAGCACACACGCCTTCGACATCGCCTGAGCACCGCCCCTCACAGGTCAATCGCCGCAGCCGACCCCGCTTGCTTGCGCAACTCAAATTTCTGAATCTTGCCCGTGCTGGTTTTGGGCAGCTCACCAAACACCACCGCACGCGGCACCTTGAAGCCCGCCAAGTGCTGCTTGCAATGCGCCACGATCTGCTCGGCCGTGACCTCGGCGTCGGCCTTCAGCTCCACAAAGGCGCAAGGCGTCTCGCCCCAGCGCGCATCGGGCTTGGCCACCACGGCGGCTGCCAGCACAGCCGGGTGGCGGTACAGCACGTCTTCCACCTCGATCGATGAAATGTTCTCGCCGCCCGAAATGATGATGTCCTTGCTGCGGTCCTTGATCTTGAAATAACCGTCCGGGTACTGCACCGCCAAGTCGCCGCTGTGGAACCACCCACCTGCAAAGGCTTCTTGCGTGGCTTTGGGGTTCTTGAGATACCCCTTCATGGTGATGTTGCCTTTGAACATGATCTC
>OBPM01000081.1_pt1 | contig 17086 bp, 17 predicted proteins | sample 1493981 | NCBI WGS metagenome assembly OBPM01 (sample SAMEA3275485, study PRJEB22092) | marine metagenome | reverse complement strand
GGGCCGATCATGTTGTCCCACCAGCCCACGTTTTTGGGCTCATCGGCGTACACGCCCGCCGCATGGTGCGAGGCGTTCAACGCATGGCAAACCAGCACAGCGTTGGATTTGTCGGCGTTGAGCGTGCCGTAGGTTTCGTAGCTCAAGGAATAACCACGGATGGACGCGCCGCTTTGCAAAGGCAAGGCGGCTTCAAAGCTCATCGACTGTGGCGTGGCAATCAGATTCATGGCGCAAATGAAAAAACCCGATAACGCTGAAGAAGCGATACCGGGTCGGGCTCTGCCTCTTTAGCTGCATTTTGGAATTTCAAAAAATTCCTGCGCCCGCAAGCTGGAGCAAATCGGCGCAAGCCAAGTATAAATCAGCCCCAGCCGAGCAGGGCCACTGCCCCAAGGATGGCAAAAATCACCGCCGACACCAAGTGCACCAGGCGCAGCGACACGCGCCGGGTGATGGCCTCGCCCAGCCACACCACGGGGGCGTTGGCCAACATCATGCCCAGCGTGGTGCCCGCCACCACGGCGAACCAAGCCTTGTATTGCGCAGCCAGCATGACGGTGGCGATCTGCGTTTTGTCACCCATTTCAGCCAAAAAGAAAGCCACCACGGTGGTCAGGAACACGCCCATGCGCGGGGCGCTGTCGCCCTCTTCGTCGTCCAACTTATCGGGAATCAGCATCCACACCGCCATGGCGATAAAGGACACCCCCAGCACCCAACGCAGCACATCGGGACCCATCACGGTGGTGACCCAACTGCCCACCGCCCCGGCCAGGCCGTGGTTGGCCAGCGTGGCCACCAAAATGCCGAGCACGATGGGCCAGGGTTTGCGAAAGCGGGCCGCCAACACCAGCGACAACAACTGGGTTTTGTCACCCATTTCGGCCAGGGCCACGATGCCGGTTGAGACGAGGAAGGCTTCCATGGGGGGGTCTTATTCAGGTTTGTATGCAGCACAAAGAGTGCTGATCTTACGTGAGCCAACCATGCACCTTCGTGGGGAATTTGGGATGGCGGGCTGGTCAAGAGTTACTTTGGGTGCGTTTCTTGCTTTTCTTTGGTGCGTTTGGGTTGAAGAACCTCAAAATGCACCAAATCAATTCAAAAATCCTCAAAGGACGATCGTGGACGCACTAAATCAGGGCGCAGATGCGCTGTTTATCTTGTTGGGCGGCATCATGGTGTTGGCCATGCACGCCGGTTTTGCATTTTTGGAACTGGGCACGGTTCGCAAAAAGAGCCAAGTCAATGCGCTGGTGAAGATCTTGGTGGACTTCTCAGTGTCCACGGTGGTTTATTTTGTGGTGGGTTACAGCGTGGCTTATGGCACCACGTTCTTTGTGGGGGCTGAGCAGTTGGCGGCCAAGAACGGCTACGACTTGGTCAAGTTTTTCTTTTTGCTGACCTTTGCCGCCGCCATTCCCGCCATCATTTCGGGCGGTATTGCGGAGCGGGCCAAGTTTTGGCCCCAACTGATCGCCACGGCGGTGATTGTGGGTTTTGTTTACCCCTTCTTTGAGGGCATTGTCTGGAACCAGCACTTTGGCGTGCAGGCCTGGATCAAGGCGCTCACGGGCGACGAGTTCCATGACTTTGCGGGTTCGGTGGTGGTGCACGCCATGGGCGGCTGGATCGCTTTGCCCGCCGTTGTTTTATTGGGTGCGCGTTACAACCGTTACCGCAAAAACGGCGAGGTTTCGGCCCATCCCCCGTCGAGCATTCCCTTTTTGGCCCTGGGCTCGTGGATCTTGATCGTGGGCTGGTTTGGCTTCAACGTGATGAGTGCTCAGACACTGGACAAAATCTCGGGCTTGGTGGCGGTCAACTCTTTGATGGCCATGGTAGGTGGCACGCTGGCGGCTTTGGTGTTGGGCAAAAACGACCCCGGTTTTGTCCACAACGGCCCTTTGGCGGGTTTGGTGGCCGTGTGTGCTGGCTCTGATTTGATGCACCCGTTTGGTGCATTGGTCACAGGCGCGGTGGCGGGGGCTCTGTTTGTGATCATGTTCACACTGACCCAAAACAAATGGAAGATCGACGATGTGCTGGGCGTGTGGCCTTTGCATGGCATTTGTGGCGCATGGGGCGGCATTGCAGCGGGCATTTTTGGGGTCAGCAGTTTGGGCGGTTTGGGTGGCGTCAACCTGAGCGCACAACTGATCGGCACGGGCTTGGGTGTGGCTTGGGCTTTGTTAGGCGGTGCGGCGATTTACGGTATTTTGAAAATCGCACTCGGATTGAAACTCAGCCCCGAAGAAGAATATGACGGGGCCGATTTGACGATTCACAAAATCAGCGCTTCGCCCGAGCGTGAAGTGAGTTGGTAAAACAACAAATGTGCGCAGCCTCTCACGTTTTGCAAGGGATTTAAAGAAAATACCTTGCATTTATTTTTGTTTTCTCGAAGATAGTGGACAGGCTTCGGCGGCATTTTCACTGAAGCCCAGTTTGCGGTGAACAGGTCAGTTTCGCATTCCTCCCGATGTTTTCAGGTTTGTTGTTTGCGTTTTCGGAACTCCATCGCTTTTATCTCTGTGTTTTGAGGAGTCCCTTTCATGGGCAACAAACTTTACGTCGGCAACCTGCCTTACTCGGTGCGTGACGGCGATCTGGAACAAGCTTTCGGTGAATTCGGTGCTGTGACCAGCGCCAAAGTCATGATGGAGCGCGATACAGGCCGCTCCAAAGGCTTCGGCTTTGTGGAAATGGGCAGCGATGACGAAGCCCAAGCCGCGATCAACGGCATGAACGGTCAGCCTTTGGGCGGCCGAAATGTGGTCGTGAACGAAGCCCGTCCCATGGAAGCGCGCCCTCCCCGCACAGGCGGTGGCGGCTTCGGCGGCGGCGGTGGTTTCGGAGGCGGTCGCCGTGAAGGCGGTGGCGGTGGCTATGGCGGCGGTCGTGAAGGCGGCGGCGGTGGTTACGGCGGCGGCGGCGGTGGTGGCTACGGTGGCGGTCGTGAAGGTGGCGGTGGCGGTGGCGGCTATGGCGGCGGTCGTGAAGGCGGCGGCGGTGGTCGCCGTGAAGGCGGTGGCGGTTACGGCGGCGGCGAAGGTGGCGGCGGTGGTTTCCGCAGCCCCTACGGTGCAGGCCCCCGTGGCGGTGGTCGCCGTGAAGGCGGCGGCGGCGGTTATGGCGGCGGTCGCGAAGGCGGCTACTGACCTGCACAAGGGTTGAACACCCGTTTGGCCCCTGTTAACAAAGCCCTGCCCAGCAGGGCTTTGTCGTTCATGCAACCGGTCAGGGTTGGCGGCCCCCTGGTGCCAACACAGACTTCACACGCCCTTTGAGTTCATATTGACCGCCACGGGTGTCCAAGTTCATGGTTTGCGCCGTGAACACATCTCGGCCGCGTGTGATCCGGATCGGCAGGCTGGAGATCAGGCGCTCTTCTTCCAGCAGCACGGTCAGGGCTTCACCCTGCAAGGTCATGCGGGGCCCTTGGGCATCGGCGGTCCGAACCGCGACAGCGTTACCGCTCAGGATCACTTGCTGTTCAGCTTCAAGGGAAATGCCTTTTTGGGCTTGCGCATTGAGGCGGGTGCCGACATCGTTTTCGAAAAAAATACGCACATCTTCAATGTGCAGCGCCTTGGTGGCCGGGTAATGCGTGGCACTTTGCCCACTGACCTCGCGGGTCATGTGGCCAGAGGCGTCAAATGATTTCACGGTGAATTGCACCAACCGGTAATCGGGGTCCTGCCGAAGCTGTTTGTCGATGCCCGGAGGCAACAACTCGGGCATGCTGCGCACCAACCACCAACTGCCCAATGCCAAAAAGGCAAACAAGATCAGGGGCAGGTAAATCGTCAGCCGGTCCAAAGTCCGACGCACATGCATCAGCACGTTCATGCAGAGGCACCCGGGTGATCGTTGACGCCCACTTGGGCCAACAAAGTGGCGTAGTGCCCACCGGCGACCAACAAGACATCACAAAAAGCGCGGCCCGCGCCTTCACCGCCACGCTCGGTGGTGGTGTGGTGGGCGATGGCTTTGACCTGGGCATGGGCATTGGCGGGTGCGCAGGCAAAAGCGGCCCGCTGCATGACCGGCAAATCGGGCCAGTCGTCGCCGATGGCTGCGGCTTGCGCCCAGTCCAGATTCAGCTCGCGCAAGAAGGCTTCGGCAGCCGGGCGCTTGTCTTCGGTGCCAAAGCGGGCGTGGGTGATGCCCAGGGCTTTGAGGCGCAGCCGCAAAGGGGCAGAGTCGCGGCCGGTAATGACCACGGGGGTGATGCCGGCTTTTTGCAAAAGTTTGAGGCCTTGGCCGTCCAAGGTGTTGAAGCGCTTGAGGCTTTCGCCTGTCTCGGAAAAGTACAAGCCGCCATCGGTCAAAACGCCATCGATGTCGAAAAACGCCACGCGAATGCCTTGGGCTTGCAGCAGCAATTCGGGCGGGTAATTCAGCGCAGGGGTGAGGGCCTGCATGTCAGATCACCTTGGCCCGCATCAGGTCGTTGGAGTTGATGGCGCCACACAAAACGCCCGCCTCGTCGACCACCAAGATGCTGGTGATGCGTTGCAGCTCCATCATCTCGGCCGCTTCAACAGCCAAGGCGTCCACGCGGATGGTGCGCGGATCGGGGTGCATCACGTCACGCGCTTTCAGGGCGCGCAGGTCCACGCCTTTTTCGATCAGTCGGCGCAAGTCGCCATCGGTGAACACGCCCAACACCCGGCCATCGGCATCGGTGATCGAGGTGGCACCCAAGCCTTTGCTGCTCATCTCGCGCATCAGCGTGGTGAATTCGGCATCGGGCCCGACTTGCGGCACATCACCGCCCTTGCGCATCACATCGCTCACATGCGTGAGCAGCTTGCGCCCCAAAGAACCCCCGGGGTGTGAACGGGCAAAGTCTTCAGGTTTGAAACCTCGGGCATCCAGCAGGGCCACCGCCAAAGCATCGCCCATGGCGAGCTGGGCCGTGGTGCTGGCCGTCGGGGCCAGGTTGAGGGGGCAGGCTTCTTTGTCAACCGAGCAATCGAGCACCACATCGGCATGGCGCGCCAGCGAAGACGACAGGCCACCGGTCAGGGCGATCAAAGGCACGCCTTGGCGTTTGAGGACGGGCAGGATGGCAACCAGTTCCTCGCTTTCACCGCTGTTGGAAATGGCCAACACCAGATCGACTGTTTTGATCATGCCCAGGTCGCCATGACTGGCCTCACCGGGGTGCACAAACATGGCCGGTGTGCCGGTGGAGGCCAACGTGGCGGCGATCTTGCGGCCGATGTGCCCGCTTTTGCCCATGCCGGTCACGACCACGCGGCCCTGCACAGCCAGCACCATGCCCACGGCTTTGACGAACCGCTCATCCAGCCTTTCCTTGAGTTGGAGCAAGGCGGCAGCCTCGATCTCCAGGGTTTCACGGGCAAGTTGCAGGATTTGGTTGGGTTGGAAGGCCATAAGGGGCATTTTATCGGCTGGCTTGTCACCCGGCCTTGGTACCATCTCAGCATGGGTGCTTTGGAACTGACTTTGCTGTATTTGCTGGCCGCCGTCTTGGGGGTGGTGGGCTGCCGCATGCTCAAGTTGCCCCCCATGTTGGGCTATCTGGCAGTGGGGGTCGTGATTGGCCCGAATGCCCTCGCGCTGGCCCAAAATTCAGAAGGCGTGAAACACTTGGCCGAGTTCGGCGTGGTGTTTTTGATGTTTGTGATCGGGCTCGAGTTCAACCTGCCCAAACTGCGCTCCATGCGCAAACATGTGTTCGGATTGGGCTTGCTGCAAGTGGTGTTGACACTGGTCGTCGTGACCATGGGGTCCTTGCTTTTGGCCAGCATGGCGCCCAGCCTGTGGAAGATGGAATGGCAAACTGCCTTGGCTTTGTCCAGTGCCATGGCCATGAGCAGCACGGCCATCGTGGTCAAGCTGGTGGCCGACCGGCTGGAGCTGGAGTCGGAACACGGCAAACGCGTGATGGGGGTCTTGCTGTTTCAGGATCTGGCCGTGGTGCCGTTGATCGTGATGATCCCGGCCCTGAGCGCACCAGCCGAAGAAATGTTCACCGCATTGTTGCTGGCTGGGGCCAAAGCGGTGGTACTGATCACCTTGCTTCTCAGCGGCGGCCAGCGCGTGATGCGCTGGTGGCTGACCTTGGTGGCTCGGCGCAAGAGCGAAGAGCTTTTTGTGCTGAACTTGTTGCTGGTTACCTTGGGGCTGGCATGGATCACCGAGCTGGCTGGGCTGAGCCTGGCGCTGGGGGCGTTCATCGCGGGCATGCTGATTTCGGAAACCGAATACAAGCACCAAGTGGAGTTGGACATTCGGCCTTTTCACGATGTGTTGTTGGGCCTGTTTTTCATCACCATCGGCATGATGCTCGACTGGCACATTGTGGTCGAGCGCTGGCCGTTGGTGCTGGTGCTGACCCTTTTGCCCGTGGTTTTCAAGTTGGTGTTGGTCACCGTCTTGGCCAAATTGACCGGTGCCACCAACGGGGTGGCACTGCGCACTGGCTTGTATTTGGCGCAAGCAGGAGAGTTCGGTTTTGTGTTGCTCACGCTGGCCTCGCAAAATGCGTTGATCCCGCCTGAATTGCTCAACCCGGTGCTGGCGAGCATGGTGTTGTCCATGGTGGCCACCCCCTTCATGATCATGCACAGCGACCGCCTTGTCTTGAAAGTCGTAGCCGGTGAGTGGTTGCAGCAGTCGCTCCAGATGACGAACATCGCGCGCAAATCGATCAACGCCAACAAGCATGTGATCATCTGCGGCTATGGCCGCTGCGGGCAAAACTTGGCCCGCATGCTCGACAAAGAAAACATCCCCTACATGGCGCTGGACCTTGACCCCGACCGGGTACGCCAAGCCGCCGCGGCAGGCGACTCGGTGGTGTTTGGGGACGCCAGCCGCTTGCAAGCCCTGATGGCGGCAGGCTTGGCCAGGGCCAGTGCCGTGGTCATCACCTACTTGGAAGTGGCCGCCGCCATGAAGGTGCTCGACCATGCCCACAGCCACGCCCCGCAGGTGCCGGTGATTGTGCGCACGCAAGACGACATCGACTTGGAGAAATTGCTGGCGGCCGGTGCCACTGAAGTGGTGCCCGAAGCCATCGAGGGTTCGCTCATGCTGGCCAGCCATGCTCTGGCGCTGGTGGGCGTGCCCATGCGGCGGGTGATCCGCATCGTGCAAGACCAGCGCGATGCACGCTACAACTTGCTGCGCGGCTATTTCCACGGGGCCGACGACGACACCTTGGACGAGCTCGATCACGAGCGCTTGACCACCGTGGTGATGCCTGTGGCCTCGCCCTGGTTGGGCAAAAAGCTGCAAGACCTCGCCTTCCACGCCATGGGCGTGCGGGCCGTCAACCTGCGCAGGGCCAATGGCCAAACAGAACCCGTGAACGATGACACCGAGCTGCAGGCCAACGACGCCTGGGTGTTGTCGGGCACATCACAAACCTTGGCCGTGGCCGAAGAAAAACTATTGAGAGGCTGAGGCATGGACGAGCTGAACGTCAACGATTATTTGAAAAGCCACATCCGCACCGTGCCCGACTGGCCAGCCCCGGGCGTGCAGTTTCGCGACATCACACCCTTGCTGCAAGACCCTCGCGTTTTTCGCGTGCTGATCGACGCTTTTGTGCACCGCTACATGGCCCCCGACTTGCGACCCGACGTGGTGGCTGGCCTGGATGCGCGTGGTTTTATTTTGGGCTCGGTGGTGGCCTATGAGCTGGGTTTGGGTTTTGTGCCGATCCGCAAGAAAGGCAAGCTGCCCTTCACCACAGTGGAAGAAACCTACGAGCTGGAATACGGCAGCGCCACGGTAGAGCTGCACACCGACGCAGTCAAACCCGGCCAGCGGGTGCTGCTGATCGACGACTTGATCGCCACCGGCGGCACCATGATGGCGGGCAAGAAACTGCTCGAAAAACTCGGCGCCACCGTGATCGAAGGCGCGGCCATTGTGGACTTGCCAGAGCTGGGCGGCTCAAAGCGCATCGAGGCCAGCGGCCTGGAACTGTTCACGCTCGTGTCTTTTGAAGGACATTGAGACCGTTTGAACGCTGTCACCCCCGGCGCTGACAGGCCTGTCTGTCCGCTTTAAGCTTGGGGTTTTCATCTGATCCAGGACTGTCTCATGAGTTCACCCCACACCCCGCCAGCGGCCGACGACGACCGCGTCCCCTACGCCAAACCTCAACCTTGGGGCATGGCTGCTGACATGGTGGTGCACGACGTGCAGACCGAAGACGAGCGCTTGTGGGCGCCGGTGGCACCTGGCATCTGGTCGCGCCCTTTGCATCTGAATGTGTCGGGTGGTTTTTATGTGCACCTGCTCAAAGTCAAGCGTTCAGGCCTGCTGCAGCGTCACCGGCACTCGGGCATGGTCCATGCCCATGTGTTGCGCGGCAAGTGGCTGTACCTGGAGCACGATTGGGTGGCCGAAGAAGGCAGCTACGTGTTCGAGCCACCTGGCGAAACCCACACGCTGGTCGTACCCGACGACTGCCAAGACATGGTGACGATGTTCACCGTGCACGGCGCGCTCATGTATGTCGACACCCAAGGCAACGCCACCGGCTACGACGACGTGTTCACCCGCATCGAGAAGTACCGCGCCCATTTTGAGGCGGTGGGTCTGGGGGCGGATTACGTGAAAAACTTCATGCGCTGAGCGCCGTTCGAATGCCAAAGCGCCCCTGACGCCAGCACGCGCTTGGGCTCAACTGAGCACCATGCTGCCATCGAGGTGAATCGACTGACCTGTCATGCCTCTGGACTCGTGCGAGCCCAAGTACACAGCCAGGCTGGCGATTTCAGAGGGGTCCAGCACTCGGCCCAAAGGCACGCGGGGCAAATGGCGTTGACCGTGACTTGGTAGGGACTGGCCTCTAAGGCCACACAGCGCGTCAGGCCCACCACGGCGTGCTTGCTGACGTTGTAGGCGCTTTGGTTGCGTGAGCCCCATTTACTTGATCTTCGAGGCGTTTGGACATGTGCTTCCTTGGGGTCAACCGTTCAAATGAGCGCGCTGCGCTTTCGCGTGCCTTGGGGCACGCCACGACGGGGATCGTCATGCGCTTGGGATACGGCTTTGCGTAAAACCTCGGTGTAACCACCAGCCAGCTCCATGCGAGGGCCAAAGCCTTGTTCGATCAAGATGCGGTGCGCCGCAGGCAGCTTCCAGCAGGGCGTGAACACAAACAGGTGGTGCTCCAGGTGGTAGTTGACCCAGTATGGTGCCAGCACCATGCGCATCCCCCAGTTGGCCAGCGTGGTGCGGGTGTTGCGCAAGCGGTCATCGTTGTTGCCCACCACCGCGTGTTCGGCAATGTTGCGGATACGGCTGATCACTTGGTACCAGGTCAGCAAAGGCAGCAACCACAAAGCGAAGTAAGCCCACCACACACCGGCCGCGGTCGTGCCAGCGAAGACCAGCAGATTGGTCAGCGCGAAATATTTTTCAGCTTGAAACAGCTTTTTCCAGCGTTGCAGGCGACTGGGGTCGTTCCCCATTTCAATGCGGAAGGTTTCCATGCGCCGCTGGTAACCGGTGATGCCCAGAATGTCGCGCCGCATTTTGCGCCAAAAGCTTTGCTTCGTGATCGGAAAAGGGGCCGACAAAATCAGGTCGGGGTCTTCGGCTTGCTGCGTATGGCGGTGGTGGCTCAGGTGGTAGGGGCGGTACAGCGTGAGGCTTGCGCCGACGGGCCAGCCACACAAATAAGCACCCACGGTGTCGTTGAGCCGGGTGTTTTTGAACAAGGCGCGGTGCGCCGCATCGTGCATCAAAATCGCCAAGCCCAGCTGCCGCCCGCCAATGACGACCACGGCGACAATGAAACTCAAGGGATTGGGCCAAGCAACGAAAAACGCCATGGCCAGTGCGATCACGCCCCAAGCGTGCAACACCAAGTAAGCGCCCATCCAGTCCGAGCGCTCACGCAAATGCGCGTCTTGTTCGGGGCTGAGTTGGGGCTGGGTGTCGGTGGTCATGGCAAGGGCACGGGGCAAAGGCACCATCTTGTGCCTGTTGGTCTTTTCAAATAGTCACAGGCGTGACCTTTTTGGGGCTTTCCCTGAGCGCTTGCGTGTTTTTACCGACTCACTTACCGATGCAAAAACTCGAAAAAATCACGCCCAACAAATCGTCGGCGCTGAACTCGCCCGTGATCTCATTGAGCGCGTTCTGGCCCAGCCGCAGCTCTTCGGCCAGCAGGTCCAGGTTTTGCGCTTGCGCAGCCAGGTGGGCGTCGGCCACTTGCAGGTGCTCGCGCACGCGGTGCAGCGCCTGCACATGGCGTTCGCGGGCAATGAACAAGCCCTCGCTGGCTTGCTGCCAACCGGCTTGCTGCAGCAGCTTTTGGCGCAGGGCTTGCAGACCTTCACCGGTTCGGGCTGACAGGGTCAAGCCCACGCGTTCAGCTTGGCTCAGTGCGGCATCGGCCTTGTTCCAGACATCGATCACCGCCACGCTGGCAGGCAGCCGGCTTCGCAAGGCGGTGGCGATGTCTGCGTCGGCCATGTCGTAATCGGCTTCACCCACGCGCGTGAGGTCGTGCAAAAACAGCACCGCGTCGGCGTTTTCAATCTGACCCCAAGCGCGGGCAATGCCGATCTGCTCCACCTCGTCCACACCTTCACCTTGGCGCAGCCCGGCGGTGTCGATCACATGCAGCGGCACGCCTTCGATTTGGATGGTCTGCTGCACCACATCGCGTGTGGTGCCCGCAATGGGTGTGACGATGGCCAGCTCGGCTCCAGCCAGTGCGTTGAGCAGTGAGCTTTTGCCCGCATTGGGCTGGCCCGCAATCACGACCTTGATGCCTTCACGCAGCAAAGCGCCTTGTTTGGCTTTGCCCAGCACCGTGTGCAGCGCGGTTTGCAATCGGCTCAATTGCCCTTGGGCGTCGGCCTTTTGCAAAAAGTCGATTTCTTCTTCCGGGAAATCCAACGTGGCTTCGACCAGCATGCGCAGGTGGATCAAGGCGTCGCGCAGCACATGGATTTCTTTGGAAAAATCACCCGCCAGCGAGCGACTGGCGCTGCGTGCTGCCGCCTCGGTGCTGGCATCAATCAGATCAGCAATGGCTTCGGCCTGGGCCAAATCAATTTTGTCGTTCAGGAAAGCGCGTTCAGAAAACTCGCCCGGCTGCGCCACGCGCAAACCGGTCAACCGCGGCTGGCCCGTGGACGGGTCCACTTCCGCAGCCGCTTGCAGGCACCGCGCCACCAACAACTGCAGCACCACCGGACCGCCGTGCGCTTGCAACTCCAGCACGTCTTCACCTGTGAACGAGTGCGGGGCCACAAAGTGCAGCGCCAGGCCGTGGTCGATGGGGCTGCCATCGGCATCTGCAAAAGGCAGGTAGGTGGCTTCACGCGGTCTGAGCGGCCGCCCGCACAAGGCCTGAATCAACGATGACAAATTTCGACCCGACACCCGCACGATGCCCACGGCACCACGACCGGGGGCTGTGGCGATGGCGGCGATGGGTTGCTGGTGACGGGCGAGCATGTGAATTCAAATGGCGAAAGCGGGAGGGCTAGGCAGCCCAAAAAAAGGCCGCTTGCGCGGCCTTTTGCAGTTACTTGAACTTGGGCAGGTTGAACTGCGGCGGCACGCCCATGCGGGTGTTGATAACCCACTGCTGAGCGATAGACAAGATGTTGTTCGTGATCCAGTAGAGCACCAGGCCTGCCGGGAAAAAGAAGAACATGACCGAGAACACCATGGGCATGAGCCACATCAGTTTGGCTTGCATTGGGTCTGGCGGCGCAGGATTGAGCGCGGTCTGCAGCAGCGTGGTCAAGGTCATGACCACAGGCAAGATGAAGAAGGGGTCAGGTGCTGACAAGTCATGGATCCAGCCGATCCAGGGCGCATTGCGCATCTCCACGCTGGACAACAGCACCCAGTACAAGGCAATGAAGACAGGAATTTGGACCATGATCGGGAAGCAACCGCCCATCGGGTTGACCTTTTCCTCACGGTAGATTTTCATCATTTCCTGCTGCATCTGCTGCGGATTGCTTTTCAGACGCTCACGCATTTCCGTGATTTTGGGGTTGATGGCCTTCATTTTGGCCATGCTGGAGTAAGCCTTGGCGTTGAGCCAATAAAAAGCGATTTTGAGCAAGAGCACCAGCGCCACAATCGACCAGCCCCAGTTTTGCAGCACAGTGTGGATTTGGTCCAGCAGCCAATACAAGGGCTTGGACAACATGGCCAGCCAACCGTAGTCTTTCACCAGATCCAAGCCTGGCGACAAAGCTTCGAGTACTTTTTCTTCTTGAGGGCCGCTGTACAACAGGTTGCTGACGGTTTTGGACTGGCCAGGGGCCAGGTCGGCCACCGGGGTGATCATGCCCACGGCATACAAATTGGTGTCAACCTTGCGCACGAAGTTTTCGCGCTGCACACCCTCGGGCAACAACCAGGCGCTGACAAAATAATGCTGCACCATGGCCACATAGCCATTCATCGAGGTCTTGTCGATCTCGGCCTTGTTGTTTTCGATGTCCTTGAAGTCCACCTTGTTGTATTTCTTGGCATCGGTGTAAATGGCCGGGCCAGTGAAGGTGAAGTAGAAAGACGATTCACCTTCGGGTTTGTTGCCATCACGCACCAGCTGCAGGTACAGCTGGGGCGACACGGTAGATTGACCGTTGTTCACCACTTCGTGCTTGACGTCGATGACATAACTGCCGCGCTTGAGCGTGTAAGTCTTGACCAGCTTGACGCCGTTCATTTCGGCCGATTCAAACCGCAAAGTCAATTCGTTTTGACCGTCTTTCAGGCTGCGATCGCCGCTGAAGCTCATGCGTGTTTTGTGGTTAGGGAAATCACCCCCGATCAAACCCGTTTGGGACATATAGACACGGCTGCTGCTTTGGTCCAGCAAGACCATGTTGATCTTAGGGTCAACCATATCCCGGTGCTTCGTGAATTCACTGCGCACAAGTGAGCCGCCTTCGGTGTCAAAGCTGAGCTTGAGCACATCGGTTTCCACCTCGATTTTCTCGCGGGGAGCGGTCGAAGCCACAGGCGCAGAAGAGGGCACCTGACCCGGTGTTGCGGTGACGACTGCTGTCGCAGCAGGCACGACATTGGCGCTGGAAGCAGCAGCCACAGGCGCGGGTGCGCTCACTTCGGGCTTGGGGAAGAACGTGGCTTTGTGGCCGTTGTGCAGCTGCCACTGGTCCCACAACAGGACCAGGGAAAAACCAAAAATCACCCAAAGGATGGTGCGACGGATATCGTTCATGGGGTCTTCTTTGACGAAGTAGGAGATAACAAAGCAGTGAACAAGCGCGGGGCTTGCGCGGGAACGGGGTCGTGGCCACCCTGACACCAAGGGCCACAACGCACCAGACGGTGCACGGTGAGATAACTGCCTTTGGCCGCGCCATGGCGCTCCAAAGCTTGCAAAGCATAAGCCGAACAACTGGGCTCAAAACGGCAAGAGGAACCCAGCCAAGGACTCAGCAACAAGCGATAGCCGCGCACCAAGCCCATCAACAAACGCTGCATGATCATGCCTGAACCCCTTCGGTGGCTCGGTCAGATCTCTGATCGGATGAGGGTCGCCCCTCTTGCCGCACAGCGCGTTCGAACAGCTGTTCGAGCTCTTGCCGCACAGCCAGCTTCAGGGGTTCCGAAGTGGCGCTGATGAATTTTTGCCGGTCAAATGTGGTGCGCAAACGAACCACATGGGCCGCCACAGGCAAACGATCGCCAAAGCGCTCGCTCACGTTGTAGATTTGGCGTTTGATGGCATTGCGCGTGACCGCTCTGCGCGCCCACCGCTTGGGCACCATGGCACCCAGCCAAACGTCAAACATGCCAAAAAGGGTCTGCCCCCCTGAAGGGGCAGACCCATCTTGTTCAGCAGTAGCCAATGAGGTGTCTGTGGGCGCGGTCAAGATCATGCGATGTAACGCAAAATGCGCCGTCCGCGAGACCGTACCACCCGCCAGGGCAGCCTGAAATTGTGGGCGTGTTTTTAAACGCTGCACGATGGCCAAACCCCGGCATCAACCGCCTGCGGTGGCCACAGACCACAACCAGACAGTCGAATAGGCATCTGAAGCCCGAATCAGACAGCCAGGCGCTTGCGGCCTTTGGCGCGGCGCGCATTGATCACGGCACGGCCGCCACGGGTTTTCATGCGAACCAGAAAACCGTGGGTACGGGCGCGACGTGTCTTGGAGGGTTGGTAGGTGCGTTTCATAACTGTTCCTTTGTGCCCAATGCCATGAATCAGCGTTGGGCGAAACCCAAGATTATCGCAAACTTTCGCAAGCCCGGCAAATTTACTGTCATTAACACCATCAGGGTGAGTCCGGAGTGCGCGTCGATCAATGTGGTTTATGATCGCCCTCCCGACCCGAATCGGCATGTGGATAAGCTCTGAATAAACCAGACAGTCCCGCCGCTCCCAGCCCCAACTGTCCACAATAAAAAGTACTACATGCCCGAGGGAATGACCCCAGAATTTCAGATGGACGCAGGCCCTTCCTTGTGGCAAACCTGCGTTGAAGAGTTGGCACGCGAGTTGCCAGAACAGCAGTTCAACACCTGGATCAAACCGCTCAGCGCGGTGGTTTCGGAAGACCAGCAAAGCATCACTTTGTACGTGGCCAACCGCTTCAAACTCGACTGGGTACGCGCCCAATATGCGAGCCGTCTGGCCGCCTTGCTGGAAAATTTGCAAGGCCATCCCGTCAAAATAGAGTTAGCAATCACTCCGCGTGAAGGCAGCACCAGACCATTAAAAGCATCGACACCATCGTCCATGGAGTCGCCTGCCGAAGCGCTGGTTGTGGTGGACGAGCCCGCTGCCAACACCTTTCGCAGCCGCCTCAACAGCGCCCTCAATTTTGACAACCTGGTCGAGGGCACCGCCAACCGCATGGCGCGTGCGGCGGCCATGCACGTTTCGGGTTCTCCTGGCCACCTTTACAACCCCTTGTTCATCTATGGCGGCGTGGGTTTGGGCAAGACCCACCTGATGCACGCCATCGGCAACAAGCTGCTGGCCGACCGTCCGGAATCCAAGGTTCTCTACATCCATGCTGAACAGTTTGTCTCGGATGTGGTTAAAGCTTACCAACGCAAGACTTTTGACGAGTTCAAACACCACTATCACTCGCTCGATTTGCTGCTGATCGACGACGTCCAATTCTTTGCCAACAAAGACCGCACGCAAGAAGAGTTCTTCAACGCCTTTGAGGCCCTGTTGGCCAAAAAATCACACATCGTGATGACCAGCGACACCTACCCCAAGGGCCTGGCCGACATCCACGAGCGCTTGGTTTCGCGCTTTGATTCGGGCTTGACGGTGGCCATGGAGCCGCCCGAACTCGAAATGCGCGTGGCCATTTTGATCAACAAAGCCATCAGTGAAGGCAGCGAAATGCCCGAGGACGTGGCGTTTTTCGTGGCCAAGAACGTGCGCTCTAACGTGCGCGAGCTCGAAGGCGCGCTGCGCAAAATTCTGGCGTACTCCCGGTTCAACCAAAAAGACATCTCCATCCAGCTGGCCCGCGATGCCTTGCGTGATTTGCTGTCCATCCAGAACCGCCAGATCAGTGTCGAAAACATCCAGAAAACGGTGGCCGATTACTACAAAATCAAAGTGGCGGACATGTACAGCAAAAAGCGCCCGGCCAGCATTGCGCGGCCGCGTCAGATCGCCATGTATTTGGCCAAAGAAATGACCCAAAAAAGCCTGCCGGAGATCGGCGAGCTGTTTGGCGGACGCGACCACACCACGGTGCTACACGCCGTGCGCAAGATCAGCGCCGAACGCCAGCAACTGACCGAGCTGAACCAGCAACTGCATGTGCTGGAGCAGTCTCTGAAGGGCTGAAGCGCCGTGATTACCGCTCAGGGTCTGGTTTTAGGTGATTTGCACCCCCTGCAGGCCGTTTTGAGGCCAAAAAACAGCGAAAATGGATGTTGCTGTGAAAATTACGCCTCGGTCTCAAGCCGAGCCGTCAAAAACCATCAAAGGTAGACAAATGATCGTCCTGAAGGCCACCCAAGACAAATTGCTGTCGGTCCTGCAATCCGTGTCCGGCATTGTGGAGCGCCGCCACACGCTGCCCGTGCTGGCCAACGTGCTGATCCGCAAAACAGGCCACGCCTTGCAACTGACCACCAGCGATCTGGAGATCCAGATTCGTACCACCGCCGAAATGGAAGGCGACCCGGGCGATTTCACGACCACGGTGGGTGCTCGCAAACTCATCGACATCTTGCGTACCATGCCCGCCGACCAAACAGTGAGTCTGGAGTCTTCGCAAGCCAAGCTGATTTTGAAAGGCGGCAAGTCCAAGTTCACCTTGCAGACCTTGCCCGCAGAAGACTTCCCACTGGTGCAAGAAGCCGCCAGCTTTGGCCCCGTGTTCAGCGTGCCGCAAAAAACCCTCAAGCAATTGCTGGGTCAAGTGTCGTTTGCCATGGCCGTGCACGACATCCGCTATTACCTCAACGGCATCCTGTTTGTGGCCGAGGGCAACCGCCTGAGCTTGGTCGCCACCGATGGCCACCGCTTGGCCTTCACCGCCGCCACACTCGACGTGGAAGTGCCCACCAAACAAGAAGTCATTCTGCCGCGCAAGACCGTGCTGGAGTTGCAGCGCCTGCTGTCGGACGCCGAAGGCGCGATCGAGATGCAGTTCGCCAACAACCAGGCCAAATTCAGCTTTGATGGCATGGAATTCGTGACCAAGCTGGTCGAAGGCAAGTTCCCCGACTACAACCGCGTCATCCCCAAGGGCCACCGCAACAACCTGACGCTGGGCCGCCAGGCGCTGCTGTCGTGCTTGCAACGCACCGCCATCTTGACCAGCGACAAGTTCAAAGGTGTTCGCTTGAACCTCGACCCCGGCAGCCTGCGTGTGGCATCGACCAACGCAGAGCAGGAAGAAGCGGTCGATGAACTCGACATCGATTACGGCGGCGATGCCATCGAGATCGGCTTCAACGTGACCTACATCATCGACGTGCTCAGCAACATGGGCCAGGACATGGTCCGGATTGACTTGGCGGACGGCAACAGTTCGGCCTTGATCACCATTCCCGAAAATGACGATTTCAAATATGTGGTGATGCCGATGCGCAT